>Ga0067045_1002943_pt1 | contig 35670 bp, 32 predicted proteins | sample TerdegcTABiofilm_FD_59184 | JGI IMG/M metagenome (GOLD analysis project Ga0067045, IMG submission 59184) | Combined Assembly of (Gp0054472, Gp0054536) Wastewater bioreactor microbial communities from Singapore -Terephthalate degrading...
CAATTTCATTTGCGTATTTTCTCTCAGCATTTTAGCCACGCCTTTTTTCGTTGTTTTCTTGTATAATTATACCATTTTTGCATTGAAAAGTCCACTCATTTGAAGTGAGTGGACTTTTTCAGTGTTCTTATGTATCAAGGGATGCGGGTTTTTAATTAGTCCTTTGACCAAATGGAGTTACTCCATATGGATCAATTCGGCGTATTGATCAGGGCCAAATTCGCGGTCATATTCAATGTCGTCGAAGATGTCCGGGAAATTCTGCTTCATGTATAATAACATGGGTATCATAAGTTGCTTTAAAGCGGCAGGCGTTGTTGGTAAAGTGGTGGTTTCCAGTAATTCGTGCCACTGTGCCAGTGTATAGCGGTAAACAATTCTGGTTTTTGTAGCCCCTTGGGTGATTTCAGTAGGAAACCGGAAGGGTTTTTCTGCGTCGAATACCCGTTGAGTTGATACCGCTAGGGGTACGTCAATACCCTTTCCGAAAACTGCAATGGCGATAATTTCTGTCTCAATAATAGCGCTGGTTACTTCTGATTGTTGATCATCTTTGGGAGGTATTTGGACCAGCAATAAAGGAGTATTCATTTGATCACCTCGTATAACATATTTAAAAATATGCAATAGATATAACAAAGAAAAGAGGCCAAAATAATAACAGCCCAAGAACTGAGAAAATCAGGTAACAGTGTAGCTGGGACGTTAATGAGAGTGTTATTTCTTTGTACAAACATAAACAGCTAAAAATCCATCATGATAACTTAGGGTATCTATTGTAAATCCAGCTTGCTTTATTAATCCTTCCATTATCCAGTCGCAGGTAGAAAATTCATCTCTTATTGCCATCTTTGTGTCTGAAGCAAGTTCTTCTCCGGCAATCTCACTAATACCACTTACCCAGGTATTAAAAAACTCTTTATAATTTTCAACTTCAAATGAATATACTGTATCCCTTAAAAAAAATTTGCCGTCTTTCTTGAGCATAGCGTTTATTCGTTTAAGAGCGACCAACTTCCAAAAATCCGGAAGATGATGTAAAGCAAGTTGAGAAACTATTACATCAACAGGCTCCCCCAGGTGTTCGTAAGTCAAAAATCCGGCGTGATAATATTTTATGTTGTTTATATCCTGACTACTAGCCTTTTTACTGGCAAACTCCAGCATTACCGGGGAAATATCTACTGCATAAACCATTCTGCAGTGCTTAGCAATTTCTATTGATAAATCTCCAGTCCCAGTGCCGAATTCGAGAACCACCTGTTCACCAGTAAGACCAACATAATTGATAATATCCTCAGTTTCTTTCTTTATATTTCGCAATTTTTTCATGCGTGAATCATAGGCTTGAACTTCTTTAATATCAGTGTAATCTACCCCAACTTGTTTCATTTCATTATATAGCCATTCTGGATATGGTTTCATTTTTTACTCCTTAACAGTTAATTTTGCTAAATTTCGTTAAACTATTGGATTAATGTACTAATAGGATAAATCTTTACTATTTAGCGTTGTAAGATATATTGAAGTAAGATATATTGGATATATTGAAATGATTTCCACATGAAATCAAATACTCCTTCTTTACTTGTATCTTGGGAAAAATTGTAAAGAATGATGCAATTTTTTGGTTCTGGCCGCTTTAACTTTCCCGCTGTGAAGTCATGGTAGAATGTATAGTACCGGACGAAATGCAAGGTGGAAAAGGTTGTAGCAATAGCCCGGATAGACAGCTACTTTCTACACAAAATATTCCACCTTTGCATCCGGGAAAAACTCTCCCGCCACCCCCTCAAAATAAGTTTTAATCTCGGCAAAGAGTTCCTTTGGGTAGACATATTTGCCATACCCGAACTGCCCGAATTTAAAGGTCCTGGATTCCTCGTCCAGGTCCAGCCGCGTGTTCGGGAAAACCTCCAGGATGGTGTTCTTAGCCCTTTTGGTAAACCGGTGGGTGATAAACTCAAAGGTTAGGTCCGGAACATTGCCGCCTAGCTCCGAAGCGGCGGTCTTAAACATTTCCCGGTAGCTCTCCTGCCACCCTTCTGAGATAATGATAGGTGCCACCAAGAATCCCAGCGGGTAACCGGCTAAAGCCGCTTTTTTAGCCGCCGCCAGCCTTTCACCCAGCGGCGGGGTGGCGTGCTCGAACTGCTTGATGATTTCCCCGGTATTGATGCTGAAACGAAAACGGGTGTGCCCATGGTGAGGCGCATCCAGCAGCGAGTCCACATCGGTAAATTTAGTGACAAAACGGAATCGGCCGTGCTCCTGTTCCCCGAAGAACTCAATAACCCTTCTTAAAATACCGGTGTAGGGCTCCGTGGGCACCGGGTCGGACGTGGCGGCCCCCTCAAAAACAGTGACTTCCGGTTTTCTTTCTTCAATATAAGCTTCAGCGGTGCTTAAAATTTCCTCGATGTTAACATATATACGGATGTAAGGCTTTTTGCCCAGGTTGGTCAGCAGGTAGCAGTATTCACACTTGCCGGGGCAGGAAGTGACCAGGGGCAGTTGAAAGTGGGCGGACGGCCTGCAGGTTTCGAAGCGCATGGTCCGGCGCACTCCCACCACCAGTGTCCGTTTACCTTCAAAGTAACTCCCGGCCGGGGTTTTGCCCGGGATAGACGTGACCCGGTTGTGGGAAGATGTATAGCCGGTGTCGACACCCCGCTCTTTGAAAAAACTCAGCAGTTTTTCCCCCAGGGGATACCGCAGGGCCTCGGGCTCAAATATAACCCTTTGGGGCACGAACGTCACTCCAAATCACCAGCTTTTTGAATATTGCCTGTACGGACATGAAGAAATATTTGATTCAAAACTATTATTCCAATAAAATAAAAACTAAAACAAACCGACCGGATAAGAGTTGTTTATTTGGGAATTCAAGGGAGGTACCGGAAATTGGAGCAAGATAATAATTTAAGGAAATATGCGTTAATCACTATCATGCTGGCATCCTTTATGACCCCTTTCATGGGCAGCGCAGTCAACCTGGCCATACCCTCAATCGGAAAACAGTTTAACAGCAGCACCTTTTTGCTAAGCTGGGTAATGAGCGCCTACCTTCTATCTACAGCGGCTCTTCTTCTGCCGTTTGGCAGGCTTGCCGATATTCTCGGCAGAAAGAAGCTTTTTGTGCTAGGGATCTTTATTTTCTCACTTTCTTCATTATTGTGCGGCCTGGCATGGTCCATCCAGGCGCTGGTTTTTTTCAGGGTTTTACAGGGGATCGGCGGCGCGGCGCTCTTCAGCACTAGCATGGCGATTTTGACCTCTGTTTTTCCACCACGGGAAAGAGGTAAAGTGCTGGGAATCAACGCCGCCACTGTCTACACCGGCCTTTCGCTGGGACCCGTGCTGGGCGGCGTGATGAACCAGCACTTAGGCTGGCAGTCAATTTTTTATCTGAATGTGTTGATCGGCCTGCCGGTCATGTTTCTGGCGGTATGGAAGTTAAAAGCGGAGTGGGCGGACGCCAGGGAAGAGCGTTTTGATCTAACCGGTGCTGTGTTATACAGTGCCGGACTGGGATCCTTGATGTACGGCATCTCATCCATCGCCACCTCTGCCACAGCCAAGATTTTTACCGGCGCCGGCCTGATCTTGTTGGCCTTGTTTGTCAAGCGCCAAACAGCAATAAAACATCCCATGCTAAACGTTAAGCTGTTCGGCGGAAATACGGCATTCGCCTTTTCCAACCTGGCGGCATTGATCAATTACAGCGCAACTTTCGCGGTCGGCTTTCTGCTCTCCCTGTACCTCCAGGTGGTAATGGGCTATAATTCCCAGACGGCGGGCCTGATCCTGTTGTCACAACCGGTGATTATGGCTTTGCTGTCTCCCTTCGCAGGTGTTCTCTCCGACCATGTGGAGCCGAGGATAGTCTCTTCCTGGGGAATGGGCCTGACCACACTCGGGCTGGCCTTATTCAGCTTTATCAGCAAAGATACAGATATCTGGTTTGTCGTAGCCAACCTCACCTTGCTGGGCATAGGCTTCGCGTTGTTTTCCTCCCCCAACAACAACGCTATTATGGGCTCGGTGGAAAAGCAGTTCTACGGCGTGGCTTCGTCTACTTTGGGGACCATGCGGCTCACCGGACAGGCCGCGAGCATGGCCCTGGCCGCTCTGATCATAGATTTATACATTGGCGACGTCCAGTTGAATTCCGCCGACCCCGGCCTGCTTATAAAAAGCTTTAACATATCATTTATGATATTTTCCATCGCCTGCTTTGGAGGGATATTCGCCTCCCTGGCCAGGGGCAATATGCCGCGCGGGGTGCACAAGTCAAATACCGGTTAAACGGCGCCAAGCCTTTGAACTTAACACGATTAACAACCGCCTTTTACCGGTGTGTTTTATCAAAAAGCCCGTTATAATTATTAATTAATAAAAAATAAAAATTTAAAATCACATGGTAAAAACACCTCAATTAGCATATAATAATACTAAACAATTCTTTATATCTAAAGAATATAAAGAAAAGAGGTGCTTTTATGAATCTGGCGAAGGTTTCCTCCAACGGTCAAATCACCGTACCTGTTGAAATACGACGCAAACTCAATATCAAGGAAGGCGACAAAATCATATTCCTGGAAAAGCCCAATGGTGAGATTGTCCTGCAAAATTCTTCCACCATCGCAATCCGGCAGGCACAGGGTAAATTAGGCGGTATTCAGCTTTCAGAGGATGAAATATTGCATGATATCATGGATATCCGCTATGGTAAAGAAAAGCGCAATGAGAATTATGATTGACACCAATGTAATCATTTCTTCTCTACTAAAGCAAGGCTCTATACCGGATATTGTTTTAAATGATGTTTGTGAAAACCATGACCTGATTTTATGCGATTACATCATCAGCGAAAGCTATGATGTAGCAAAACGGCGTTTCCCCAATAATATTGATGTTTTAGACGATTTATTTGCCCAACTACGGTATGAGCTTGTACCTGCACCAAGAACCGGTGAAATTCAAATAAGGGATGTTAAGGACCAGCCCATACTTAATGCCGCAATTACCTACGGTGTAGATATTCTAATCACGGGAGATAAGCACTTTTTAGAGCTTGATTTGGAAATCCCCCAAATAATCACACCATTTGAATATAGAAAACAATATATTAATCGATTATAAAACCCGGGTGAACATTACACCACAGGAATTACATTCCCAGGTCCAGACTGTACCATCGTTTTTGAGAATTATGGAATGACCTCCTCCACACGCTATAAAAGGGATACTTGAACTGTAACCAAAACTAACACCTGGAAAGCATAATATAAAAAATAAAAAAAGCAATACCAGATAGAATAATCTGCCAATAATCTGCCGTACTTTACGTATTTTAAACAGCTTCTCATAGTGATTCCCCTTTCTACCAAATAATAAGTCCGCCATACACCCGTTTTGCCGAATGCTGCGGACTTTTTGTGATTTACCTTTAGACTTGCGTCCCCGGCTTTCACCGGGTTTGCCTTTTCGTGGGATGGAAGATTCACGCTCTAATTTTCTCAAGGGTTTCCATTAAATGAACAAAATTAATTGGTTTATTAAAAAACGCATATGCTCCGTTATTAAAAATGTTGATAACAGTCTGCTCTTCTCTGTCGCCAGTGATTATTATTACTTTCGCTTCCGTATTGAGTGAATGGATCTGTTTTAACACTTGAATACCATTTATTCCAGGCATCATCAAATCAGTAATAACAACATCATATTGATTGTGCTGGTAAGCTTCCAATGCTTTCTCGGGAACGGTGAACTCATCGCACCGGTACCCGGCCGACTTAAGCGTGGCGGCCAAAATTTCCAAACAATTTACGTTATCGTCTATTAACAAGATATTCAATGTTCCACCTCTTTCAGAAATCTTCGGTTATAGACTCCAGTAGTAATGGGTTAAGCCGACTGAACACTTCTATACTTGCGTTAACTATATCCGGGTCATAAAGAATACCGCTGTTTTGGGAAATTTCGGCCAGCGCCTGATCTATGCCGAGGGCCGGCCGGTATGGCCGGTGAGAAGACATTGCCTCGATAACATCAGCCACCGCCAAGATTTTTGCCTCAAGTAAAATGTTCCCGCCGGATAAGCCCGCCGGATACCCCGAACCATTCAATCTCTCGTGATGCTGAAGGACTATGTCGGCAATAGGCCACGGAAATTCTATATTCTTTAAGATATCGTATCCCACCTGCGGGTGATCTTTTATCACATTGAATTCATTTTCTTTGAGCCGGCCAGGTTTGCTGAGAAACTCGGCAGGAACGTAAATCTTGCCGATATCATGAACAAGCGCCGCCGTTTTGATGCATTCAATCTGGTCTTCTAAAAGACCCATTTCCCTGGCGATGTCACAGGCGAGTTTGGCTACGCGCACCTGGTGGCCGGCTGTGTAAGGATCTCGTATCTCTATGGTCGATGCCACCGTTTGAATAATGTCATCCATGACTCTGCGTAATTTTTTATAGCTTTGACTTATTTCTTCCTCAGCCCGCTTGCGCCCGGTGATATTCAATAAAGAGGCCACGCTTTTTTTGGTTCCAGGGATCATGGAGGCAGTTAAAAAGATGTCCATGACGTTACCCTGCCTGTCAACAGCGCGGCACTCATAGCCGTTTGGAGTTCCATGCGGATCAATCCTTCGCCTGTTGTGGTAATCTATCATTCTCTCCAAGTCGCTCTTGACAAAAAAATCAGTCCACTTTTTTTTGTTTTCCACTACTGTTTTGGAATATCCGGAAAGCTTTTCAAATTCTTTGTTGGCCAGGGATATGGTCATATCATCCTCAACGATTACCATTGCCGTCCCGGTAGTCTCAAAGATTGCCCGGTACTTTTCCTCGGATTCCCGTAGCGCTTCCTCTACCCGGTGGCGTTCAAGGGCATTACTGATAATCTCCGCAGATACGCGGAGGAGAGCCAGATCTTCGTCGTTCCGCGTGACAATTTCCCCTACGTTATTAAAGCCTATATAACCCGACAGTTCCCCTTTTATGTACAAAGGCAAAACCAGCACGGATCTGACGCCTTGACTTTCCAGCATTTCTTTTTCGGAATTTGCCACTGCGGGCAGGCTGGAAACGTCTGCGATATGAATAAACTCGCCGTTTCGCAACTTTGCCATCCACCATGGAAACATGTTGATTGGGAGGTTTTGCAGGTAACTCATATGCCGTTTCACACCTGCGGCGCACCACTCATGAGTATTGTCCATCGTCGTACCATCCTGACGGAAAAGAACCATGTACGCGCTACTCGCCCTGCTTAACCTGCCCATGTCGGCCAGTGAGGCGTTAATAGCGTAATCAATATTATAAACACCAACGAAACGGGACGAAATACGCTTAACAGTTTCTTCAAACGCCAGCTTGCATTTAAAAGTTTTTTCAGTCAATTTATGTTCTGTTATATCCACCGCAATTTCCATACGGACCAACCGGCCGTTTGTCCATGGTATCGCCCGGTCAATTAATTGATACCATTTTCCGTTACGGGTGTTATGAAACTCCCAAACATAAGGCGGTTCCGGCATACCGTCACGCAGGAGTTTATCGTTGGTGCAGAAAGCACAAGGCTCCCGGCCGGCCTGAATCACCTGGAAACATGGCTTTCCCAAGTTGCCCGCGCCATAAACATTTACCGCATGCTTGTTAAGAAAAAGAAGTTCGTAGGTGTCCATATCGGCAACATAGATCTCCATGTTGAGTGAATCAAATATGGTGCTGATTTGTTCAAATTGAGTAAGCAAAGCCTGAGCCAACTGTTCGGATCTACACTCGGATGTTTCCATACCGGCTCGCTGACGAAATTCTGCCAACTCGTCGATTTGTTGATCTTTTATCTTAAATTGGTCTTTCATTTTTCTGCCTCCTAAGATAAAAGGTATATACACCATAGCTCGATTCACGCGTTCCGGCAGATAGTCTTAACCACTTTTAGCGTAAAAAGCGGCAATGGCGAACTCGCCATCGCCGCCCTTATTGCATCGATTTATTAATATTAATTGCTATAGTTTAAATCTACCAACAATAGCATCCAGTTCATCGGATAATTTGGACAGAGATTCGGCAGAAGCCGAGACCTCTTCCATAGACGCCGTTTGTTCCTCTGTTGCAGCCGCCACATTCTGCACACCCGCCGACATTTCTTCCGTAGCGGCCGCTACGCCTTGAATCTCCGTCGTCAAACTTTGTACGGCACTGATAATATTTTTAAAACCCTTCCCTACTTCTTGAATAACTTTGGTACCTTCTTCGACATCCTTGCCGCCTTCAGCCATGCTTTCCACCGCCTTTTGAGATTCAACCTGGATTGCGTTCACCAAGTTGCTTATTTCCTTGGTGGCGTTAGCGGATTCTTCAGCCAATTTCCTTACTTCTTCAGCCACAACGGCAAATCCGCGCCCTTGCTCCCCGGCCCGGGCGGCCTCTATGGCGGCGTTCAGCGCCAGCAGGTTGGTCTGGTCGGCGATGTTGGTAATCAATCCAACTATCTGGTTAATCTCCTGAGATTTTTTACTCAGTTCATTAATGGTATCAGAAACCGTTTCGGCTGATCCGGCAATATTTTGCATCTGTTCTATTAACCTGGCTATTCCCCGTTCACCTTCGCCGGCATACTTGGCAGCAGTTTCGGAAGCCTGTGCCACACTCTGTGTATTCGACGAAACCCGTTCAACCGTGGCGGCAATCTGCCCCATTGTGGTGGCGGTTTCACTGGCGCCGGCCGCGGTTTGTTGGGCACTTGAAGTTAATTGCTGGGATGTCCCGGCTACTTGAATAGAAGCTTTTTTCACTTCCAGCATAATCGACCTCAGGTTGGCCAGGAATTGGTTAACGGCCCCGGCCAGATCCCTTGTCTCATCCTTGCTGTGGACCTGGATCTCCTGGGTCAGATCGCCGCCTTTTTCCGCCAGTTGACTCAGCTCATTTTTAAGGACCTGGATGGGCTTGACAATCTGATTGGCCAGGGCAACCGCGACGGCTCCCGCAATAAACAGGATGCTCAGGGTCAGGATGATAGAAATAACCGCCAGGGATTTAAGGGTGGCCGAAAGCTCCGCCAGGGGGCTCGTGATCACCAAGGACCATTTAGTGCCCTCCACCGGCGCGTATGCTATAAACTTTTCCACCCCGTCAAAAATACAACGGGTAACATCACTTTCTCCTTTAGTCATTTTTTGCGCAGCTGTGGTCAAATTTGAATCAAGATTACTATCTTTTAACAGGTTTAGTTTCATCACCAGATCTTTTCTGGGATGGGCAATACACAAACCATCCCCCTGAATCATATAGGCATAGCCTGTCTTGCCGACCTTGATCGTAGATATTTCACGGGCAATTTCTTCTATTGGCAGCGTACCGACAACCAGTCCGGTAACATGGTTATCCCTTTTAAGCGGGGCGGCCACTACAATAACGAGGTTTCCGGTAGCTTTAGAAATAAGCGGGTCTGAAACAACAGCCTGTCCGGCGCTCATTACTCGTTTAAAGTACTCCCTGTCACTGAGATTGCCTGCCGTACCATCTGTTGAATAGTAATCGCCTTTTCCGTCAGCGACAACAAAGGACTCATAGTTGTTAAAACGTTTTAGCTCAGTTTTTAAATAAGAAATGATCGCGTCACGGTTCCCTGCCGCGACAACCGGCGAATTAGCCAGAGTGTCAATTTCAGACTTGTGTCCATCCAGCCATATACTGACCTCTGTACTGCAGGCTTTGGCCAGGGAAGCGAGATCCAATTCAAAATTGGCGATTAAGACCTGCTGTGCCTTATTATAGCTGAGATAAGACAGGGTACCCAGGGCTACCGCTAAAGTGACGATAATAGTTGCCAAAAACTTAAATTTAATACTTCTCATTATCTGCACAATTATTCCCCCTCCTTCTATTTATAAATAAAAACACCCCCCTCCCTGATACTGTAAACCCAATAATCATTCAGGGAAATAGGAGTATTCCTGATTTTCTTCCTCATATTATCTTATTTTTATCGACTTATTTCGACTGATTTTGAAATTTATGTTAAATAGAGGTCAGACCTTCCCGGATAGCGTATTTTATTAGCCCCGCCATACTTTGTATACCCAGCTTGTTCATAATATTCCTGCGGTGAGTTTCAACCGTCTTTCCGCTCACATGAAGCGCGGCGGCTATCTGGACTGTATTTTTACCTTCGGCCAGAAGCTGGAGCACTTCGCGCTCCCTGGCCGTTAAGACTGAAAAAGCCGAGGAATCTTTTTCGTGCATGCTTTGTATGTATTCTGTAACGACCACACCCGTTATACTGGGGCTCAAGTAATATTTATCCGCGAGTATTATATTGACAGCGCTAACCAGTTCCTCAAAGGCGCAATCTTTGAGCAGGTATCCCGACGCGCCGGCGTTTAACATCTCCGCCACAAATCTCTTGTCCGAATGCATTGACAGGGCGACCACTTTTGTATCCGGGCTTTCGTCCTTAATCTTACGGGTAGCTTCGATACCGTTTAATTCAGGCATGACAACATCAATTATGACTACATCGGGCGATAGTTCCCGCGCCAACCGTACTGCCGTACGGCCGTCCGCGGCTTCGGCGATTACTTCCACGCCGGGCGTTTTCTCGAACAAGGCGCGGAGGCCTTCGCGTACGATCTTGTGGTCGTCAACCAGAATCAATCTTATACTCAAATATACCCCCTCAACAACTCCTGTACACTGGGTTGCACGCAAAAATAACTCCTCTACCCCTGATAACAATAAACCTAATTATGATTCAGAGATATAGGAGTATTCCTGATTTTATTTTTCTTATTCTCTTATTTTTTCAATTGCTTCGATTTATGATCATTATTTATCGCCTATTGTCTTAAATAGAAGTCAAACCTTCCCGGATGGCGTATTTTATCAGACCAGCCATATTTTGTATGTCCAGCTTGTTCATAATATTCCTACGGTGTGTATCAACCGTCTTTTCGCTCACGTGGAGCGCGGCGGCTATTTGAACTGTATTTTTACCTTCGGCCAGAAGCTGGAGTACTTCGCGCTCCCTGGCTGTCAAGACTGAAAAAACCGAGGACTTTTTTTCGTGCAGGCTTTGAATGTATTCTGTAACGACCACGCCCGTTATACTGGGGCTCAAATAATATTTACCCGCGAGTATTGTATTGACGGCGCCGGCCAGTTCCTCAAAGGCGCAATCTTTGAGCAGGTATCCCGACGCGCCGGCGTTTAACATCTCCGCCACAAATCTCTTGTCCGAATGCATTGACAGGGCGACCACTTTTGTATCCGGGCTTTCGTCCTTGATTTTACGGGCGGCTTCGATGCCGTTCAAGTCAGGCATGGCAACATCAATTATAGCAACATCGGGCGATAATTCCCGCGCCAACTGTACTGCCGTACGGCCGTCCGCGGCTTCGGCGATCACTTCCATGCCGGGCGTTTTCTCAAGCAAGGAGCGGAGGCCGTCGCGTACGATCTTGTGGTCGTCAACAAGAATCAATTTTACACTCAATTGTATCTCCCCCACAAACCTTCTGGCGTTTGAGAGGCGCCTTCATTGTAATGACGGTCCCTCTGCCGGGCATAGACTCGATTTCCATATTTCCACCCATGTGCTTTAACCGCTCACAAACGCTGAAAAGGCCGAATCCGCCAATTTTGCTAAAATTGAAACCTTTTTCAGAGGCGTCAAAACCTGACCCGTCATCTTCAACTCTAACATGTAAGTTCTGGCCTTGTTTCCGGACTGATACCAGCGCCGTTCGCGCCTGCGCATGCTTCACGATGTTCATTAGAAGCTCTCTCACCGCGGTAAAAAGAATCACACGTATTTCATCGTCCAGCGGCTTTGACTGCCCGTCATCTTCAAAGTGAAACCGGATACCGCGCTTTTCAATTATTTGCTCGCCCAGCCATTCAACTGCCGCTTCAAACCCCAGTTCGTAGAGGATGGGCGGGCTGATCTCAAACGTCAATGACCGTGTATATTGAATCGTTTTTTCAACAAGATCCTTAATTTCTTCCACGACCTTGATTAGCGCGGTGGAAGACAACGATTTCCGCAGCGCCCCCAGTTCCATCTTGGCGACGGCAAGAGACTGCCCGATATGGTCGTGGATATCTGACGCAATACGCCGCCGCTCCCGCTCCTCGGCTAGTGATAATTTTGCCGCGAGTGACCTAAGCTTCATTTCATAGGTTTTAACTTTCATCTCAGCCATTTTTCGCTCGGTGATATCATGTTTTTCAAAAATCGCTCCTGTTACCCGGCCACCATCATCAAGCAATAGATTACCGGTACTCTCAATCCACAGGTAGTGCCCGTCGGCGTGCCTGAAACGCAGCTCCAACTTGACCTGAGATTTGGTCTTAAGAAAGGTTTCAAGTATTGCCACCGTTCTCTTCAAGTCGCTCTTATGTACGAAGTCCAAAACATTCTTCCCAAGCATATCCTCAGGCTCATATCCCAGGAAACTTTTATGTGACGGGCTGACATACTGGTAAATAAACCCGGCGTCAGTCTGAGTGATCATATCCATCATGTTGTCGGTTATCCGGCGTAAATTGGCCTCACTTACCCGCAGTGATTCTTCCATCCTTTTGCGTTCGGTGATATCTGCCACTAGGGCCATAGCGCCGGTAATATTCCCGTCATCATCCGTAACGGGCGAAGTCTCCAGGCTCGTATAAACCCTGGCGCCGTCCTTGCGGATAAATATGAAATCGAATTGATCCTTGAAGCCCTGCTTGTTCCGCTCAACATGAGCTTTCAGAGCCTCAACCGCACATTCCTCAATAAATAAAAAAACCGGTTGGCCTGTCATTTCCTCTACAGTGTACCCCAATATCTCGGCCATTCTGGGGTTAACGAAAGTTGTCCGGCCTTCAGGATCAATTACCCAAATACCTTCCTGCGCCAACTCCACCAGTTGGCGGTATTTCTTTTCACTCTGCCGCAATTTCTGCTCAGCCCGCTTGCGCTCTCTGCGGACCTCCGCCTCGCGCAACTCTCTGTCAATAGCGGGAACAAGCCGTACAAGATTGTTTTTTATTATATAATCATGTGCGCCGGCTCTCATCGCTTCCACCGCGACATCTTCGCCTATCTTGCCTGACACTATTATAAACGGTGTTTCAAGCCCTCTTTCTTTAACCAATTCCAACGCGGCCAGCCCGCTGAAGCGCGGCATGACGTAATCCGCGATGATAATATCCCAGGCTTGCCGATCAAGCGCGGAAACCATTGCTTCAGGAGTATCAACCCTTTCAAAAACCGGGCCGTAGCCTCCGCGCCGCAACTCACGCAGCAGCAACACAGCGTCGTCTTCCGAGTCTTCGACGAACAAGACACGAATAGGTATTGCCATTAGACTTCTCCTTTTTCCAGAGCGACTTCATTCAGGAGCAGCCAGTATAAGCCAAGTTGGCGCACCGCCTCGGAAAACTCAATAAAATCAACCGGCTTGCGAACATAACTGTTGGCTCCCAGGCTGTAACTTTCTACTATGTCTTTCTGCTCTTTCGAAGTGGTGAGAACCACCACGGGAAGGAGTTTTGTCCGCTCATCGGCGCGCAAACGTTTCAAGACTTCCAGGCCGTCGATTTTGGGCAGTTTTAAATCCAGCAGAATAACCTGGGGCATAACACCAATGTCACGACTTGCATAAACACCTGTCCCAAAAAGGTAATCCAGCGCTTCGACCCCGTCGTGCGCCACCACCACTTCATTCAGAATATTATTTTTCTTGAGCGCGCGGATGGTCAAGGCCTCATCGTCGGGATTGTCCTCCACCAGCAGGATAATTTTTTCCATTTTCGCACCTCCTCCCACTCTCTAATTCTGACTCCTGACTCCTATGTTTTTTATAACGTAAAATAAATTGTAGCACCTTTCTCAACCGCGCCTTCAGCCCACACGCGGCCTCCGTGGAGATGAATTATACGCTGTACCGTGGCCAGACCGATACCGGTGCCGGGAAACTCATTCATCGCGTGCAGGCGCTGGAAAGCGCCGAACAATTTGCCGGCATAGGCCATATCGAAACCGGCGCCGTCGTCACTTACAAAATAAACCTCTTTACCGCCATCTTCAATAACACCGAATTCTATTCTCGCGTGTTGATGTTTGCTGGTAAATTTCCATGCATTATCCATCAGGTTTTCCAATAATACCATCAGGAGCCCCTCGTCTCCGTTAACATAGACTTCAGGCGCGATAACAAAATCTACCCGGCGCTCCGGCTGCGCGCTCTTTAGCTCCGCCACAATCGCCAGTGCCATTTTGCTGAGATTTACCTTCTTAACGCATATCTCTCTCCGCGTAACGCGCGACAGTTTCAGCAGATCATCAATAAGCTGCGCCATATGCTGGCTCGCCGCGCGTACACGCCGCAGGTAGTCTTGACCTTGCGCATCCAGCTTATCTCCATAGTCTTCAAGCAGCGCCTGACTAAAACCATCGATACTCCTCAGGGGTGCGCGCAAATCATGCGAGACGGAGTAACAGAAGGCTTCCAGCTCTTTGTTGGCCGCTTCCAGCTGTACGGTGCGCTTGGCTATAAGGTACTCCAAGTTCTCGTTTAGTTTCTTTAACTCCTCTTCAGCCCGCTTGCGTTCGGTGATGTTGTCAGCAATTCCGATAATCCGGCAAATCCGACCGGATTTATCCCGCACGGGAACAAGCGTGGTATGGAAATATCTGTATCCTGCATTTAGGTTAATATCATATTCATAGTCGACCTGAGCGCCCGCTTTGATGCACTTGCTGTAGTTGGCGTTCAAGATTTCAGCGTTTTCCGGCGGGAGGAATTCTTCCGGGGATTTGCCGGAAATATCCGCAATGGAGTACCCCAACATCTTTTCACCCGACGGGTTCAAGCTGGCATAACGAAATTTGCCTTCGGGAGTCACATCCAGTACAAAGATGCCGTTAGAGGCATTGTCAAAAACCTCACGGTACCGCCACTCGCTCTCCTTTAGCGCATCCTCCGCCTGCCTGCGTTGCTTTTCCTCTTCCATGCGCTCCAGGCTGAATGAAATATCCTCTGCCACTCCTTTAAGCAGGGCAATTTCTTTCTCCTTAAAAAAGTCTATTTCACTGACATACAGGGTTAAAGCACCACGTACCGTGTCACCAATACTGATGGGAAAAGACGCGGCCGCGCGGATTCCTGCCGCGTCAAGCTCCTCGCGCCAGGGAAACGCGTACCTGGATGTCAGGACGTTGTTGATGATGACAGGTAATCCTTCACGGATGGCAGTGCCGGTGGGGCCTTGCCCTCTCGGCCGGTCATCGGCAATAACGTTGACTTTCCTCACGAAATCCTGTGGCTCGCCTGCCCAGGCGACGGGAATCACAGCATGTGTTTCAGGGTCATGCAAGCCGATCCAAACCAGCATGAAGGCCCCGTTTTCCACGGCAATCCGGCAGACATCCGCAAAAAGTTCTTCCGGTGAGCGGGCCCGGACCATTGCCTGGTTAACCAAGCTCAAAACTGCGTACAACCGGCTAAGGTGAAGGATATCCTCTTCATCTCGCGTACTTTTATTAACCTGTTTATTCACCTGAAGAGCCTTCTTTTCAACAAATATGGGGTAAGCTTTAATAATCTGCAAGTCTTTCACATCTTCACATGCTCCTTGGCCTATAATGAGATTTTCTTTAAATTTTCGGCAATTCCTGCAAATATTTCTTTTGCTATCGAAAAATCCGGTTCGTTATTCCTGGTCACTTGTTACAATGAAAAGTTGTCGCTACTCAAGAGTCAGGGCCGAATGAGAAAATGGTTTATTAGTCGTCCGTACAAAAATATATTTATTATTAAGCAAAAAACTATTGATTTTATCAAACAATTGCGGTAAGAAAGAGGAAGACATTCTGTACCCGGTTGATGAGATATAATAATCAGGAGTAGTTTATTTTATGAAAATCACCGTTATCGGATTGGGAAAAGTGGGAATGGAGATCACCAGGCGGCTCTGTGAAGAGGGGCACGACATCCTGGCCATTGACAAGGACGAATCAAAACTGGCCAAGATATACGAAAACAATTTGGACGTCATCGCCATGAAGGGAAACGGCTCCAGCGCCCGGATACTGAAGTCTCCAGAGGTGGCTGGAAGCGACCTCCTGGTGGCAGTAACAAATAGCGACGAAATAAATATGATCGCCTGCATGATGGCGAAAAAGATGGATATAGCCAGGACGGTCGCCCGGATCAGGGATCCGGACCACGCCCGCGACCTGATCGTCTCCAAGGAGGACATGGGCCTTGATCTGGTGGTAAACCCGGAATACGCCGCAGCCATGGAAATCAGCAGGCTCCTGACAGTAGCCCTGCCTGTCCACACCGAACTCTTCGCCGACGGCAAGGTCCTAATGGCGGACATCACGGTGGACGAAACCATGACCGCATTTGTCAACAAGAAGTTGAAAAACGTAGAGCTGCCGAAGGCTTGCCTCATCGCAGCCATCTCCCGGCGCGGAGAAATGGTTATACCCGGCGGGAAGGATATCATCCTGCCCGGCGACACCATTTACGTGCTCGGTCATGCCGACAGTGTGAACAAGTTTTTCTTGAAGATTAAAAAGAAAAGACAGAAGATGCAAGACGTCATTATTCTAGGGGGCGGGAGAATCTCCTACTACCTGGCGGAAAAACTCAACTCCCTGGGGATCCGGGTAAAGATTATTGAACAGAATCCGGACCGCTGCCGGGACCTGGCCGAGCGCCTGCCCGAAACCCTGGTTTTGCAGGGCGACGGTTCGGACATCGACATCCTGAAGCGGGAAGGAATCAAGGACACTGACGGCTTCGTGGCGATAACCGGTATCGACGAGGAAAACCTCCTGCTCGCCCTGCTAGCCAAACAGATGGGGGCCAAAAGAGTGGTGGCGAAGGTCAGCCGGCCAAGTTACGCCCCGCTGGTAGAAAGGTTGGGGGTGGATGCCGCCATCAGCCCGCGTTTGATCATGGTCAGCGAGATCCTGCGCTTCATCCGGGGCGGCCGTCTTCTTTCCCTGTTCCTCCTCCTGAACGGTCAAGCCGAAGTATTTGAATTGATCGTCCAGCCCGGCACCAAAATCGCCGGCAAAGCCCTGAAAAACTCTGGAATGCCCAAGGGAGTCATCATCGGAGCCATCTTGCGCGGCGAAGATACCATCATCCCCGAGGGCAACGACGTGATTTTAGAAAACGACCGCCTGGTGGTATTCGCTCTCGGGCATATCATGCACAATATAGAATCCCTGTTTAACTTGGGAGGCTCACCGTTTGAACGGAAAACTTATTATTAGAACCCTGGGACTGGTGCTTATATGTGAAGCGGGAGCCATGCTCCCGTCCTTCTTCATTTCCCTGTACTACGGAGAATCAGACATGCTCCCCTTTCTCTACAGCATTCTCCTTCTGGCGGCGCCAGGCTTTTTGCTCACATTAGTCCGCGTCAAGAACAAAGACGTCGGGCACCGCGAGGGATTCGCCATCGCCACCATGGCCTGGCTGGTCACCGCCGCCTGCGGCGGCATTCCTTTTCTCCTGTCCGGCAGCCTGACTACTTTTTACGACGCCTTTTTTGAAACCATGTCAGGCTTTACCACCACCGGCGCCTCGGTTATTTCCGACGTGGAGGCCCTGCCGCACGGCATCCTGTTCTGGCGGAGCCTTACCCATTTCCTGGGCGGCATGGGCACTATCGTGCTCATCCTGGCGCTGATCCCGTCTTTAAAAGTCGCCGCGATGCAGCTATACAAGGCTGAGGTGCCCGGCCCCACCAAGAGCAAGGTGCTGCCCCGCATCCTCCAGACGGCGAGACAGCTCTGGAAGGTTTATGTGCTGATCTCAGCAGCCGAGGCGATTCTTCTGGTCCTGGCCGGGATGCCGCTATTCGACTCTTTCATCCACACATTCGGCTCTGTTGGCACAGGCGGTTTTTCCTGTAAAAACACCAGCATAGGCGCTTATAACAGTTTAGCTATTGAGTCTATCATTATCTTTTTCATGATCCTCTGCGGCATGAATTTCGCCCTGCATATCAGCATACTGCGCGGCAATTTCAAAGCTTACCTTTATGACCCTGAGACCAGGCTCTACCTGGGCATCATTGCAATCAGCATCTCGCTCATCACCCTAAACCTGGTTTATACCCTGGGTTATCCACCGGAAGAGGCGATTCGCTCATCATTCTTTACCGTTTCCTCCATCATTACTACTACGGGCTTTGCTACGGCGGACTTCGATCGCTGGCCTGAATTCAGCAAGATGATCCTGTTGCTGTTGATGTTCGTCGGCGGCTGCGCCGGCTCTACCGGCGGCGCCATAAAAAACGTGCGTTTTCTTATTCTCTTTAAGAGTGCCGCCCGGCAAATCCTTAAATTTATACACCCTCATGCCGTCGTTCCGGTCCGGCTGGGGCGGGAAGTGGTTCCCGACGAAGTTGTTGAAAACGTTCAGACCTTCTTCTTCCTTTACATGCTTATTTTCGGCGCATCAACCTTATATATCTCTTCTCTAGGCCTCGATCTAGTCACCGCCGCATCCGCCGTCGCGGCCACTCTGGGCAACATTGGACCCGGTCTGGCGCTGGTGGGCCCCATGACCAACTATGCCGCCCTGCCGGATACAGGCAAACTGCTGCTCTCATTCTGCATGTTGATCGGCCGGCTTGAGATCTACACCGTTTTGGTTGTTTTCAGTATCCGGTTTTGGCGGTAGCAAGAAGGAGTATTTCATTTGGTTCCGAATAGCGTCATAACCATAGCGTTCATGGCGTTTTGTTCATCTTTAGGCAGTTATAAAAATTTTTTCTATGATATTATTTTAAATAGAAAATATAAAATAAAAAGAAATTACATAACGTAAAACAAGGAGGAATGTTTATGAATTTAATAAGAGAGTCCGACCTTCCTGGAATCGGCCGAAAGTTCCAGATTAATACACTAAGCGGAGATAAGCTTGTAATTGTAGTACATGATGACGGCAGGCGGGAGATGCACCATTTTGATAATGACGACCCTGAGGACAGCATTTCTATGGTAATGCTCAATGATGCTGAGGCGCGCCGGGTTGGAGGTATTCTTGGCGGCATGTCTTATATGCCGAAAGCAATGGAATCAGTCGATATAGCTTTTGATGAAATGGTTATTGAATGGTATAAGCTTGAGCCAGGGATGAAATCAATTGGTTTGACAATCGGAGATTTGGGAATTCGTAAAAGAACGGGTGCCACAATCATTGCCATTGTGAATCGTGACCATAGTAAAATAATTAATCCGGGTCCAGAACAAACGCTTAAGGAGGGGGCAATTATCGTAATCCTTGGTGAGAGAGAGAAAGTAAAAGCCTGTAAACGTTTAATCCAGCTTGGGAGTATTTAATGTATGGAGAAGCACATTCTCTTTGAAGTTGGGCTTGCCCTAAGCATTATTGCAGTGGCTGGCTTATTGTCCTCTCGTTTAAGATTTTCAATTGTTCCGCTATTAATTATTGCCGGGATGGTTGTAGGTCCTCATGCTCCGCATATAGGTGTTTTTGATTTTCGTTTTATAGAAAGTGCTTCGTTAATTGATTTCATGGGACGATTGGGTGTTCTCTTTCTTCTGTTTTACCTCGGGCTTGAGTTCTCAGTTGGCCGGTTAATAAAGGCTGGCCGTTCCATTGTTCTAGGTGGAATTATTTACATGGCAATTAATCTAACGCTAGGAATACTTTTCCCCTTTTTGCTGGGGTGGCCTTTGAGGGAAATCTTGGTGGTGGCAGGAATTACTACAATTTCTTCAAGTGCTATTGTAGCCAAGATGATCGTTGACTTAAAACGATCGGTTAGACCGGAGACTGAGATGATCCTTGGACTTATGATGTTTCAGGACGTTTTTGTAGCTGTATATCTTTCAGTTGTATCGGGACTCGTATTAAGTGGTACGGCTTCTACCTTAATTGTCTTGAAATCAGCCGGTTTGGCGCTTGGTTTTATGCTTATTTTTCTCTTTTTGGGACGTAAGTTTCTTTCACAACTTAACAAGATTTTAAATATTCCCAATGATGAAGTATTTTTACTTGTATTGTTTGCAATAATTACACTGATAGCCGGATTCTCGGAGACTATCCATGTTGCGGAAGCAATTGGGGCTTTGTTAGTCGGTCTTGTACTTGCAGAGACTGAACATTTAGAACGGATAGAACATATTCTAGTACCTTTCAGAGACTTGTTTGGAGCAATTTTTTTCTTCAGCTTCGGCCTGAGTATTGACCCCCTGTCCATCAGTGGAGCAGTATGGCCTGCTCTTGCAGCGGTAGGGATAACATTAACAGGTAACTTCGTGTCTGGAATGCTCGCAGGCCGTATGTCCGGGTATTCTCACCGGGCTTCTACTTATGTTGGGTTGACAATAACACCTCGTGGTGAGTTCTCAATTATTTTAGCCAAATTAGCATTGGCCGGAGGATTATTGCCTATCCTTCAACCTTTCGCAGCCCTCTATGTACTTATTCTTGCGATTGTAGGCCCGTTGCTTACCAAGGAATCCAAGTGGATATACATCAAACTGAGCCGAATATTTGGGTGGCCTGAACTAAAAGAAAGACGAAGGCATAAAGTTTTAAAACATACCTAGAAAATTCTATATGTTGCCTATTGAAGGTATTTTAGCATACTACCTTATGGCATAAAACATATATCTTTCACTATTAATCATCAAGATTAATCATCAAGCTTCTTCCGTCCAGGTAGCATTGAACGAAAAAAACGCCTAATTCTAATAGAGTATTTTTTTTGTTGAAAATCTTTTGCGGAAACGTAAGGATTTTTATTTTTTTTTAATATACGTTGACAATCTTGCATTGCTTTAATTTGAAAGAATATTGTTAACACCTTCGTTCTTATAGTTTTTAAATTAAAAAAGTAGGCATAATAGCAAAAGACTATACCCACCCCAGTAAAGTCAATTCCCTTGACACCTGGCAATCATTACTTCCTTTTATAGAAGTATCGGACCCAAGGCTTTGCGTCCCTGGCTTTCGCACAGGTTTGCCCAACACGGTAAATTAAATTAGTTTATACTAGTGTATCAAAAGCTCTCTCAAAAGAAAAGAATTTTCTGATTAAAGACATTTTCCCATTCTCCCGAGTGTCTTTTTTGTTTTTAAGAAGCCACTTGCCTTTTAGGCCATTACCTTTTGGATGTCATTCGGGAACAAGAACCAGGCAATGATGCGGGGATATAGATATATAAGTTGGATGATTTTTTAAGGCTTATAAAAAAGGATTATTAGCATCGGTAGGTGTATATTTTTTTCTTAACCGCAATATCAAATAAAATCTTGACAAGATAGGTAAACAGTAACACGTTCAGGAGGGAGGTAATTATAAGAACAGGACTAAATGATACGGAATTAATCCCTTTGCTCGTCTCAAAGAGAACCAAATGAGTATTGATGTAAACAGTAGCGCTGAATCCGGCGGATAACAGCAGCAGCCTTTTATCCCTGAGGTAGATGAAAGCTAAAATTGACAGGGCGACGGCGGGAAACAAATATCTTTCATGCATCCTGGTGGAAAAAGTAAACACACCAGCGATAAGGAGAAGCGCTGTCGCAAAGGCAAACACCCTGCTGTTTCCTTTAATGTAAATGAACCATGAAAAAGCCGTGATGATGACAATAAAAATCATTCCCCAGTTATGATAGCTTAACAAAAACGTGTTAGTCGCGTCTTTCACATAGTTTTTCCCAATCAAACTGAAGAAATTGAACGCGTTTACCGAGGCATAGGGATACTCTGCCACAGTGTTTAAGAAGTGCTTGAAGATCCACAGCGCATCTTTGTTCAAGGAAAACGGTAGGACAATGATCACAGCCGTACTCAAGGCAAAAGCTGCCGCTATCAGGAATTTTTTTAAGCTTTTTTCCCTGATCAGTTCAAAGAAAAGCACGGGAAGAAAAATAATTCCTTGCGGCTTCATCAATACGGCGGCCGTAAACAAAGCGGAGGAAAGTCCGATCTTCTTTTCCGAAAGCATATACACCGAAGATACTACAATTAAGGTGAAGAATGAATCCACCTGCCCCCAAAAGGTAGAATTGATAAAAACAGCCGGGTTGAAGATATAAAAGGCGGATACCAGGACGCTGATTTCCCGGGACAGGTATTTTCCGGCCAGCTTGTATATAAGGTATGACGTGGCGATATCAGCTATCATTGACGGCAGCCTTAACAGTAATGTAAAATAAGGTTTCATTGCTTCGATACCGGCAATCTTGCCGATTAAAAACAAAATGTACATATATAAAGGCGGGTAGTCGCTTGACCTTGCGCTTGAATAAACTTGAAAGAGATTATTCGCGGCGGCGGTAGCCCAGTTTTTGAAGAGACTAATATCAAAAGGATGCCCCTCTGTCAATGTGGCGGCGGAAATTCGCAAAAGCAACCCTGCGCAAAGCAGGGTAAATACCAATATTCTTTCATGACCGGGGTGGATTACTACCTTTTTACGTATGATAAAATAATACGCTGCAATGAATAAAACCAAAAATATTACTGAATATATGGCAATTTGCGGAGAGTACCTGATACCAGCGCTGGTGACCCCTCCCCCCATCCGTCCACCGGGAGGCGCCGTACGCCCGGTGGAATTAGGATCCGGCTGTCCTCCCGGCAATTGATTGGCCGCATCAGGCGGCCGGTTTCTTTCACCCGGGGTGGTATTACGAGTTTCAGTACTGTTTCTTTCACCTGGGAGAAAATTACGGGTTTCCATTCGACTTTGGGGCAAAGCGGCATTACTACTGTAGTTTCTTACCGCGTAAAAGCATAATAATCCTGTCGACAGAAATATTAGCAGCAAGCTTATTTTCAGTATATGCCTCTTCAAAAACGACATCTGGCTGCTCCTTTCAACACCGGTTTATAGAATTCCTCCCCTATTCTGTATAACTGCTTTTCTTCTACTAAGAGTTCGTCCATATAGGCAAGCAAATCAGATCGCAATTCCGGGCGGGCAAGCGCGAATTCAATCGTGGCTTGAATGTAGCCAAGCTTATCTCCCACATCGTAACGCCTTCCTACAAGCGGAAGCGCCAGCAGCGCGTGATCACGGCACATTTCCTTCAGCGCGTCGGTAAGTTGGATCTCACCGCCTTTTCCCGGTTGTAAGCGTTCCAGGACCGGGAAGATCGACGGCTTTAAAATATACCTGCCAATCACCGCCAGATTTGACGGCGCTTCTTCCACAGCCGGCTTTTCCACCAAATCCTGTACCCATAACACTCCTTCCGCGTCCTGCCAGGCATTAGACTGCAGGGCGACAATGCCATATTTCCGCACGTCCGGAAGCGTTACCGGCTGGACGCCTATAACTTCTGTATCAAATACTTCATATACATCCATCATCTGCCTGAGGGCCGGCTTTTCTGATACTATAATATCGTCGCCCAGCAACACGGCAAATGGTTCATTTCCGGTAAACTGCCGCGCGCACAAAACCGCATGCCCCAATCCCAGGGGTTCCTTCTGTCGAATGTAATGGATGCTTGCCATTTGTGAAATATCACGAACGGTTTTAAGCATCTCTTTTTGTCCGTTCTCGGCAAGTATTTTTTCCAGCTCTATCGATTTGTCGAAATGATCTTCTATTGATCCCTTGTTTCGTCCCGTCACCACAATGATACTTTCGATCCCGGCCTGCACGGCTTCTTCTATAATGTATTGAATAGCCGGTTTATCTATAATTGGCACCATTTCTTTCGGTTGGGCTTTTGTCGCTGGTAAAAATCTTGTTCCCATGCCCGCTGCGGGAATGACTGCTTTTTTGATTTTCATGAAACTTCACCCCTTGCTTTTTGGTTTTCTGCAAATACCCAGAGTCGACTTCCTGCAAAGTTCACAACGATGCCGGCCCCTGTGGCCACAAACTTGCAAAACCAAAGATTCAGATGATATGAGTCGTGCAAGACAGCAAGCAGAACGGATGCTACCAGCAAGGAAAACACGTTCACGACGACAAAATTCGCCGCCTCCAGGACGTTGGCTTTGTGTGTAACCCGGAATGTCCACCTTCGATTAAAGAAGTAGCTGTTTACGATACCGGCTGAATAGGAAAGCGCCTGGGCAAGCAGATACGGCACCCCGCCAAGAGTCAGAAGAAAAAAGGCGGTAAAGTCCACCGCCGTATTTCCCAACCCGACGGTACAAAAACGCAAGAACTGGATAACCCTATACTTATTAGAGAACACCACAGATCACCTCAATTTCAGGCTTTGCATCTTCAACTTCTTGCTTGTTCCGGAGAATATATAGCGGCCGGTTTTTTGTTTCATCATAAATCCTGCCGACATATTCTCCAAGAATTCCCAGAACGATCAAGATCACGCCGTCCAGCAGCAGCAGGCAGGCAATGAGCGGTACCCATCCGGCAACCGCGCCGGCAGTAAACAATCTTTGAATTAAAGAAACAACCAGATAGATAAAACTCGCGGACGAGATCACAAAACCGAGATATGTGGCCAGCTTCAATGGTTTGTGGGAGAAAGACGTAATCCCGTCCATCGAAAAGCGAAGCATTTTCTTCAGCGGGTATTTCGTTTCCCCTGCAAACCGTTCCTCCCGGACATATTCGATGGCTGTGGAACGAAAGCCCACCCAACTGACCAAGCCGCGGACAAAGCGGTTTTTCTCCCGGATGCCGCGCATGGCGTCGCATACTTTCCTGTCTATCAGGCGGAAGTCACCTGTATCAAGCGGAATGTTTACTTCTGTCAGCGCGCGCAGGGTGCGATAGAAGAGAGAAGCAGTCCATTTTTTAAACAGCGTCTCTCCTTTCCGTTTAGAACGCTTCGCATAGACAACTTCATATCCCTCTTTCCACTTGTCAATCATCAGCGGGATTAGTTCGGGCGGATCCTGTAAATCAGCGTCGATAATCACAATGGCGTCCCCGCGGGCATAATCCATGCCCGCGGTAATCGCTATTTGATGCCCGAAATTGCGCGAGAAATCAAGCAGCTTTACACAATGGTCCGATTCAGCCAATCCATCAATTATTTCCGCCGTCCGGTCCCGGCTTCCATCGTTGACAAACAACAATTCATACGGTTCACCGGTGGATTCCATGACCTGTGTCAGCCTGCGATATGTTTCATGCACAACGGCTTCTTCGTTATAGACCGGAATGATAATGGTATAACGAACATTTCTTTTCATCACATCTCATCCCCATTCTTCATTGGTTGATTTTATATAATGTTCTATCGTTCCCCATTCCCATAGGACCACCTTGAGGACCACTCTGAGGACCACCCTGGGCGGAGGTCGCTTGCCAGTCTTCTTTGGGAACCTCCGTGCTGTTGGCACGGATCCAGTCCAGCACTTCACTGTTGCCGCCTCTGCCGCCGGAACCGGAGCCCGAAGGAATCAGGAAATATTTCACTACTTTGTTCGCCACCATTTGCTTTAATTTCTCCACCGTGAGAATGGGGTCGGAACCGCTGAACCCGCCCATGGGCATAACGGCTCTACCGGTTTCAATGATATAAGCTTCGGCCGTGGAGGCGTCGGTGGTTGCAAAAAGATAAGTTTCGCCCGTATTATTCTTGGTTACATATTCAAGTAATTTCATATTGATACCGGAGCTCATCCCGCCCCCCATACCCTGTCTCTGGCCGAACCCCCGTTGACTGGGGCCTGCCTGCGGCAGCATGCTGTTGCCGCCATACAGAATCGGAGTAGTCGCCCAGAACAATGGCGCCGCCAGTAATACCAACATCCCGGCCACCGCGGCGATTGATACCAGCTTTTCTTTCTTTGCGGCAATCAGCAATACCAGCGTCAACACGATTCCCGCGGCCCCGACGCCGATGGACCATCCCATGCCGATTTGCCCTTGGTAGGGCTGCAGTATATATAGTTCAAAAGCCGTGGTTGCAAGAAGGCCCGCCGGCAGCAGCCACCTTTTCCAGCCTTCTTTTTCGCGGTATTGGCGCCAAAGCTCAACCCAGCCGGCTCCCGCAAGCGCCGCAATCGGGGGAGCGAGCATGATCAGGTAATAGTGATGGAAGAAGCCCGCTACGCTAAAAAACGCCATCGAAGGGAGCAACCAGGCCAGCCAGAACAAAGTCTCATTTTGTTTGTCTGTGAGCGGCTTTCTGCGGCGAACGCCTGCCAGCAAACCGGCGCAGGCAAACGCCACAAAGGGCAGCAACCAGCTGATCTGTCCGGAAAGTTCGGTTTGGAACAAACGAAGCGGACCTGCCTGACCGGTACCGAACGCACCGCCGCCCCCCTGCCCTGGCGGTCCCCCCCCGCCGGGTGCCGGGCCTGGTCTTCCATAACCCTCGGGGTTGAAGCCTCCCGGCATGTTGTTTCCGCCAGGCGGCATTTGCTGCTGGCCGGCCATGTTGCTGCCGCCTTGCGGTATTTGCTGCTGGCCGGCTATATTGTTGCCGCCTTGCGGCATTTGCTGCTGGTTGGGCATGTTGTTACCGTCTTGCGGCATTTGCTGTTGACCCGTTCTTATACTGTCATCTTGCTGTACTTGCCGTTGGTTCGGCGCCGCGCCGGGACCCATGCCCCCCCTGCCCATTCCCTTCAGGCGGGCTATCCCGTTATAACCGAAAGCCAGCTCCAATACGGAGTTCGTTTGGCTTCCTCCTATATATGGCCGGTTTTCCTCCGGGATCGTATCGACGACCACCGCCCAGGATATGGATACTCCCACCAAGATAAATGTTGCTGCGGCAAGTATAGCCAGTTTCTTTTTCCATTCGCTTTTGAAAGCAAGAAGATAGAACAAGTAAAAAGCCGGTACGACCATATAAGCTTGAAGCATCTTCATGTTAAAACCGACACCGATCATGGCGAAAGCGCCGAGCACCCAGGACAGCTTCTGATTACGAATACCCCGGAACAACATCCAGGTGGCCAGAAGCAGCGTAAATACCAATAAGCTGTCAATATTATTCGTCCTGCTCACCGCGACGGCGATCGGTGTGCATGCCATAATCAGGCTTGCGAACCGGGCAGCCGTTTTACCAAAAGCCGGCTTGACCAGAAAATATATCATCAAAACAGAACCGACGCCGGCCAAAGCCTGCGGGAGAACCACGCTCCACCCGTGAACCCCGAAGATATAAGCGAATACCGTCTGGACCCAAAACGCGACCGGCGGTTTATCCACCGTAACGTATCCGCCCGGGTCAAGAGAAGCGTAGAAAAAATTATGAAAGCTCTGCAACATACTGGTTACGGCTGAAGTGTAATAGGCATTGGAGTACAAATCTTTCCAGATGTTAAAAATATTTAAAAAAGCGGATAGCAAGGCAATTGCTGCCAGGATTATATCGAAACGTCGACCTTGTTTAAGTCTCATTTTCACTTCCCCCTTTCATCATCACTTTTCATTGTCGCTGAGCAGTCCTCCGCGCTCTCCGGACTTTATACTCTTACCTTTTTACTTATACAATAATACGTCCTTTAGCTGAATTATCCCTTAACGCTAACTGAACATTAATTGAGTAATGGCTGAATTTATGCTGAAAACAATATAAAATGAAAAAGTATGCCCCTTTTACAAAAAGAAGCATACTTTTTACTTATTTTTTCCGAACTTTTTACTTGACCGTTCAGCTTATTCTCCTGATCTTTCAGATTAAACAGTGTTATATTTCCAAGGAAAATCGCACCTATTCCCTTTTGGCCCAAAGCAAACAAGACATCATTACCGTCGGAGTGTTTGGGGGGCATTGGTTAACCGCCGAAATGAGAATAAATTATTGGCAATTCAATCATAAATATGGCGCCTGACTCAGAATTTTCAGCAGTAATTTTTCCGTTGTGCTTCTCAATAATATTCTTGCTAATAGCCAACCCGAGCCCTGAATTACCTTTTCTGCCCTTGTAGAACCTTTCAAATATATATGGAAGATCGTTGATGTCAAGGCCTGGACCGTCATCCGAAATTTTGATTTCTACTTTGCTATTGTCAATAATTTTTAATACTATCTCAATAATATTATCCGCATATCGTATACAGTTACTGATTATATTAGTAATTGCGCGAGAGAGCTTTTCTTCATCCGCATATATTTCAACCTTTTCATTAATTTTATTGGTAGTAATTTTTGTGTTATTTTTAATGGCGATTCCATTCATACGTTCAACACAAGTATTAATTAATTCATTAAAATTTAATTTTTTAAAGTGATAATTTTCCTCTATTGCATCAAGGCGTGACAAGTATAGTAAGTCTTCTATCAAATGAGTCATACGCCGGGTTTCATTGATTATGATATCAACAGCGGCGCTGCTATCAACAACGTCATATTTTATGCCCTCGGCATAACTTTGAATAGACATAAGAGGTGTTCTGAATTCATGGGACGCGTTTTGCAGGAAAGTTTTCTGCGCTTTATCGTATGTTTCAAGTTTTTCGGACATAATATTGATATTATTAACGAAATCCTGCAGCTCATCATCTACCGGCATATGAATTTTATTACCGAAATTCCTTTCTGCAATAGCCTTTATATGCCGGTTGAGAGATAAAAATGTAGCAGACATTTTTTTTGACATATGGGAAGAAAATATCAAAATAATTATCGAAGAGAAAACGAGAATAACAAAAAGAATAATATTTATTCCCAATTGTAATTGATTAAGCTTTTGAAGACTGGAGTATATGATTATCCAGCCTAAACCAAAAGAGTTTTTTTGAGATACCGGCTTGATTATTGCTATGTGTTCAGTCCCCGATAAATGAAAGTTTAAGTATGATTCATTGTCAAAACTTATTAATTTGATATCATCGGTTATTTGGTTCAAAAGTTCAGCAGAAGATGTAAAAAGTTCTTCTGGAAAAGGAGTTATTATATTTTTGTCTTTATCAAGTAAAATATAATCTGCGTTTAAAACAGAAAGCGGCTCTCTTAATGAACGGTCCAACATAAAATAGAATCTAAAAAGGTCATTATTATTTTGTACGTCAGGGAGCGGAGGAGGCGGCGGCATCTCTTTTCCCGGATCCGGAAAGAAGTCAGGTCCTTGCCGCAACGCGGTATCTTCGGTATGAGACGATATTTTCCTCAACTGCTCAAGGATTTCTTTTTCAATATACTTCCGGACAGCAACGTTAAATATTATTGTAGTCAATGCAATCAGCATAATAACTACAATAAGATTAAATTTAAAAATTCTCCATTTAATTGTATTCTTCTTCATTTACATTATCCCTTATCTTGTATTCTAAAACCAAATCCCCACACGGTGTCAATTTTTAGAATTGAACCGGCGTCAGAAAGTTTTTTCCGGATTCTTTTGATCATATCATCAGTCGCACGGGTTTCCACTATATTTTCAAAGCCCCAAACTTTGTCTAGAAGTTCATGGCGGCTTACTGCCCTGTTTCTATTTTCCGCGAGATAATGAAGTAATGAAAATTCCATTTTTGTAAATCCTATGTTATTACCATTAAATTCAACTTGTTTTGTATCGGGATTTATCAAAACATCAGAAATTTTGACAATGTTATTACCTTTAACGTTTCTTTTATCCATTTCTATTCTTCTAAAAATACTTTTCACCCTGGCGATAAGTTCCATAGGACTAAGCGGCTTTGTAAGATAGTCATCACTACCGAGGGTAAGCCCGGCTATTTTATCAGACTCAGTATCTTTAGCCGATACAAATATGATTGGCACACTGCTCTTTCGGCGGATTAACGAACAAATAGAGTATCCATCCATTTCAGGCATCATGATGTCTATTATAAGCATATCCGCCGGTCTGACATTGAAAGCTTCAAAAATAGCACGTCCACTATAAAAAGCTTCTACTTCATACCCTTCTTTAGTAAGAAAAGACTTTATAATATTGCAAATATCAATTTCATCATCAGCTATATATATTAACTTCTTATCCATAAATTTCATTCACCTCTAAACTTTATTTTACCATTAAGAAAACGTAATCTTATTGAAAAATTATGCTGCTTCAATTTTGCCACAATTTGGCGAATATTTTCCTGTTGCAATTAGATAAAATGAATATTCAAGCCTTAAATTGTGATATTTAGACATTTGATGCTATGTCCCATTATTATTGCCGCAGGTTTGCCACATTATTGCTATGTTTTATAAAGCGATATATGCCGATAATTATACTAGGAAAATGAACGCAAAGTCGTAATTTAAGGAGGGGGGTGTCAAATTAATGAATATTTCATCGCAATGACGATGTCAAAACAAAACAGCAAAAAATCCAGCAACTACAAATGCAAATACAACAAATTGAGTCACAAATCTTTAGCTAAACTTTCAAATAATATTTATAAGGAGGTAAATTTAAATGAATGGAATTCAAGGTATCAGCTCTACTAGTTTTACGATGAACACGCAAAGCATTAATAACAAGAACAGGCAAGATCCTTTTTTAACCGACGCGGCAAGTGTTTTAGGGCTCTCATACGACGAACTCGTATCCCAATTAGAATCGGGCAAGGACTTAGACACCATCGTTACAGAACAAGGTTTGACCGTGGAAGATTTCCGGCAACAAATGGATGAACTTAACCCCAACAAAGGACAAACCGGCAGTATTCAAAATACACCGCCACCGCCGCCGCCACCCGGAGGGTCTGAACAATTCTTGACTGATGCGGCAAGTGTGTTAGGCCTCTCGACTGACGAACTTAAAACCCTGTTACAGTCGGGCAAGGACTTAGAAACTATTATTACAGAACAAGGTTTGACCACGGAAGATTTCCAGCAACAGATGTCCGTACTTTTTAATAATCATCAATCTGCCTTGGTCGATCAAAGAGGAAACATTTTTGACAGCGTAATTTAATAAACAATTACTCAAGAGCGGGCACGCAAACTGTAATGCCAAATAATGTTAAATAACTTAAGCGCTTTCATAATAGTACCCACTAAAACTGAATTGTTCCTTAACGACAACTGAATATAAATTGAGTAACAGCTGAATATATGCTGAAAAAAAACAATGTGGAGGCAAGTGGGGACGGTTCTTGCTTGCTACCTCAAGAGGTAGCAAGCAAGAACCGTCCCCACTTGCCTCCCAGTCTACTTGGGAAGCCGGATATGAAATGTACAGCCTTCTCCCTCCCGGCTTTCAACGCTTATGGTTCCACCATGAGCGTTTACAATGGATTTGGAAATCGATAAGCCTAAACCGGCCCCGCCATATTTGCGCGTCCGGGAAGAATCACTGCGGAAAAAGCGGTCAAACACGTGGGGAAGATGGCTGTCGCTGATCCCCGGTCCGTTATCCTGAACGGACAATTGCACACCGTTATTCTTTTCAAACAATGAAATCTGAATATGACCCTTTTCAGGGTCCGTATGCTGCACTGCGTTATGAAACAGATTCAAAATAACCTGCTTCATTTTATCCTCATCATACTTGCATTTAATATTTGGTTCGATTCGCAAGCTGAGTCTTCTATTACCGGCCAGAATACGAAGCTGCGGCTCCATATCCCGAATAACAGTATCAAGTAACCCTTCCGTAAGCTCAATGTGAGGCGCGCGGTCGAGTTTGGACAAAAGGAGTAGATCATGCACCAATTTAGTGAGGCGTTCCGATTCACTGTGCATGCTTTTTAACGATTTATGCAGTTGCTCCGGTTGATTGGCTGCGCCGCGGAGCAGCACCTCCAAAAATCCGTGAATAGAGGTTAAGGGTGTGCGAAGCTCATGAGACGCGTCCGCGATAAAACGGCGCATTTGTTCCTTGGTTTCTCTTTCCGCTTCAAAGGAGGCTTCCAGCCGCTCCAGCATGCCGTTAAAGGATTCCGCCAAACGGTCTATTTCCATCTGCCCTTGCCGGGTCGGGAAACGCCTGGCCAGATTTCCGGCATCGATTTGTTCCGCGGTATCCACCATGTTGAATAAAGGTACCAATGTCCTTTTAAGAATCGGCAAAAAGCCAAGCAGACCAAACAGCATGGCAACAAGGGAAAGAAACAAAAAAGTGAACAGTTGACGAATTAGCAGTTCCTTGAGCGGGCCTGTCAATGTACTTGCTTGAATGACCCCGAATGCATCTTCAGGCCCGGTATAAATCGGTTGTAAAACAACTAATTGTTCCGTTCCCCCGGCATTAATAACTTTGTAGTTAAGCCTCGATTTTGGTTTTAATTCCGGTTTCGGTTTTGGTTCTGTTTTTGGTCCCGGGCCCTGGCCCGATCCCGGCCTTCCTTCCAATATACTCAAATACTCTTGCGTATCCAACTTCGGAGGATTTATACCGCCAGGCCCATTCGACAATACAGAATAATTACCTTCAGCATCGATAAACGCCAAACTTGCCTCAGGAATAAAAAAAAATGGCGGGCGTATAAAGCTATTTTCCGCACTTGTGCCGAGTTGCTGCCAGGCAACGTTAGGAATTGACATGATCTGGCTTTGAATGCTTTCAGCTTTATTTCTGTAAATAACCTCCCGCATAAAAACATATTGAAACAGGCCGATGAGCATTAGTAAAACGGCAAGTATCAGCAGTGTCCGGGATAACAGCTGAATCCCGAGCGAGTTTGGAGAAAAAAAAGATCTGAATCGACTGCTTTCCTTTTGGTTCATGACAGATCAACCCGGTATCCTGAACCGCGCAAGGTTCGAATTAATTGATGGTCTTTGTCGTTTAATTTATCCCGCAATGAACGAATATACACTTCGACAATATTTTCCTCTCCTCCGAAATCATAGCCCCATACTTTTTCCAATATCATCGTTTTGCTTAAAACCAACCCGTGATTAAGAACTAAAAATTTAAGGAGGTTATACTCTGTGGGAGACAGCTCCAAAACCCGGTCTTCGAGTTTGATTTCTTTGCGTCGGTCATCAATATGAAACGGTCCGATTATAACTTCCCCAAACAAGTTGGGAAATTGATTCCGGATTCTGGCATAAATCCTGGCGAGCAATTCCTCAAAACTAAAAGGCTTTACCATGTAATCATCGGCTCCAAGCGTAAGACCCTTTACCCGGTCATCCACTTCATCCTTGGCCGTCAGCATGATCACAGCCACATTCTCCGTTTTTTTAAGCATCCGGCACACTTCGAAACCGTCCATTCCGGGCATCATGACATCTAGTATAACAACATGCGGCTGAAATTGCTTCATCAGAGTAATAGCCGTCATTCCGTCCTGGGCAGTCTGTACTTCAAATCCTTCATTTTGCAGACCAAGTTCTAAGAATTGCAGTATATTCGGTTCATCGTCTACCAGCAATATTTTAATTCCCTTTAACTGTTGCATTCCTGAACACCACCTTTATATCTGATCATTCCATCGGGACATTTTATCGGGGACATTCATCGGGGACATTCCTCCGAAGGAGGTGTGTCCCCTTTCCTTATTGGGAGGTATGTCCCCTTTCCTTATTATCCGGGTCAGAACTGAAACCATACTGAAAGAAAACTGAAAATTCGTTGAATATCCAGTCGCGATAATACCCTCTGGTTAATCACCTCGTAAATAAGCAATGTTCCGAACCGAGAAAATCTTTCTTTCCCGGCAAGGAAGGCCTCCAATATAAGTATATATATAGTATCTACAAGCGTCCATATCTACAAGCGTCAATGGTTTTATTCTCGAAAGCCGACTTTTGATTGACAAACACAATATACTACATGTTATAAAAAGAGGGGGGGGCCGAAGCCCCTCACTTTTTAACGGGCAAAGACGTGGCTCCCGATCCGGGCGATAATGTGCCTAGTATAGACCCACTCACTCGAAGACTTGGCGGGGTTCCAGAAATACAGGGCACCCCCGACCGGGTCAGCGCCGTTTACCGCATCCGTAGCCGCCTGCAAGGCCTCAGCGGTTACAGGACGCAGGTACTGCCCGTTGCTTACCGATTCAAAAGCATCCCTCTCATACACGACCCCTGGGATTGTTTTTGGAAAATCCGGACTATTGGTCCGGTTCACGATCACAGCACCGACAGCCACCTTACCGCTGTAAGGCTCGTCCGCGGCTTCTCCTTCGATCACCTGGGCGAGCAGGATAACGTCGCTGCGGCTAACCGCGCCGCCACGGGATACCGCCACGCCTCCCCCTTCACCTGCCGTCCTGCCTCCTTGCTCCGGCCGCGCCGCTGAATCCTGTTCAGTTAACGAAGCTGTTACCTGCTGCTCTTTTTTTTCCGGCTCGGTCAGGGTTTTAAACAATGCGACCGGGTGGAGGGCCAGACTGAGGAGAATCAGTAACAGCCCCGCAAAAAAATATATCTTTTTATTTAATTTCACCTTATTTAATTTCACCGTTAATCTTAATTTTAATTTTTCTGATAATAATCTCCATTTCATCATGAGTTTCACCCCATTCCATTTTTATTCCATTTCATTTCCCGAGGGTACAGGTGAGTATAACGTAAAACGTGCTTCCTGTCAAAGGCATAACTAACCATGGTTATATAGTGCAGCATATAACAGTTATGAAACGTGCGTTTTCTATACCTGGGAGAAATGATTATAAAAAATTTTTGCATCAGCATAAATCGACACGTTTCCCGAAGGTGAAAGATTTCAGAGTGTCAAATACTATACAAAAAGTGAGATATAATTATTGGAGGCGGGGATTATGTTAGAAAAAAGAAGCGTCAAAGTATTGATAGCAGATGACAATACGGAATTCCGCAATCTATTGGGCAGCTTTATCGATCAACAGGAAGGATTAGAGGTAGTCGGTATGGCAAAAAACGGTATACAAGCTATTGAAATGATCCATAACTATAGCCCGGATGTTGTGGTACTAGATATTATCATGCCACAACTCGACGGCATTGGTGTTTTGGAGAATTTAGCCGGCGCCGGTAAAAAACCAAAAATTATCATGCTAACTGCCTTTGGACAGGAAAGCGTCACCCGTCGTTCGGTTGAACTTGGTGCCGATTATTTTATACTCAAGCCGTTCGATTTTAACCTGTTGGTTGATCGTATCTGTCAACTTGCAAGTGAAGTCAGCACACACCAATATGTTCAAAAAACTAAAACGAGGGACTTAAACACAGACATTACCAATATTATGCACGAAATGGGGGTCCCTCCCCACGTTAGAGGATACCATTATTTAAGAGAAGCTATATTAATGGTCTATAATGATATTAGTTTACTCGGCGCTCTAACAATAGAGCTTTACCCAGCGATCGCCGACAACTTTAAAACGACTCCTTCCAAAGTTGAACGCGCAATTAGGCACGCAATAAAATTGGCTTGTGATAGGGGTAACATTAAAATGATTAATAAGTATTTTGGATATACCATGAATATTGATCGCGGCAAGCCAACGAATGGCCAATTTATTTCAACAATAGCCGATAGATTAATACTGCAAGAAAAAGAGGCAAGTTAAACCTGAGCTTGCCTCACTAAAATAGACATTGGAAATGGCGGATTTTCTTTTGTTTTCACAGATTTCAATTTTCGCTGCAATTTTCGAATTTCAAAAACAAATACCTTTTCACATGTTCGACCGATATCGAAAAAGAGCCGTGGCCGCCCTTGACATGGAGCCTCGCACCCGTGTTTCCAAGGTGTCGCCGCTCGCGTTATTTGACCGCAACTTGCTCACATTCTATGGCCATCAGTATTGCTCATAAACCCTGTCCGAGATATTCTATTTAGACAGGGTTTTGGGCTTTTGCTACTACAATAAAGAGT
>Ga0067045_1028355_pt1 | contig 35663 bp, 36 predicted proteins | sample TerdegcTABiofilm_FD_59184 | JGI IMG/M metagenome (GOLD analysis project Ga0067045, IMG submission 59184) | Combined Assembly of (Gp0054472, Gp0054536) Wastewater bioreactor microbial communities from Singapore -Terephthalate degrading...
CTGACGGCGCTTCCCCCCTCGAAGCGCCGTCAGGCGCGCAGGGGGGAGTCCCTCACAGATCTTCGTGGAAGCTGCTGGTGCCCTGTTTCCAGTAGGCGGAAATGCGGGTGTGGGTGCGGGGCACGGCGTGGTGGTTCAGCACGACCTCACGGGCGCGCGCCATCAGGCCGGCTTCGCCGGCACACCACACAAAACCTTCCCCTTCGGGTCGCTTCAGGTGGTGCAGGGCCCGGACAAAGGCTTCGGGGTCGCTCACCCATTGCACCTGCTGGCCGGGTTGCAGCGCCAGTGGTCGCTGGTCCTGTTCCGGGACCAGGATCAGGGCCCGCACCGGTGAGCCGGCGGGCAGCTCCTCCAGGCGGCGCGCGATGGCGGGCAGCGCGGTCGCGTCGCCGGTGAGCCAGTGCCAGTCCAGGTCGGTGGACACGATCTGGGAGCCGCGTGGGCCGGCAATGGTGGCCGCATCACCTTCGCGGGCCTGGCGGGCCCATTCGGCGGCCAGGCCACCGTCGTGCAACGCGAACTCCAGCGTCAGGCGGCCGTGCACGGGGTCGTGCCGGCGCGGCGTGTAGTCCCGGCGCTGTTCCTGGCCTTGGGCGTCGGTGAAGAAGAACTTGAGGTGGTCGTCGAACGACATCGACACCAGGCCCCCCAACGTGGGGCCGGTGAAGGTGATGGCGCGGAAACCGGGGCTGGGGGTGTCGATGCGTTCGATCCGCAGGTCCCGGCGCACGATGTCGTGGCGCACGCGCTGGACCGGAGAAGAGGGGGTAACAGGATGGGGATTCATGGCAATTGGTTGATAATGTCAATCAGATCATCGATCAAATAATTGATAAAGTCAACCACCATGAAACCTGCCCACGAAGAACCGGTGCTGGACGCCGTGCACGAGCTGATGCATCTGGCGCGTTCCCGCATGCGCCAGCTCATGGTCGGCGCGGGCCACACCCTGGGGCCGATGGAGGGGCGGGCGCTGGCGTTCTTTGTTCGGCAACCGGGCAGCACGCTCAGCGACCTGGTGGCGCACGCGGGACGGGACAAGGGGCAGCTCGCCCGGCTGGTGGGCAGCCTGCGCGATCTTGGGCTGCTGGAGAGCCGCCCGGACGAGGCGGACCGGCGGGTCTCCCGGCTGTACCCCACGGCTGCGGCGCTGGACATCCACCAGCGCGTCGGCGCAATCCGGCGTCAGGTGGCGCAGCAGGCGGTCGCGCCGCTGAGTGCCGCAGAGCGCGTGCAACTGGCCGATCTGCTGGAGCGGATGAACCGGCAACTGCGGCCCTGACGGCGCCCGGCAGCGGGCTCACTCGCCGGCGGGCCGGCGCGGGACGAAACGGATCGACACCCGCAGGCCGCGGCGCGCCGCGTCGGGGTGCGCATCTTCCATGGCGATCACGGCGTTGTGCTGCTGGGCGATCTCGTGCACGATCGCCAGCCCGAGGCCGGAGCCGTCGACGTTGGTGCCCAGCGCGCGGTAGAAAGGCTGCAGCACGAAGGCACGTTCGTTTTCGGGAATGCCCGGGCCATCGTCCTCGACCTGGAGCACCTGCACGCCGCTGAAGCGGTCGAGCAGCACGCGCACCGTCACCACGCCACCGGCGCCGCTGTAGTGGATGGCGTTGTCGACCACGTTGCGCGTCATTTCCTGCAGCAGGGTCGGGTTGCCGTCGATCAGCGCGCTCTCGGGAATGGCGTCCGGCCCTTCGTAGCCCAGGTCGATACCGTGTTCCAGCGCGCGGGGCACCGAGTCCTGCACCACCTCTGTCACCAGCCGGGCCAGGTCGATGCGGGCCGAGGGCAGCGCGCGGCCCGTGGTTTCGGCGCGGGCCAGCGCCAGCAACTGGTTGACCGTGTGGGTGGCGCGGGTGCTGGAGCGGGCGATCTGCTGCAGGGAACCGCGGATCTCCTTCGGGTCGGTCTCGCGCTGCGCCAGCTCGGCCTGCATGCGCAGGCCGGCCAGCGGCGTCTTGAGCTGGTGGGCCGCGTCGGCCAGAAATCGCCGCTGGGTCGTCAGCGACGCCTTCAGCCGCGCCAGCAGGTCGTTGATGGACGAGACCAGCGGGGCCACTTCCTGCGGAATGAAGGCCTCTTCGATCGGGCTGAGGTCGTCGGGCTTGCGGGCACGGATCTTCTGTTCGAGATCGTTGAGCGGGCGGATGCCGCGCACCAGCGCCATCCACACCAGCAGCACCGCCAGCGGCAGGATGACGAACTGCGGCACCATCACGCCCTTGATGATTTCGGTGGCGAGCGTGGAGCGTTTGCCCTTGGTTTCGGCCACCTGCATCAGCACCAGCCGGCCGGGCTCGGTGCCCCGTGCGAGCCAGGCGTAGGCCACGCGCACATCGTCGCCGCGCACCACGTCGTCGCGCAGCATCACGCGTCCGGGCACGGGCGACTCGTTGTCCGCCGGCAGCGGAAAGTCGCCTTCACCGCTGATCACGTCGCCGCGCGGGTCGAGCACCTGGTAATAGACGATGTCGCTGTCGTCGGCGCGTAGCAGGTCGCGCGCCTGCGGCGTGAGGTCGAAGTGCACGCGCCCGCTGTTGACCACCACGAACTGGGTCAGGGCCTGGAGGTTGAATTCGAGGGCGCGGTCAAACGGTTTGCTGGCAATGCCTTGCGCGACGAACCAGGTCAGCGCCAGCGACAGGGGCCACAGCAGCAGCAGAGGCGTGAGCATCCAGTCGAGGATCTCGCCGAAGAGGCTGCGCTGTTCGCGCTGGAAAAGACCGAAAGACATCGGGCCGAGACGCTCGCCCGATGCGCTCGAGGGCGGGGCGCTGCCTCCGCCCGGTTCAGCCGGGGATCTTTTCAAGGCAATAGCCGAGGCCGCGCACGGTGGCGATGCGGATCGGGCCTTTTTCGATCTTCTTGCGCAGGCGGTGGATGTAGACCTCGATGGCGTTGTTGCTCACCTCTTCGCCCCATTCGCACAGGCGTTCGACGAGCTGGTCCTTGCTGACGAGGCGGCCGGCGCGCTGCAGCAGCACTTCGAGCAGGCCGAGCTCGCGCGCCGAGAGTTCGACCATCTTGCCGTCGATGGTGGCCACCCGGCCGGCCTGGTCGTAGACCAGCGGGCCGTGCTTGATGGTGGAGCTGGCCCCGCCCATGCCGCGGCGCGTGAGGGCGCGCACGCGCGCTTCGAGTTCCTGCAGCGAAAACGGCTTGGCCATGTAGTCGTCGGCGCCCAGGTCCAGGCCCTTGACGCGCTCCTCGATGGCGTCGGCCGCCGTGAGGATGAGCACCGGCATGGTGGAGCCGCGCGAGCGCAGGCGCTTGAGCACCTCCAGACCGTGCAGGCGCGGCAGGCCCAGGTCGAGGATCAGCAGATCGAACTCGTTGTTGGTCATGAGGGCCGCATCGGCCTCGCTGCCACTGGCCACGTGATCGACGGCGGCACCGGCGGCGCGCAGACTGCGCAACAGCCCGTCCGCGAGCACCTGGTCGTCTTCGGCTATCAGGATGCGCATGCGCAGTCTCCTCCTTGCTGTGGCAATGGCTGCCGCGCCGGTCCTGGCGGGCCGCGGGCGTGCCTGTGCAGCCATTTTAGGCGGCGCCCAGGGGGGCCGCAGCGGCGGACAAACCCGTGGGTGGCGGCAAGCTTTCTCAGTAAATCACTCGGATTTGGCTTGACCCTCTGACGGCTCGGGGATTACGATGCAAGCGTTTTAATAAAGAAACATTGTTTTGTATATAAAACAACCGGAGGTCAACATGGTTGCCGTCGTCACCGAGTCCCCTTCCTACCAACCCCCCGCCGGCATGGACCTGGCGCAGTGGATGCAAAGCCGCGTGGCCACACGGGCCACGCGCCGCTACGACTGGGAGGCGCTGAAGTTCCAGGCCGACCTCGACCCCAAGTACCGGCGCGCCCAGATGCGCTACGTGGGCACCGGTGCCACCGGGGTGGCCAACGATGCCAACACGGTGCAGGCCGAGCATTTCACCTTCTCGACCATGATCCTGCCGGCCGGTGCCGAGGGGCCGCTGCACATCCACACCGATGTGGAAGAGGTCTTCTTCGTTCTGCGCGGCCGCGTGAAGCTGATCGCCGAACTGAACGGCGAAACCTGGGAGATGGAAGCGGGCGAACGCGACCTGATCTCCTGGCCGGTGGGCGTGTACCGGGGGGTGATCAACATCGGCGACGAAGAGGCGCTGATGTGTGTCATCGTGGGCAATCCCAAGCCGGTCACGCCGACCTACCCGCCCGACCATCCGCTGGCGAAGGTCAAGCGTTGAGCATTCCAATGCCGGTTTCACAGGACCTTCCGACATGAGCATCCAGGGTATCGACGAAATCACCTATGGCGCGCAGGATCTGGACACCTGCAGCCGCTTCTTTGCCGACTGGGGGCTGACCCTGGTGGACGAAACGCCGCAGCGCCGGGTGTTTGAATGTCTCAACGGCTGCCGCGTGGTGGTGGCCCACAGCGACGCGGCCGACGTGCCGCCCGGCGTGGAGCCGGACCCGACACTGCGAGAGGTGGTCTGGTCGGTGGGCACGACCGCCGAGCTGGACGCCCTGCGCACCCGGCTGCAGGACCAGCCCGGTTATGTCGACGACGGCGAGCGCATCGGCTGCACCGACCCCAACGGCCTGGCCGTGCGCGTGCAGGTCACACGCAAGCGCCCGGTGGCGCTGACCTCGGCCGTGACCAACACCTGGAGCGAGCGGCGCCGCATCAACCAGCGCGCGCCGGCCTACGACCGGGCCACGCCGGTGGAAGTGGGCCACGTGGTCTTCTTCGTGACCGACCTGGCGGCCACCGCCGGCTTCTACGAAGAGCGCCTGGGCTTTGTGATGTCCGACCGCTATCCCGGCCGTGGCGCTTTCATGCGCTGCGCGCCCGAAGGCGGCCACCACGACCTGTTCCTGCTGCAGCCGCCGGAACCGCGCAAGGGCTTGAACCACGTGGCCTTCACCGTGCGCGACCTGCACGAGGTCGTCGGCGGCGGGCTGCACATGTCGCGCCAGGGCTGGAAAACCGAACTCGGCCCGGGTCGCCACCCGATCTCGTCGGCCATGTTCTGGTACATCGAAAACCCGGCGGGCGCGCTGGTCGAGTACTACACCGACGAAGACGAGCTGACCGCCGAATGGGTGCCGCGCGAATTCACGCCCGGCCCCACCGTGTTCGCCGAATGGGCCATCAAGGGCGGCATCGACGGCCACACGCGCCGCCAGGTGAACGCCGAGGCGCCCAGTGGCCGCTTCATGACCGACAAGCCCAAGAGCTGATTCTTCCCGCCACCCGTTTCTGTTCCCCACGGAGAGACCCCATGCGCACCCCGGAGCTTTACAACGAAACGCACCAGACCCGCACCGCGCCGCCCACCTCCTACGAGAGTCTGCTGGGCGACTCGATCGAGCGCGCCTTCGCTCAGGGCATTCACGACCTGGCCGGCCTGGTGGCCTACCTGAACCAGGCCGGCCCCGCCGGCCCCAACGGCCAGCCCTGGACCGAAACCACCTACCAGCAGGAAATGGCCCGCCTGGGCGCCTGAGTCCGCCCGAACCCCACAGGAGTAAGCCGATGAACACCGCCGTCGTCAACGTCCAGCTCGATCCCGTCGATGCCGCCCTGGAGGTCGGGCTCAAAGACCTCTGGTACCCGGTCTGCCCGTCCAGCTTCGTGAAGGAAAGCCCGATCTCGCTGCGCCGCCTGGGCTACAAGATTGCGCTCTGGCGCGACCAGGCCGGCCAGGTCCACGCGCTGGAAGACCACTGCCCGCACCGGGGTGCCCCGCTGTCGCTGGGCGTGATCCTGGGCGACCGCATCGCCTGCCCGTACCACGGCGTCGAAGTGCGCCGCGACGGCACCGTGATGCGCGTGCCGGGCAGCCCGGGCTGCAAGCTCGAAGGTTCGCGCCCGACGCGCAGCTTCCACACGGCCGAGTCCAACGGCGCGATCTTTCTCTACAACGCCAGCAACCCGGCGCTGGACGAAGCGCCGCCGCTGCGCCTGCCCGAGCAGCTGACCTCGCCCGAGTGGAGTTCCTTCCTGTGCTACACCGAGTGGGCCGGCGACTACCGCTACGTGATCGACAACGTCATGGACCCGATGCACGGCGCCTACCTGCACAAGCAGTCGCACACCATGAGCGAAGGTGACATGACGGCCGACTTCCAGATCCGCGACCTGCCCGAAGGCTTCATCTTCGAGAAGAAGGGCCAGCGCGATGTGAACTTCGACTGGACCGAGTGGATGGACACCGGCATCCACGTCATGCGGCTGGAAATTCCGTACCCGAAGACCGGCGGCCCTGGCGGCAACTTCACCATCATCGGCAGCTACACGCCCATCACCAACCGAGCGGCCGGCGTCTTCCACTGGCGCTGCCGCAAGGTGGACGGCTGGCAGCGCGACACCTGGCGCTTCCTCTACAAGAACCGCCTGGAAGAGCGCCACTGGAACGTGCTCGAACAGGACCGCCTGGCCGTGGAGAATATGGAGCCCGACGCCAACAAGCGCGAGCACCTGTACCAGCACGACATGGGCATCGTCCGGCTGCGCCGCCATCTGCGCAACCTGGCCACCAAGCAGCTGGAAAAACAGGGTTGATCCTCACCTTTCAACGATTCCCTGATTCCTCCGATGAGCACCGCCACCACCTTGCAAGCCTGGGTCCACACACTGCGGCACGAAGCCGACGACATCATCAGCGTCGAGCTGCGACCGGTGGGGGGCGGCAGCTTCCCGGCTTTCGAGGCGGGGTCGCACATCGACCTGCACCTGCCCAACGGCCTGATCCGCAGCTACTCGCTGTTCAACGACAGCGGTGAAACCCACCGCTACGTGGTCGGCGTGCTCAAGGACAAGGCCAGCCGCGGCGGTTCGCGCTGCGTGCACGAGCAGTTGCGCGTGGGCACGCGCCTGACGATCAGCGCGCCGCGCAACAACTTTCCGTTGCACGAAGACGCCAGCCATTCGGTGCTCGTGGCCGGCGGCATCGGCATCACGCCCGTGCTGTGCATGGGCAAGCGCCTGAAGACCCTGGGCCGCAGCTTTGAATTCCTGTACTGCGCGCGCTCGCGGGCCAGCGCGGCCTTCGTGGCCGAGGTCGAGGCCCTGGGCGTGCCGGTGACCTGGCACTTCGACGACGAGCAGGGCGGCCCGCCCGACCTCCAGGCCCTGCTGGGCCGCCGCGCGCCCGCGGCCTCCGAGCATTACTACGCCTGCGGCCCCACGGTCATGCTCGACAATTTCGAGAAGACCGCCGCCCGGCTGGGCCACACCCAGGCCCACATCGAGCGTTTCGCCGCTGTCGAAGTGGCCGCGTCGGTCGATGCGCGCCAGAGCTTCACGGTGGAGCTGCGTCGCAGCGGCCAGACCTTCGAGGTCACGCCCGACAAGACCCTGCACCAGTGCCTGATCGATATCAAGGCCGACGTGCCCTTCAGCTGCGAAGAAGGCATCTGCGGTTCCTGCGAGACGCGCGTACTCGAAGGCGTTCCCGATCACCGCGACTCCGTGCTCACGGCCGCCGAACAGGCGCGCAACGAGGTGATGATGGTCTGCGTCTCGGGTTGCAAGAGCAGCCGGCTGGTGCTCGACGTCTGAGACCCGACGCGGTGTCCACGTCCCGAAGGCATGCCCCCCGGCATGCCTTTTTTTGTGGGCACGGCTGCGGGGGCATGTGTTCAGGCCAGCGCCACGTGCCAGGCGTCGTAGCCGTAGACCCAGTCGGCGTTGCCCTGGGTCTTCATCCACTGGTTGCCGCGCGAGCCGATCTGGATCTGCGCGGTGCGTTCCTTGCGCGCGTTTTCGTAGGTCAGCAGCGCCCGCTCGGCCTCGGCGCGGGAGCCGGCGCCCGCCAGGGCCCGGCCCAGCACCACCGCGTCTTCGATGGCCATGCCCGCGCCCTGCGCCATGAAGGGCAGCATGGGGTGGCAGGCGTCGCCCAGCAGCGTCACGGTGCCCACCGACCAGCACGGCAGCGGCTCGCGCTCGTACAGCGCGCTCTTGAGCGTGCTGTCGCAGGCGTCGAGCAGCGCGCGGGCGTCGGGGTGGAAGTCTTGGTAGAAGCTGCGCAGCTCGTTCACGTCGCCTTCGCTGGTCCACGACTCCTCGGTCCAGCTCTCCTGCCCGGTGGTGGCGAAGATGAAGGTTTCCCGGCCCTGGTTGAGCGGGAAGGTGACGATCTGGCTCTGCGGGTTGGGCCCCCACCATTTCGTGAAGGCCTCGATCTCGGGCACGTGCTGGACGCGCTCGGTCGGCACCACCGACCGGAACGAGACCACGCCGGTGAAGCGCGGGGACTCTTCGCCGAACAGGGCGGTGCGCACGCGCGAGTGGATGCCGTCGGCGCCGATCACCACGTCGAAGCTGGGGCTGGTGCCATCCGCCAGCTGCAGGTGCACACCCTGGCCGTCCTGGGTCAGCGCCCGGATGCGCTGACCGAAGCGGATCTGCCCGATGGGGAACTGTTCGGCCAGCGCCTCGATGATGTCGGCGCGGTGGATGGTGACCTGTGGCGCGCCGTACCGGGCTTCGGCGACGTTGCTCATGCCCAGGCGCGACGTCTCCTGGCCGGTGTCCCAGTCGCGGCTGATGCGGAAGGTGGGCTGGGCGCCGCGTTCGCGGATGGCGGCGCCGGCCCCCAGGCCGTCGATGGCGCGAACCACGTTGGGTGTGAGGTTGATGTCGGCCCCCACGCGCGAGAAGCCCTGGGCCTGCTCGAAGACGGTGACGTGGTGCCCCTGCTGCCGCAGCGCGATGGCCGCTGCGAGGCCGCCCACACCGCCGCCGGCGATGCCAATATTCAGTGTGCTCATGGGATGGTTCCGCAACAATGAGAAGGAAGCTGCATTGTTGGTGCGCGACGCCCTGGCCTCAACCGCTTTGACGCCCGAATGGGGCACACATCGTCCAGACTTCAACCGCCTTTGACCCCCGATATGGATGTCCTCAGCGAAGTGCTGTCCATCTGCCGCGCCGAACGCGCGGTGACGGCGCGTTTTCAGCTCTCCGCTCCCTGGGGCCTGCGCTCCGAGGGCGTGGCCGGCAGCGCCGTGATCCGCATGGCGCGCGGTGCGCCCTGGTGGGTGGCGGTGGCCGGCCAGGCGCCGCAGCGGGTGGCGCCGGGCGATCTGGTGATGCTGCCGCTGGGGGCGCCGCATGTCATGGGTTCGGGCCCGGACGTGCCGGCCCTGCCGTTTGCCGCGCTGCTGGAGCGGCGCACGCCCGGTGCCCGCGACGAGGCGCCGCTGCAACTGCAGCACGGCGGCGGGGGCGAAAGCAGCGACATGTTCAGCGCGTTGCTGTGGTTTTCGGCCTACTGCCGCCACTCGGTGCTGCGCATCCTGCCGCCGCTGCTGCACGTGCCGGCCGATGCCCTGTCGGCGGGCATGGGGCTGGCCGACACCATGCAGGCGCTGGTGACGGAGACGCTGGACCAGCGGCCCGGCTGGCGCGTGTCGGCCAGCCGCATGGGCGAGCTGCTGCTGATCAACCTGCTGCGCGCCTTCCTGACCGCGCAGCGTGCGCCGACCGAGGCCGGCTGGTGGCGTGGCCTGGCCGACCCGGCGCTGGCACGGGCCATCGCGGCCATGCACCGCGAACCGGCGCGTGCCTGGACGGTGGCCGCCCTGGCCGCTGAGGCGGCGATGTCCCGCTCGCGCTTCAGCGACCGCTTTCGCGGGCTGGTGGGCACGACGCCGATGGCCTACCTGGCGGCGCACCGCATGGCGCTGGCGGCCGAACAGCTGGAGGCCGGGCTGCTGCCGCTGGCCAAGGTGGCGCAGGATGCCGGCTACGAATCCGACAAGGTGTTCGCGCGCGCCTTCCGGCGCTGGGCGGGTGTGTCACCGACCCTTTACGCGCGGCGCGAGGGCGCGCGGCGCACGGCCATGGGGCGTGTCGATGCGGCCGCGCCGGCGCCTCAGAACACGCCCGGGAACGATCCGCCGTCGAGCAGCAGGTTCTGACCGTTGATGTAGCCCGCGTGCGCGCTGCACAGGTAGGCGCAGGTGTGGCCCAGTTCGCCGGGGGCACCGAAACGGTGGGCCGGGTGTTTGGCCAGGCGCGCGGCCTTGACCTCGTCCACGCTGCGGCCTTCGCGCTGCGCCTGCGCCGCGAAGTTGCCGGCCAGGCGCGCGGTGTCGAAGGTGCCGGGCAGCAGGTTGTTGATGGTCACGCCGCGGCCGACGGTGCTGCGTGCCAGGCCGGCGACGAAGCCGGTCAGGCCGCTGCGCGCGCCGATGGACAGGCCCAGGCCGTCCACGGGCGACTTCACCGCGCTGGAGGTGATGTTGACGATGCGGCCCCAGCCGCGCGCCATCATGCCGTCCACCGTGGCCTTGATGAGCTCGATCGGCGCGAGCATGTTGGCGTCGATGGCCTGGTGCCAGGTGGCCTGGTCCCAGCGCCGGAAATCGCCCGGCGGTGGCCCGCCCGCGTTGGTGATCACGATGTCGAAGTCGGGGTGCGCGGCGAAGATGCGTGCGCGGCCTTCGGGGGTCGTCACGTCGGCGGCCACGGTGTCGACCGGGCCGCTGCCGGCGATGCCCCGCAGCCGGTCAGCGGCCTGGAGCAGCGGACCTTCGGTGCGCGCCACGATGACGAGGTGCACGCCTTCGGCTGCCAGCGCCTCGGCGCAGGCGTAGCCCAGTCCGGCGCTCGCGCCGCAGACCAGCGCCTTTTTGCCTTTGATGCCCAGATCCATCTTGGTTTTCCTTGTTACCGCCGCACGAGCCGCTGCGCGCGGGTCATGCCATGCGCAGGTCCACGTCCAGCCGGGCCCAGGCGTCGATCTCGACCCGGAGTTCGGGGAACACGAGGGCGCTCACCGACACCAGCGTCGAGCAGGGGTAGTGGCCCTCGAAGAAGTCCTTGCGGGCGCGGCCGACCTCGTCCTTGTCGGCGATGTCGGTCACGTAGACCACGGTCTTGACGATGTTGTGCTTGTGGCCGCTGGCGGCCTGCACCAGCGCTTCGAGCTTTTTCAGCACCATCAGCGTCTGTTCGTAGGCACCCAGCGGCTGGCCCTGTTCGGCGGCCTGCCGGGTGACCGGGTGGCCGGTCATGCCCGACATCACCACCTCGTGGCCGATGCGCCAGCCGTTGGTCCAGCTCGCGTGCGGCAGATCGGGCACCTGCGGGCTCTCGATCTTCTCGGCCCGGGTGCTCATCACTGGCCTCCGGCGCGCACGCGCTCGATGATGCGTTCGCGCACCGGCACGAAGTCGTAGGTCGGGTAGACCTCGGTGCTGAACACGCCCCAGGCCGAACGCTCCAGCTCCAGGTTGACCCGGCCCAGCAGGTGGGGCGGGACTTCCAGCGTCACGATCTGGCCCAGGCCCATGGCCACCGTCCACGAGACCACGCGCGTGCCCTCGACCGGAAAGCGGTCCCACCATTCGCTGGCCTTGAGTTTGGACTGCACGTCGTCGAGCGTCAGGCCCGGGTGGTGCTTGAGCACGATGGTCAGCAGCACGTGGGGGTTGGGCGCATCGCTCATGCCGCTCATTCCATCTTGATGCCGCGCGCGGCGATGACCTTGGCCCAGCGGGCGGTTTCGTCCTGGATGTGGCGCGTGAAGGCGGTGGTGCGCAGGTCCCAGCGCACCAGGCCCTGGGTCTTCAGGCGCTCGGCCACGTCTGGCTGCGCCAGGATGTCCTGCGCATCGCGGGCGAGCTGTTCGGCCAGTTCGGCGGACATGGCCGCCGGCGCCAGCAGGCTGTACCAGGACGGGATCTCGACGCCAGGCACGCCCTGCTCGGTGAAGGTGGGAATGTCGGGCACCGAGGGCGAGCGCTTGGCATCGGTGACGCCCAGGGCCACCAGCTTGCCGCTTTGCAGGTGCGGCAGCACGGCGGGCAGGTTGCTGAACATCAGCGGAATGGTGCCGCCCAGCACGTCGTTGAGCGCGGGCGCGGTGCCCTTGTAGGCGACGTGCAGGATGTCCACGTTGGCCTGCGACTTGAACAGCTCGCCGGCCAGATGCAGGCCGCTGCCGATGCCGGGCGAGCCGTAGCTCAGGCTGTCGGGCTTGGCCTTGGCGGTCTTGATCAGGTCCGGCAGGGTCTTGAGCCCGGTGGCCGGGTTGGCGACCAGCACGTTGGGCGTGGTGGCCAGCATGGTGACGGCGGTGAAGTCCTTCTCGATGCTGAAGGGGAACTTGGGCATCAGCGTCGGGTTGATGGTCAGGTTGCCCGCGGGGATGACCAGCATGGTGTGACCGTCGGGCTTGGCGCGGCGGACCTTGTCCATGCCGATGTTGCCCGCGGCACCCGGCGCGTTGTCGACCACGCCCACCTGGCCGTACTTCTTGGCCAGGCCCTCGGCCAGCACACGCGCCAGCGTGTCGATCGGGCCACCGGGCGGGAACGGGGCGACCAGGGTGAACTTCTCGGACGACAAGGCCTTGTCGATCGCGGTCTGGGCGTGCAGCGGGGCGGTGGCGGCCAGCAGGGCGGCACAGGCCAGGGCGGAACGGGTCAGTTGGCGGCGGGAAAGCATGGTGGTGATGTCCTCAGGAGAAGGCCCAGGGGTTGGGCTGTTCGTTCAGGCCGAAATAGAAACTTTTCTGGCTGGTGTATTCCAGGATGCCGAGACGGCCTTTTTCCTGGCCATAGCCGCTCATCTTCACGCCGCTGAACGGCGTGCTGATGGAGAAAACCTTGTAGGTGTTGACCCAGACGGTGCCGGTCTGCAGGGCCTTGCCGATGCGCCACGCGTTCTTGAAGTCGCGCGTCCAGATGCCCGAGGCCAGGCCGAACATATTGTTGTTGCACTGGGCGATCAGGTCGGCCTCGTCCTTCCAGGGCAGCAGGGCCAGCACCGGGCCGAAGATTTCTTCCTGGCACATGCGTGCGCTGTTGGGCAGGCCTTCGAAGATGGTGGGCAGGTAGTAGCTGCCGCCGTCGTAGTAGCCGCCGGTGGGGCGCTCGCCGCCACACAGCACGGTGCCGCCTTCGTCGCGGCCCATCTGCACGTACTTCTCGACCGAGGCGCGGTGGCCCAGGTTGACCAGCGGGCCCATCTGGGTGTCTTCGCGCGAAGGGTCGCCCACGCGCAGCTGGCGGGCGCCTTCGATCAGGCGGGCCTTGAACGCGTTGTAGACGCTCTCGTGCACGAAGGCGCGCGAGCCGGCGATGCACGATTCGCCCGAGGAACTGAAGATGCCGTAGAGCACGCCGGCCACGGCGTGGTCGAGGTCGGCGTCGGGCATCACGATGGTGGGCGACTTGCCGCCCAGCTCCAGCGAGGTCGGCATCAGTTTCTCGGCCGCCAGGCGCTGGATGCCCATGCCCACGGTGGTGCCGCCGGTGAAGGCGATGCGCTTGATCAGCGGGTGCTTGACCAGCGCGTCACCGACGATGGAGCCCTTGCCGGGCAGCACGCTCACGATGCCGTCGGGCACACCGGCCTGCTGGCAGATCTTGGCCAGTTCCAGCGCCATGCGCGGCGTGATCTCGGCCGGCTTGAACACCATGGCGCAGCCGGCGGCCAGGGCCGGTGCGAGCTTCTGCGCCTCGCTGGCGATGGGGCTGTTCCACGGCGTGATCGCGCCCACGACGCCCAGCGGCTCGTGGACGCTCATGCTCACGTAGTCGCCGCGCGAGGGCGTGATGGTGTCTTCCCAGGTTTCGGCGGCGGCGCCGAAGAACTGGAAGGTGCCGGCGGCGCTGGCCACCAGGGCGCGGCATTCCTTGATGGGTTTGCCGTTGTCCAGGCGCTGCAGCTGGGCCAGCTCTTCCGCGCGCTCGCGGATGCCGGTGGCGATGCGGTAGAGCATGCCGGCGCGCTCGTGGTGCTTCAGTTGGGCCCAGGCGGGTTGCTGGCGGGCTTTCTCGGCCGCTTGCACCGCCTCGTCGACGTCGGCCGCGTTGGCTGCGTTCAGACGCGCCACGGTGCTGCCGTCGTGCGGGTATTCGGTGGTGTATTCGGGGCCGGAAGCGTCGCGCCACTGGCCGGCGATGAAGCTGTGCAGTTTTTCGGTCATGGCCGGGGTCTCAGATGGTGACGGTGGCGGTGCGGTTGTGCAGGAAGCGCAGCGCCGACAACACGGTCAGGGCCGAGGTCTTGGGGTTGTCGGGCAGGGGCTTGCCGCGCATGGTGATGCGCATCTCGCCGAAGGCGCCCCGCACCTCGATCTCGTGGATGTTTTCGGTCACGGTCGGGTCGGCGATCAGGCGCACGCGCGTGGCGTCCAGTCCCAGGCCGGCCAGCGAGATGGTGGCCGCCACGTTGGCGTTTTTCGGGTACAGGCGGGCCGCTTCGCGGGCGGTGTCTTCCAGGATCACGGTCGGCTCGGTGAGTGAGCCCAGGTCGGCCAGCGCTTCGGCGGGCGTGCCGCGCCAGCCGCTGGGGGGCTTGCGGCCGGTGTAGGTCACGGCGTCCAGGCCCGCGATGCGGGCGGCGGCGATCGCGTCCACGCCGCCGATGGCGCCCGAAAGCAGGTGCACCTGCGTGCCGCCCTGGGCGGCGGCATCGGCCAACTGCTCAGGCAGGCCGGGTTCGGACAGCGCACCGATGGAGAGCACGGCGCACTCGGTGCCGCGCAGCAGCGCCGGCACCACGTGTTCGGTCAGGGCTTCGTGGCCCGCGCACTCGACCACCAGATCGGTGTCGTGCGGCACGGCCGAAACGATGGCGATATCGGCTTGCAGCGCTGCGGCGTTCGCCTGCGCAGCGGCCGCGTGGGCCTCGGGCACCACCACATGGGTGATGCGCAGGCCGGGCTGGCCGGCCGAGCGCTGGAGCAGCGTGCGGCCGATGGCGCCGAAGCCGATCAGGGTGACGTTCTGGGTCATGGGCGGTCTCCTGCCGGGAAGCCGGGGCGGGCGCGCTCGGCGGGCCGCCGGAACGCGGCGTGAGGGGCGGGGGGGCGCATCGGGTCAGTCCTTCTTCTTCGGCGGGCCAGCGAACTTGGCCGCGAACGGTCCCCAGGCGGCCATGTCCACCTCGACCACGACCGGGCCGCTGGCGGCCAGCGCTTCGGTCAGCACGGCCTTGCTGTGGGCCGGATCGGCCAGTGCCAGGTGCTTGACCTTCAGGCTCGCGCACAGTTGCGCGAAGTCGGGCGTGTGCAGTTCCACATAGGCGTGGCGGCTGCCGTAGATGTCGTCCTGGATGTTCTTGATGACGCCATAACGCTGGTCGTTCATCACGATGAAGACCACGTCGGCCTGCTCCTGCGCGGCGCAGGCGAGTTCACCCACGTTGAGCATGAAGCCGCCGTCGCCGCAGAGCGAAAGCGTCTTGCGGCCCAGGCCGTGTTCGGTGTTGGCGATGGCTGCGCCCACGCCCATGGCCAGGCCCTGGCCGATGCCGCCGCCCAGGGCGTGCACGCCGGCGCGCGGGTGGTCCAGCACCGGGGCGCGGTTGCCCCACATGCTGTTGGACAGCGTGATGTCGCGCACCCACCAGATGTGCTTGCCGGCGACTTCGGCCAGCGTGTTTTTGAGCTTGACGTAGGGGCCCAGCGTGCCGTCCACCAGCGTGGCCGATTCGGCGCGGGCGCTTTGCACGTCGCGCGTGAGCTGCGGGTCGATCTTCATGCGGCCTTCCAGGCGGTCGGCCAGCGCGTCCAGCGTGAGTTGGGCGTCACCGCTGAGGAAGAATTCGTTCGTGTAGCCGCGGCCGTCGGCCAGGGCGTTGGCGTCGATGCGGTAGCGCGTCGCGGGCAGCTTGAGGCGGTAGTTCAGCGTTTCGTTGCTGCGCAGGCGCGTGCCCACGGCCAGCATGGCGTCGACGGTTTCGTAGAACTGTTCGCTGGGCTTCTGCAGGTTGTACGAGCCCAGGGTCTGCGGGTGGTCTTCGGCCACGATGCCACGGCCCTGCACCGAGGTGACGATGGCAAAGCCCATCTTCACGAAGCGGTCCACGGCGGCCACCGCGCCGCGTGCGCCACCGCCCAGCCACAGCAGGGGACGCTGGGCTTTCAGCAGGCGTTCGGCCAGCACGTCGACGGCGGCCAGGTCGGGCTGCACAGGCGGCACCGCCAGCGGCGCCAGGTCGGCCGGCAGGTCCATCTCCATCTTCTGCACGTCGATCGGGATCTCGATCGACACCGGGCCGCAGGGCGGTGTGAAGGCCAAGCGCACGGCCTCGCGCAGCGTGGCCAGGGCGGTCTCGGGGTTGCGGATGCGGAAGGCGTCCTTGCCGACCGACTTGAGCATGGCCAACTGGGCCGGGTGCTCGTGGATGTAGCCCAGGTCGCGGTCGAGGAAGGGCGACTCGATCTGGCCCGTCAGGTGCAGCAGCGGCGTGCCGGCCGTGATGGCTTCGACCATGGCGCCGGCGGCGTTGCCGCAACCCGTGCCGGTGCTGGTCACGCACACGCCCAGCGTGCCGCTGACGCGGGCGTAGGCATCGGCCATGTTGCAGGCACCGGCCTCGCCGCGGGCGGAGACAAAACGCAGTTGCTGGCGCCGGTGGAAGGCGTCCAGGATCGGCATGTTGTGGATCGAGATCACCCCGAAGGCGGCTTGGACGCCGCAGGCTTCCAGGAAGCGGGCGACCAGTTCGCCGACAGTGATGCGGATGGGGGTTGGGCTCATGGTGTGGTGATGAATGAAAGGCGTGCCGCTGACCCGGGGGTCAGGCCGCTTTGCGGGCCGGCGGATTGGGTTGCCAGGCACCGCGGTTGGGCAGGTGGCTGATGCGGTCGGTCAGTTGCGCGGCGGCGCCTTTGACCTGCTCGATGAGCTGCGGCAGCTCGGTTTCGTTCACGTGCTGGGCGGGCACGGCGATGCTCACGGCCGCCGCCACTTCGCCGCGGTCGTTGAAGACCGGTGCGCCGATGGTGGAGATGCCGGTTTCGAAGCCGCCCTGGCTCACACCGTAGCCGTCCAGGCGGTGCAGGTCGATCAGGATCTTGAGCTGTTCCAGCGTGGTGGGCGTGCGCGTGGTGTAGGCCGGCAGCGGGCTTTCGGGGTAGAGGTGGCGCAGCGCGGCCAGGTCCAGATTGCCCAGCAGCAGGCGGCCGAGCACGGTGGCGTGGGCCGGCAGGCGCGCACCGACCTGGATGGAATGGAACATGGCGTTGTGGCCGGCGGCCTTGGCGATGAACACCACGTCGCGGCCGTCGCGCACCACCAGGTGGGCCGAATAGCCGCAGCGGTCGCGCAGCTCTTCGATCACGGGGCGCCCGTGTTCGGTCAGCTCCATCGAGGCCAGGTATTCGAAGCCCAGGCGCAGCACCGCCAGCCCGAGCTTGTAGCTGTTGCCGTCGCCCACCCGTTCGACAAAACCGCCCTGTTCCAGCGTGAACAGCATGCGGAACACCGACGCGCGCGGCAGGTCGAGCCGGCGCGAAAGCTCGGCACCGGTCAGTTCGCGGTCCTCGCGGCTGAACTGCATCAGCAGTTGCAGGCCACGCTGCAGCGCGGGCACGGTGTAGCGGTCGTCGGCGGAGGCGGTGTTCTTGTCGTTCATGGGGTTCCCTTGACTGGTGTTGGGCGGCGGGGCCGTCTCATCGCAAGCCGATGAGAGCGTTGACCTGCGCGGCCGCTTCCAGCGGACAGGCATGGCCGACGGGCCCCAGATCCTGCCAATCTTGCCCGACGCTGCGGGCCACCGCCTGGCACGCCGCCGGCGGCGTGATCGTGTCGGCATGGCCGCTGGCCACCCGCACCGGGCCGGGCAGCTGCACCAGGTCGGCCCCCAGGTCGGCCTGGTCGAGCAAACGCGTGGCCTGGGTGTAGCCGCCCACGTGCACACGCGCCATGGTGTCGCGCACGGCTTCCACCAGTTCAGGGGCGGCGCTGGCCGACAGCATGGCCGCACCGCGCTCGCGGGCCATGCCGACCGGGCCCAGGCGCGCCAGCATCGCGAGCCGGTTTTGCAGCTTCTGCTGGCGCTCGGCCAGCGGCGCCTGGCCGTAGCCGCGCGCCGGCGAGAGCAACACCAGGCGCTGCACGCGCGCAGCCTGCTGCAACGCGGCGCGCGCGGCCATGATGCAGCCCAGCGAATGCCCAACCAGCGTCACCGGGCCCTGCACGCCCAGGCTGTCCAGCCACTGCCACAACCGGGTCGCGTACGCACCGGCATCGGGCGCCTCGCCCTCCAGCGGCGTGCTCTCGCCATAACCCGGCGCGTCCCAGGCCAGCGCCCGCAGACCGGTGGCCTGCGCCGCAGCCTGCAACTGGAACGCCCAGCTGCCGGCGCCCGAACCGATCCCGTGCAGCAGCACGTGCGTCACCGCACCGGCGGTGCCGGACTCGCGGTAACCCACGCGCACCCCGCCGCCGAGATCAGCGAGGCGAGGCGGGTGCTGCAACAGGATGGAAGAGGGGCTCATGGACAAAGACGTTCAGGTGGCGAGAGGGGGTGGGTCCAGCAGGCGCCGCGGAACCGGCTCAGCCGGGCCGCTGGCGCCGTCCCCCCTCGAAGCGCCGAAGGCGCGCCACGGAGGGGGGAAGCCGCGTCAGCGGCGCAGGGGGGTGTTCACCGCTTGATCTTGGCCAGCGGCGAATCGGGCGGGTAGGTCGGGGTGATGGGCTTGGGCGAACCCAGCATCACGCACATCAGCGCGTCTTCGTCGCCGATGTTGTGCTCTTCGCGGTACACGCCCGGCGGCACCGAAATCAGGTCGCGCTCGCCGATCACGGCTTCCCATTTCTGCCCGTCCTTCTCGCAGACGACCTTCATCTGGCCGCGCATGACGAAGAAGATTTCTTCCACGTCGTAGTGGATGTGCGAGGGGCCGATGTTGCCGGCCGGGATCACCATGGTTGAGAAAGTGAAGTGCGCCGAGGGCACGGTGTTCATGTCCTTGGCCACGCCGGTGCCGCCGGTGCCCACGTAGCGCATCTGCGCGCGGCGGTACTTGGGGTCGTAGTCGGCCTGGAACTTCAGCGCGTCCCAGTCGTAGCGGCGGGTGGACTTGCGCGCCACGCGCGATTCCATCCACTCGGCAAAGCTCTGGCCGGGCTGCTGCATCATGCCGGCCTGGATCTCGGCCTCGGGCGGGATGCGGGCGTCCATCAGGCCGCGCTCGTTGAACTGCGGCTCGTTGGCCGCGAGGGTCTGGCTGGGGATCGGAGCGTTCATGGGGCTTCCTTTCAGTTCATGACAAAACCGCCGTTGACCGGCAAAAGCTGGCCGGTGACGAAACCGGCGCCGCGCGTGAGCAGGAACAGCGCGGCGGTATTCACGTCATCGGGCACCTGGGCGCGCGTGATCGCGCGGCCCTGCATGTAGTAGTCGTGCCGGGCCTGGGGCACGTATTCGGTGGCTTCGACCAGCGTCAGGCCCGGGGCGATGGCATTGACGGTGGTGCCGTCGGCGCCCATCTCGCGCGCCAGCGACCGGGTCATTGCGATCACCGCGCCCTTGCTCGCGGCATAGGCCAGCAGGCGGGGCGCGCCCCACAGCGCGGTGTCGGAGGCGATGTTGACCACGCGACCGCTGCCGCTGGCCGCCAGGTGCGGGCGCGCCGCGGCGGTGACCAGCCAGGTGCCGCGCACGTTCACGTCCATCACCCGGTCCCAGGTATCCACGGACAGCTCGTCCATGGTCTTGCCGCCGGAGTTGGTGATGGCGGCGTTGTTGATCAGGCCATCCAGCCCGCCCAGCGCCTGCGCGGCCGCGTCCACACCCGCGCGGATGCTGTCGCCGTCGAGCAGGTCCAGCGGCACATAGTGAGCGGCTTCACCCAGCTCGGCCGCGAGGGCCTGGCCGCGTTCGTGCAGCACGTCGCTGATGACCACGCGGGCGCCGGCGGCCACCAGGGCGCGCGCGAAGCTTTCGCCCAGGCCGCGGGCCGCGCCAGTGACCAGCACGCGCCGGTCGTCGAGTCGGATCTCGGGGGTCATGCTCATCAGTTCCGTTGCGCGCTGGGCAGGTAATGCAGCACGCGCTTTTCGGCCAGCACCACGGCGTAGTAGGCGACGATGCCGATCACGGTGAGCGCACCGATGATCACGAACACGGCGGCCGTGTTGCCCTGGCCTTCGAAGAAGGTCAGCAGGTAGCCCAGGCCCATGTTGCCGCCCACCAGCTCGCCCACCACGACCCCGATCACCGCCAGCGTGCTGGCAATGCGCAGGCCCGAAAACAGGGGCGGCAGCGTGGTCGGAAACTCGACCATGCGGAACACCTGAAAGCGCGTGGCCGAGAACGAGCGGGCCAGGTTGATCAGGTCGCCGTCCATGGCACGCATGGCCGACAGCACGTTGATGAGCACCGGGAAGAACACGATCAGAATGGCCACCAGGATCTTGGGGTAGACCGTGTAGCCCAGCCACATCACGAACAGCGGCGCGAACGCCACCTTGGGCGCGATCTGCAGCGCCAGCAGATAGGGCGAGAGCACCGCCTCCACCCGGGGCGAGACGCCCAGCGCGTAGCCGATCATGGCGCCGAGCCAGGAGCCGAGCACGAAGCCCACCACCACTTCCAGGCTGGTGATGCCGGCGTGCCAGAGCAGGCGTTCGCCGTGCCAGATGCGCACCGCTTCTTCGCACACCCGCGAGAAGGGCGGCAGCACGAACTCGGGCATGCCCACCAGGCCCGGGCCGTATTCCCAGGCCAGCAGGAACACCACGAGCACGCCCAGGCTCCAGGCGGCGGTGATCAGTTTTTCATTTCGCACGTCAGACTCCGTCTCGGCTCTCGGGGCGTTCGCTCACTTGCCCACGAACTGGTTGGTGTAGAGCTCCTTCAGCGCGGTTTCCTTGGGCACCACGCCGTTGCTTACGTAGAACTTCTGCAGGTCACCCAGGCGGGCCTCGTCCATCGCGCCGGGCACCTTCTGGCTGGCGTACACGTACTTGTTGTAGAGCTCGAAGGCCTTCTGGATGCTGGCTTCCTTGCCCTTGTGCACGGTCACATGCTGGGTGTAGACCTGCGCGGAGGCCTTGGGGTCGGCCATGATGTCCTTCATGCCCTTGAGCGTGGCGCGCACCAGCTTCTGGATCAGTTCCGGGTCCTTCTGGATCACTTCGTCAGACGCCAGGATGGCCTGGGCCATGCTCTTGAAATAGATGTCGGCCGGCAGGATGTCGACCTGCGCACCGGTGTCCATCACGTTCACCGTCCAGTCGGGTGTGCCGGCCATGGCGGAGGCCTTCTTGGCGGCAAACTGCTGCCACACCCCGGCCGGGCCGGCAGCCTGGATGTTCACGTCGTTTTTGGTCAGGCCGACCTTGCTGAGCATGCCCAGCAGCGCGTAGTAGGTGGTGTCGGTGTAGGCCAGCACGGTGACCGTCTTGCCCTTGAGTTCGCGCGGGCTTTCGATGCGTTCGTCCTTGTGGCTGACCAGTTGCATCAGCGAGCCGGCGCCCAGCACCGCCACGGCCTTGACCGGAATGCCCTGGGCGCGCGCAATGATGGGCGTGTCGCCGATGGCACCACCGATCACAGCGTTGCCGGCGCCAACCTGCTTGGCCACGTCCACGCCGCCCCGGGCGGTGACGAAACTGACCTTCAGGCCTTCCTTCTCGTAATAGCCCTTGGCCTGCGCCAACATCCACGGACCGAAGGCCGGCAGCGTGCCGGGGGCGGGCAGCAGGTAGGTCACTTCGCGCAGCTGGGCCTGGGCGGCCAGCGGCGAAGCCACGGCGGCGGCGGCCAGCAGGGTCAGGCAGGTGCGGCGGGTGCCGTGGAAGGCGCGCGGGAACTTCATGGTCGGACTCCGGGAAAGGTGGGGTGGGAACGGAGAGGGGAGGGAGGGGGATTCAGTGCACGTCGGCGTTGGCGTCGAGCTTGAGCAGGTCCATCAGGCGCGCCACGTAGTCGCCCACGTCGGCGTGCTTGCGGCGCTGCATGGGGTTGTCGCGGTCCGGGATGTCGACCACGATCTCCTCGACGATGGTGCCGGGGCGCTCGCTCATCACCAGGATGCGGTCCGAGAGGGCCACGCCCTCGGCCAGATCGTGGGTGATGAACAGCACGGTCTTGCCGTTTTCCTTGACGGTGCGGGCCAGGTCCTGCTGCAGGATCATCTTGGTCTGGGCGTCCAGAGCGGAGAAGGGTTCGTCCATCAGCAGCACCAGCGGGTCGACCGCCAGCGTGCGGGCCATGGCGGCGCGCTGGCGCATGCCGCCCGAGAGCTGGTTGGGGTAATGGCCCTCGAAGCCTTTGAGGTGGCACTGGGCAAGCAGACGGGTCGAGATGGCGCGCCGCTCGGCAGCCTTCACACCGCGCAGCTCCAGGCCGAATTCCACGTTCTGCGCGATGGTGCGCCAGGGCATCAGCAGGTCCTTCTGCAGCATGAAGGCCACGTGCATGTTCGGCCCGGCCACCACCTCGCCACCCACCTTCACCGTGCCCGCCGACGGTCTGGACAGGCCGGCGCCCATGTTCAGCAGCGTGCTCTTGCCACAGCCGGAAGGCCCGATGATGGAGACCACCTCGCCCTGTGCGATCGACAGGTTGACGTCGCGGGCGGCGAGCACGTCGGGCGCGCCGTTGCGGCCAGGGAAACGCTTGTCCACGCCGATGAACTCGATCGCGGGCACATGGGAAGCGGAGGTGGTGGAGGAAGCGTTCATGGCGGTGCGATTGGTTTACTAATGAAACGTTGATTCATTACGGAATCAATCGTAGTCCTGCCCTGTGACGCTGTGGGCAAATGCCGATCAAAAAACTGGGGTATTGGCGGACCGATCAGGTCCGGTAGGCCTCCAGGCCGAGGGTCACGACCGTGGCCACCTCGGGGCCGACGAGGGCGCGGAATTCGGCTTCCGCCTGGGCCACCGCCTGTCGGAAGGCCGCCAGCCACAGCAGGCCCGTGGCGGTGAAGACGATGCGGCGGGCGCGGGCGTCCAGCGGGTCGGGCTCGCGCCGCACCAGGTCCCAGGCTTCGCACTGGTCCACCAGGGTGCCCATGGCCTGTTTGCTCATGCCGGCACTGGCCGCAAGTTCGGTCAGGCGCGAGCCCTGCAAGGCCAGGTGGCGGGTGATGTGGATGTGCGCGGCACCCACCTGCTGCCGCGCCGCCAGGTTCGACAGTGCCAGCGGCACATGCGGGTTGTGCGCCATCAGGTTCAGCACGCGTTCGTCGAAGCGCCGCAACGCTTCGCCCAGCAGCCGGCCCAGGTGGCTGGCGCGCCAGCGGTCGTCGAGTTCGGTCGGGCTGGGCTGCTGAATGCTCACGACCCAAATAGTAAGGCAAACTGACCAAAAATCCTGAAATCAAACAGGTATTCCCCGATAAACTCCTGTTCAAGCATCCAGCCTGTATGAAAAAACAAGCCGCGGTGCCTCCCCATTTCAATCCCCGCACAGGAGCATTCCCATGGACGCAGCCGTGAAGAACAACGCCCTCAACAGCGAAAAGGCCAAGGCCTTGCAGGCCGCGCTGGCCCAGATCGAAAAGCAGTTCGGCAAGGGCACGATCATGAAGCTCGGCGAAGGCGAACAGATCGAGGACATCCAGGTCGTCTCCACCGGCTCGCTGGGCCTGGACATCGCGCTCGGCGTTGGCGGCCTGCCGCGCGGCCGCGTGATCGAGATCTACGGCCCGGAATCGTCGGGCAAGACCACGCTGACGCTGCAGGTCATCGCCGAAATGCAGAAGCTCGGTGGCACCTGCGCCTTCGTCGACGCGGAACACGCGCTGGACGTGCAATACGCCCAGAAGCTGGGGGTCGAGCTGCCGGAGCTGCTCATCAGCCAGCCCGACACCGGTGAGCAGGCGCTGGAAATCGTCGATTCGCTGGTGCGCTCCGGCGCGGTCGATCTGGTTGTCGTCGACTCGGTGGCCGCGCTCACGCCCAAGGCGGAAATCGAAGGCGAAATGGGCGACCAACTGCCCGGCCTGCAGGCGCGCCTGATGAGCCAGGCCCTGCGCAAGCTCACCGCCACGATCAAGAAGACCAACTGCACGGTGATCTTCATCAACCAGATCCGCATGAAGATCGGCGTGATGTTCGGCAGCCCCGAGACCACCACCGGGGGCAACGCGCTCAAGTTCTACGCCTCGGTGCGTCTGGACATCCGCCGCACGGGCACGATCAAGAAGGGCGAAGAGGCCATCGGTAACGAAACCAAGGTCAAAGTGGTCAAGAACAAGGTCGCGCCCCCGTTCAAGACGGCCGAATTCGACATCCTGTTCGGGGAAGGCATCAGCCGCGAGGGCGAGATCCTGGACCTCGGGGTGGTGCACAAGGCGATCGAAAAATCCGGCGCTTGGTACGCCTACGGTGGCGAGAAGATCGGCCAGGGCCGCGACAACGCGCGCGAGTTCCTCAAAGAGAACCCGGACCTGCGCGTGGAAATCGAGAACAAGGTGCGTGAAGCACTGGGCGTGCCGCTGCTGCCGGTCGATGGGGCGCCCGAAGAGGCGGCGCCAGCCAAGGGCCGCAAGGGCAAGGCGGCTGCCGACACCGAGGCGGCCGAATAAGGCCACCCGTGGGTTTCGAGACGCTTTCGCTCAAGGGCCGCGCACTGCGGCTGCTGGCCGGCCGCGAACATTCGCGTGCCGAGCTGGAGAAAAAGCTGGCGGCCCACGAAGCCGAGGAAGGCGAACTGCAGCGGGCGCTGGACGAGCTGGAGGCCAAAGGCTTCATCAACGAGCAGCGCGTGGTCGACTCGGTGCTGCACCGCCGTGCTGCGCGTCTGGGGGCTGGCCGTGTCAAGCAGGAACTGCAGGCCAAAGGCATCGGTGCCGAAGCGGTGGCCGAGGCGGTGGAGGCGCTGCGCGCCACCGAGGTGGCGCGTGCGCGCGAAGTCTGGCGCAAGAAGTTCGGCGAAGCGGCGGCCGACACCGCGGGGCGTGCCCGGCAGATGCGCTTCCTGGCCTCGCGCGGTTTTGGCACCGAAGCGATCCGCCGCGTCGTGACGGGCGGCGACGAGGACTGATCGGCGGGCGGGTCGGGCGATGAGCCCGATCCGAGGCTGGCACCGCCGCATTGGCCGGCAGGGCCCTGCTCTCTGAAGGCGAGCGGCGACTGGTGCCGGGTTACAGCCCGAGCATGAGCTGCAGGTTCTGCACCGCCGCACCGCTGGCGCCCTTGCCCAGGTTGTCCAGGCGGGCGATCAGCACCGCGTGGCGGTGGATTTCGTTGGCGAAGACGCGCAGCTCCAGCAGGTTGGTGTCGTTGAGCGCCGTGGCGTCCAGCTTGCCGCTGTCGGTGGCGGGTTCCACGCTCACCCAGCCGCCTTCGGCGCGGCTGGGGGCGTAATGCGCCACCAGGGCATCGTGCAGGTCGCTCGCTTTGGGGCGACCGGGCAGCTCGTCCAGATGCAGGGGCAATTGCACCAGCATGCCCTGGCGGAAGTTGCCAACGGCCGGCGTGAACAGCGGGCGGCGTTGCATGCCGGTGTAGCGCATGATCTCTGGCAGATGTTTGTGGGTCAGGCCGAGCGCATAGGCTTCGTGCAGCGGGGCCTCGCCTTTTTCATAGGCTTCGATCATGCTGCGGCCGCCGCCCGAATAACCGCTGACCGAAGGCAGCGCCACGGGAAAGTCCGGGGGCAGCAGACCGGCGTCGACCAAGGGGCGCAACAGGGCAATGGCACCGGTGGCGTAACACCCCGGATTGGCAACGCGCTCGGCGGCCTGCACGGCGGCCTTCTGGCCGGCATGCAATTCGGGGAACCCGTAGGTCCAGCCGTCGGCGCAGCGGTGGGCGGTGGACGCATCGATGATGCGTGGCCGCCGGCCATCGAGGCTGTCGATCATGGCCACCGATTCGATGGCGGCGTCGTCATGCAGGCACAGCACGACCAGATCCGCCTGTGCCATGAGTTCGCGCTTGGCTTCAGGGTCCTTGCGACGGGCGGGATCGATGCTCAGCAGCTGGACAGTGGGCATCTGCTGCAACCGTTCGCGGATCTGCAGGCCGGTGGTGCCGGCTTCGCCGTCGATGAATACCTGGGCCATGGGGAAACAACCTTGTCAGTTGGGGTTCAGGGAGGCTTTTATAATTATGTATTACGCACGAAGGCGCGCGTGTGCAAGGTCACGCTCACCGGATTGGTGCGTCGCACCATGATACATTCACCGGTTGCTGTGTCCAGAGCCTGCGCACCGGCCTCGTCCCCTTCGGGCCGGCAATAAAAACCCCTTCAGTCTGAGAGAGACCTCATGAAGATTCACGAATACCAAGGCAAGGAAATCTTGCGTCAGTTCGGTGTGCCGGTGCCGCGCGGCATTCCCGCGTTCACGGTGCAAGAAGCCGTGGAAGCCGCCCAGAAGCTGGGTGGTCCGGTCTGGGTGGTGAAGGCCCAGATCCATGCCGGTGGCCGCGGCAAGGGCGGTGGCGTGAAAGTGGCGAAGACGATCGATGACGTCAAGGCGCGCGCCAGTGACATCCTGGGCATGCAACTGGTCACGCACCAGACCGGCCCCGAAGGCCAGAAGGTCCGCCGCCTCTACATTGAAGATGGCGCCGACATCAAGAACGAGCTGTATGTGTCGCTGGTCACCGACCGCGCGACGCAGAAGGTGGCCCTGATCGCTTCCAGCGAAGGCGGCATGGACATCGAGGAAGTGGCCCATTCCACGCCCGAAAAGATCGTCACCGAGATGATCGATCCGCTGACCGGCATCACCGAAGCGCAGTCGCGCAAGGTCGCTGCGGCCATCGGTCTGACCGGCGCTTCCGTGGACCAGGCGGTGGACATCTTCGCCAAGATCTACAAGTGCTACATGGACACCGACGCGTCGCTGGTGGAAATCAACCCGCTGAATTGCGATTCCAAGGGCAACCTGATGGCTCTGGACGCGAAGTTCAACTTCGACGCCAACGCGCTGTTCCGCCATCCCGAAATCGTGGCCTTCCGCGATCTGGACGAAGAAGACCCGGCTGAAATCGAGGCCTCCAAGTTCGATCTGGCCTACATCAGCCTGGACGGCAACATCGGCTGCCTGGTCAACGGCGCTGGCCTGGCCATGGCCACCATGGACACGATCAAGCTGTTCGGCGGCGAGCCGGCCAACTTCCTCGACGTGGGCGGCGGCGCCACCCCCGAGAAGGTCACCGAAGCCTTCAAGATCATGCTGAAGAACCCCAAGGTCGAAGGCATCCTGGTGAACATCTTCGGCGGCATCATGAAGTGCGACACCATCGCCACCGGCGTGATCACCGCCTGCAAGGCCGTGAACCTGAACGTGCCGCTGGTCGTGCGCATGAAGGGCACGAACGAAGAGCTGGGCAAGAAGATGCTGGCCGAATCCGGCCTGCCCATCATCGCTGCCGACACCATGGCCGAAGCCGCGACGAAGATCGTCGCCGCCGTCAAGTAAGCCCGGAGAACACTCATGTCGATCTACATCAACAAAGACACCAAGGTCATCACCCAAGGCATCACGGGCAAGACCGGCCAGTTCCACACCGAAAAGTGCCAGGAATACGCGAACGGCAAGAACTGCTTCGTGGCGGGCGTGAACCCCAAGAAGGCGGGCGAGTCGATCTTCAATATCCCGATCTACGCCTCCGTCAAGGAAGCTGCCCAGCAGACCGGCGCCACCGTGTCGGTGATCTACGTGCCGCCCGCAGGCGCCGCTGACGCGATCTGGGAAGCTGTCGAAGCCGACCTCGACATGGCGATCTGTATCACCGAAGGCATTCCGGTCAAGGACATGCTGATGGTGCGCAACAAGATGAAGGCCAAGGAAGCTGCCGGCGGCAAGAAGACCTTGCTGCTGGGCCCCAACTGCCCCGGCCTGATCACGCCTGACGAGATCAAGATCGGCATCATGCCCGGTCACATCCACCGCAAGGGCCGCATCGGCGTGGTCTCGCGCTCCGGCACGCTGACCTATGAAGCCGTGGCCATGCTGACCGAAGTCGGCCTGGGCCAGTCGAGCGCTGTGGGCATTGGTGGCGACCCCATCAACGGCCTCAAGCACATCGACGTGATGAAGGCCTTCAACGACGATCCAGACACCGACGCCGTCATCATGATCGGTGAGATCGGTGGTCCGGACGAAGCCGACGCTGCCCAATGGTGCAAGGCCAACATGAAGAAGCCGATCGTCGGCTTCATCGCTGGCGTCACCGCCCCTCCCGGCAAGCGCATGGGCCACGCCGGCGCGCTGATCTCCGGGGGTGCGGACACCGCCGATGCCAAGCTCGCCATCATGGAAGAGTGTGGCTTCGTCGTGACGCGCAACCCGTCCGAGCTGGGCAAGCTGCTCAAGGCCCAGCTGTAAGCAGCTACACCACGGGTACCCGTCTCGAAGGGGCAGCGCGCGAGCGCTGCCCCTTTTTCCTTTGACACCAGGCTTCGGACCGCCTGGCGGTTTGCCGGTATGGCCGGCGGTGCGGGAGACGCGGTGTCGCCCACAATGCCTGCCCGCTTGGGCTGAATTTTTGGGGCAGGCGGCCGATGAGACTTGTTGTGACTGTTTTTAACCAATCTGCGCGCCGGTAGATGCTGCCTTGAGCCCTCGTCCCCTGCCACGATCCCGCAAGATGGCCCGATCGACCTACTGGCGATCGGGCTCTTTTGTCGCGCTCGTGATCGTGGTGGTGGTGACGCTGCTGCATGTGAGTACCGACCTGATCGACGGTCTGGAACGCCGGCTCTACGACCTGGGCAGCACCCACACGGGACGCACGCCGAGCGACCGCATTGCCGTCATCGCGATCGACAACCGCAGCATCGAGAACGTGGGGCGCTGGCCTTGGCCGCGTGATCTGCACGCGCAGATGATCGACCTGCTGGTGGGGGGGGGCGCCAAAACGATTGCCCACACCGCCTTCTTTTTCGACCCGCAGATCGCCGAGGGGTTGCCGTCGCTGCGGGGTTTGCGGGAAATGATCCAGGGCAATGCGCCGGCCGATCTCGGCCCGGTGGCCAAGGAATGGCTGACCCGCTACATCAATGAACGCGAGACGGCACTCGACCGGGATGAGCGGCTGGCGGCCAGCATCCGGTCGGCGGGCAATGTGGTGCTGCCTGCGTTTTTCCTGCTGGGAGAGCCCGAAGGGCCGCCGGATGCTCCGCTGGCCGCCTATGGCCAGCGTCATGCGCTCAGCGACACCCAGGGCTGGGGCCTGCCCGCAATCGCGGCCCAAATGCCTTTGGGGGCCTTCGGCGAGCCGGCGACTGGCATCGGGCATCTGAACCAGTGGCTGGATTCCGATGGCGTGCTGCGGCAGGAACCTTTGCTGATCCATTTCGACGGCTACGCCATGCCTTCCATGGCGCTGGTGACCGCGGCCCGGAGCCTGAATCTCGGCACCGCCGACCTGGGGTTCGAGCCGGGGGCCGGGGTGCGCCTGGGCCGGCGGCTGATTCCGACGGACGATCGGGCCATGGTGCTGCCCCAGTTCTATCCGGATCGGAACGGGCACCCAGCATTCAGCGAGGACTCGTTTTTCGACGTGCTGAGCGGGCAGATTCCGGCCAGCAAGTACGCCGGCAAGATTGTCATCATCGGCGCGACGGCCGCTGGCGTGGGGACGGTGTTCAGCTCCCCCATCTCACCCGCCATGGCTCCGGCCAGCATCCTGGCACACGTCACGTCCAGCATTCTGCAGAACCATTTCATCGCGGTGCCAGCCTGGGCGGGCGGTATGGAGGGCGGGGTCTTTTTGCTGATCGCTGTCTATCTGGTGGCGGTGCTTCCCCGCTGGGGCGCTGCACGCGGGGCCTGGGTGTCCGGGGGGCTCTTTGTGGGGCTGCTCGGTCTGGAATATGGCCTGCTGGCCTGGCAGGCGGTCTGGCTCCAGATGGTGCTGCCGGCCCTGTTGCTGCTGTTCGGCTACCTGGCGTTGACCACGCGCCGGTATCTGGTCACCGAAACCCGCACCCGCCGTGCCGACGCTGAGTCGGCCGAAACCAACCGGCAGATGGGGCTGGCGCTGCTGGGGCAGGGGCAGCCTGATCAGGCCTTCGACCGCTTCCGACGCGTGCCGCACAGCGACGCGCTGATGGCCAACCTGTCCCAATTGGCCCTCGATTTCGAGCGCCGCCGCCAGTTCGGCAAGGCGCAGTCGGTGTACGAGCACATGCTCGGGCTGGAGCCCGGGGATTCGGCGACCCAGGAGCGGCTGGAGCGGGTGCGCCGGCTGGACGACAGCCTGATGCTGGGCACGCAGGTGGCTCACCCCGGAGGCAATCTGGTGCTGGATACCGCAGGCCTGGAAAAGCCGATGCTGGGCCGATACCGCATCGAAAAAGCGCTGGGCAAAGGGGCGATGGGCGTGGTTTATCAGGGGCAGGACCCCACGATTGGCCGGGTCGTCGCGATCAAGACCCTGGCGTTGTCTGCCGAGTTTGAAGGCCCGGAACTGCAGGCGGTGCGGGAGCGATTCTTCCGCGAAGCGGAAACGGCAGGCCGGTTGCAGCACCCGCACATCGTGACGATTTTCGACGCTGGCGAGGAGCACGACCTGGCTTACATCGCCATGGAATTCCTGCGTGGCCACGATCTCACGGCGCATACCCGCCCCGGGCGGCTGTTGCCCGCTGCCGAAGTGTTGCGCATCGGGCAGGTCGTGGCGCTGGCGCTGGACCATGCGCACGAGCAGCAGGTGGTGCACCGCGACGTCAAGCCAGGCAATGTCATGTACGACCCGGCGAGCGGCGGGGTCAAAGTCACCGATTTCGGCATCGCGCGCGTCACCGGCTCCAGCCGGACCAAAACGGGCGTGGTGCTGGGCACGCCCAGCTTCATGTCGCCCGAGCAGCTCGCGGGGCGCCGGATCGATGGCCGGTCCGATCTCTATTCGCTGGGCGTGATGCTGTTCCAGATGCTGACGGGGTCTTTGCCATTCCAGGCCGATTCGATGGCTGCGCTGATGTACCAGATTGCCAACCAGCCCGCGCCGGACCTGTCGAGCCTGCGCCCCGACCTGCCGCCCGGGTTGGGCCAACTGCTGGCCGCCGTGCTGGCCAAGGACCCCGCGTTGCGCCCTCAGCGGGGGCGCGACCTGGCGGAAGCACTGGCCCGCTGGGCGGCTTCCGTGGCACCAGAGGCGCCCGCTGCAGCAGAGCAGCCTGGCAATGCCCTGGCAACGGAAGCCTTGCCGGGAGCAGCGTCACCGACACAAACCGCAGTACAAACACAGGTCTGGGTACGGACCGAATCCGATATCCGGCTATAAAGCCGTCATCATGAACTTTGCCTATTACAGCCAGACCGATCCGGGTCTTGTCCGGGAGAACAACGAAGATTGTGTGTCCACCGACGCCGACAATCACGTGGTGGTGCTGGCCGATGGCATGGGGGGCTACAACGCGGGTGAAGTGGCCAGCGCCATGGCCACTTCGTTCATTCGTACCGAACTGGGCCGCTGGATTGCCGAAGGCGGGCATGAGGCCACCGCCCGCGAACTGCGCCGGGCCATGGAAATCTGTACCGACAATGCCAACCGGTCCATCTTCAATGCCGCCAACTCGGAGGCGCAGTACGCCGGCATGGGGACCACGCTGGTGATGGGGGTGTTCCAGCCCACCCGGGCCATGATCGGCCATGTGGGCGATTCGCGCTGCTACCGCTTGCGCGGGGAGACGCTGCAGCAACTGACGCGCGACCATTCGCTGTTGCAGGAGCAGATTGACGCCGGCCTGATTTCGCCCGAACTGGCGCAATTCGCCACCCACAAGAACCTCGTGACCCGGGCTTTGGGGGTCGAAGACACAGTGTTGCTGGAAGTCAACGAATTCCGGCTGGAAGTGGACGACGTCTACCTGTTTTGCTCGGATGGTCTCACCGACATGGTGCCGGATGACGCCATCGCAGCGATACTTTTGGAAACAGGCTCGCTCGAAGAGCGCGGCCGGGCCCTGGTCGAGGCGGCCAACGAAGCGGGGGGGCGTGACAACATTTCGGTCATACTGGTGCATTCGACGGCCAGGATGGTCCGACGTGGCCTGCTTTCGCGTATGCTGGGAAATGGCTAGGTCTTTAGAATTAACTGAATGGGTCACAGGAGTCGGCCATGCCGAAAATGATCGTTTCTATCGATGGTGTCGTCATCAAGGAAGTGCAACTCACCAAGGACCGCACGACTCTGGGCCGCCGTCCCTACAACGACATCGTCATTGACAACCTCGCGGTCAGCGGTGAACACGCTGTGCTGCAGATGTCGGGCGCCGACGTGTTTCTGGAAGACCTCAACAGCACCAACGGGACCTACGTCAACGGCAAAGCCATCAAGAAGCAGCAACTGCAAAATGGCGATACCGTCGAAATTGGCAAGTACAAGATCAAGTTCGTGCACGACGGCGCATCGGACAACTACGAAAAGACCATGGTCATCCAGGGTGGGGCCGTGGTGGGCGGCGCGGAGTCTCCCGCACCCGTGGGCAATGCCGCGATCAAGGTCATGTCCGGTGCGGCAGCCGGGCGTGAAGTGCCGCTGGTCAAGGTGGTGACCACCATCGGCAAACCGGGCGTGGCGGTGGCTGCGATTACCCGGCGCCCTCAGGGCTACGTGGTGGCCCTGGTCGAAGGGGCGACCAAGCCCACGGTCAACGGCAACCCGATCGGGACCGATGCCATCCAGCTGCGCCATGGCGACCTGATCGAGCTGGCTGGTACGCAGATGCAGTTCATCCAGTCCTGACCCCATTGCCGGGTGCACGCCGCCCGGTGGCGGTTTCCCCGCCAACCATGCAACTGCTACGCCGGCACGGCGCCCGCATCGGCGTCACGTTCATACCCTTGCTGTTGGCGGTGCTGCACGTGGTCGGGGTGTTGCCCATGCCGGTACTGCAGCGGCTGGACGAAATTTTCTATGACACCCGGCTGCGGCTGACCATGTCGCAAACGCTCGACGAGCGCATCGTCATTGTCGACATCGACGAAAAAAGCCTGGCCGATGAAGGCCGCTGGCCTTGGCCGCGCGACCGCGTCGCACGGCTGGTGGATGTGCTCTTCGAGCAGCAAGGCATTGCCCTGCTGGGGTTCGACACGGTTTTTGCGGAGCCCGACGAGAGCTCCGGCTTGCAGCAGTTGCAACGTCTGGCGGAGGGGCCGCTGGCGCAGCAACCCGGCTTCGCCCAGCAGGTGGAAGCACTGCGCAGCGAACTGGATCGCGATGCCCGTCTGGCAGCGGCCCTGCGCGACCGGCCCGCCGTGCTGGGCTACTACTTCACCAGCGATCGTGGTGGGCGCACCAGCGGTGTCCTGCCGACCCCGGTGATGGATGCTGCGGCGTTGCAGGGGCGCAGGGCCCTGTTCACCCAGTGGGATGGTTACGGCGCCAACATCGCGCCGCTGACGGCCGCGGCAGGGAGCGCGGGGTTTTTCAACGCGATCACCGATGCCGATGGGGTGGTGCGCTCCATGCCTTTGCTGGCCGACTACCAGGGGCGCTACTACGAGTCGCTGGCGCTGGCCATGTTCCGGCAGTTGCTTCAGTGGCCAGCGGTGATGCCGGGCTTCCCGCCCGAGCGCTTTCTTTCGTCCGACTACCTGGCGCTCAAGAGCGTGCGCCTGGTCAAGAACGGTCGGCATCTGGACATCCCGGTCGACCAGCGGGTGGCGGCCTTGGTGCCTTTTCGAGGGAGCGGAGGCCCCGAAGGGGGCTCGTACCGCTATGTGTCGGCCACGGACCTGCTCAATGGGCGCCTGGCCCCAGGCGAGTTGCGCGGGCGCATCGTGTTGCTGGGGACCACCGCCCCCGGTCTCATGGACTTGCGCGTGACGCCCGTGGGCGAGGCCTACCCCGGCGTCGAAACGCATGCCAACCTGCTCAGCGCGCTGCTGGACGGGGACCTCAAGGTCCGGCCCGACTACGCCACCGGCTTCGAGTTGGTGCAACTGCTGCTGGTGGGCGTGCTGCTGGCGGTGGTGTTGCCCCTGCTGTCGGCCGCGAGGGCGGCGTGGCTCAGTGTCTCGGTGCTGCTGGTGCTGGTCGCGCTGAATACGCTGTTCTACACCGCCAGCGGACTGGTGCTGCCCCTGGCGACCACGCTGGTGATGGCCGCCTTCGCCGTGGCGCTGAACATGAGCTACGGCTACCTCATCGAAACCCGCGCCAAGCGGGAACTGGCCCAACTGTTCGGTACCTACGTGCCCCCCGAACTGGTCGACGAGATGGTCAAGGACCCTGACAGCTACAGCATGGCTGCCAGCACGCGCGAAATGACGGTCATGTTCTGCGACATGCGGGGCTTTACCCAGATTGCCGAAGGCATGGACCCGCTGCGTCTGCAGGCGCTGCTCAATGGGGTCTTCAGCCGCCTGTCGCAGGTCATCCGGGCCCACCAGGGCACGATCGACAAATACATGGGCGATTGCGTCATGGCCTTCTGGGGGGCGCCGGTCGACATGCCCGACCATGCGCGGCGCGCCACCGAAGCCGCGCTGGACATGCTGCGCGCCATCGACGACATCAATGCCCGGCATGCCCAGGCTGGCCTGCCACTGATCGGCGTGGGGGTGGGGCTGAACACGGGCGCCATGTGCGTGGGCGACATGGGCTCGGACCTGCGCCGCAGCTACACCGTGATCGGCGATGCGGTCAATCTGGCCGCGCGGCTCGAAAGCCTGTCGCGCGAGTACGGGGTTGCCATCGTGGCCAGCGAAGCGACGCAGGCGCAGGTACAGGGCCTGTGCTGGCAACCCATCGACTTCGTTCGTGTCAAAGGCAAGGCCCTCGCGGTGAACATCTGGACCCCACTGTGCGTGGCTGACGCCGTCACCCCCGCGCTGCGGGAAGAACTTCGACTCTGGTCAGATTTTCAGCAGGCGTGGCGTGCGCGCGACTGGATCGCCTGTGAAACGGCCCTGGAACGCCTGCAGCGCTTGAACGAGAAAAAAGTCCTTTACCGGCTCTGGGCCGACCGGGTAGCCTCTGCACGGATCAGCCCTCCCGACACGGATTGGGATGGCATCACGACGTTCGTCACCAAGTAGGTGACAAACACACCGGAACGCCCGGCCATGTGGCCCGGGTGTGTGGGGGAATACACAGGTCGATTGATGAGGGTCAAAGTTCTCGGATGCTCGGGCGCCATTGCCCAAGGCTGCCGCACCACGTCATTTCTGCTCGACGACGACGTGCTCGTTGACGCCGGCACGGGCGTGGGGGATCTGGCCCTGGACGACATGCTGCGCATTCGCCATGTGCTGCTCACGCACTCGCACCTGGACCATGTGGCCAGCCTGCCGCTGATGCTCGATGCTGTGGCGTCGCGCCGCCTGGCCGCCGGACTGGGGCCGCTGCAGGTGCACGCCCTGCCCGCAACGATTGCGGCCCTGGAGGCGCACGTCTTCAACAACGTCATCTGGCCCAACTTCGCGGTCATTCCCAATGCACAGGCGCCGCTCATGCGCTTCGTGCCCATTCAGGTCGGGCAGACTTTCACCGTGGCTGGCAAAACCGTGGAGGCGCTGCCGGCCGTGCACACCGTGCCCGCTGTCGGCTACGCGGTGGCAGCGCCGCAAGGGCACTGGGTGTTCAGTGGCGACACCGAACGCAACCCCGCTTTCTGGGCGAGGGTGAACGACCTGCCGGTGGCCATGCTCGTGATCGAAACCGCCTTCAGCGACCGCGAGCGCGACCTGGCGCGACGCAGCCTGCACCTGGCCCCCAGCACGCTGGCCGCCGAACTCGACCAGATCGCCCGCCGCAACGCCTACCCAATCTACATCACCCACACCAAGCCGGCCGAAACCGGGCTGATCATGGAAGAAATCGCCCGCTTCGACGCCATGCCTGATGGTGACAGCGAAGCCCGGCACGACATCCGCTGGCTGGCGGCCGGCATGAGCTTTGAGCTTTGAGCTTTGAGCTTTGAGCTTTGAGCTTTGAGCTTTGAGCTTTGAGCTTTGAGCTTTGAGCTTTGAGCTTTGAG
>Ga0067045_1002944_pt1 | contig 35655 bp, 27 predicted proteins | sample TerdegcTABiofilm_FD_59184 | JGI IMG/M metagenome (GOLD analysis project Ga0067045, IMG submission 59184) | Combined Assembly of (Gp0054472, Gp0054536) Wastewater bioreactor microbial communities from Singapore -Terephthalate degrading...
TCGTACTGGGCGTCGGTTATAACCGGATCATCCAGCACATAGTAGCGGTAGTTATGCGCTTCCAACTCCCTGCGCAAAATTTCTGCCCGCTGCCGGGCCATTTCTATGTCCTGAGCCAATAATAACACCTCCGGAACCAGCCGAAACTTACCAGTTATGCCAGCCATGCCGCAACATGTTTTATAAAGTAAGCAGACGGCAAAAAGATTACCTGAGCAAAGATAGTCCCTAAAATCCTGGTACAGGAAAGATACAGAGCCATTTGCTTGACATCGTCTTCACTCCGCTCCCCCCGTAGAGCCTGGTCGGTGATGGAAGCAGCGGTAGGGTCCACTACAGTTGCAGCCAGGACAGTTGCTATCCCATTTACCACGGCCGAAAGGAGAGCGGCAGTCGAGCGAAATTCAGGGAAAAGTGCCCCGGCATAAAGAGATGATAAAACTCCTGTAGTATAAACCCCTGTTACAACAATATTTAAAACTAAAAAACCTTTTGGAATAGCAACCCGGCGCGCTGTCATCAGTTTCAGCGAATTCCTCCCCGGCAAATAAACCTGCCGGGCTAAGTGAGACATCCGGCGGGGTGAAACAATGACCATAGCGATCATCCGGGGAACAGAGCCGGTCTCTTCGAAAAGGAAAATGGCACGAATAAAAATACGGACAAAAGCCGGAATCAGAGCAGTCCCCACAAGCGTTCCCACCGTAGCTGCAGCAATAACAAACCGGATATCTTGTTCAAGCAGGACAAGCTGCTCCTGATAAGCCGGCTGGTAAATAAGCTGGTCGGCAGGAATTCTGCCTCTTGCCTGTGCCTCACCTATGTTGATGGCCCGTTCAACTATAGACGAAAGAAGCGGCCCCTGGATGGTGTTAGCGGTACTGGCCAGCAAAAAGATTACATTAAAAAGAGAAACAGCTGTGGCCAAACGCCGGGTACGCACTCCAGACAGACGCACCGAATAGGTGAGGGTATTGATCAAATGGATGACTGCTGTAAGAACAGCAACTATCAGAAGACGACCCATGTTTCCTCCACATATTACCGCATCTATAGTATTGCCAAAAGTATACTTCAACTAAATCTACAGCAAATACCTGTCAACCAGCCTGACTGTTATTTAATTTGCCTTTTCCAGCGGCGCATAGCGTGCCATTAACACCTTGATGTCTTGATTGGGAAAGGCAACTTTAAAAATGACATCTTCCCCTTCACCCTGTACTTCCACAATAACTCCAACACCCCATTTGCTGTGCCTGACTTTATCGCCGATTGCTAATTGTTCTGTGAGTTTTTGACTCTTACCAGCCTTTCTGGGAATAACAGTTTTTTTTGCCAGAAAGTGCTCTGCGGCCTTGCCCGGCTGCCCGCTGTTAAGATCACTCTCTTCTAACCGGTCATCCACACTCAACAGGTGAGGCGGTATTTCCTTAAGAAAACGGGACGGCTGATTATAATGAGGGGCACCGTAAATATACCGCCTCCAGCAGTGAGTCAGGTAAAGCCGTTCCCTGGCCCTGGTTACACCTACGTAACAAAGCCGCCGTTCCTCTTCCAGCTCGCCGGGATCCGTCAGAGCGCGGGAAAGTGGGAAAACCCCTTCTTCCAGGCCGATTAAGAACACTACTGGAAATTCCAGACCCTTAGCGCTGTGCAGCGTCATCAGGGTCACCTGGTCAGTTTCCTGATCATACTTATCAAGATCGGTAACCAGAGCAATATTTTCCAAAAACCCCTGCAAGGAATTTTCCTCAGCAAGCTGGTCAAATTCACTGGTGGCAGATAAAAATTCGGCCAGGTTCTCCAGCCTGGTACGTGACTCTACAGTATTTTCATCCAGCAGTTCCTGCCGGTAACCTGTCTGTTCCATCACCATCTGGGCCAACTCAGTTACAGTATGCTCAGCGGAATACTCCGACAGGCGCTGGATTAATATCCCCAGCTCCCTTCCTTTACTGCGAACCTTTGACGACAACCCCGGAATTTCACCAACCCTTACCAGCGCCTCAACCGGGCTTATGTTTAATTCTCTGGCAAAAGCAACAATCTTACTAAAAGATGACTGACCAATACCACGCCTGGGTACGTTGATAATCCGGGCGAGGCCGACTGTATCGTAGTGATTGAGAATCACCCTCAGATAAGCCAGAATATCTTTGATTTCCTTCCGGTCGTAAAATTTTAAACCGCCAATGATCGTATACGGCAGGCCCCTCCGTACAAAATTTTCTTCAACCACCCGGGACTGGGCGTGAGTGCGGTAGAGCACAGCAAAATCCCGGTAGGGCCTGTTTCCCTGTTCTTTCAGGCGGAGAATTTGCTCAACCACAAAGTCTGCCTCAGCATGCTCGTTTTCACCGCAGTAAGTTACCAAAGGCGCACCCTGCCCCATGTTTGTCCACAGGCGCTTTTCCTTGCGGTTGGGGTTATTCCGGATAATATGGTTTGCCGCCTCCAGGATTGAACCGGTGGAGCGGTAGTTCTGCTCCAGGGTAATCACATGCGCTTCCGGGTAATCCCTTTCAAAACTCATAATATTTCTTATGTCCGCTCCCCGCCAGCCATAAATCCCCTGATCAGGGTCCCCTACCACGCATAGATTGCGGTGCAACCCGGCCAGCAAGTTTACCAGCACATACTGGGCATGGTTGGTATCCTGGTACTCATCTACCAGGATGTAGCGGAAGCGCTCCTGGTAATAAGCCAGGATCTGTGGATAGTCCCGGAAGAGCCTGACAGTCAGAAAAATCAAATCATCAAAATCAACAGCGTTATTGCGGCGCAATATCTCTGTGTACCGGTAATATATCCTGGATACCTTTTCTTTAAAGGGACTATCCGCCCGGCGCTCAAAATCCCCAGCGTCCAGCAGCTGGTTTTTGGCCTGTGAAATAGCCCCGGCCACTGCACGGGGCGGGTATTTTTTTTCGTCCAGATTTAACTCCTTTATACAATCCTTAATCACTGTCAACTGGTCTTCTGTATCGTAAATCACAAAATCCCGGCTCCGCCCGAAAAACTCTTCCTGGCGGCGTAAAATACGCACACAGGCAGCATGAAAGGTACAGATCCAAAGGTCATGGGCCGCATCAGGAACCATCCGGTTAATCCGCTCTCTCATCTCCTGGGCGGCTTTATTGGTAAAAGTGATTGCCAGTATCTGATGTGGCTGTACCTTCTTTTCTTTTATGAGGTAAGCCACCCTGCTGGTCAATACCCTGGTTTTCCCACTTCCCGCTCCGGCCAGAACCAGCAACGGGCCGTCCCCATATGTCACTGCCTCAATTTGAAGAGGGTTCAAATGTGCCATTATATCCATACTAATTAATATATCCTTTCTGAACAGAGCCCAGCACCAATAACGCCGCTGCCGGCTCCGCCCGTTTAAAAATCTTTTCATTTTTACTGTTATTATAATCCTTTTCTATATTTCTTGTAAGAGGCAACTGTAAAACGCTTTCATAGAGCACCGCATGTCACTTGCTAAAAAATGAAACCGGCATATTCCTGGTGGCAGCAGGTACGGTGAAGTGTTAAAATAAAAAGTAAAAGCGGATTGCAGGGGTGACGTTTTTGCTCAGAATTGCTTTGGGACAAATGGAAGTAATTCCCGGAAGGCCGGATTTAAATACCAGGACTATGCTATCCATGATCGAAGAAGCCCGCAAACAAGAGGCAAAAATGATAGTTTTCCCGGAAATGTCCATACCAGGCTATCTGCTGGGTGATACCTGGGAACAACAAGCCTTCCTCCGGGATTGTGAAGAGCACGGCCGTTTAATTATCGAAGCCTCTACCGGCATATGCGTGCTTTTCGGCAATGTAGCCATAGACTGGGATAAAGCCGGCGATGACGGCAGAGTGCGGAAATACAATGCTTTTTTCGTTGCTCAAAACGGCAAACTTTATAGAGACGACAGCTTTCCCTACCCATTCCGGATTAAAACATTACAGCCAAACTACCGGGAATTTGATGATACCCGCCATTTTTACAGCCTGCGTAAGCTGGCTCCGGAGTTAGGGGAAAAGATCGAGGATCTCCTTCAGCCGGTACGCTTGAACATTGATGGAAAAGCAATCAACCTCGGCTGCATCCTGTGTGAGGACGGGTGGAGTGAAGATTACAGCATAAAACCTCTTGCCGCCATTCACCGCAACGGGCCGGTAAACCTGTTTGTCAACATATCAGCATCCCCCTTTACCTTAGGTAAAAATAACAAACGCAACCGGGTTTTCTCCAAACAGGTCAAAGAGACCGGCGTTCCTTTAATCTATGTAAACAACGTAGGTACCCAAAACAACGGCAAGACCGTTTATACCTTTGACGGTTTTAGCACCGTGTATAACGGGAAGGGTGAAATCGTCGCGTATTGCCCGCCCTTCCTGCCGACCTTAAAATGCGTCGACCTCAACCTTACGGGCAGCGGCTGTGATCTCCCCCCTGTCTCCGTGCCGGACGACCGGGACATAAGCAGTATATATCAAGCCGTTAGTTATGGAATAGATAAATTTTTACAATCCATAAACATCAAGAAAGTAGTGATCGGAGTTTCAGGCGGTATCGATTCGGCTGTGAGCGCAGCCTTATACACAAAAGTGCTGGGGCCGGAAAACATACTGCTGGTAAATATGCCGAGCATATATAACTCGCCGACCACCAGAGATCTGGCTGCCAGGCTGGCCCAGAATTTAGGCTGTCTTTATACCGTGATGCCGATTCAGGAGTCGGTGGATTATACCATTAAACAAATCAGCAATACTCCGGTTGTGGACCTCGAAAACAAGCGCCAGTTCAATCTCTCCGTCACCCCGTTCATAACCGAAAATATCCAGGCCCGCGACCGCTCGTCCCGGATTCTGGCCGGGCTGGCAGCTGCCTTTGGCGGCGGTTTTGTGTGTAATGCCAACAAAAGCGAGATGACAGTAGGCTACTCCACACTGTACGGGGACCATGCCGGCTTTTTCGCCGCCCTGGCCGATCTCTGGAAACACCAGGTATATGCTCTGGCCAGGTATCTTAACGAACATGTTTACCAGTGGGAAGTCATCCCCCAAAAAACCATCGACATCGTGCCCAGCGCTGAGCTGTCTTTTGAACAGGCCGTCGATCAGGGCAAGGGCGACCCGCTTATCTACCCCTACCACGATTACCTGTTCCGTGCCTTCATGGAACACTGGCACAGAGCCACGCCTGAAGATATACTTGAATGGTATAAAGAAGGTGTCCTTGAAGAAAAAATTGGCTGCCAGCCAGGCCTGGTCAACCAGCTGTTTCCTGGTGCCGGCGAGTTCATTGCCGACCTTGAACGCTGGTGGAAACTATATACCGGCATGGCCGTAGCCAAAAGAATACAGGCCCCGCCAGTACTTGCCGTCAGCCGGAGAGCTTACGGCTTCGACCACCGGGAAGCACAGAACGGGCCCTATTTCACCGCCAGGTATTTAAAGCTCAAGAAGCAACTCCTGGAATCACTTTCGTAAGCATCACTCAGATCCCTTCCCGTAAACCTGGTCAGGGTCAAACATCCTCTCGCCGACAACAGTCACAGTTCCGTCCGGTTCCAGCCGGTAATGGAAACAGGTGCGGTACCCCTCGTGACAGGCTGCCCCCTGTTGATCCACTTTAATCAAAAGCGTGTCGCGATCACAGTCGTAAAATACCTCCCGCACCCGTTGAACATTGCCCGAGGTCTCTCCCTTGTGCCAGAAAACTTTCCTGCTGCGGCTCCAGAACCAGGTTTCACCGGTTGCCAGAGTCTTCTCCAGTGATGCCTGGTTCATATAAGCCATCATCAGCACTGTTCCGGTCTCAGCATCCTGGATGATAGCAGGAATCAGACCGGCTTCGTTATACTTCAAGCTGCTTAAATCCATAAATTACCTCCATTACAAGTAAAAAAATTTCAAAAATAAATTTCTATAAGAGCACCACCTAAATTCTTACGGCAATACCCCTGGACCGCAAGTAATTCTTAGCCTCCCTGATCGAATACTCACCAAAGTGAAAAATTGAAGCGGCCAGGGCAGCATCGGCCTCCCCGCTGGTCAAGCCTTCGGCTATATGCTCCAGGTTGCCGACCCCGCCGGAAGCAATCACCGGGATATTTACCGCTCTGGCTATAATCCTGGTCAAGGGTATATCAAATCCATCTTTGGTGCCATCCCGGTCCATGCTGGTGAGCAATATTTCCCCCGCTCCCAGGGACTCCACTTTTTGCGCCCATTCCCGCGCATCAATCCCGGTCGGCGTACGGCCGCCGTGAATATACACCTCCCAGCTGTCCGGCCCGGACTGTCGGGCATCAATGGCCACCACAATGCACTGGCTTCCAAATTTGGCCGCGGCCTCGGCCACCAGCCACGGATTTTTAACAGCAGCAGTGTTAATCGACACCTTGTCGGCACCGGCTGTCAGAATAGCGCGGATATCTTCCAGTGAGCTGATCCCCCCACCTACCGTATATGGAATAAAAACTTCACCGGCAGTGCGGTAAACCATATCCAGGGTAGTCTTACGCTCCTCAAACGAGGCGGTGATATCCAGAAAAACCAGTTCGTCTGCCCCTTCCCGGTCATAATAAGCAGCCAGCTCAACCGGATCGCCGGCGTCCCTCAAGTTAATGAAATTCGTTCCCTTGACAACTCTCCCGTTGGCAACATCCAAACAGGGGATTATTCTTTTTTGAAGCATTTATTTTACCCCTGCCTCTTTCCTGGCAGCTATCGCCAGTGCTTCCTTCAAAGTTATGGTCCCGGCATATAGTGCCTTACCGATAATTACCGAGTCAACACCCAGCGGCTCCAGTCTTTTAATCGCTTTCAGATCTTCAGCAGTAGAAACACCGCCCGACGCTATCACTTTCAAACCGGTGGCCCGGGCAAGTTCCCCAGTGGCCTCAACATTCGGCCCCTGCAAGGTACCGTCACGTCTGATATCAGTAAAGACAACTCTTTTTACCCCCAACCCCTGCACTTCTCCGGCCAGTTCCAGGATACCCTTTTCTACGGTCATGCCCCAGCCCTCAATGGCAACCTGCCCGTTTCGCCCGTCTATGCCTACCAAGATGGCCTCACCGTACCTGGCACAAGCTTCTGAAACCATCTGCGGCTTTAAGATGGCTGCCGTGCCCAGGATGACCCGCGTCGCGCCCAGTTCTAACAGGCGTTCAACAATGTCCAGACTTCTAATACCCCCACCTACCTGAACCGGCATATCTACGGCTGACAGGATCTCGCTAATCACACCCAGGTTCTTAGGAGTACCTGCAAAAGCGCCGTCAAGATCTACCACGTGCAGCCACCGGGCACCCTGCTCCTGCCAGTGAACAGCCATGGCAACCGGGTCATCTGAGTAAACAGTCTCCTTATCCAGCCTTCCTTCCACCAGCCTGACACACTTTCCGGCGCGCAGGTCAATAGCGGGAATAATCAACATCCTTTAACCACCCTCCCAAAATTCTCTAATATTTTAAGGCCGAGGGTACTGCTTTTTTCCGGGTGAAACTGAATTCCGTAAACTTTCCCTCTCCCCACAACACAAGCAAAGCGCATTCCGTATTCAGTCACCGCCAGAATCAGTTCTTCATCTTCCGGATCAACATAATAGGAGTGAACAAAATAATAAGATGAGCAGTCAGGTATCCCCTCCAGGAGGGGGTCAGGGTGCTTTATCTCCAATTGATTCCAGCCCATATGAGGTACTTTCAACCCTTCCGGCAGACGGCGGACCCGCCCTGGAAAAATCCCAAGCCCTTCGGTAATTCCCCACTCCTCGCTGCTTTCAAAGAGCAGCTGGTGTCCCAGACAGATACCCAGGAGCGGTTTCCCTGCTTTAACCGCCCGGTAAACGGCATCATCCATTCCGGCCAGTCGCAGGTTAGTCATGGCATCGGCAAAAGCACCCACGCCGGGGAGGACCACCCCGTCAGCCTCATCCACTTGCGCCGGGTTTGTTGCCAAGGTAACTTCAATACCTACTTTTTCAAAGCCTTTATGAACGCTCCTCAGGTTTCCCATCCCATAGTCAATAATAGCAATCATCTTAAACTTTAACCTCCGCCCGGTTGAAAAATCTTAACTGCTCACATCATAGCACACCTTTAGTGGAAGGAATATCATCCCCCCCGCTTATGCCGGTTGCTTCCCGCAGAGCCCGCCCCAAAGCCTTAAATACCGATTCGATAATATGATGGGTATTCTTGCCGGCCAGCAAACGGACGTGCAGATTAAACTCCCCGTTTACAGCCAATGCCCTTAAAAACTCCTCGACCAGCTCAGTCTCAAAATCCCCGACCCGCTGGGCAGGCAACGGTACATTAAAAGCCAGATAGCCCCGCCCGCTTAAATCTACTACCGCCATAACCAGGGCGTCGTCCATCGGAATAAACGCCTGCCCGTAACGATTGATTCCATATTTTTCACCCAGGGCTTCTTTAATAGCACACCCCAGGCAGATACCAACATCCTCAACTGTATGATGGCCGTCCACCATCAGATCTCCTTGGGCAATGATCTCCAGATCAAAAGAGGAGTGCCTGGCAAATAGCTGAAGCATATGGTCAAAAAACGCCAGCCCTGTCTGGATGCGGAAAACCCCGGTGCCGTCCAGATTCAGGGAGATTTTAATATCTGTTTCATTAGTCTTACGGTTAACTAAACCTTTGCGGGGTTTGTTCATGTCATTCACCCTGTCCTACTATTTTGCCAAGAGCTTCAAAGAATGCCCTGTTTTCCTGTTCTGTTCCCACCGTTACCCGCAGACAGCGCGGCAGAGCGGGATCCTCCAGATACCTGATCAATATGCCGTTTTCCAGGAGGCCGCCATAAACTTTTTTCGCCGGCTGCGCCGTGCGGAACAAAATAAAGTTAGTTTGAGTGGGAAATACCACCAGGCCCGGCAAGCTCGACATTTCTACAAAAAGGCGGTCTCTTTCAGCCAGGATTTTCTTAACCGTTTGCTGGAAAATCGGCAGGTTATCCAGCACTTTCTCTGCCGCTATTTGAGAAAATGAATTGACATTATACGGCGGTTTCACCTTAAGCAACTCGGCTATTACCGGCCTGCCGGCCAGGAGATAACCCACCCGCATACCAGCCATGCTGAAGGCTTTGGAAAAAGTGCGGAGAACAATCAGGTTGGGATATTTGTCCAGCAAAGGAATACAGGACTCACCGCCAAATTCGCCATACGCCTCATCCACCACCACTATTTTATCAACGTTTGCCAGGACCGTCTCTATATCATTCCGCGGGTCTGCATTGCCGGTAGGGCTGTTTGGATTACATATAACAATAACTTTTACCTCAGGTCTGGCTGCCACGTTAACCAATGCTTCAATATCGATACTGAAGTCCTCCAGACGAGGCACCTTTATCTCTTTCGAAAACGCTACGCGACCGTGCAGCCCGTACATGGAAAAGGTTGGGGTTGCCACGGCAAATGCCGCTCCGGTGCCAAAGGCAAGCATAATGGTAAGGATAAGTTCGTCAGACCCGTTGCCTACCATGATGTTCTCCGGCTGGACCCCGGTGTAGGCGGCTAATTTTTCCCGCAACCTGCTTGCATTTGTATCTGGATAGCGGTTAAAATCCCGTGAGGCGATTTCCTGAAAGATTTGTGCTTTTACCTCAGGAGGGAAATCATAAGGATTTTCATTATCAGCCAGTTTAATCACTCCGGAGCAGGCAGGGGCATTATACGGAACCAGTGTTTTCAGGTCCTCCCGCCCCAGAGCAGATACTTCAAAAACTGCTTTCATCTCAAATGTCTCCTTTTATTTCTTTATTTCTCTGTTTCATCTTCTTGAATCCTGACCCGCACTGCATTGGCATGAGCAGAAAGACCTTCCACTTCAGCCAGCTTGATTATCGCCTTCCCGACTTCATCCAAAGCAGCCCGGGTATAAGCAATCAAGCTGGATTTTTTCATAAAAGTGTCCACCCCCAGGGGCGAATAGAAGCGTGCCGTACCGCCTGTCGGCAAAACGTGGTTCGGGCCGGCCAGGTAGTCACCCACAGGTTCAGGAGAGTAGCGACCTAAAAAAACCGCCCCGGCATTTTTCACCCGAGATAGCCAGTGAAAAGGCTCAGAAATCATCAATTCCAGGTGTTCAGGTGCAAAGCGGTCAGCCAGCTCGAAAGCCTGGTTCAGGTCCTCGGTGATGATGATAATTCCGTTGTTTTTCAGGGACTGTTCAATTATCTCCCGCCGGGAAAGCAAGGCAGCCTGCCTCGCTACCTCTGTCTGCACCTTGCCGGCCAGGTTCGCGCAGGGGGTAAGCAATACTGCAGAGGCCAGTTCGTCGTGTTCAGCCTGCGATAACAGATCGGCCGCCACAAAAGACGGGTCGGCAGTGTCATCAGCTATAATCAATACCTCGCTCGGCCCAGCCAGCATATCTATATCAACCTGTCCATAGACCTGCTGTTTGGCCAGGGTTACATAAATATTTCCCGGGCCGGTAATTTTGTCAACTTTTGGCACGGTAGCCGTACCATATGCCAGCGCAGCAACGGCCTGCGCCCCTCCGATTTTATAAATCTCGTCCACCCCTGCCTCAGCTGCTGCGACCAGCGTATACGGACTTATAGTTCCATCATGATCCGGCGGTGTAACCATACAGATCTCCTTGACCCCGGCAACCCTCGCCGGGACAGCGTTCATCAGCACGGAGGAGGGGTAGGTCGCCTTGCCGCCGGGGACATAGATACCAACCCGGCGCAGAGGCCTGACTATCTGGCCTAGCAGGGTTCCCTGGCTGTCGGGCTCAAACCAGGAATACTGTAATTGCTTGCGGTGAAAAGCAGTGATATTGTCCAGGGCAAGGCGCAGGGCAGCAATAAAACCGTCATCCACCAAGCGGTAAGCTTTTTCCACCTCTGCTGCGGTTACCCTTAATTCGCCGGGGGTAAGTCTGGGGCCCCCAAAGCGGGCAGTAAGCTCACATACAGCTTCGTCCCCGCCCGCCTGGACTGAAGCTAAAATCCTGGCAACTTGAGCAGCTATTTCCTCATGCTTACCGGCAGTCCTGTTTAAAATTCCATCCAGGCAGGGATCTCCAGCCTTAACTAACTTAATGAGGTCAATATCCATATCAAACTCCCTTATATTTAATTAATGCTGAAATAACAATACAACTTCTCTATGAATCAATAAACATTCTTGAAACAATTATTTTTTAAGCGGAATAAGACGGCTTAAAACAAGTTTATAGCCATCAGCGCCGTAATTAAGAGCTTTTTTAACCCGGCTGATTGTGGCTGTACTGGCACCCGTCCGCTGGGCGATCTCTCCATAAGTCCGGTTCTTTACCAGCATTTTGGCCACTTCCAGGCGCTGGGCCAAAGACTTCAATTCGGCAACCGTACAAAGGTCCTCAAAAAATTGATAACATTCATCAACATTTCTTAAAACTAAAATTGCTTCAAAAAGTTTATCTATAAGATCTTCTTTTAATTTTCCTGAATACAACAGCAAAACCCCCGGTCCCGGATTTTATCCCTTTACTATTTTAATATGTTAAAATAACAATATCAAGACAAAAACAAAAGGGACCTGGTATAAATCCAAAACCCCCATATATAAAAACATAGTGGTTTACTTTTTAGTCGGCTTTTCGGGCTTTTTAAAGTCCAGGAGCTGCCCCATGCCTGTAGGGGGCTCGAAACTTTCCGGGGAAATATGTTCAATCTCAGGGAAATATGACTTTATCTGCTCCATGATCGCTCTGATTACCCTTTGAGTTTCTTTGTCGGCGCCTTCACTGGCAAGATTTAAAGCCAATCCTAAAAGGAGCATCTCATCATGGGTAAGGTTGAGCTCATATTCATTTAACGGAAGTTCATTCACCTTCGATATCGCCATCAGGCACACACCTGAAATCATTGCAAAAGATTCATTCTTTATGTTATTTTTAGTAATCTCATTATGAATATTTTTAAGTGCCCCTGTAACAGCATTCAAAAGTACTGGAACATCATCAGGCAGTATTTTCAAGTTAAACAAAGCAGATAATATATAACTATCCTGGCCGGTCCTCAGGATCAGCTCACCCCTGCTCCCGATAAAACCTACCATGTACCCCCCTTCTATCTCTATTTCTATAAGTGAACCATTAATAAATAAGCCTGTTGCAAATTTGTTTCTCAGCAAGGATGAAAAATCCTGGTCAACAGAATCGTCCTTTAAATACTTCTGTTTAAAAAACTTGCTGGCTTCTCCCGGCTCATAGTCAATCTCGACATCTTCAAAATAAACAATCTGCGCTTCTACCAATTGTTCCTCATAATAATGCTCTATTAATATATACTCGTCCATAAAATCTTCCAGTATTTCAACTATTTCATCTATTTCAAAAATAATTTGGTTGCTGATCAAACTATAATCCAAGGCTATCTTCCTTTCAAAAGTAAGATTCAGACCAAGAAAAAAATAGAAAACCCGGGTAAAGTTATTCTATACCCCGTGGCAAATTCCTTTATAAAAAAGGCCATTTAATAAAAAATAACAGCAAAACCACCCTAAACAGCCGGGTGGTTTTTTACGAATTGCTCATCTCCCTTTATTTCCCGGCTGTCATGCGGCGGCGCATTTCCCTCGCCACGACCTGCATAACCGCCTTTTGTTCCCCCCATTTTAAAACCCGGCAAAGCACCGCGCGGTGTATAATAAGTGTGAAGCAATTTTTTAGAAATGTCACTCAGCGGATGCCCCAGGAAATCTTCGTAAATTTTTTTAACTGCCGGGTTTTCGTGAGCCCTTCTCAGCTCTTTTGAATAATCTATGCGGTCCAGGGCATCAGCCCGGTTGTGCCGGTAATCCAGCGAAATCTCTTTATGCTCTCTGGTGCCGAATATCGGCTGCCCGCCTCCCCCTACACAGCCGCCGGGGCAGGCCATTATTTCCGCATAATCAAATTTTTCACCTGCCTTCAACCTGTCCATCAATATTCTGGCATTGCCTGTACCGTGGGCAATAGCCACTTTGATCGGCCGCCCTTTCAGTTCCACCCAGGCCTCCTTCAATCCGCTGAAACCGCGCAATTCCTCATAATTGAGGATGTCCAGTTCCTGCCCGGAGGTAAGATAGTAAGCAGTGCGTACAGCTGCTTCAATCACCCCGCCCGTAGATCCGAAAATGGCACCCGCTCCGCTGGCGATTCCCATGGGGGTGTCGTAATCTTCATCCGGCAAGTTGCGAAAATTTATGCCAGCCTGCCTGATCATCCGGGCCAGCTCCCTGGTAGTCAAAACCCAGTCCACATCTTTTAAATTACCGGTTCCCATTTCGGGCCGGCTGGCTTCAAATTTTTTCGCCGTACAGGGCATAATCGCCACCACCACAATTTTCTCCGGGTCAAGCCCTTCCTTTTCAGCAAAGTAAGTTTTTGTCAGAGCACCGAACATTTCATGCGGCGACTTGCAGGTGGACAGATTCTCAAGAAATTCAGGGTAAAAGTGCTCAGCAAACTTGACCCACCCCGGGCTGCACGAGGAAAGCAGGGGCAGCCTGTGCTGTTTTTCCAGTCTCTCCAACAGCTCGTGTGCTTCTTCCATAATGGTCAGGTCGGCTGTAAAATCCGTGGAGAAAACCTTGTCAAACCCCAGGCGCCGCAACGATGCCACCAGCTTTCCAGTAACCACTGTCCCAACCGGATAACCAAACACCTCGCCCAGGGTTACTTGAATGGACGGGGCAGTCTGCACAACTACGTACTTATCCGGGTCTTCCAACGCCTCCCACACTGAATCTATGCACTCTTTTTCCGTAAGCGAAGCAGTGGGGCAGGCAATCACACACTGCCCGCAGGTAATGCAGGCCACCTGAGAAAGATCCTGCATGAATGCAGGGGCGATTACCGTATCGTAGCCCCGGTTGATCGCAGAGTAGACATTTACCTCCTGCACTTTGCTGCATATTGCTTCACACCGGCGGCACTTGATACATTTATTATAATCCCGGACGATAAATGAATTTTGATTTTGAACAGGGATCGCTTTCTTTTCCCCTGTGTATTTAATATTCCTAATACCCAGGTTGTCTGCTATATTCTGCAGCTCACAGTTCAAGTTACGAATACAGGTGGTACATTCACGGTGGTGATCGGAAAGAAGCAGCTCCACCATTGTCTTTCTAACCCGCCTCACCCGCGGTGAAGAAGTATGAACTACCAGCTCTTCAGATACAGGATAAGCACATGAGGCCTGGAGAGTCCTCATCCCTTTCATTTCCACCTCGACCAGGCAGACCCGGCAGGCGCCAATTTCATTTATACGGCGCAGGTAGCACAAACTGGGGATCTCAATACCTGCCGCATGGGCTGCTTCCAGGATATTCATTCCCTCGCTGGCCTCGACCTCCCTGCCGTCAATAATAAGCTTAACCTTTTTGGTCTCTTTTTCCAGGTTATCATAAAGCCGGCCGGTTTTCCGGACTACCGGCCCCGGTGAAAATTCCTGCTTTTCCATTGATCGCTGCCTCCCTCCCGGCACCTCTTAAGATAGCTTTCCTCGGACACCTTGCAACACATGCAGAACACCTGACGCATTTTTCCGGGTCAATACGGTACGGCTGTTTCGGCGCACCGGATATCGCCCCAACTGCACAGGCCTTAGCACAAAGACCGCAGGCTATACATTTTTCTTCATCAATCCGCAAGTCCAGCAATGCCTCGCAAACACCGGCCGGACAGGTCTTGTCTCTGACATGGGCGATGTATTCATCCTTAAAATAACGCAGGGTGGAAAGAACCGGATTGGGAGCGGTCTGCCCCAAGCCGCATAATGAAGCGTCGCGGATATCGAAGGAAAGCTCTTCCAGGATCCTCAGGTCTTCCATCTTCCCCTGCCCTTCCGTGATCCTCTTCAAGATTTCCAGCAATCTTTTGGTCCCTATCCGGCACGGGGTACATCTGCCGCAGGATTCGTCCTGAGCAAACTCCAGGTAAAAACGTGCCAGGTCAACCATACAATTATCCTCGCTCATGACGATCATGCCACCGGAGCCCATAATTGAGCCGATCTCCTTCAGGTTTTCATAGTCGATCGGCAAATCGAGGAATTGCTCCGGAATGCAGCCGCCCGACGGCCCACCAGTTTGCACCGCCTTAAACCGCCTGCCGCCAGTTATGCCCCCACCGATATCGAAGACAACAGTGCGCAAAGACGTACCCATAGGCACCTCAATCAGGCCGGTATTTCTTATTTTACCGGCCAGGGAAAAAACCTTAGTACCTTTACTGGTAGCAGTCCCATACTCCCGGTACCATTCCCAACCTTCCCGCAAAATAACCGGTACGCTGGCTAACGTCTCCACATTGTTAATTAAGGTCGGTTTCCCCCAAAGCCCTTCCTGTGCCGGGTAAGGCGGCCGCGGGCGCGGTTCGCCGCGCTGCCCCATGATGGAGTGAAGAAGCGCCGTCTCCTCCCCGCAAACAAACGCACCTGCACCAAAGCACAGCTCGATATCAAAGTCAAACGCAGATCCAAACAAGCCATTACCTAGCAAACCAATTTCCCTGGCCTGCTCAATGGCAATTTCCAGCCTCTCCACCGCAACAGGATATTCCGCACGCACATAAATATAACCTTGATTGGCACCGATACAGTAAGTAGCTATGGTCATAGCTTCCAGCACGCTATGCGGATCGCCCTCCAGAATGCTCCGGTCCATGAAAGCCCCGGGGTCGCCTTCATCAGCATTACAAACAACATATTTCGGATTTTCCTCCTGAGCGACAGTTATTTCCCATTTTTTACCAGTCGGGAAACCTGCGCCACCTCTCCCCCGAAGACCCGATTTGCTGATGATGTCAATTACCTCGTCCGGCCGTTTATTCAGGATAACGTCAGCCAGGGCAAAGTAGCCGTCCCGCGCTATGTATTCTCCTATCTCCTCAGGGTTAATTAAACCACAGTTCCTCAGAACTATTCGTTTTTGTGCTTTAAAGAAATGAATGTCATCTTTGCTCGGGGTTCTTTTTCCCGTATTTTCATCCTGAAAAAGCAATCTCCTTACCAGTTGCCCTTTTACCAGGTGGGCTTCCACCAGTTCTTTAACGTCTTCCGGTTTTACCTGGCAGTAAAATATTTCTCCGGGGTGCACCATAACAATCGGGCCTCGCTGGCAAAAACCAAAACAACCGGTTTTAAACACCCGCACGTTTTCCTTCAATCCGTGCTTATCCAGTTCTTGTTCAAGCTTCTTCCGAATAGCCTGGCTTTCCGAAGAAGTACATGCTGTTCCGGAACAAACCATAATTTGGGTCAGGCCCAGGCCGTTGCGGTGGCCCAGCCTTTGTTTAATAAGCGGGTAGTGCTTTTCTTTTACCGCGATCAGGTCTTCAATGTTTCGTATTTTCAATTTTTTCACCTTTCCGGTACTTCTGAATTATTCTCACTATGTCTTTTGCTTCAGTTCCGCCGTGCACTTCTTCATTTACCAGCAGAACAGGCGCAAGCCCACAGGCGCCGACACAGCGGGTGGTTTTTAAGGTAAACAGCTTATCCCTGGTAGTTTCCCCCTCATCGATTTTCAAATGTTCTTTGAAAGCATCCATAATTCCCTGAGCACCTTTGACATAACAAGCTGTACCCAAACATATCTTAAACTCGTATTTCCCTTTAGGCCTGGTCGAAAAAATGGAATAAAAAGTTACAACCCCGTTGACCTCACTGACCGGTATTCCTGTTTTCTCAGCTATATACCCCTGGACCTCTTCCGGCAGGTAGCCGAAAATATCCTGCGCTTTATGCAAAATTCTAATCAACTGGCCGGGTTTTTTTGAATATTGTTCTATAACACGGTCTAATTTTTTATAATTCCTCCTCTGTTCATCATCAATCTCTTCCCAGTCTTCCAACTTTTCAATCCCGGCAATTCTATTTATATTTATGACTGCCCTCTCGCCTTTTTTCTACCTCAGGCTGCATCAAAACACCTCCTGTCTCCTCCTTTTATTTTCTGACTTTCCACGCCTTTTATACGGAAAGAAAAAGCCCTCCCCGCTTTTGAGGAAAGCTTTTCTTTCCGCTTCATGAATTGGAGGAATTCTTTTTTCAATCCACTCTCGAACCTTTTTCAATTACCTGACGGTAACAATCAATCAGCTTCGCCGTGCAGTTGGCAACAGACATTTTTTCAGCGTTTTGCCGCGCTTTTAAGCTCATCTCTTTCCAAAGATCGTCATCCTTGAGGAGAAGGCAAATCTTATCAACAAACTGAAGCGGGTCCAGTTCGGTAAGAAACCCGTCGTCGCCATCCTGTACCATCTCTGAGACACCGTAAGCCGCAACGGCAACCACTGGAAGCCCGGCAGCCTTGGCCTCGGCTATGACAATCCCCTGAGTTTCCGTAACCGAGGGAAACACAAAAATATCTGCCCCAGCATAGCAGTTTACCACATCGGACGGCGGCAGCACCCCGGTAAAAGTCACCTTTCCGGCTATACCCAGCTCATTTGCCTTATTCTTTAACTCCTCCTCCTCAGGACCTCCCCCCACTAAAACCAGCCTGGTATTGCTGATATCACGGTTTATAATTTCAAAACATTCCAGTAAGAAATTGATATTTTTCTCTTTTCCCAGTCTTCCTACAAATAAGAGAATTCTTTCACCCGGTGGCAGGTTAAAGCGGCACTGCAGCCAGCCCCGGTCGCCGCCCTGGTATTCCTCCACTCTAATTCCGGTAGGCACCACATAAATCGGTGCCCTCACTCCTATCCCCCGCAAATAATCTCCGATTACACCTGTCGGAACAAAAACAGCATGACAGCGGTTACAAAAGGTCCGGCTGATTTTCTGTACCAGTTCTCTCGAAAAAGACTGTGCAAATGGCACATAGTGGACATATTGATCATACAGGGTATGAAAAGTAAAAACCAGCGGTATGCCCAGCCGTCTCGCATAGCGGGCGCCAAGGCGCCCCAGCAGGAAAGGAGAGTGGACATGAATTAAGTCAAGATTCAACTTTTTAATGGTTGGTTTTAGACGAATTGAAAAAGGCACCGCCAAATTAAAGTCACGGTTGGTCGGCGAGGGTATCGAAGAAAAACGGAATACCCGGCTTTCCTCATGGCAGTTGCGGTAGCGCGGAGCAAAAATAAAAACCTCATGCCCGTTATTCGTGAGCTCTTCTGTAAAAGTTTGAATTGAGCGGACAACCCCGCTGGTATACGGCAGGTAGCTGTCGGTAAAGATACCGATTTTCACTAGCTTGACCTCCCGGGCTTCAATATCATGCAAATTTTAACATAATTATAAGAAAACAGCAAGGGCACCCGCTTTTATCGCTCTTAAAAACGGCGTGCCCCCTAAAAAACAGGTCCTGCTCCTTAAAGTGCGCGCAAAAATTCAGGCCTGAGGATACCGGGGTTCTCCAGTCCTTTTTGGATGAGGGCAAGGAGCTTTTCTCTGTCCTGGTTCAGAGTGCCTTTCAGCGGCAGGTAATTTGAAGCATGGTTGCTCCTGAACACACAGTTTGTCAGTGATACATTCTCCAGCATGATCTTCAATTCTTTAAGAGTTTGCTCCGGCGTGAGCAGCTTAAACTCGCCCCGCTTAACTTTTCTGTCCATAAAAGAACCTTCCGGGATCAGCATAGTAAGCGCCGACAGGTAATCAGGGTTGATTGCACTGGCTGCAGCAGCAGTTGCTGCAGCGTGTTCCTCGGACAATTCCGGACCGCCCACTCCAATGATGACAGTTACCGACAGCGTGAAACCGGCATCCATGGCCTTGCGGCCTCCTTCTATAATCTGCCCGACTGTTACCCCTTTGTGGACCATCTTAAGTATGCGGTCGCTACCGCTCTCCAGGCCATAGTAAATAATGCTGATACCTGCTTCGCGCAGTTTCTTCAAGTCTTCCGGCTTTTTATTCAGAATATCATCTGCTCTGGCATAGATACCTACCCGCTCCAAATATGGAAAATCATGATGCAATTTTTCCAACACTTTCAGGAGCAGTTCGGTGTCAGCCACCATGGCATTGCCGTCTGCCAGGAAAATCCTTGTTGCATCATGGTAATATTCTTTTGCTGCATCAATATCCGCCTCAATTTCCAGCCATGTCTTAACTCTGAACCTTTTTCTCTTATATGACACACAAAAACTACAGGCATTGTGGGAGCAGCCTAAAGTGACTTGCAGGATCAGGCTGGCAGCTTCACTGGGCGGCCGGTAGACAGGCGGTACAAGATAATAACCCATAGCTTCACCCCTTTCTGTAGTCCTCAAAGTTCCATACTATACCTATTTTTTATTATTCATTATTTTACTGCACAATTCAACTCTCAATCTCCAAAAGATATGCCAATCTGCCTTGCCGTGCGAACCAGATCGCCGTCGACGGGGACCCGACGCTGCTCACCCACCGCCTCAGCAAGCGGCACAGATTCAATGTTCGGCGTGCGCAGGCATACCATTTCACCAAATTTGCCAGACATAACCAGATTAACCGCCCCGGTGCCGTAGCGGGTCGCCAGGATCCGGTCAAAAGCAGTGGGAGTCCCCCCTCGCTGCAGGTGTCCTAACACGGTTACCCTGGTTTCCATGCCGGTAGCTTCTTCAATCTGGTAAGCAACAACATTGCCGATACCCCCCAGGCGAACCGGCTCAAAACTGTCCTCCACCCTGCGCTGAACCACCATTTCCCCTCCGACCGGCCTGGCTCCTTCCGCTGCCACCACAATGCTGAACTTTTTCCCCCTCTCCTGCCGGTCAAGGATCTTTTCAACAACTTTTTCCAGTTTAAAAGGTATCTCGGGAATGAGGATCACATCAGCCCCACCGGCCAGCCCTGCCTCAAGCGCGATCCAGCCAGCGTAGCGCCCCATTACTTCCAGCACAATAATCCGGTGGTGTGACTCAGCAGTTGTATGCAGCTTGTCAATCGCCTCGGTAGCAGTATTTAAAGCAGTATCAAAACCAAACGTCTGGTCGGTAGCCGACAAGTCGTTATCTATTGTCTTGGGGACACCCACAACCGGCAAGCCTTTTTTTTCAAAAAGCTCTTTGGCGATGCTGAGGCTGCCGTCGCCGCCGATAATGATCATGGCATCAATATTATGAATGTGGATGTTTTCAATAACACGGTCCGACACATCTTTAAACACCTTTTCACCTTTAATGATCATCGGGTAATGGAAGGGGTTATCCCGGTTGGTTGTTCCCAGTATCGTACCCCCGCGGGGCAGGATGCCTACAACGTCTTTTTCAGTCATTTCCCGCGCCCGGTTCTGGATCAGCCCGCCAAAGCCGTTTTCAAAACCGACAACTGAAAGCCGGTACTCTCTTATAGCCGTTTTTACCACGGCACGGATAACGGCGTTTAGTCCCGGGCAGTCGCCGCCACCGGTGAGCACCCCGATCCGCCTGACTGACTTCTTTGGTGCCATTTTTCTCCTCCATTACAAATTGGTTTGTTGATCTAAGATATCACTTTAAGGACATGAAATCAATGATATGCCTGTTAACATCCCCCGGCTGCTCCAGCATCAGCATATGGCCCGCATCTTCGATCACTCTCAACCTGGCATTGGGTAAGCCCGCCTCCAGCAAACGGCTGTATTTTAAAGGTGTCAGCAAATCATCCGTACCTGCCAGGATCAGAGCCGGTATCTCGATTTCTGCAAGCCGTGAGGTAACGTCAAAGCGGTCGCACGCAGTGAGGTCTTTGAACCATACCACAGGGCTGGTAGCGGCTATTTCTTTAGTACCGAGCTCTATCATTTGTTCCGCAGCCTTCTTCCCATAGACAATCCTGGCAAGGTCGAGATAGTGTCGCCCGCTCCTGAACACTTCGAGAGCTGCAGGAAGCACTTTTAACCTCGCTCCAGTAGCTATTAGGATAATACCTTCCAGAAGCTCAGGGTAATTCAGCGAGAAGTCCAATGTAATTGCTCCTCCCATAGAGTGACCGGCCAGATAAAAGCGGCCGCGGACGACTTTATCGATAAATTTCCGCACGAATTCCCTGTAAGCAGCAATGCTGCTGCAGGCAGAGCCCCCAGATTTACCGTGACCGGGCAGATCCAGCGCCAGGGCGCGGACTTTACTACCAATATCAGCCAGCTGCTTTAGCCAGTATTTGCCGCGGCCGCCGGCACCGTGGATAAATATTATCGTCTTGTTCACTTCGGCCGGCTTTTCCGGGATGTTTTCATAATAAAAATATTGATTACCATCCAAAACACAATAGGGCATCTCGAGCGCCTCCACAATTGAGATAAAATGCTACCGGCGGGGCCGGTAGCGAATCAGCATCAGTATGAATGTCGCCACTCCTCTTTTATCCCTGCTGTCCGGACATCTGGACCAGATCCGACAAGGTTTGTTTTAATTTAGAGAGAGTTTCGCCATAGCCAGACCAATCCCCTGCCTTAAGTTTATTTTGCGCCTCATCATAGAGCTGGTTGGCCTTTCGGGCCAGCTCGGCCACGCTCGGGAGCGGCTGGGGCTGGGTGTCCGGCTCAGTTTGAGCCGGCGGCCCCTGGCTATTCCTGCTCGTATTAAATATCCTATCCAGCGCTTTTTCCAGGGTGGGCTCCATGACCACCAGATCGCCGTGGGCCACAATCACTCTCCGCAATTCCGGCATCTTGCTTTGCTCAGCCTGGAGGTAAAGCGGCTCGACATAAAGCAAGGCGTCTTTAATTGGGATAGCCAGGAGATTGCCCCGCTTTACCGCGGAACCACGCTGATCCCATAGTGATATTTGCTGTGATATTGTCGTATCCTGGTTAATCCTGGCCTCTATCTGCATCGGGCCGTAAACCAGCTCCTGTTTTGGGAAGCTGTAGGCAAGCAGTTTTCCGTAATTCTCACCATCCGACCTCGCCGCCAGCCATGCTATCATATTCATCTTGTTTTGCGGGGTGAAAGGCAAAATCAACACAAATTCCGGCTTATTTTCACCGGGAAGCTTGATAATAGTATAGTAAGGGTCCATAGGCTTCTTTTCGTTGGCAGCCATTTCGGTCGGCAAAACCCACTTGTCTTCCTTGTTATAAAACACCTGTGGGTCCTCCATGTGGTACACGGCATACATATTTGCCTGGATAGTAAAGAGGTCCACCGGGTAGCGAATGTGGCACTTCAGGTCGTCGGGCATTTCGTCCAGAGACTTGAACATTCCGGGGAAGATCTTGCTGTACGTCAATATCAGCGGGTCCCCGGGATCGCTGATATAAAAATCGACATTCCCTGTATAAGCGTCCACCACAACCTTTACAGCATTGCGGATGTAGTTGTTAACTCTATTATAGGGCTCGGAATATGGATATTTATCTGTGGTGGTGTAGGCATCCCATATCCAAAACAGCTTACCCTCGCTTAAAACCACGTAAGGATCGCTATCATAATCAAGGAAGGGGGCAATTTTACGCACCCTTTGCTCGATATTACGGTAGTATAAAATCCTGCTGTTGTTATCCACATCGCTGGCAAGGAGCAGCTTATAATCTCCCAGGGAAAAAGCAAACATGATCCGGCGTAAGAAACTGTTTAAATTCACGCCACCGCCGCCTTCATACGTTGAAAAGACGTTATCGTCGCCCCGGGGATAATCGAATTCCAGAGTCTTGGTATTTACAATAACATAACTGTCCGTCATTTCCCCATAATAAATCTCAGGGCGGGTTACTTTCAGATCGGTTGTGGTTACCGGCGGAATATCTTTTAAAAAGAATGCAGGCAGCCCTTCCCCGGATAGCTCATTAACCGGACTCATCGCGATCCCGTAGCCGTGGGTATATTTCAGCCGCTGGTTTACCCACGTCTTCGCCGTAGGAGGCAGGTGCTCCTGGTTCAGCTCCCTGGCCGCCAGCATCACCTGGCGGTAACGCCCGTTAACAACGTAGCGGTCCACGTCAATATCCTTAAACTGGTAGTAAAGTCTCATTTCTTGAAGCTGGCTGTATGTCTGCCGGAGCGGTTCCCAATCCCACAGACGGATGTTCGAGATAGTGTCCTTGTTAGCCTGGATATCCTCCAGCGATAAAACTTTACCCGCGGGGAAACTTCTCCTTTCAATAGCATCAAGATTATATGCTCTCCTGGTAAACTGAATATTCCTTTCGAGATAAGGGGTCTCCAAAGAGATTTCATTCGGAGTCACAATAAACCTTTGCACAAATACAGGGAAAACTCCACCGAGCAACAGTGATGCAAGCAACAAAAAACCAATACTGTACACTACAAGTTTAAACCGGCGTAAAAACAAGTTCACCAAAATAGCCAGAGCGCAGAAAACAGCTACATATGTAAGAACTTTATAAGCAATCAGTGTTGTATGCGTGGCCGTATAACCAGGCCCCCACACTGCACCGTGGTGAGTAAAAAGCAGGGAATACTGGTCGATCTGGTATCCTATCGCCTTTAGCAAGAAAAAAAAGGCGGCCAGAATAGACAGGTGATACCGGGCCGACATGGTCTGCAGCAGCTTGCCTGGTGCACCCTGGGCAATACTTACAAGCAAGTAAATTACTGAAACCCAAAAAGCAATAATCAGAATAGTCCAACTTGCTATATTATAAAGAAACTCATAAAAAGGGAGCCGGAAGACATAAAAGCCGATATCGCGCTTGAAGACAGGATCCACAATCCCAAATGAGGTCGGGTGGAGAAATTTTTGCAGAATAACCCAATCCCCTGCAACAGAAAAACTAAACAGAAAAGCCATAACCAGGCTTAAGCCTGTAATGGCTGCAAGCAAGATGCGCGGGGTAAACAGCTGGTTTAAGGGTGACACCTGAATTGTGAGCAAGTTGCCTTCCTTAAAAACGGCTGCTTTTTGTGAGGCCTTGATCAAAGGGCCGCGTGCTAAGAGAAGATTTACAAACAACAATATAAAAAAGGCCACACTTGCGGTTACTCGTAATCCCAGATCAGAAATGATGATGGTCATAAATACGCGCTGGTAATTCAGGGATTGAAACCACAGCCAATCAGTATAGAACCTGGCACCTTTTATAATAAGTACAATGAGAACAAAAGCTAAAGCTACAAAAGTAATAAACGGCCAGCGCAATTTGTTACGCAAACAATTCACCTCTCGCAATCAGCGTTTAACTGGTAACAAGCACAACTTTATACCGGCTTGGGCAACTTCTGGCTTTTATCAGCCTCATTCTTCAGCTTGGCCTGGCACATTACACAAAAAGCCATTGATTTCTTTCTGGATATCTTGTCTTCCTCATCATCGTCAAATGGATCGGTATATATTATTTCTTCTTCAATAATCTTTCCGCAGAGCATACAGCGATTTTTCACAATCATCATCCTCCAAATTTAATAAATAACATAACAAGGTTATTCGCTGCTGTCCTGCCTAATTCCTGCTTAGTTAAAAAACAAGGATTTTTCGGAGTATAATGCTTTTTTCTCCCCGTTATAGTTTAACCTTATTTGTCAAAAAATACTATTTCTCAGTTCATTTATAATTGCGACCCCTGAACTGGAACCAATGCGAGTTGCCCCTGCTTCCAACATGGATAAGGCCGTTGCAAGGTCACGGATTCCTCCCGCCGCTTTCACGCCAATCCCTGGTCCTACTGACTGCCTTAGAAGCATTACATCAGAAACCAGCGCCCCCCATTTGTTCAAACCAGTCGAAGTTTTTACAAAGTCGGCACCCGCCGCTACAGCCATCCGACAGGCCGCAGCTTTTTCCTCATCTGTTAACAGACACGTTTCCAGAATTACCTTAATGATTACCCCCTCTTTTTCATACCTGGCGGCGCGCGCCACTCCCACAAGGTCATCTTCGGCCTGCCTGATAAGCCCACTTTTGAAAAAGCCGATGTTCATCACAACATCAATCTCCGATGCACCGGCACGCACTGCCGCAGCCGCTTCAAACGCTTTTACAGCCGGATCACAAGCTCCAAGAGGAAAACCGATTACCGCGCAAACATTTACCGGGGATTTTTCCAGCTCCCGGCAAGCCAGGGCGATATAACAGGGATTTATACAGACAGCTGCGAAACCGAAATCGCGGGCCTGGCGGCAAAGAGCAATAATATCTCTGTCAGTTGCCTCCGGCTTGAGAAGCGTATGGTCGATGAGTCTCGCTAATTCCTTCGGCGTATATTTCATTACCTCACCCCTGGTATTCAGGTTATTTCTTCCAGGCAAGCTCAACTATTTTTTCCACCAGTTCAGGAAATTCTATTCCTGCTGCGCGGGCTGCATCCGGAAAGAGACTGGTAGCAGTCATACCGGGGATTGTATTTAACTCCAGGATATACGGTTCACCCTGACGGCCAATAATAAAATCTACCCGCGCCAGCCCCCGGCAGCCCAGGGCTTTAAAGGCACGGACGGCCAAATCCTTTACTTTATTCTGCTGTTCCTCTGAAATGCGCGGCGGGATGATGTGGCAACTCATACCCGCAGTATATTTAGCCTCATAATCGTAAACACCGGTAGACGAAACAATTTCAATCAGCGGAAGAACGACCGGCTCATCGTTTCCCAGCACGGAGGCGGTTACTTCTACTCCTTCAATAAATTGTTCAACTAAAGCAACAGGATCGTACCTGTAGGTCAGTTGCAGGGCTGTAACAAGCTCCTCCTCCCGGTGGACAAAGGATATACCAATAGTGGAACCCTGCGTGGGCGCCTTAACTACGGCAGGAAGCCCTACTTCTTTCAATACACGATCTACAGCAGCCGGCATACCATGTAACTTAATGTCTTTCTGACTGACCAGAATAAAGCGGGGTGTCGGAAGACCATCGAACAACAACACTTTTTTTGTAGTAATTTTATCCATACCTATGGCACTGGCCAGAACACCTGAACCGGTATATGGAATATCAAGCATTTCCAGCATACCCTGGATTGTCCCGTCCTCGCCGTACCTGCCGTGCAGGGCCAGAAAAGCAAGATCAATTTTTTCTTCTTTAATTTTTTCTATAACGTTATGGTCTACATCTATTTTTACACTGCGGTATCCTTTTAACTTAAGCGCTTTATGAATCGCCTCACCAGTCTGCAGGGACACCGCTCGCTCCGCCGAACGGCCACCCATCAGGACACCAATTTTTGGTGTCATTTCAATCACCTCATTATTCTAGATAATTAACCTGCTTTTATATATATTCTCGTCGGATCAAGAAAACCCTATAAAAGATTTTCTCTCTTGACTAGACAAACCGGCTGCTATATAATATCAGCAGAACGGAAAGTAGCATAGGGGAGTAGCTCAATTGGTAGAGCATCGGTCTCCAAAACCGAGGGCTGCGGGTTCGAGTCCTGTCTCCCCTGCCAGTTTGAAAAAGCCTTTCTAGAGCGTCAGAAAGGCTTTTTTCATTCTAACAAAATCACCGCTCTTAAAAACCTTTCTTACAACAGCGGATTATTAAGCAGAAAGGCATTTGCGCGAAAGATTGCACAACTGGTCCTGCTTAATCTCACCTTTGATTTCATTTTAAAAAAACAGACAGGATAATATTACACAATTTTAGTTTCACATACAACCTATGGTGAACCAATATGCATGGGGGCAGTTATAAACCTGCCCTCCCAGACTCTCGACAAATCTATTTATTGTAAAATTCTATTTATTGTAAAATCCATGGGTGTTGAAGCCAGCTGCTCCGGTACGGAGCGTCGCTAGTGAACCAGGCTATGCTGAGGACTCAAAATTGGATGGGCGGAATGGTTTTAACATTTACTGGATGACATCTAAGAGTCGCCCAAAAATATTCAGGCGTACAGGCTATATTATTACTCAGCCTGTACGCCTTAGTTTAATTTATTCAGAAATATTTCTTAGCAATTGCTCAAATGGCCACAGTTTTTGCATAACCATCGCCTTTGGCTGTTTCTTTTTTGCCTATATACTTCTCACGCATTTTAGGCTTGTCAATTTTCCCGGTTGGGTTACGCAACACCTTGTCAAAAACAACTTTTTCCGGCCACTTATATTTAGCAAGACCCGCATTCTTACAGTGCTCAATAACCTCCTCGGCAGTCATCGTTTCCCCATCTTTCAATGTCACAATAGCCATGGCTATTTCTACCAATCGCTCATGTGGATAACCTATAACCGCCACATCCTGAATCTTGGGATGGCTAAACAAAACTGTCTCAATCTCTACCGGGTAAATATTTTCGCCACCCCTGATAATTAAATCCTTTTTCCTGTCAACTATATAGAAATAACCATCTTCATCCTGTCTTACCAGGTCACCGGTATAAAGCCAGCCGTCTTTGATCGTCTTGGCGGTCATTTCCTGGTTGAAAAAGTACTCCTTCATAACTCGGGGACCCTTGAGTATTAATTCCCCCACTTCACCGACGGCAACATCATTCCCATTATCGTCAACTACACGGGCTTCCATGTTAAAGGTCGGTTTCCCAATCGACCCCGGTCTTTTCAGAACATCATCATCATACAAGTTAATGCTTCCCCCGCCCCCGCCTTCTGTAATACCATAAATATTACCAGTTTTAAATGGAAATATTCTCTTAATGTCCTGCAGCAGAGAATGAGGAACCGGTTGCGCGCCAATTACCAGGGAACCTGTGAAGTAGGAAAAATCGTATTTTCTAATATCGATTTCCCCTCTTTTAATTGCATTTACTATATCTGACATGGTTGGTACCGTGATCCAGCCATTATTTACCTTTTCCTCAACTATACAATCCAACACCCATTTGGGCTGTAACCCGTTCAAGATAACAATTTTACCACCGCCAAGGTAGCAAGGAAAGGAAAGAAAGAAACTGCCACTATGGTAAAAAGGATGAGGTGCTAAATAGACAGTGCCCTTGCCCTCATCATACGTCAGGGCATTGGCAACGCCTATTTCGTACAGATTTTTATGAGATTGGCACACAGGCTTGGGTGCACCTGTCGTTCCTGAAGTAAACATAAGCTCTGCCGGATCGTCATCGTTAACGTCAACAAGAACATCACCGGTAATGGTATTTTTAATAATACTGTCATAAGAAACCATATCACCGGAAGCCTGCCCGCCTATACAAATGTAGTGTTTTACGGTCTTCATTTCATCCCGGATAGGTTGTATCTTCGGCAGAAATCCCTCGCTAAAAATGAAAGCCACCGGATTACAAGCCTTGGCAGCATACATGATATCTTGGCTCGCAAAACGGAAATTAAGAGGAACAGCTGTAGCTCCCACCCTCAAGATGGCATGAAAAGTAACATACCACTCCAGACTGTTCATTTGCAGGTGAAGAACAAAATCACCTTTTTTAACGCCTGCATTTTTTAAGTAATTAGCTATTTTATTTGTTTCGTTATTAAATTCTTTCCAGGTTAGGGATCTTCTTTTTCCCTGCTCTGGCGTGCGTTCAATTAAAAATTCCTGGTTAGGATATTTTTTTGCATTAATCAAGCCAAATCTTGCAAAATTCATTTATTATCACCCTATTAACTAAAATAGAATTTTTGCATATGTATATTTTTTCATTTATACCTAATCTCCACTAGTTTTTTTTAACTCACCCCCCTCAAATCTTGCCAAACACGGCAACCCCTGCCCACCGCCACCCCTCAACCGGTATCATTTCCAAACATAAAAAGCTTCTCGCCCCATAGGGACGAGAAGCTTAATGCTTTCCGTGTTACCACCCTGATTGGCCCGCAGGAACACTACGGCACCCTCTCTGCAGAGTACGGGAACATGAGTTCCGATACCCCCTCCCCTCTAACGTTGGGATTACGTCCACACCTACTTGCCGCCATCAGCGGTTTCAGTTGGCGTCTCCGGAGAGAACTTCGGCAGGTCAGTTCCTGGGAGTGCTTTCAGTCAGCGACACTCCCTCCCTGAAGGACTGGGTCCAGCCTACTTTTCTCCTTCATAGACTTTATTTGTATCCACTAAACACTTCCCACAACATAATGTAAGTATAGCATTTAGCGGTACAATATACAAGGTTTTTTTTTAAAACAATCAGGTTAAATTAAGCATTCCTTTCATTTCTCACTTGTTCCCGGAGTTTATAGCGCTGTATCTTTCCGGTGGCAGTACGCGGCAGATCCTTAACAAAACGGACCCAGCGCGGGTACTTATAGTGAGCAATCTGGCTGCGTACAAACTCCTGAATTTCCTTTTCAAGCTCAGGGGAACCTTCATAGCCGTCCTTGAGAACCACGAAGGCCATGGGTTTTTCCAGTTCGTCCTTATCAAGCGCACCTATTACTCCACACTCAGCTACCGCCGGGTGTTTCAATATTGCGCCTTCAACTTCCAGCGGCGATACCCAGATGCCTCCGGCCTTCAACATATCATCTGCGCGGCCGACGCCGTAAAAATAGCCTTCTTCATCTTGATAAAACTTATCCCCGGTAATAAACCACTCACCAATAAAGCACTCTTTTGTTTTTTGGTGCTTGTTCCAGTAATACTGCGCGGTGCCTTCGCACTTAATCCACAGAGTGCCGGCTTCTCCCCTCGGTACTTCATTGCCATTCTCATCACACAATTTACCTTCATAGCCGGAGAGCAGTTTGCCCAGGCTGCCAGGCTTAACATTCTCAGGCGTGCAAGATAGATAAATCGCGCCCACATCGCTTGAGCCAAGGCCATCGAGAATTTCTACACCAAATAATTGCTTCCAGCGATCGAATATTACTCTTGGCAAGGCTTCCCCTGCCGAAACACATGCCCTTACTGAAGAAAAGTCATATTCTATTTCGCCTTTTTCCATGATATTCAACAAGGCCATATATGAACTGGGCACTCCATAGTAGAGCGTGGGCCGGTATTTTTTGACCACCTGTATGATATTTTCCGGCTTGGGCATTCCGGGATACAAAACTACCGCCCCGCCGCTTAATAACACCGTATCAAATGAGTTATTGCGGCCATAGGAGAAATACATCTTGGAAATTGAGAATGAAATATCATCCGGGGTAGCTTTTACTACTTCATCGCAGTGGGCAGTCAAATACATGAGGTCGTGGTGCAGGTGCACAATACCCTTTGGCTGACCGGTGGTGCCTGAGCTGTAAAGCCAAAAAGCAGGATCGTCCTTAGAGGTAGCAGCGGTTTCCAATTCGGGAGATGCTTCTTTAACTAACTCGCTATAGCTTAACTGGCCAGGCCCTGGATTCCCCACTACAATCAAATGCTTCAGCCATTTAAGCTGATCCTTTACCTTCATAATTGTAGGTACAATACTTTCATGAATAATGGCTGCCTTAGCGCGGCTGTCATTTAAGTAATAAAGGTAATCCTGCGCTATAGCCATTGTGCTGAGGAGCACAGGTACTATACCAGCCTTCATGGCACCCAGGAAACTCATGAAAAATTCCGGGCTATCAGGCAAGCACAAAGCTACACGGTTTTCCATCTCCACGCCCAAATTAAGCAGAGCGTTGCCAATCCTGTTAGCACCCTCCGCCACCTGAGCGTAGGTGATCTTCTCGTCTTCATAATAAATGCAAATATTATTTCCGCGTCCCTCTTCTAAGTGCCTGTCCAACAAGTAACTGGTAATGTTAAACTCAGCGGGAATCTCTGGCATACGAAGCATTCTTTTACCCCCTCTTATTTGTATGAATTGCAGCCTGACCCCAAATTTACCATCACATAATTATTTACTCCGATTTTTTCATCTATCCCCCCCCTTTTTTAAGTTGCGGGTGATACAATACCCAACTGTTTGGTCAATCACCCTGGCTAATCCTTGATAACATAATACTTACTTCTCAATCAGTTTCCAATAAATGCCTTAAATAAAAGCCCACCACAGGCAAATCCCCGTTTGCGGGCGAGGAGACAGCCACAAGCCTGCCCCCTCGTCCCATCTACTTACCTAACTCCCGGGTCTTTTATTTCTATATCGCCTCAACCTTACATAACAATGCCTTGAAGTCAGGATAACCGGTAATCGGGTCACGGGTTTCCATATCGGTTAACAAGTTGACATTAGCTTGAGACCAGCCGTGTGGAACGGATACCACCCCCGGCATTAACCTCGGTTCTGCTTTAACCCGCATGGTTATACTGCCTTTGCGGGTGGAAAGCCGGATGCGCTCCCCGTCCCTTACTCCATAACGCTCGCAGGTCGCCGGATGAATCTCAGCAAACGGCTCTGGCTCAAGAGCTCTCAGTTTCGGCACATGCCGCATCTGGGTATGGGTAAATGCTTTCCGCCGGGCTCCACTAATCAAAATGAGCGGGAACTCTTTGGCTAGCTCAGGAGTGCTTACCGGGCTCTGTGCCGGCTCCAGGTATTTCGGCAGAGGATCATAACCGGCTTCTTCCAAAGTCTTGGAATATATTTCGATTTTACCGCTAGGGGTAAGAATCTTCTTATTCTTGTAGGCATAGTAGTCTTGCTCAGCAAAATAAACTCCATATTCGTTTTCTTTTAATTTTTCCTTAATACCGCTGGGCTCCAACAGGTGATCGATAACTTCTTCATCTGAGTTCCACGGGAACAGCTCACCCAGCCCCAGGCGGCGGGCCAACTGGGTCCAGATCCACCAGTCAGGCTTAGACTCACCAATTGGCTCAATAACCCTCTTGTGGTACATGGCAAAGGGCTCACCGTGTACTACCCCATAAACATAAGCAAGAGCATCCTTTTCCATAAAGCTGCAGGCAGGCAGTACTAAATCAGCCAGCTCAGCTGTTTCGGTCAAGAAGAGGTCAATCGCCATCATAAAGTCCATTGACTTAAAAGCTTCAATAAACTTATCAGCTTCCGGGAAAGAAACCACCGGGTTAGCCGCTGCTACAACGGCAGCCCTGACCGGATAGGGTTTATTCTCCAGGGCAGCCTGCGGGAACAGGGTGGCAATACCATAAGGAGACTTCCTGCCCCACAGAGAATAGAACAGTGGATATTGATCTGCGCCGATCGGCACTTCCTCCATTGGCAAGCGCAGGTCGGTCATGCGGATGAAAGGAATGGTAACCCATGTACCCGGCTTGTCAATATTGCCGGTGACAATCTGCAGGATGGACAGAAGCCTGGATAGCTGCAAACCGTTGACGTGCTGATCCAATGTATTAATCCCTTGAACAATACAAGCCGGACTGCACTGGGCGTAAATGCGGGCGATTGCCTTGATGTCTGACGCCGAAGTCCATGTTACTTCAGCAGCCCATTCGGGTGTGTACTGCTGAACGTGTTCTCTCAGCTCATCAAAACCTACGGTATAGTTTTCTACAAACTCCTTATCATAGAGACCTTCGTTAATGATAACGTTGAGCATGGCCAGCCCCAGCGCCCCGTCAGTACCGGGCCTTATCGCCAGGTGCAGTCCCAACTCGGCTAGTTCCGTCCGCTTGGGGTCAATTACAATCAGATCAAGCTTTCCTTCACCCACTTTTTTCCTGATCATTTCTGCCAGCATGCCTTTAGAACCATCCGGGTTATGACCCCACAGAATGATGCAGCGGGCATCAGGCGGATAATCCATCGGATAGCGCCCAAAGGTCATCTGACGGGCCAGGATCCGGGAGCGGTAGCAGATATTTTCCACTGACAACAGGTTTGGTGTACCAAAGGCTGATTTGAACCGCTGCGCGAAACCAGCCACCTCAATATTTTCTACTCCCATTGAGCCGCAGAAAATAGCCAGTGCTTTAGCCCCATACTTATCTTTGATTTTTGCCAAATTATCGGCGGCATAGTCCAGCGCCTCTTCCCAGCTCAACCGCTGCCAGGTGTTGTTTACCCGGCGCATAGGATACTTAATGCGGTCCGGGGAATACACAATATCAGGGAGATGCTCGCCCCGGGGGCAAATATAACCTTTGCTCACCGGATGCTCAGGCAGACCCTCTACCTTTACCATCTTACCGTCTTCCAGAGTAACCTTGATCCCACAGTCCCACACGCACAGCATGCAGTCACTTACTACCGTCTTGCGTTCCACTTTACATCCACTCCTTATATTGCATCTTTTTTAATTTTAATCTTGGCTGGGCCCGGTAAAGGAACCTTACTTTAACATCTGCTTCCTTAACAAGCTCTTCGCCGTACCTGCGGTTAAAAACCCGTCACTTCCACAATAACTATAACGGCTTTTATAAATCTGCTAGCTACCTCCGGCTTTAGCCATTTCATTACCTCCTGCTAATAACTAATAATAATTACTATCCACAAGCCTTTCTTGAAATCTATTCCAGCTACCGCACAGCCACAAGTTACAACGAGCTTCGTTAAGTAGTAAATCATATCAAAAAGGCTTGTTCAAATCCCCAGTTTTTCTACCCACATCAAACCTGCTGCAGCCACGCCAATGGCATCGAGCAATTGAACCCAAAATTCTGATTTTAAATAATCTATGAGTTTACAACATTATTGATAGCAGATAGAACACAAGGGGATCTGAGCTAGCCGCAACAAACTTGAATTATGCCAACTAACCATAAATCGACTTGTGTTTATCACCATATTTATTACCCTCACGAGATTAATTATTTGTCCGTAAATCAAACACTGTATGATTATCAGACAGTCATGCTCTTAGAAGGGCAACATCACAATCTTTATTCATGTCCTAAAAATACACACAGCTTTCTACCTGTAAAACCAACACACTTATTGATTAATCCCTTTGTACTACATCGAGTTAATCAACACTTTGAACATTATTTTGCAATATTTATACCAAGTAAGATTGATAAAAAAAATTTTAGAAATAATTTCTCACACATCTTTTAGCAGGAATCCGCAACATATCTGTAGAATAACCTCATATATAAAAAGCCAGTTGTAATAAATTCCATAATCAAGGCGGTACAGCACCAGCGGAGAAGGGAAATTTATTTCCAGAAGAGTCAGGTTGGCGACAAAATATTTTCAACAAATTCATTAAGGTGTTCATTATTATTTGTACGCAAAACATACACTGCATGATTGCCGGACAGATACAACCAGGAAGGGTGAGGTGAATAGCTTAATGCTGGCAAAAGATATAATGGTGCCCACCACAGTAAGTCTTAATCCCAACAGCAAAATACGTGAAGCAATCAGCATTCTGCGGGACACCAGATTAGGCAGTATTCCTGTGGTTGATTCAAGCAACCGGCTCATCGGGATATTCACGCGGTCAAACTTGTTTGATTGTTTACTTAATGGAGTAAGTATCGACTCTGAACTAACAGGCCATTATATAACAGATGTACTTTACTTCAAGGAAGATAAAAGGTTTAATAATCTTTCTGAACTTAATCAGTGGTTACGTAAAGTACCTATCGGCCAAACACCTGTCGTCGATCTTGACGGGCACCCCATAGGTTTCATGACTCGGGATATTATCGTCTGCTTCTTGCTTGACCACATTGAAAAATATTATCGAGACAATAATCCAAAAGAAGCTTCCCCCAAAAAAAAGTTTTCATATAAAGACAGGCAGGAAGAACTTTACAAAATAAACGGAACTAAATATAACATAGATTCAATTATCGGTAAGAGCGCCGTCATGGAGAAACTTAAAAAACTGGCCCTGATGGCAGCTCAGACACCTTCTACAGTGCTGATTACAGGGGATTGCGGGACGGGGAAAGAATTGTTCGCGCAGGCCATCCATAATGCCAGCAGCCGGTGGTACCAACCATTTATTAACATTAATTGCGCAGCCATACCATCTGAACTGGCCGAGTCAGAGCTGTTCGGCTATGAAGGCGGAGCCTTTACCGGCGCAAGCAAACACGGTAAGCCGGGCAGGTTTGAACTGGCCGATAAAAGCACTATCTTTTTAGACGAAATTGGTGATATGCCCCTGCCACTTCAAAGCAAGCTGTTGCGTATTATCCAAGAAAAAGAAGTTATGCGCATTGGGGGGTTACATCCCAAGAAAATCGACGTCCGAATCATTGCCGCTACCAATCAAGATCTTCAAAAACTTTGCCGCGAAGGCAAATTCAGGCAAGACCTATATTACAGATTAAAGGTTATATCGTTAAATATCCCACCACTGCGCAGTCACCCAGATGACATACCCATTTTAGTTAATCACTTTATAGAGATGTACAGCAAAGCAAACCACAAACAAATTAAGGGCATCTCAAAAGAAGCGATGAATTTTTTGCAGAATTATGACTGGCCTGGCAACATTAGAGAATTGGGGAATGTAATAGAAAGAGCCGTATTGTTTTGCAAAGATAAGATTATAAGGCTGGACGATTTAGGTATAAGCAGTAACGGCAATACCATTGAAAGTATTGAAAGCGGCCCGGATATCTGTTCATTATCAGGTGTCGAAAAAGAAACCATCCTGAAAGCCTTGAAGGCCATGAATGGAAATAAATCCAAAACTGCAAAACTGCTGGGTATAAGCCGTTCAACTTTATACAAAAAGCTAGAAGGGTTTTAAGAAAAGACGCGTGGTTCTTCCACGCGTCTCTTCTTCCTTATGATTTAAGCCTTCGCTGTTTTGGGTTTGCCGGGGTTTTCCATCCTTTTCAAATCAAACCAGATCGGGCTGGCGTTACAGATTGACGAATATACCCCAGAGGTTATCCCAATCAGCAGGGCCAGAACCATATTGTGAATGGTTGTACCACCAAGCAGGAGTAAAGCAACCAGGACAAATAAAACTGTCAGCACGGTGTTTATCGAGCGGGCCATAGTCTGCCACAGGCTGGCGTTGATGATATCCTCCAGCAACTGGCCTTTTTTCTTGTTAAGCATGTTTTCGCGAATCCGGTCAAAAATAACAATG
>Ga0067045_1002945_pt1 | contig 35626 bp, 29 predicted proteins | sample TerdegcTABiofilm_FD_59184 | JGI IMG/M metagenome (GOLD analysis project Ga0067045, IMG submission 59184) | Combined Assembly of (Gp0054472, Gp0054536) Wastewater bioreactor microbial communities from Singapore -Terephthalate degrading...
CCGGTGCCGAGTTTGATGGCACTTACTATTATACTACCCGGTGGGCTTCCAACCTATTACACAAATATAATATGGCTGGAACTCTGGTGGAAGAATTCTCCATCCCGGGTGTCACCGGCTTGCGCGATCTGGCCTTTGACGGCACCTATATGTACGGCGGCGCAGCGGCCACCACCATCTACATGATGGATTTCAATACCAAAACTCTGATTGGTACGATTCCTTCTCCCGTAGCCGTGAGAAATATTGCCTATGACAGCAATTATGACGCCTTCTGGGTGGGAAACTGGAATACCGATCTCGTGTTAGTCAGCAGAACAGGCGCCACTCTGGCCACTATTCCAGCTGCCTCTCATGGATTAGCGGGAATGTATGGTTCAGCTTATGACAATTGGACGAACGGTGGACCCTATCTGTGGGTATTTGATCAGGGATCTGGTCAGGGTTATCCGCAATATATCCACCAGATTAATATTGCTTCAGGTACTCCCACCGGTGTCAGTCATGATGTAACCCTGGAATTTCCAGCTGTTGCTGGAATCGCCGGTGGATTATTCACCGCTGAGGGAATTGTACCCGGTAAAGCCTCCATTGGCGGAGTATTGCAGGGGACACCAGATATGTTCTTTGTATATGAATTGACCGAAGCCGGTCCGCCCTGGCTCAAGTTGCTCATGACCTCTGGTGTTGTGGCTCCTGGTGACAATGCCGATTTACCGGTTCGGATCTATGGAATGTCGGCAGTGAGCGATACGGCTTTTGTTGTGATTCAAACCAATGATCCGGCGGTACCGGTAGTGAATATTGAAATTCATAAGACGATGGTAAGCGGTCTGGAGGATCTTACTCAGCTACCAACGACTTTTGATATTTCCCAGAACTATCCCAATCCGTTCAATCCATCGACAACCATTAAATATCAGTTGCCGATGCTCAGCAACGTGAAGCTGGTCATTTACAACGTGCTGGGTCAAAAAGTCCGCATGTTGATAGATAGCCAGATTGAAGCGGGTTATCATTCAGTGGTGTGGGATGGTTGCAACGATGAAGGTCGAGCGGTGGCCAGCGGTATTTATATTTACCGCTTCGAAGCCGGTGACTTCCAGAAGACCATGAAGCTCATGCTATTGAAGTAAGCAGGCTGTTCCTCTGATATTAAAAGCCCCGGCAGTTTTGTCGGGGCTTTTTTTATGTGAAATAAATTGCCGGCGCCTTGATTGGAAGTTTGAACAACAAAATAAGGCAATTATCAGCTCATTATTCTACTAAGATTGCTATGAAAGAATAAAGTTTTTTAATTGTTATAGCAACTTTTTTTTTAAGTTCTAGACCTTAATAGAAAAAAATACATTCCCATATTATTAACCCTATTACCTTATTTTATGATTTCCATGCTACTAAGGATTTTTAAAAAAATAAGGTTCCTTATTCTACATAAATTCATTATCCGAAACGATTTTATTTTTTAATCCCACGAACCGTCTTAAATTTTTCATTCAAGAACCTTATCTTATGTCTTTCCAACCTTGGTCGCCTAAAAAAATGAAATAATTTTTTTCAACCTTATAACCTCATTTCTGGAGAATTGTATATGAATTCGCTTTCTGACGATCCATTTTCTAATAAGGTCATAAGGTCGGTGGTTTTTATTCATTATCATGCTACTAAGGTTGAGAAAAAAGAATAAGGTTTTTTAACTCTACATACGAGATTATTTTTTTTATCCTTTCTACCTTAATAGTCTCTAAAAATAAAGGTGGCACCATTGACCCTTCTCATATTTTAAAACAATATCATACCTGGTTTATCAACCGTTAAAATTTGTCTAAAAAGCCTTATTATAAGATTGCTTCATTAGCAAATCTTGTTTATTTCGGACAGCAGTATTGATGGGTAAAAGCAATAATGGATAATGTCCGCTAACAGTTCAATTTTATACTATTTGTTTTGAGAGCAGAAATGAAAAAACGGTGACTCATACCGATCGTAAAACAAATTTAATTGTTTTATTTACCTCCAGAATCTGTGCAAAATAAAACTCAAATAGATAAATTAAATGATAGCCGTCCCAGGTTCTCGCTTCTTTTTTAATTTGATAATCATCAACTACACAACACAGGGTGAATATTTTGTGCATAAAGTGGTATCATCAGAATATCGAATTCGGAAATCGCATGGCGCTAAACGAAATATTTTTGCATTCAATTCAATCAGAATAGCTTGACATTGTGAAATCCAAGAATTCTGAAAGTTGGTATTGACAATTTTTTTTTATTTATTAAATTTATCCAGAAATTAATCGCAAAAGTTTTTATACGACACCCATCAAGGGGAGGGGAATTATGGGTAATGCTCGCTTTCTGAATTCTTTTTCTTACCATATTAGTAAATTTATTTATCTTTCAATGCCTCATGTTTCTATCCATAAAGTAATGCACCGAGATATCAAGAGTCGTTTTACTGGGAAATCAATTTTCTTTATTATAAAAGCGAGTCAATCCACTAATAAAATGAATTCTATAAAAAACGAAAGGTGCAAGATATGTGGAGAAAACATTGTTGATTTTAGTCGTTTTTCCTTTCTTTTTATTTGCAGGTGAACTTTCAGTTCAGGGTGGAGTGAACCATTCCTGGTTATATTATCCGGATGAATTTATTAGACAAATCGCGAAAAACAATTTTAATCCCGATGTAAGTTTCAGTCTGAACGCTCTGGTAGTTTCAAAAAGGGGATTTAGTGGCACCTGCGGCATAAGGTTTTTTTCTGTTGGTCGATTTGAGAAATCTCAAATTGAAAATAAAGAAGTAAAAATAAAGCATACTTATCTTTCTTTTCCAATCCGACCTCATTATGAAATATTTTCTAAATTCAGGATATACATAAATATAGAACCAGCTTTCCAGATAAGATCATGGTACAGATATGAAGTAGAAAATTCTTCAATCCAAGAGGAGGAAATTATCACCGACCAGATGAATAGATTCAATTTATTTTCAGGAGTGGGATTAAAATATCTGTTCAGAATTGGTAAACGGGAATTGGGGATAGGAGGTCAACTAGATTATGGTCTTTTTCGGATTTCAAAGGACGAACTATTTGACGTGACTCCAGAATTATCCAGGGGGCTGGGTAGATTGGAGAGCCAGGGAGATCCTGATAATTCTCGAGTATTTATTTCATATTTAGTTTGAATAAAATAAAAATGCACAAAATCTGCTGCGGAAGAATTATAATTCTTTTTATAAGGCATATGCATTTCAACAATGATAATCACGGGGAAATAGATGAATATTCTTGTTGGCAAGAAAATTGCCAGTAAAGTTGTTAATTTTTTAAAAGCAATACAGGAGGCAAAGGTGTCAGTTTCAATTAATAATAGTTTTCGCAAAACAGATCAACAGAAAGAACTTTATGAAGATAAAGCAAACAACTTCAATCCTGTAGTGAAGCCGGGTGAAAGTCGCCACAAGTCTGGATTCGCAATTAATTTCTATGGTGTCAATAATCTCGCACAAAAACAAAAGGAGGATCTAAACAAATCAGCTAAAGACAACAATTTTTTTCCGTTGGATGGAGACCCTCACCATTTTGACGCTGATTCAATAATTGGACTATTAATTTTCTTTGATTATGTTCACGATCGGAGAAGTACAATTTTTAATACAGCCATAGTAACTTTTCTAAGAGAAAATGATTGGTATGCTCTTCGCATCTTTTACAAAACAACTTCAGCTACCACGCCCAACACCGACGCTCTATCTTTTGGTAGATAATTGTTGTTGCCGTTCCGTGGTGTTGCTTCGCGGGTTGGAAAAAAAACATTCATGGATCACGGCACAACGGTATTGTTTGGCAAAAAGTTAATCTCTATAACCAGGAGGAATAAAATGGTGCTTAGACGAAGTAAAATTAGTTATTATCTTATTCTATACTATTGTCTCTTTTTTGCTTTATTCTTTTGTTTCAATTGCGAAAAAAGTCATTTCCCTCTAGAGCCATTATCGGCACACTATACCACTCATGATTACAAATGGGAAATAGACACTCTAAAAGTGGATGAGGCCATGCAAATTATGATGAGCGACATCTGGGGGACAAATGAAAATAATGTCTGGGTAGTTGGGCACAGTGATGTTCCTAAATATCAGATATGGCATTGGGATGGAAATGACTGGACAAATGTTCATCCAGGTGTTTTTGGAATCAGCCCATCTTATGATGAAATTTTTGGATTTTCTGAAAATGATATCTGGGTAGTTGGTAGCGGCATATATCAAGTAGGAATAGATCCAAATCCCCATTATAGAGAATTTATTTTACATTTTGATGGAACTCAGTGGATAAGATATTCGGATATAAAGGCACCCATATGTTTATCGATTTGGGGAGTATCCGAATCTGAATTGTATTTTGGTTGTGATAGTGGAGTGGTTTTGTATAAAAATGGTGCGCACTGGGAGAAGCAGTATGTAGGAAATGATGCCCAGATTGTTAGTATGTGGGGATTTAATTCCGAGCAAATATTCGCGATAGGATACTCTTGGTCAACCTATCAATGGTATTTCTTTGAAAAAAAACAGTATGGTTGGAAAGTGAATGATTCCGGAATTTTCAAATTTGGATATATTTTATGGGGATTAGATTTAAATCACTTTTATTCTGTGGGGGAAAGGGGATTGTATGAATATATAAACGGACAATGGATTAATACATTTTATGCGAATTCACTTTTTTGTATTTATGGTAATCAATCCAATAATATTTTTATGGGTGGATATAAGAATAAGCTGTATCATTTTAATGGTGAGAACTGGCATAACTATGAACAATTTGAAGAACCCAATAGAGAATTTGATGAGATTTGGTGTAATTCCAACTCTGTGTTTTTAATCATGGGATCGTTTGACTATACTTATATTGTAAGAGGTTATCCTATTCGAGATTAAAATATTATGAAAGTTTGAAGAGTGTTATCAGGTTATTTAAGGTTTATTTTATCGTTCTTCGTTAGAAAATAAATCTTCAAATGGCACTTTTGATTGGTGAGGTCAGGATGATGCCATGGTAGTTAAATTATCAATTTTCAATTACTGGCGTCGAGGAAGAGAGCCGCCAATAAAAAAACCGAGCAACAGTGATCGGAACACCGTTGCTCGGGAAAAGCAAACAAAAGGGTGGTAATTTTCGCGTAAGCGAAATAGGCCTTTTGTTTTGCCCTTGAATATAAAATTTATTCTTTACATTGCCAATCGAAAAAATAAAAAAAGGAGCCTAAAAATGAGGAATATATATATTATCGCCAGTACATTTTTTATTCTCATCCAGGTCAATATTGTATATAGTCATGGACAAGATGTACATCAACATATTGTTAGAGAAGCCTGGAAATTAGTAGAGTATCAGGTTCCTGAATTAATTGGTTCTGATATTGCCAACTGGATTGGAGAGGATCAAACAGATTACTGTCTGTGCGTGGTTTCGGGAGCCTATAATGAAGATCAGCAGGATATAATTTATAGAAATTGCGGATGGAATTTTCTTTCTGGTTGCGTAATGACCTCTGTTAATCATTTTTGGGATGCCGATGCGGGTGATTATAGCACCTTTAATTGGAATGGTAATCATGCGAATGCATTAGTAAAGGCTAATCATATGTATTATGGTACCCATCTCTGGGACTTTGCAACACCTTCGGATCCAGATCATTTTGTATGGGAAGTTGATCATAATGGATTATCAGATTTATATCTGACTGGTAATTATATTGAACATGGATATTATAATAATAATGGTCAACATTATAATATAAATCCACCAGAGCAAAGTACATTTACTATGGTCTGGAGGAAAAGAACTTCTTATGATATTTTAGGAAGAATTTGTCATTTACTTGGAGATATGAGTGTTCCGGCTCATGCTCATAATGACGCTCATTCCCCGCTTAGTCAAGGAGGAGTTGATACCTACGAACAATGGTGTAAAAGTTACTTAAATCCATTTGGAGGTGCTTTTGCGTATACATTCGAAGACGCGCTTCAGCAAGGAGGTATATTATTCGATGTTCTAAATAAATATTATCCAATAAGGTACTTAATGTATGTAACCAATCAATGTGCTGATTTTTTTCCAAGTGATGGAGATTGGGGTGGTATGTTTTTCGGAGATCGCAATTATTCAAATTCGTATTCGTATAATGGACAATTGGATGAATATCCAATTCTTGATCAGATCTTTAGTGAATTAGGTAATCCGCCCATCAATATCGATGTCGAAAATCAAGCGAATCTATTAATGCCTTTGGTGATTAGAACGACGGCCTCATTATTGCTTATATTCGCTGTTGAAACAAATCAGTGGAATCCAAACCTAAGTATTGCTGTAATAAATGATTTTGGACATGGGGAGATTATGTTTGATGATATCATTCGAAATTCTCCCTACTATACAACGGTATATTATGGAACCACTCATTCTTTCGGCGCAATTGATCAGAATTACCAAGAACCAGGGCAACCCATTTATTACAGAGAATTTAATGAGTGGTCCCTTCCAGGTGATAGAAAAAATACAAATAGAACATTTAGAGAAGCTGTTTTTCGTTCTGGGAATTATATAGTAAGGACACTGAGACATTTTGATTATTTTGCAACTAACAATTTTATTAACGGTAGTATGAGTCCCGGCATTCTAAAAATTAATGATCAACAAATCAATTTACCTTGTTCTTCCTATGTTAGAGAAGAAAATCAAATTAAAACAGAAGCTCCGCCTCAACAGCAAACTGTTAATGGCAGATTGATCAATTATAATTTTCAAGCATGGGATACTGGCCCCTTTATCTATAGTAATCCCCGCACTTTCATTCCTAATGACCATTTTACTGTACAAGCAATTTATAAAGGTCATAGAGTTTCGAATTCTGCCACCGCAATCTCTTCCAATTCCCAGCGCAAAATTATCTTTGATGGGACAAAATATCATTTGGTCTATGAAGATCAGGGTGAAATTTATTACACTAATTCAGATGATGGAGTGAACTGGGTTCCGGAAGTTCGAGTAAGCAATGGCTCTGGTTTAAATAAGGGAGCCTGTATAGCGTCTGATTATTCTTCCACTATCGCTGTGGCGTGGCAAGAAGCCAACCAAATTTTAGTCAGGACACGATCTTTCGCTGGTCAATGGGGACAAATTAAAGCAGTGGATCCTCCCCTGGGCAGCGATTCGTACGACGCCACCCCCGTCATCGATTATGGGTATGATTTTTATTACTATATTGTATGGCGGCACTATGAACTCCTCTCGTAATCCTATGACTTACGAATAGTCGCCTACCATACCAATACCGGAAATTTTGGAACTATATACCAGGTGCCCAAAACCAATACCTACTCTAAAAATCCTTCTATGATTTCCAATTCTCAGGGACATTTTCATCTGGTATGGGAAGAAAATTTGAAAATATACTACTCAAAATTCAATCCCGAGGATGGAGCCATACCATTAAGTTGCTTTCACATCAAAAAAGAGCAGGTATCTGAAGCAACGGCCTGGACTTCTCATATGTATCCATGCATTACCCTTACCTATAATCAGTATCCCAACGTGATGTGGCAGGCCCATAATAGTGCCCTGGAAACAGATTTAATTAACCATCGACGACGGACATTCGGTAATCCTAACGGGTGGGGAACAACAAGTACCTTTACCGGGCAAGACCAGAATTTTGCAAAACCCTCCATTAGCGGATTTCCAGAAATTGCTCAAAATTATAAGCTCAAATCCTCCTGGAGGAGTGAATCTATGGGGCTGTATGTAGCAAATTATAATGGATCATCATGGACGACAAATTTTATTTCTAATCCGTACTATTTTGAACCCAATGTTATGGTAAATAAAAGCACCGCTGAATATTGTAAAATGGTCTATCGAAATTATAATAGCCCACCGTATTTTTTAAATGTCTCGGCCCAAAATCTTGAAGGTGGAGATGAAGAGGGTGGATTCGGTAAGGTGACTGAAGGAGCTGATATCAGACACCATCGACGAGGAATTGTGAAGATTGGACAAAGTGAAATTGCCTTTGAGCTGGGTGATATTACCATTGATGGACAGGAGGTTCAGTTGTTCCCGGTGAGCGATTCCCTTACAGTGGGCCAGAATGCCAGCCTGAATCAAGTATTTCGAACAATGCCATTTCAGATTTCCCATCAATCTCGTCTCACTTTATCTATTGGTTCAATGATTATTCATAAAGATTCTTTGATGATGAGTGTACAACCTGGTAAAGATATCAAATTTTCACTTAATGTGATCGATGCGCAGTCCGGGCAGGTCCTATTCAATCTGGATAAATGGTCTGCGATTAAAAATCTTCCCAGTGATACACTTCTCACACGAACCTTTACTTTCCGAATGAGAGGGACGAGGAATGTCATTCTTGGTGTGGAATTAAATCTCTCCAATGGGATTTGGGCAAATGAGGCCCTGAATGAGGTTTATTATCTATCTGAGAATGGAAACATGTCAAAATCAGTTTCATCAGGAGATGGGATTAACCTGGTTAATCTAATTCCTGAAAACTTTACTCTTTACCAGAACTATCCCAACCCCTTTAATTCCACTACCACCATTGCCTTTGATTTGCCAGAGGACGTGAAAGTGAGATTGGAGATATTTGATGTATCAGGTCGTCCGATTTGTACCCTGATCGATGAACCCAGAGAAGCCGGCAGCCATCGGGTATTCTGGAATGGGCGGGATGAGGCCGGTGACACGGTGGCATCTGGACTCTACATCTATCGTCTGCAGGCGGGTGAGTTTATACAGTCAAGGAAACTATTGTTCATAAAGTAAGTTTTATCCGATCGATATGGTTAAAGCCCCGTTTGAGGCGGGGCTTTTTTAATACAATTGATTCATTGACTTGCCCGTTAAAGCGAATTAATGATATTTAAAGGAAAGTCTTTTTTCATAATCAGGTTGATTCTTATTTATTTTTCCATAAAAAGTCTATCTTCGGATATCTTCGACCCAATCTGATTTTATTGGTAGAACATTTAAATGCCTGGCTAGAAAAGTTATTTTAGCGATTGCCGGGGAGATTAGAATCATAATACTCATATAACAATTTTACTCTGGAATTGACTTTAGTGATCAAACTGATCACTCTCCATAATCAAAAAGTCTACGGTTGATGAGTAAATTTATAATAGATACCCTGCGAGGTATTTTCTTTGTATTCATTCTCATAAAATTCTGATCAAAAATAAGAAAACGCTTCAATCATTAGGGTAATTGACAGGATATTCTACTGATGGGATAATTCTTTATCCCCCGGGGAAAAAATATCAACAGGATCACAGGATTAACAAGATTGGTATGGATTTCGCCTGTCCTTCAGCACGTCTCTATTCCGTAAAACTTTCCCCATTTTTTCTTGTTCATCCTGGTATCCAATCACATTAGTGTTAATGTCAATTATAGTAATGTTAGATTAATATCACCTCGGCTCTCATATAAGAATAGAGCGAAAACCTTACTTTTTGCGTATTTTTTTAAATTTAAATTTTTCAGACCTCAAATTGAGGCCGGATTATCATTTCGATAGATAACTCCTTTTTTGAGTATTTTTGAATTCCAGCTTGCAAAAATGGTACAATGTTCACAAATTTTGTTTCGTGAAGGTGTGAGATGAAGAAAAAACAGGTTTTTTTAAGTCTTTTATCATTCATACTGTTGAATTGCAGTCTACAGAAGATTGCCATAAAAACCACCGCACCCATCTTCAGCAATGGCGTGGAAGCGCTTTATGAAGAAACCGATTTGCAGATAGCTGAACAGGCCATCGCCTCCAACCTGAAACTTCTGGAAGGTCTGCATCGCTCCGATCCTAAAAATAAAAATATTATCCTCCTGCTCACCCAGGGCTATGCCAGCTATAGCCTGGGATTTGTGGAAGACGATAGTGTGCAGCGCGCTCAATTATTTTATCTGCGAGCCAGAGATTATGGATTCAAGTTGTTGCGCACTACTTCGGCTTTTAAGGATAGTATTCCTCAACGTGAACAGTTATTCGTGGAACGACTCCATCAGCTGAAGAAGAAAGATGTTCCGGCGTTGTTCTGGACGGCCTTTGCCTGGGGAGGGTGGATTAATTTAAGCAAGGATAATCCCCAGGCTATCTTCGATCTTGGCAAGGTAAAGGCCATGATGAATAAGGTGATTGAGCTGGATGAAGGATTTTTCTATGGTTCCGCCCATCTTCTTTTTGGCGCCATCAGCGGTTCGCTGCCGAAATTGCTGGGTGGCGATCCGGAAAAAGCAAAACAGCATTTTGAACGTTGTTTAGCCTTGAGTGAAAATCGATTCATGTTAGCCTACATCTATCTGGCCAGATATTATGCCCAACCTCTTCTGGATGAGGATCTATTTGATCAGTATTTACAGCAGGTGGACCGTGCTCCCTTGGAGATTCTTCCCGAAAACAAATTGATTACTGCGATCGCTAAAGAGAAAGCTTGCCACTTGAGGGAGAAAAAAGAGGAATTATTTTAAGCACCTATCCCGGCGTACTTTTTTAATAAAATTTTTAATTAACTGAACCAATCTGCCGACTGATAGTTCAAGGTAAAAATTGCATAAGGAGAAAAGGTTGAAAAATTATTGGGTCGCTGTATTTATTAGCATTTCTCTGGTTGGGAATCTGTTTTCCCAGAAGCACATCATTAAATTTGCAACCGTGGCCCCGGAAGGCTCCACCTGGTTGAAAGTGATGAACGAACTCAACGACGAGATCAGCAAGTTGACTAACGGAGAGGTAAGATTTAAAATTTATCCTGGAGGAATTCAGGGTGATGAAAAAGATGTGCTGCGAAAAATTCGACTGGGACAATTACATAGCGCCGGTTTTACCGGGGTGGGTTTGGGAGAGATTTTACCCGAATCTCGTATCTTCGATTCTCCATTATTATTCAATAACTACCAGGAAGTCGACCATATCACAGCTTTATTAACTGATGATCTTTCCCGAAAATTTGAAGAAGCTGGCTATGTTTTATTGGGCTGGACCGAAGTCGGCTTTGTCTATGTCTATGGAAATAAACCTATTACATCCTTACCCGATTTGAAAGGAACCAGAATGTGGATGTGGCAGGGAGATCCCATCGCGGAAGCGACTTTCAATGCGCTGGGAGTAAGCCCCTTTCCACTTTCTGTCACCGATGTACTTACCTCTTTGCAGACCAATCTCATCGAAGCTGTTTATACCTCACCACTGGCCTGCGTCTCTTTGCAATGGTATACCCGGGTGAATTATATGATGGATGTGCCCTTAGCCGATGCCGCCGGAGCAGTGCTCATCTCTAAAAAATCCTTTGATAAATTGCCAGAAAATTATCAGCTGATTTTGCGAGAGAAAAGCAAAGAATATATGACGCGGCTGATTGGCCTGAGCCGGCAGGATAATGAACAATCGATCGAGTTGATGAAAAAAAATGGAATGAAGATTGTTCATGTCCCGGAGGCGAATCTGCGCGACTTTCGATCAGCTGGCGAAAAAGCCCGTCGCTCTTTGGTAGGTAGATTGTATTCGCAGGAGTTGCTGGACCGGGTGGAAAATTCTCTAAAAGAATTTCGAAGTCAATCGAAGTAAAAACATTCCTTATCTTTTCATGATCTTTATTCTGGGAAACCTGAATATATAAAGATAGAATAAGGATCTGTTTTTAAAAATAGATATGTAAAACAATTGCAGATCAGTTCCCTTTTTTTAAACAGGATGCTATCCCAAATAGAAAAATAAATCGTGTAAACCATCCTCCTTAAGTCGTTAATTTTATAGAAAAAAATAACGGAATTAATGTAAAACAAATTTTAATCGATTAATTCGACTGGGGGTGAACGAAAGAGAAAAGCTTTATCACTAATAGTCATCCCGCATATCTTCCAAAATTTTATTAGTTTATTAATAAAGAAAGATTGATTTTAGCTGAAATAATAAAGACGAATATTGTTTGATTAATAGTTTGGGTAAACCCCGAGGAAGTGGTGATCGGAATGAGGACTGATGACCCGGAGAATATACCGGACCTATCGCAAATAAAAGTGAAAAAAAATAATAGATAGCATTTGGGTATTGATACTGATTACTTTTTCATGAAAAATTATTTTTCGTTAAACTTCTTCATAAATACATGGTGATAGCTGATATGAAAAAAATTCTTCATGTAATTGATAAAAGCCTGTATCATGCCGAGAATGTTTTGATTTTTGCTATCATCGTCATGATGGTTGTTCTCTCTTTTCTACAGGTCATCCTGCGAAACTTTTTCAATACTGGCTTGCTGTGGGCTGATATTTTTTTACGTCATTTAGTATTATGGGTCGGTTTTATTGGGGCTTCCCTGGCAACGCGCAACGACCGTCATATTAATATTGACCTGTTCAGCCGGTTAGTATCAAAAAAGTATCTCATTCCCATAAAAATTACTACCCAGCTGTTTGCGATAGTCATCGGCATAATTTTGGCCCGTGCCAGCTATCTATTTGTGATGTCGGAAAAAGAAGCTGGCGCAATTGTTTTTGGCACCATTCCCGTCTGGTACTTGCAGATAATTATACCCATAGGTTTCAGCCTGATTGTTATCCGCTTTTTTCTCAAGATTCTAGAAGAATTGATTACGCCACCTTCATCCCAAAAGTAGGATAGCTACCATGATAACCATATTCATCGGATTGATATTATTAGCCTTTGCATTCTTCGGTACACCACTATTTGTTATTTTCAGTGCTATCGCCTTGCTGGCTTTTTTTGCGGCTGATATTCATTCTTCTGCTGTGATTGTGGAATTATACCGTCTGGCCAGTATGCCCATTCTTCCAGCCATACCCTTGTTCACCTTTGCCGGATATCTACTGGCGGAAAGTGGAACACCGAAGAGATTAATCAACCTTACCCGCGCTTTTTTTGGATGGATTCCCGGTGGACTCTCGATTGTGGTTCTGATTTCCTGTGCTGTTTTTACGGCTTTCACTGGAGCGTCGGGCGTCACTATTATTGCTCTGGGTGGATTATTGTTCCCGGTATTGCTAACCGAAAAATACCCCGAGAAATTCTCGCTGGGAATGCTCACTGCTTCCGGTAATCTGGGTCTGTTATTTCCACCCAGTCTGCCCATCATTCTTTATGGGCTGATGAGTGAAGTGAGTGTCGATCAACTGTTTCTGGCAGGAATTCTTCCCGGAATCTTGATGATTGTCCTCATGTCTATCTATAGCATTTTTTATGTTAGAAATATTAAGGTTCCTACTACCCGCTTTTCTTTCTCAAACGCCTGGAAAGCCTTCAAAGAAGCAATCTGGGAAATTCCCCTGCCTTTTATTATCCTGATTGGAATCTATGGGGGATATATCACCGTCACCGAAGCCGCTTCGGTAACAGCTTTTTATGTGCTGATAATAGAAGTATTTATTTACCGCGATATAAAAATCAAAACCGATCTTCCACGAGTGATTCGTGATAGCATGGTGCTGGTGGGGGGAATTCTGGTGATCCTGGGAGCCGCTCTGGGAATGGCTAACTATATGATTGATGCTGAAATTCCGATGAAAATTTTAGCTTTTATGAAAAAGTTTATCGCCAGTAAATTTCTGTTTCTTATTACGCTGAATATCTTTCTGCTAATTGTTGGATGCCTGTTAGATATTTTTTCAGCCATCATGGTAGTTGTTCCCCTGATTATTCCCATCGCTGCCAATTTTGGCATCAATCCGGTTCATCTGGGAATCATCTTCCTGACCAACTTAGGAATCGGTTACTCTACCCCCCCGGTCGGGATGAATCTCTTCGTGGCCAGTTTCCGTTTCAATCAGCCGATCATTAAACTGTACGCTGCTGCTCTGCCTTTTCTGATTGTTCTGTTAATTTCACTGGCCATTATCACCTATGTTCCTGAGTTGAGTCTATTTCTGGTTACACTGTTCTCGCCAGCAGGTTGAGATTATATGGCCAAGATGAAATAAAAAATGAATCACTATTTTCATTGGTATAATGATGATATCGTTCTGGAAGATCTGGTAATCCTGTAAGTTATAGAACCTGCATATTTTTTTAGTTTTTACAGTTGATCACATTAATGAAAATCCAGGAAATCATTTCTAACTCCTCAAGTAGGATTTTCTATGAAAGCTCTATCTATCTTTTCTGTTTTCTCAATCTGAATTCAAAATATGCTTGAAAATATTCCGCATGATCGCCTTACATAAATAAAGATAAAGGGGAAAATAATGGAAACACGATACATATCTCTGATCTGGATTTCACTCATCATAATTGCCTCATTTTTACTTTCGCAGCCAGTAATCTTTCACCCCACACCGGATTGGATTTCACAGTCGCTGGGACATTATGCCACCGGTCTGGGAATTGTCGATATCAATCAAGACGGCTGGGATGATCTGGTAGTGGCCAATGGAAATGATATGGCACGGCAAAATGTGGTGGTTTATCATAACAATCAGTCAGGTGGTTTCCCTACCGTTCCCTCCTGGAGCAGTTCGGATGTTGATTATCACGGCCATCTGGCCATTGGTGACATTGATGGCAATGGTTTGCCAGATGTGGCAGTATCTACTTTTTTAGGAGCAGGTGCCTTCTACGATCCTGGTTATGCGAAAGTCTATTTCAATTATAACGGACAATTGGAGTCACTCCCCGGATATGCGACTGCTGACCGGATGTTTACGTTCTCCTGTGCGCTCGGTGATGCCGATGGTGATGGAGATCTGGATTTAGCGGTGGCTGGTGGACAACCGTATGCCATAGGAATTGGTCCCTATCAAACTTATGGTCGCATCTATTATAATCAGGGTGGTGTTCTGGATACCCTGCCTGGATGGACCTCGCAGGTGATGATGGCCGCCCTGGATGTGGATTTTGCCGATATGGATAATAATGGTTATCTGGATCTTATTTTTGCCTGTCATATGACTCCTAATTATATTTTTCTGGCAGATTCAACCGGTCATATTTCAACGACTCCTTCCTGGAGCTCTGGGGATAACAGCTATTACGCTAACTCTCTTACCGTGGCCCGCATCTCGGATGATGATTATCTGGATCTGATCATTTCTGATAATTATCAACTGGGAGGACAGGGGAAATATAAAGCGTATTTTTTTGATCAACCACCAGTAGGTTCATCTTTACCGTCCTGGTATTCAAGTACTGGTGGATATGGTTCGGCCGTACTGGCAACCGATCTAAATGACAATAACCAGCCAGACCTCATTGCCGGCCGTTGGTGGGGACAAATTGATATTTATCTGGATTCTGAATATAGTTTGAGTACTACCGCGAACTGGTGGACAAATACCAACTCAGTGATAGAAGCTTTTGTCATGAGAGATGTAAATGAGGATGGACATTATTATAAATACCAGCAGATAATCGTTCAACTGGATTCCATTCATGTGCTCGACTTGCATGAGAATGTTCTGGAAGAAATAATTACGGTAGGTGTGAATGGTCAACCTCTGAGTCCTGGCCTTGATTTTTGCTACGTTCCTGGCGCAAGCTGGATTTCCATCCGACAGCCTCTTTTAATCGGAGATACCGTCGGAGTGGATTATATTGTTTCCGACAAACAGGACCTGGCCGTGAGCAACTGGGATCCGACCATCGGCAACTACTTATTCTACAACCAGAAAGCCCCCAATCTTCTGGATGAGCCGGGAAACAATATTCAAGACTTTATTATTGCCGTCTATCCCAATCCCTTTAATAGTAGTTGTCGAATCTCTTTCTCTATGCTTCAAAATGCAGATGTTCACCTTTCCATCTTTGATGGACTGGGTCGGCAGGTCAGGCAGTTAGTAAATCACACTCTGGAAAAAGGACAACACACCATCATCTGGGATGGGACTAACGAACAGCGACAAAGTCTGAGTTCTGGATTGTATTTTTATCGATGGCAGAGTAGTTCAATTCAAAAAACCGGGAAATTACTCCTTTTGAAATAATTGTCACAGTAATTTTGTTTGTTTAATGACAGTGTTCATTAAAGTTAAAGCTTTATATTGGTTATTCAATTCTCATTTTTAATTGACCGTGTTCTAAATCAGGATAAAAACTCATCTTATTTTGAGGGCAAAAGCGAAAGATATCGTATGTATTTTCATTCAGAATGCTTCTGAGTGGGGATATGTTTACGGCGTGCCCGTACCCGGATGAATTTTGAGGTCCACAGGAGCGATAGATAACCACTCGTCTGAAAAGATCTTTTTGACAATAAACCATTTCTTGTTGCTGAAAAAGAATCGGGAGAGCATATGGATAAAAAATTTTCAGTGCAGATCAAAGAAGCCACTGTCTCAGACGTGCCTCATTTGATACAGTTGGTTAAAAAATTAGCTGAGTATGAAAAATTAGAAAATCAGATGGTGGCCACAGAGGAGCTTTTTACTCGCTATGGATTTGGTGAATATTCTTATTACAAAGCCTTATTGGCGCAGAATGAAGAGAATGACGGGTCCCATTCTATTGGATTTGCTTTATATTTTTTTACATTTTCTACTTTCGTGGGAAAACCGACCCTGTATTTGGAAGACCTTTTTGTTTTACCAGAATTCCGGGGTCGGGGAGTGGGGAAACAATTATTGAAACACCTGGCTCAAATTGCCGTTCAGCGAGATTGTGGACGAATGGAGTGGTCGGTATTAAATTGGAATGAACCAGCCATTCTTTTTTACTTAGAGTTGGGCGCGAAAGCAATGGAAGAATGGACGCTTTATCGATTGCACCCACCTGAAATAAAAAAATTAGCTGCTTCTTAGATGCCTCTTCACGGTGACTTGTAAAGGATATCGGCGATTGTAGGGGGAATGTCCTGCGGAATGTCGTTCTCTGCTTTTTCGGAATAGCTCTCTCTAATCTGGTCCATCTCAGATGCTATTTCCATAAAAACATCAAAGATAGCCGGTGAAAAATGTTTGCCGCGCTCTCTTTTCATATTCTCCAATGCAGAGGAATGTTGGAAAGCTTTTTTGTAAGAGCGTTCTGTGGTCAATGCATCGTATACATCGGCGATCGCCAGAATCTGGGCGGCTAATGGGATCTCATTTTCCTTAAGGCCCTGCGGATAACCTTTCCCATCCCAGCGCTCATGATGACAATAGGTAATTTCAATTCCCATTTTTAAAAACTGCATATCTCCGTATTGCTGGAAAATGGAGTGTAAGATATTATACCCAATCAGGGTGTGGGATTTCATGATTTCGAATTCATTTTCATTCAAGGTATCCGATTTCAGCAAAATATAATCAGGAATTCCAACTTTGCCGATATCGTGCAGAGGAGCGGTGCGATATAACATTTGTACAAAATCCGGATTAATGATTTCCGGAAACATCTTTCGTTGGAGCAGTGCTTCTGCCAGATGACGGCAGTAATTTCTGATTCTTTCCAGATGAAAACCGGTATCGTTGTCGCGATGTTCCGCCAGGCGAGCCATTCCGAAAATTATCGCCTCCTGTGCCAGGTTCATCTGTCGCAGGCTGGTGATCAGTGCCTGTTCTACTTTGCGTTGATTAGTTACTTCTTTAAAAATTCCGGCGTATGCAAAAATTTGAGATTCTTCATTGCGAATGGGAGAAAAGGTAATAGAGGCGATCCATTTTTCTCTATTTTTCTTGGTTCCATTCAATTCGCCATGCCAGGTATTTTCCAGATTCAGCTTTTCCAGAATTTCCTGAAACTTAAAAGTGGGCAACAGCGATTCATTTAAAAAATCAATATGTTTTTGCACAATTAGATGACCCTGAATACCAGAAATATTCTCAAAACCGCGGTTCACTTTGACAATATAGCCATCCACGTCAGTAATGACTTCGCCATCATCTGTGCTATCAAAAACGTCCTGATAGATTTTTAGCTCGGAGAGACGATGGGACAGTAATTGTCGTAAGTCATTGACCAGACTTTTTTCCTGTTTTTTAAGGCGGTGGTTCTGAATCACTGGCTTTATTTTCTGGATAAAATCGGAGATCATGAATGGTTTGACGATATAATCATGTCCTCCAGAAGTAAGAAAATTGACAGCAATCTTCAGGTCTGGATTTCCAGTCATGAAAATAAATGGTACTTCAATATTATTTTTCTTCACCCACTCAAATAGATCCAGTCCATTCTTCCCGGGCATGTAAATATCCGAGACCACCAAATCGAAAGCATTTTTACTGATAAGTTCGATGGCATTATCCACGGTGGTAACAGCCAGACTGGCAATACCCTCATGATTTAAAGCCTTCTCCAGCATTTTTCCAAGGTAATATTCATCTTCCACGATGAGCACGCGGGAGGTTGTCCCTTTCATAAAAATTCACCTTCCATAGTGTTTGGTAAGTATATAGTCGACCGCTCCAGGATTTTTTTAACCCGTTTTTTATTTTTATTTTCCACTGCTATTGATCCAGAAAAAAACAAAATAAAAAACTCTGGTTATTTAAAAGAGTCAGTAGTTGACAGTAGATAACTTTTCTGTCTAATAGAAATAGGAAAGGGAAGTTATCATTTCGAGATATGGATATCAGAATAGTTTCTACTTCAATCCCCAATGATAGTATCTGCGAGAAGTCTCATTTTTGAGGCGGGCGGCGATGCTTTAAGGCTTCTGCAAATTTTGGATATTCCTTTTGATATCGACCATCGGGATATTGTGTCTGTAATTCAGTGAAAAAACTTTCCAGATGCTCCCAATCCTTTAAATGCAAATAGGACTCACATAAAAAATAGCCCAGGCTCTCCTTATCGTAAAATGTCTCATCCAGCCGCATTATTTTTTCACAGATATCGATCACAACTGGAAATTTCTTTTCCTGATAATAAAGATGCGCCATCCCAAAATATCCGCTCGCTTTGATTTTATTATCCTCGGCATGCTGAATAATGAAATCAAAATGCTGGCGGGCCTGTGGGTAATTTTTTTGAAAATAGCTGATGAAACCCTGATAAAACGCCAGCGCGATGATATAGGATTTTTCCTGTTCTGAAAAAAGAGACTGGGCGGCTGTGAAATAGTGCTCGGCTTCCATCATCTGGCCTTCCATGAAAAGTATTTTTCCCAGTTCAAAATAACTGAATCGTTTGATGGTTTCCGCGATTTCCATACTCACCGCTTTTTTTAAATAGCTTATGGCTTCCGCTCTTCGATTCAGCATCTGCAGAGAAAAACCAATCAAACGGTAGCAATCAAATAATTGTTGTTGATCCAGCGTGCCGTTCTGCAGGGCTTTCTCAAGATAACCGATGGCATTGGCATATTCCTGATGTTGGTAATAACTCCAGGCTAACTCGATCAGAATGACCGCTAAATTCTCTTTTTCATCTTTTAACAGGTCGGCCAAACGGGTGTAAATTTCTATAGCCTTCGGATAATCACCGCTGGTATAAAACTGACGTGCCGCTTCGAGCTCATTTAGAATTTTTTGTTCGTTGTTTTCCATTCCTGACACTTTGCCTTCGAGTAATTAAATTTTTTAAAGGAATTATTATAATTGCTGCTTAATTTAGCGATCGAACTAAAGCTCTGCAATTCAATTATTCTGCTATTCGAGCTGTTTCTTTGAAGTGAGGAAATAACAAGAAGATGATCTATGTGGATTGGAAATTAATAACTCCAATTTTATAAAATACAGTGAAGGATAAAAAAATGTATCGATTGATGATGATTTTCTTTCTCGGTGTTTTCAATTTTATAGTGTGGGGCCAGCACAGCCATCAAAAATATTTTACGGAGCAAGCCTTGCGAATCGACTTTTATCACGTTGGCGATAAGGAGCAGGAAACCATCATCTGGGATCACCTCTACCAGGAAGCGCGCTGGGCTGGAAATCCTCATAATTTACTGGATACCTTGAACCTGGGGCATTACCTGCTAAAGGTATATGATCTGAAAACAAATCTGCTCATTTTTTCCTACGGATTCTGTTCTCTTTTCCAGGAATGGCAAACGACCAACGATGCATCGGAGGGTGGACATAAAGTGATTCCCACCACTCTGCGAATTCCTTTCCCGCTCAATAAAATACAGCTGGAAATTCTCCGACGTGATAAGCAAAATCACTTTTCACGGGTCATCGCCCAGCAGATTATTGATCCACAAACGACGCCAATTTCGACCGAAAGTCGATCTGGCTACGACCAACTGCTGGAAATTCAGAAGTTTGACGATCCCGCTCAAATGGTCGACCTGTTATTTTTAGGCGAGGGATACACAGCTGAACAGGCAGCTGATTTTGAAAATGATGTGCGCCGATTGAGTGAAAAATTATTTACGCTTGAACCATTCCGATCTTATAAATCAAAATTCAACATTTTTGCTCTACTCACTTTTTCCCGCGAAGCGGGAGTAGACGATCCATCACAAAAAGTATATAAGAACTCCCCCTTTAATTTTAGTTTTAGTACCTTCGGTTCCCAACGCTATCTGATGAGCACTGATAATAAAAGTATTAATGATCTGGCAGCGGCACTACCTTTTGATGTCCTGGTCATCCTGGTCAATACCGATACTTATGGTGGGGGTGGCATTTACAATCTATATACCTCGGTTGCTGCAAAAAACAGTTATTCGGCCAATGTGCTGGTGCATGAATTGGGACATAGTTTTGCCGGATTGGGGGATGAATATTATACCAGCGATGTGGCCTATCTTGATTTTTATCCGCTATCGGTTGAACCATGGGAACCCAACCTTACCATTCTTAAGAATCCTATGGCGATTAAGTGGCAAAGATTTATCGATCCTGAAATGCCCATACCTACTCCCTGGGATAAAGAAAAATATGATCAGTGGAATAAAACCTACCAACAACGGCGATCGGAAATGAGCAAGGCAGGTAAGAGCAATCGGGAACTGAATAAACTGCGGGAAGACCATGAGGAGACCATCAATCGCTTTTTTGATCATCATCCATATCGGGAGAAAATAGGAGCATTTGAAGGAGCGGGCTATGTCTCGGAGGGAATCTATCGGCCATCCCTGGAATGTCTGATGTTTTCCAACAGAAAGTTCGCCTTCGACAGAGTTTGTCAACATGCTATTGAACGACGGATACTTTTCCTTACCCAATAATTTTTTTTAATCGCAAGGAACAATAGTCGTTCGACCGGGATTTACTGCTCACCTTACCCGGCGGTTTGGCCTTCCACAGACATTTTCACTATAAATTCAGTGTTGTCTGTTCTTTCCTCATTGCAAAACGGATCCTTATCAACAAATCAATCATAAGACTACAGGCAAATTGGGATACACCTGTTCAAAAAAATGATTACTCAACCAGATTATCACTGGTTAAATCTCTTTGATTCTGTTTGAACAGTATTTTTTCACCATGCTGACTTCAATCTAATATGTCATATATTATTTATTCCATTCATGACTGAATATTTTTTCTATGGCTGGAATCGTTCAAAAAATTTTATAAAAAAATATAATTTCTCTATAAACAATTTCTTTTTTTTGCCGATAACTAAAATATTCTTTTAGAAAAATTTCTCTATGATTCAAATAAAAAAATTTAAAATACATACCCTGCAGAATCGGATTGCTCTGACAATTATTGTTTTTTTTGTCATTGTCTCTTTTATTCTGCTGTTCATGACCCATCATTCATACCATCGATTTATCAATAAACAATTCCAAGAGCACCTGCTGGCCCTGGCTGGTTATATTGCTTCCAGTTCCTCGATTCAGAGTACCACCGAGCAGCAGATCGATTTTAATAGCCTGGGTCGATTATTTGTTCAGGAAAAAAACCTGCAGTTTATTATTATTTATAATCCGGATAAAAATTTTACTCTTTCTCGAACCAGAATGGATGGCGAAAATCTGGATTTTATTTACCCCCTGATTGAGGAATTGCATGAAAAATTGAGTGAAAACCCGGTTGTTACCTCTTATCCCAAAGGGAAATTGGTATTTTATCCGATTGATATTGAGCGTCTGAAACCACGAGAGTTGGTCATTATGGGATTTGATGATCGGTTTATTGTTCATACCTCCCGTAAAATCCAATACACCGCTGTAGCGGTGAGCGCTGTTTTATTGCTGATCTCCATTCTCTTACTATTTAGCATCAGTTATCGGATAACCCGACCCATTAAAGAATTAATGTTTGGCACTGAACAGGTCATTAATGGCCAGTTCGATTTTCAGATTCAGGTAAATGATGAAGGAGAACTTGGACAGTTAGCTCGAAAATTCAACGAGATGACATTAAAACTGAATCACTATAACCGTCAGAAGGCGCTGCTGAATAAAAAATTGAATGAATACAATGAGAAATTAGAAGAAAAGGTTAAGGAACGAACCGAACAACTGAAGGCGATTCAGCAGGAAGTGCTTTCGATCTTTCATCAGATCCCGGTGGGTTTATTAGTGATTAATCAAAATCGCGAAATCATGTGGTACAATCATGAATTGATGAATATTGTCGAGCTTCCGCATCTCGCCTCAATTTCAAAGCAAAAGGTACAGGACATTCCGCATTTTGTTGACATTGGATTCTCAGATATTTTATTGAGGTTAAGTGGTAAAACAGAGAAGCAAATCGTGCAGTATCATTTACATTTTGAAAAAACTCGCAATCCCAAATTAGTAGAGATTGCAGCTCAGCCTTTGTTGCGCAATGAAAGCGAATTTGCCGGCACCATTTTTATAGTTAAAGATGTAACGCGGGAAGTGGCTCTGGAAAAAAAGATGATTCAGGATCAGCGCCTGGAGAATATTGGAAAAATTGCAGGAGGAATTGCCCACGATTTCAATAACATATTAGCCATCATTCTCCCCAATGCCCAACTCCTGAAATTACAATTGAAAAATAAACCAGAGTGGACCAAATACCTCGACATCATTGAAAAGGCGGCTGAGCAGGCGGCTTTGCTCACCCGTAAAATTCTATCCTTTTCGCGCGGCAGTAGCCAGGAAAATCTGGAAATCCTGCAAATAAATGAGGTGATCACTGAATTTACAAATATGTTCCGCCGAGTTTTGGATCGTAAAATCGAGATTGTGGAATATCTGGAAGACCATCTCTGGAACATCAAAGCCGAGAAATCACAACTCGAGCAGGTGTTAATGAATCTCTCGGTGAATTCACGAGATGCCATGCCCGATGGCGGCCAGCTTATCTTCGAAACCTGCAATGTGGAAGTCGGAGAGGATCAGGTTAATGTCCTTGACGTCAAATTGGAGCCCGGAAAATATGTCTGCCTGGGAGTTTATGATACCGGGACTGGCATTCCCGCTCCTTATATGGATAAAATTTTTGATCCATTTTTTTCCAGCAAGAAAGAAGGGCAGGGTACCGGACTGGGACTAAGTGTGGTATATGGGATTGTGAAAATTTTTAAAGGCGTAATTGATGTCAGGTCAAAAGTGAATGAAGGTACTCAGTTCCGCATTTACTTTCCGGCTTGCGAGGAGACAGCGGCGAAATCGAATGAACCTGAACCACAAATCGTTAGTGGTTCTGGCACTTTATTAATTGTTGATGATGAGGAAATGATTCGCCAGACTCTGCGGGGTATGCTGGAGAGTTTAAATTATAAAGTCATCTTCGCAAACGATGGTTATAGTGCGGTAAAAATGTACCAAGCGCGAAGGCATGAAATTGATGCCATCTTGATGGATATTCAGATGCCGGTGATGGATGGAGTAGAGGCGGCCGATGAAATTCTCAAAATAAATCCGACAGCCCGTATCATTTTCACCAGCGGGTATGCGGAAAGCCGCAGTTTCGATAAACTGCGTAAACGAGGCCATAAATTATTTTTGAAAAAGCCTTATAAGATTACGAGTTTAGCCGATATCATCCAGAAGGCCTTGTCAGAAGAATTGACGTTCAATTAGCAGGGGGACGTTGCATTCTTACAGGGAAGTAACATCTGCTCATGGAAGGCAGATGCAACGTTCCCTTTTTTATTGGTATTCATTGATCAGCGGATCTGATTTTATTTTATCTTTTTCCATCAGCTTGAGGCCAGCTTCTCCCAATCTATTTCATCCCGGAATGCCTGGTTTTCAGTACTAAATTGATCGGCCCGAACCGTTATGAGCAAACTACGGCCGTTTTTGCATATTTTTATGGAATCAATAAAATATCCCTTTTCGGGTTGACTGTAAAACTTCTCAACTATTTTTTTAGAGCGACGATAAACATATACTTCACGGGTGCGCAAACTCAACTTTAACGCCTCCAGATTCATGTAAACCAGATCGAATACTTCATTTTTCTCTTGATTTTTAATTTGTAAAATGACCGGGATTCTGCCCCGGGAGTTCAAGAACATACGATAAGGTCCTATCTCGATCCGGAGATGGGAATTCTCGTCCACATCTTTCTTTCTGTTTAATAAAGAAATCAGGGTAATCATATTCTATTCCTGCTCCTTCGTTACTCATTGTTGCTGTGGCATTTCTTTCGGCATTCCTGGCCGCATCTTCTGTCCGGCTGGCGACCCAGAAGGAAGGGTATAAACGCCGGCGGCTCGTTCGACCTGCACATTTTTTTCTTTCAGGTGTTGGATCTGTTCCACTGATACTTCTTTTATCTTCTGGAAAATGGAAAAGAAATAATCTATTGGATAGCCGTAAAATTCATTTACACCCAAAACGAAGGCCTGTGTTTCACGGCTGGCTCGTCGTCTTACCAGTCCTCCCAGCATACTATTTTTAGCGCGGGTCAGTTGATGGGAATCGATGGTGGTAGTTTTGAAATCGGCAATTTCTTGCTGAATACCAGCCAGAGCGGCCAGAGTGTTTTCACGGCCAGTACCCATTGAAACATAAAATAAATAGCGATTTTTCCAGAAGTCTATGGTGCTCCCTAAGCGATATGCCCAGCCTTTCTGCTCCCGCAAACTGAACTGAATTTGACTGTTCAACATATCGTTCATTATTTTCAAGGGGATCTCCTGTGCCTGCTCCTCCGCAAAAGTATAACCCCAATAAATATAAGCCTGTTGAGTACCAATCGTCAGGCTGTCCAATCCGCCGCGAAAGCTTTCGGGAAGAGGAGGAATATCGACTGTATGAAGACTGGCCGGAAGAAGAGAAAAATATTTTTCCACCGCGCCAAAAACAATTGCTGAGTCCAATCCGCTGACGATGGATAAAATGATATTGCCGGCACTAAAGTATTCCTTATGAAAGGTCTGAAGATCCTGTAAAGTAATCGCTTCGATGGTCTGCGGATTACCGCTGACGGCTTGAGTCAGAGGATGATTATCACCATACAGTATTTTTAAAAATTTTAGGCGGGCAGTCTGACTGGCATTGTTCTGCTGACGATTTGCCAGTGTGGCCATTTGTTTTTTTACATTTTCAAAATTTCCGGCCAGATCGGGATAAAGAAGATTATCGAGGGTAATTTGTAATATCTTCTCTAAAAATTGATCCAGAGTCAGGATTCGCAGATAAGAATATTCCGGCACATTATAGTAATCATCGTACGGAATAAAATCCCAATCATAGGCTTTCACTTCCGCCCCCATGTTTTTTAGTTCCATCTGTAAAAGGTCAGCCGGAAAATGAGCAGAAGATAAAAACAGGCTATGGTGGAGAAAATCCGCAATCCCGATTTTTTCGGGTGGTTCCCAGGCCGCTCGGTTTTTAAACAGGAAATGCAGAGCCAGCACCTCATTATCGGAATTCTGCAATTGCAGTACACGTAAGCCATTTTTCAAAGTATGACGATAGATATGGCTGGTGCTTTTCTCTGTCGAGACGGCTTTCTTTCGATAAGTATCTAACTTTATTTTTCGTGGCCAATTGGAGGTAGCGAACAAACGTTCAGGCTGTGCCCAACTGGCAGAATAAGACTTTATCAATTGACCGACCTGTTTTTCTTTCATCTCAAGCACGGCCGGAATTATTTTTTCAAAAGCATCTCTGCCACCAATGCTCAACTCCTGGGCCTTGAGAAAACCGTAATATAAGATCTTATCCGTTGCCAATATCTCCGAAATTGCCTGGGACTGTTTTATGGCTGTTAATTCTTCATTGCTAATAACTAACGTTTCCAGCCGATCAAATTCCTGCAACACTGCCTTTTTGATCGCTTCTGCTTCAACATCCTTTCCAAAATCGACTTTCAACGTCAGGCAGCCAAATTCGGGATGAAATTCATAACTGCTTTGAATCTCATTAATTTTTAACTGTTCATTGTTTTTCAATCCCTGGATAATCCTGCCGCTCTTTTCATCCAGCGCGATGGATCGAAAAAAATAGAAAGGAATGAAATCCTGTGCAGCGAAAGTCGGTGCTGGTACTTTCAGATACAGAGTATGAAGATCATCTCCTTTCTGCAAATAAAAGTAGGGAAAACTCTGGTCAAACGTGATAAAGTTTTTCGGTATTTTTTTAGCAGGGATCTCTCCAAAATATTTTTGCAGGTACGAATTCAATTCACTTTCGTTGAAATCACCCACTACCAGCGTAATCATATTGTTCGGACTATAATAAGTCTGGTAGTAATCTACCACCTGCTGGCGGGTCATATTTTTAACGCTTTCGATTGTTCCAATCACCGGCATCGAATAGGGGGGACGTTTATAAAAATTGTCCCGCAGAGCTTGTTCTTTTTGATAATCTGGATTCTCACTGTCCCGGCGAATTTCCTCCACAATAATGCCCTTCTCTTTCTCGAATTTTTCTTCAGGAAAAGTAGAATTGAATAACATATCGGCCATGATATCCATTGCCTGCGGAAGATAATCCTTATGATGCAAGGCCATGTAGCTGGTATAATCCTCTGAGGTTTGGGCGTTGAGATAAATCCCGTAGTAATCGAGCTCATCATACAGCTCTTTTTGAGTGCGGTGAGAGGTTCCGTTAAAGATCAGATGTTCCAGCATGTGGGAAACGCCGTTGTTCTGCGGAGTTTCATTCCGCAAGCCGGTTCGGGTCACCACCACCGTTGCAATAAGGGGATTGGTATGATTTTCCACCAGAATCACCTCGAATCCATTGGAGAATTGGTGATAATGATAGTTGGGCAGGGTATACTGAATAGATTGTGAAGTAGCAGTTGAACAGAGGATCAGCAGAAAAATATAGAATAAAAAATAAAAACCGTGCTTCATATTTTGGTTCCTTTAATTTTTTCAATGCGATGATTGATAGAGGGATGACTATAGAACAAAAATTCCACTATGGGGTGAGGTGTTTTATCGGCCAGGTTTGATTCAGCCAGTTTCTGTAAGGCATTGATAAAATCTTGCCGGTGCGTCGACTGAGCGGCGAAACGATCGGCCTGATATTCAAAATGGCGACTGATATAATTGGTGAGCGGAGTAGTGAACAGGCCATAAGCAACGAAAATCAAACCAAGGTAAGGCAAGGCGTCCAGCTGATGAGCCGCATACCCCTGTCGAACGAGAATGGTTTGATAGATCTGGAATGAGATCCATAATCCAATCAATGAAATCAGACTGCTAAATAGAATACCTTTTAGCATATGCCGCTGAACGTGGTGGCCAATTTCATGGGCAAACACCGTTTCAATTTCAGAGGGAGAGCAGAGAGTCAAAAGGGTATCACCTAAAACTACCCGTCGGGTTTTGCCCAAACCTGTTAAAGCCGCATTGGCTTTCCTGGTATTTTTGCTGAGATCAAATTGAAACACCCCACTAATTTTAATTTTCCAATTTTCAGCCAATTTCTGAATGCGCTGTTTTAAGTCCTCATTTTCTAATGGTTTAAATTTATAGAATAGCGGAAAAATCACCAGTGGTGCTAACTGACCCAGCACCACACTGAAGAATAGCATAAAAGCCCAGGCCAATAACCACCAGAAATGGGGATAGCGCCAGAGGATGAGATAAAAGATGGTGAGGGTAATTCCACCCAGGATCAGACCGAGCAGTAAACCTTTCAGTTGTTCAATCACCCAGCGCCAGAAAGTTTGATTTGATAGGGCGAAGCGATGTTCCACAAGATAGCCCGAATAAAAAGAAAGTGGAAGATGGATAAACAGGTTAATAACTCCCAAACCGATTACAAAGAAATAAAATTGTATTAAAAAATGGGAGGAAAATCGACGGCTGGTAGCTGCCAGACTGGAAGCCCAGCCACTGGTGATCAAAATGATCCAGAAAAGCACATCGATGAGTAATCCCAGTAACGAGATATACAGCTTGATCTTCTGATATTTTTTGGCCGTGCTTTGCGTCATCGTGCTGTGGATTTTTCCAGGTAGGGTTTGAGTAAGTCTAAGAGTCGATGAATGTGTGAAGCCATCTTCATGCTGAAGCAAACGGCGTTGGTGGGATGGCAGGATTCGTCCATACAGGATTCCAGCCGTTCACCACAATTTTGTTGACGGTAGTAGTCACTCACCGGCATATATTTGGAACGAATAATCGATTTTCCCATTATCGGCTCTTTGTTGATGGCAGCCATGTATAACAGCTCATCTTCCAGAAAATTTCTTAAATCTTTCATTTGCAGGGCGGTCAAAGAATTAAAAATCGTTTCCAGCTCCTGCTTATCAAGAATTCTCATCAGAATTTCGGTGCGCTGAAAAAGCGATAATTTTTGTGATGTTTCCGGACTCATTTCTATTTTCCTTTGTCACAATGTTCGGGAAAATTTAAATGGCTGATATCAAATGAATTATGTTTTATCCAGAAATTTATTGATATCTGTTTTATTACCGACCAAAATCAGATTATCATCTTTTTCAATAACTGTTTTGGCATCCGGTACCAAAGTTTGAGTTTTGGTTTTTTCTTCACCCTTCTTGTTTTTTTCCAGATAAGACCTCTGAATAGTGACTAGATTTAAGCCATATTTGCGGCGCAGTTGAATTTCTTCCAGTGTTTTTCCCACAAAATTGGATGGGGTCTTTAATTCGATCACCGACAGCTGACCACCCAGAAAGAAAATTTCTCTAAAATGAGGATGCATCAACGAATAAGCTAATCTCTCACCGCTTTCCTGTTCGGGCAAGACTACCCGATCAATGCCTACCGCTTTTAAGATTTTTTCTTCGATAGGTTTGGTGGCGCGGGTGATCACCAGCGGAACTCCCATTTGTTTTAACAATACCGAGGTCAGCAAATTGGACTCAAAGTCCTCTCCAATGCAAACAATGGCTACGTCCACTTCATGAATGCCCTGGGCTTTTAAAGCGTTTTCATCGGTGCTATCCAGCTTAACGGCTACTGCCACATAATCCTGAATATGTTCCACGCGCTCCATTTGCCGATCAACCGCAATAACTTCTGCTCCTTTTTCCGTCAGGGCCTGGGCCAGACTGGAGCCAAATGTTCCTAATCCGAGAATAGCAAATTTTCGCATAGCTTTCACTCTTTTTACATTTTACTAATTTATTATTTTTTCGGTTAACTCACAAATACATATTTTCCTCTGGTTTTTTAAACAAAAAAGGCGGTTTTTATGAACCGCCTTTGTTTGCATAACGAGTGGAGAATTTTAAGCAATGGTGACGCTTTTATCCAGATAGACATCCTGGATGGCGTTTAATATTTCCACCCCTTCTTTCATGGGACGCTGGAAGGCTTTACGGCCAGAAATAAGACCCATTCCACCTGCCCGTTTGTTGATGACTGCCGTGCGCACGGCCTGTGCCAGATCGTCTTTCCCGGAGGCTCCACCAGAATTAATCAGACCCGCCCGACCCATGTAGCAATTGACCACCTGATAACGGGTCAAATCGATGGGATGGTCGCTGGTCAGCTGGGAATATACTTTTTCATGCGTCTTGCCAAATTTCAAGGCATTATAACCGCCATTGCATTCGGGTTGTTTTTGTTTCACAATATCCGCTTCCAGAGTAACGGAAAGATGATTGGCCTGTCCGGTTAGATCAGCGGCCAGGTGATAATCAACATTGTCCTTTTTAAAAGCGGAGTTCCGCAGATAAGCCCACAAAACAGTGACCATACCTAACTCATGAGCATAGCGGAACACCTCACTGATTTCCTGAATCTGACGGGAGGATTCGGCTGAACCAAAATAGATTGTCGCTCCCACTGCTACCGCTCCCATATCAAACGCCTGATCCACACTGCTGAACAGGATTTGATCGTACTTATTGGGATAACTAAGGAATTCATTATGGTTCACTTTTAACAGGAAGGGAATTTTATGTGCGTAGCGACGGGCCACCGATCCCAACACACCCAGAGTAGATGCCACCGCATTACAACCGCCTTCAATGGCCAACTTCACGATGTTCTCCGGATCGAAATATTCGGGATTCGGGGCAAAAGAAGCGCCCGCGGAGTGCTCAATTCCCTGATCCACCGGAAGAATCGAAATATAGCCGGTGCCGGCCAGCCGGCCAGTGTTGAAAATCAGCTGAAGATTCCGCAACACATTCGGACTTCGATCGGAACCAACATAAATACGATCGATAAAATCTGGACCCGGTAAATGCAATTTTTCCTTCGGTACTGTTTTACATTGATGATTAAGGAGATAATCCGCCTCCTTACCTAATAATTCAATAACTTTAGTTTTCATGTTCTGCTCCTTAAATTAATGATTACATGTCATATTCAATTTCAAAGAATACAAAATATAATAAAACATTAAAGAATAATAAAGAAAAAGGAAAGATTCATTCACCTCTTATTGAATCTCCTGCGATCCTGACAATGAATTCAGAAGCAGATGAAATGTAGTGGAGTGTTGTTCTATTTTGAATTTTCAATTTTTATCTCGGTACCTGTTAGATTTTTCTATTTCCGTCCTTTATCGATCCGAAATAAATTATGCTTTACTTAGATCGGGCCTCGGTGTATAATTGCCTAAATGGCTATAATTGATCAGGAGAACCGAACCATGAGTATCCCCGAAATTACCCTGGAAGATTTTCAACAGGTGCTCACCCCGCAAAATATAAAAGTCTTGCAAGTCATTTTTCTGGCCTTAGGTCTGGGGGTGCTTATTTTTGCAATGATAGCCTTCATGTTTTATTTTATACTTCCCCAGAATGAAGAACCGGCTGATGCCTCTGTCTTCAAAATTTTATCCATCATCCATCTCTTTCTCTTCCCGGTGGTTTTCTATATTTCGAAGCAGCTATACGACCGATTATTTCAGGGCCACCGATTTTCCCAGTTACCCAGCGATCCGGCACAACTACAGCGGATGTCGCGTCTTATGCTCGCTGAAAATATTCTGGCTATTATCCGCACCACCAACATTATCCGTCTGGCCATGTGGGAGGCTCTGGCACTGTTTGGCCTCACCATTTGCTTTTTGGGCAGTTTGCAGGGGATTCTACAGCATCATCCGCTGTACTGGATAAATCTGATCTCCGCCATTATTTTTGAGATGATCGTTTTTAATGAATTCCCTTCACGCCCGAAGTTGGAATTACTCTTCCGCGAGAAATGGCCTCACCAAACAATTTACCGATAAAAGCTAAAAATTATGGGTACTTCTGAGAAAATTTTTCGCTCACGCTGGAATCTCACTCGCCTCTTTGCGCAACTGGTTTTGAAAATTTTAGGATGGAAAACCACCGCCATCCCGCTGGATTTTTCCAAATTTATCTTAATTGGTGCCCATCATACTTCCAACTGGGACTTTGTGATTGGCTATCTGGTAATGTCGGCCATTGGCCTGAAACTCAAATGGGTAGGAAAACATACTCTTTTTCGCTGGCCTTTTGGGGGATTCATGCGCTGGCTGGGCGGTATCCCGGTGAATCGAACGCTGAGCACCAATTTTGTCGAGCAGGTGGTTCGCTATTTTCATCAGCATCAAAAATTTGTCATTGCGATGGCGCCGGAAGGGACCCGACGGTACACGGAGTACTGGCGCAGCGGATTTTATTACATCGCCCTCCAGGCTCAGGTGCCAATCGTGATGGGATTTCTGGATTATCAGAAAAAATTGGGCGGTTTGGGCGCATGGTTCTTACCCGGTGGAAATAAAGAAGCTGACCTCCAGATCATCCGCGATTTTTTTAAGGACGTTCACCCTAAATATCCGGAAAAAGCCGGATCCATTCGCTTTAAATCAAAAGCGTGAAAAATTCAGATTCATTCCTTCAAGTGAGAAAATTTTTGTTGTAAAAATCGTTGGAATGGAAGATGAAACTGAACAATCGAAATACCGCTGAAAATAATTACCATTCCCACCACACCCTGCCAGTGAACGACTTCCCCGAAAGTGAGATAATCCACCAGCAGAGCCACCAGTGGAGTTATATAAATGATTAAAGCCAGGGTGGTGGCGCTCCATTTTTGTAGCAGCCAGTAATACAGGGCAAAGGCTAAAGCCGATCCAATAGCTCCTAAATAAACCACCGCCAGGACAACCCGCAGATTGATGTGCAACGGATTCCAGGGTTCCAGAATAAGACTGAATCCATAAAGGATAACAACTCCTTGCAGCATCTGGTGAAAACTCAAAGCGACCGGATTGACTTTCGGTAGATGTTTCTTAATCAATACTACCGACATAGCCCCGCCCGCGGCACCTATGATAATGGCCACAATCGCCCATAACACCTGCCGATCGAAACGAGTGCTGATCAGTTGATCCAGAAATACGATGGTGACACCAACCAGCGCTAAAAGCAGACCGATAAACTTGGGTCGTGAAAATCGCTCGCTACGGAACAGAAACGTCGCCCAGATACCGGTGAATAAAGGAAAGGTTGCAAAAAAAATTGCGGTTACCCCGGCACTCAAATACTGCTCACCCCAATAGATCAATCCATAATCCAGGGCATACATCAGAAAAGCACTGCTGGCGATGACCAGAAAATCCCGCTTTGGCAGGCGGAGAGAAATCCTCTTCCAAAAAATGAAGCCCAGCAAAAGTAATAGGGCTAAGGTAAATCGCAGACTGGCCCCCAAAAAAGGGGGTAAACCCTCCAGACTGATTTTAATGGCGATCCAGGTTGTTCCCCATACCACGCATAAAAAGAAAAACACCACCAGCGGCATAATAGACCTTTAAATAAATCCTGAAATTTTGTACATAAATCGTAAATTTAATTGGTTTAGTTCCTACGAACAAGCCTGGAGAAGGTTTCTCTGTACTTTACATCGACCCTTTTTCTGCCACATTGCACCATTGTGAGGAAAAAAATAGTCTCGTTTGATTATGGTCGATAAACCGAAGGAAAAAAAAATATCAGAGAAAGTTTTTTCTCAATTTCGCTTAAATTAAATGGCAAAATTTTAAAAAACATAAAAGGAGAATTCTTATCCATGCTGGAAATTTATTTTATTCGTCACGGTGAGTCAGTGGGCAATAAGGAAGAGCGATTCCGGGGGCAGTGCGATTTTCCACTGAATGGAAACGGTATCCGGCAGGCCGAGGCTTTGCGAGATGAACTGAGTTCCCATCACTTCACCACCATATACAGCAGTCCCTTACAGCGTTCATTAAGAACGGCGCAGATTGTGGCCGATGGTCGCATCCCGGTAATTGAGTCGGAAGGATTTACCAATATTGCTCTGGGGGCCTGGGAAAACCAGCCCAAGGCCTATATTCGGCAGAAATTTCCCGAGCTGTGGCAGATCTGGATTACCATGCCGGAGAAATTGTTCTTTGAAGGGATGGAGACGCTGGGCATGGTGCAGCAGCGCGCCTATCACGCTCTGCGAGAATTATTGTCCAGGCATTCCGAAGGAAAAATTGCGGTAGTCAGTCACCGGGCGGTGTTGAAGCCCTTGTTTGCGGCGATGCTCGGTATGGCTGAGCCCTATTTCTGGAAGATCCAGCTGGATACCGCTTCCTACAGTGTGGCAGAATATCGTCCTGAACGCGGATTTACTTTCACCGTTATTAATCAAAATAAACATTTAGGTCAGTATCTACGAGAGGAATTAGGTTGAGAAATGTGGGTAATGAGAAAAACTGTTAAATGAACTTTTTAAAAATAAACAGATGATGAAAAACGATAAATCTATTCTGAATAAAAATTTTCCATCCATTTTGTATTTTGTATTAATTATTTTTTATTCATCGAATCTGGAGGTTTTTTCAATGGATCTAAAGATTGGAGACCCGGCGCCGTCATTTCGGTTGAAAGATGAAACAGGTCAATGGCGGGAGTTGAGCGAGTTTAAAGGGAAAAAAATCGCTCTCTATTTTTATCCCAAGGATAATACTCCTGGTTGTACCAGTCAGGCCTGTAGTTTCCGGGATGGATATGACACTCTGCAAGCGGCTGGGATCGTGGTGTTGGGGATCAGTTACGATTCGCCTGAATCTCATCGCCAGTTTAAAGAAAAGCATCGGCTTCCTTTTCCGTTATTAAGCGATGAGGACAAGCAGGTTGCCAGGGCGTATGGTGCTTATGGAGGATTACTAAAATTTCTGATGCCCAGGCGTTACACTTATCTCATCGATGAAGAGGGTCGCATTGTTCACATTTTCAAGAAAGTGGATGTCAACCGCCAGGCCGAAGAAGTGCTGGATGCCTTCCGAAAGGCAGGGGAGGATAAAAAATAGATTTGGTACTTAGAATTTTTTTCATTTAATGATGAAAAAATAAATGCTTAAGGATATAGTGAGATGTGTTTCAATTCTCTTTCAGATTTGAGAAAAAATCATATTGCAAAAACTTGTAAAATGTTTTCATTAAAAATTTTTTTAACGAGTGTTTAAACAATAATCTTAATAAATAAGATTTTCTCCATGCCCATCAACCTTTTTTACTTATTTGGCTTTCAGGAGAGTGTATCGCTGAAATTGGTGCAAGCTACTTTCCGCGAGCGGTTATTTGCCCAGCTGATCGATGGCATTTTGCTGGGAATTTTTAGCGGATTGTATTTCTATGTTGCCAGCGGTGGAAAATTTTATTCGCTATGGGTGTCGCCGTTTTTTCCCTGCTACTTGCTACAGTTCACTGAGCCATTCCTGCCTTCAGTATCCGATTGGTGGTGGGGAGGTTATTTTATCACTTTTTCCCCACCGGGAGTGGCCGAATTACATCTGGCGATTCCTTCCCCAATTTTAATCATTGTATATGCGACATATTATACTTTCTTCCATTATTACTTTGGGCAGACGCCGGGTAAGATGCTGAAAGGCCTGGTGGTGCTTACTGATCAGAATCAGAAACTGAATGGTAATCAATCCTTTCAGCGCTGGTTACTTTATCTGCTCTCTTTGCTGCCGCTGGGGGCCGGTTTCTGGCCAATTTTACGGTCATCCAGTGCACCTTGCTGGCATGATCATCTGGTAGGAACGAAGGTGTGGCGTTTTGTTAGTTTTACGGACTGATATGCCTCGCGCAGAGACGCAGAGATGGCTGGGGAAAAAGGTATCTCATATCCTAAAGTAGACCTGTAGTAATCGAGCTTTAGCTCGATGTTGTTTTCTCACCCGGGGAATAGGTTTGTGGTTGGTTTTTTTGAGATAATTATTTTTTTTTAAATACCGGGCTAAAACCCGGTGGCATAAATAATATTTTAGATTTTAGATTTAATATTGTTCTATCTGATCATCTGCCGGTTTGTTGATGGACGCCGTGGCGGGAAACAATTCTCGCGCAGAGACGCAGAGATGGCAGAGGAAGAGCAGTGCGATAGTTAAAAGGGTATAATTCATATTTTGTAATTTTTATTTTGTA
>Ga0067045_1028356_pt1 | contig 35605 bp, 31 predicted proteins | sample TerdegcTABiofilm_FD_59184 | JGI IMG/M metagenome (GOLD analysis project Ga0067045, IMG submission 59184) | Combined Assembly of (Gp0054472, Gp0054536) Wastewater bioreactor microbial communities from Singapore -Terephthalate degrading...
AGCCTGCGGGACAAAAAGGCTCCGCACGCCAACATGAATTTGCTGTTCTACGGCCCCCCTGGGACCGGGAAAACAGAATTAGCCAAGCACGTTGCGCAGCGGCTGGAGCGTGAGCTGGTCACCAGACGCGCCAGTGAACTGCTCGACCCCTACCTCGGCATGACGGAGCGACGCATCGCAGAGGCCTTCCGGTCTGCGGAAAAAGATGAAGCAGTGCTCCTGATCGATGAAGCGGACAGCTTCATCTTCGATCGAGGCCTGGCCGTCCGGTCCTGGGAAGTGACCGCAGTCAACGAGTTCCTGACCCAAATGGAGCGTTTTCGCGGGCTCCTTATCTGCACCACCAACAGGATGGAGCAACTGGATTCCGCTTCCATACGCCGCTTCAACCAAAAAATCGGCTTCGATTACCTCACGAGTGACGGCAACGTCGTATTCTACCGGCGCATGTTGGCGCCTCTTGTTCATGGCAGGTCAACGAAGGGCGTGCTGAATCCGCTTTGCCATTGTTCCAACCTTGCTCCCGGGGATTTCAAGATTGTGCGTGATCGATTTTCGTTTTATCCTCAAAATGAAATAACGCATGAGACCCTTGTCCAGGCCCTGCTGGAGGAGTCTCAAATCAAGGCAAGCCGGAACCGGACAAACCCCATCGGCTTCAACCGTCCATCCCGAAAGTGAGGGGAACATGCCTGCCAAGCAGGATCCATATGCCAGCCCGGCCCAGAAAGCCGTCAGTTTGTACAGCTTGCTGCTTTTCACGGGCAAGCGCTACTTCTTATCGGAATTGGCCGATGAACTGGACTGTTCCAAACAGACGGTGCTGCGCATGATGGAGCAGCTGGAAAGAGGCATGGGGATTTCCCTGGAGACAGGGAAAGAGGGCAACCGGCGATGGTTCAGGGTGAAAACGCCACGAACGAAACCGCAGGTGGCGTTGGACCCGGATGACATCAGCAAGCTTCTGCTTTGCAGGGACCTGGTTCGCCACCTTCTCCCCAAACCGATCCTCAAGAAACTCGATGAGGTTGTGGCCAAGGCCACGGTTTTGCTGCCGAACATGGAGGAACGCTCGACCGCCCTCGATTGCCTCGGGGGAATCATGGTCAAAGGGGGTATCGACTACACGCCCTTTGAGGCGAGCATCGAAACCCTCCTGGCCGCCATCCCGCGAAAGGCGGTATGCGAGGTCCGTTACAAGAGCTTCAACGCCGATGCCGCAAAAGTTCACTACTTCGCCCCTATGCGTCTCACTGCCTATCGCGAAGCGCTGTATGCGGAGGGATGGTCCGTGGACCCGCGTGGCAAGCCAAGGCAGAAACACAGGATGGTCCTTGCCGTACACCGCATGGAGAAGGCCGAACCGACCAGGCTGACTCATGATTTTGAGCCGTGGTCCTCGCCGGAATATTTTGGGTTCCCTGAATGTGAGCCGTATCGGGTCAAGGTCGCTTTGTCCGAGTCCGCCGCTCGGTATGTCCGCGAGCGGAAGTGGAGCGATGACCAGGTATTCCATGAGCACGCGGACGGCAGCGCTGTTCTGGAATTCACCGCGCAAAGCCGCAGCGAAGTCGTTTCCTGGGTATTGTCCTTTGGCGGCGAAGTAGAAATATTGGAACCAGTAGATGTTAAATTAAAATTAGTCGAAGAATTCGAAAAAGCATTAGTGACTTATAAAAAAACAAGATAACCGAGAGAGGTAAATTAATGAACTCTATCGTTATCCTTGAGAGCGAATGGGATAATGATTTGAATACAACTGAAAGCGTTATACCTGTATTTGAGCTATTTGCTAAGCATAATGAAGTATGCATATGCCACAAGCATTACCATAGCAATAAAGAACTCTTGAAGTGGATAAATGATTATATAAATCATAAGGATCATGATATTTGTTACATTGCCGGGCATGGTAGCGGGAAGCGCCTAGAGGGCTTATTTAAAGACATCAATATCGGAAAGTTGGCAGAAAATATCCCTCAAGAAAAAAAACGCAAAGTCCGTAAAGGGTTGTACTTCGGAACATGCGATAGTGGAAAATATATTAATGAACTATTTGATCGATGCTATCCAGCAATATCGTGGCTTGCTGGATATACAAAAATTGTTCCATGGTTTGAATCGACAATGATTGACATTCTTTTCTTAGAGTACTTTATGTTTGGTGCATGCAGAAAAATAAAAAATGGTGATTCATTTGAATTTAAAAATGACTCTATAGAAATAGACAATTCGACTATAAGATCTGTGAGAAGAACTTACGCGCGGTTATTAGAAGATGTAAAATTAGCGCAGCTGTGCGGCCTCGTGGTACGAAGCAATAAAAATCAAAACTTATTAATATAGCATATGGCTTGAGTCAGAGGTAAAGGATGAGCAAAGTTCATCACTCCGAACGCTGCAAATTGTGTAAGTCGCGAATCCAGGAACTGCTCCGGGCCGCGTATGGCCGAGTGCTGCCGAACCACAAGCTTTTTCTTGCTGCGAAGGTCGCCGATTTGCCGCCATCTCCGCACAATGAAGTGCTGGGAAGCATTTACGCGGCGCTCCAACAGTCGCGTGGTCATACCGATTTCCCTCGAAGAACACAGTTGCCCCACGTGGACTTCTTTCTCCCAGACCAGAAGATGATCGTGGAGGTAGATGAGTCTCAACACTTCACAGCCCTGCGATGCCTGACGCTCTCGCTTTACCCAAAACAAATCTGCCTGGGTTTCCCGCGCGAAAGATGGCGGCAGCTCTGCCAAACGCTGGACAAACGGGACAACGATCCTATCGACCGGGATGAGACCAGAGCCTGGTACGACACGCTCCGAGATTTCGCGCCACAGTTCTTGAGCCTCAAACCGACCGTGCGGCTCTACATCAAGGACTATGTCTGGTGCTCCTTCTCGCCGTCATCCAAGAAGGACATTGCGGCATTCAAGAGCCTCATCAAAAAGCAACAGGAAGGCTCGACATGACTCAAGAAGACAATTGCCCAGACCTCTACGCCTCTGACGCCGACATTCCACAAATCCCCTTTGCCATCAAAAAATTGGGATTGGCCAGTCACCATTACGGCACCAAGGCGAGACGTAAGGACTTCAAAGACGACTTCATTCATATTCTCAATAAGTTCGATGCGCATGAATGCGATTCGATTCTGTTCGCGTCGTATACGCTGAAGACGAACACCATTGAAAAGCTCAACTTACCATTTGTATTGCAGGATCTTGCCTACATCCGCGCAATTTTTTTTGAGGAATTGCTGAATGTTCGCGGCATAGAGTCATGTACGCGCTATCACGTATGGATGAAGATCGGGGCGAAGTGGGTGCAGCACATCTGCCACCAAGCCTTCAAAAAATTGAAAAATAATGAAGACTGTGCTGACCGTTTCGTAAAAGGATTTGCAAAAAAGCGTGCCAGCATGAATTTCGCACTTATGCTGTGCGGAGAGACGAATATCATCTTCCGCCAACCCAAACCTTACGATATAATTGATACGCGAGAATTTTTAAAAGCTTTCCCTAAATCCGTTTCAATAATTCTTAATCCTGGTCACGACAAGATGGGGACTGGATATATGAATCCAAAGAAAAAGTATCTTTCTCAGAAAAATAGAATAATCGTCTCTGTCTGGAATGAAGGTAAGTTATCAAAGAAGAATCCATTGCGATCTGTTGATGGAAAAGTGCCTTGGTCTTTATTTGAGAACGAACAGGAAGCGACTAATCGGATTGAACCTATATTTGAAAACGGGCGCGAAACAGCTGAACAGAATGAATCAGTTGACTCGTCTAGGATAAGCAAGGATGTCCGTTTGGCGGTTTTGAATATTCAAATGGGATAGACTGGACGACGTCCACTGTCTTGGCGATGATCCGACAAGTTTTTTCTCTGACATTGGGGATGACCTGTCCGGCACTTTGAGAACCGAAACCTGGAAGAGTGCCCCCCCCTGGGGTCGCCATCCTGCCTTGAGGAGGAGGATGGCGAACGGCCTTGACGAGCAATGCCGAATCTGCCGATTTCAAATGTCCCCCCATTGTCCCCCCAGCTTTTTTGGCAAAAGAAAAAGGCCTCGCGCTTTTCGCCGCGAGGCCTTGTCATTCCTTGGTACCGGGGGGGGGACTCGAACCCCCAAGGGCGTGAACCCGGCGGATTTTGAGTCCGCTGCGTCTACCAATTCCGCCACCCCGGCACAGGGGTTTCATTCATAGGGGAGCGCGGCGGGCGGTGTCAATGGCCCGCTTTCCGCGCCTTGCCAGCGCCCCCCGGACCTGCTATCCCCGCCGCGTCGCCCGCAACAACGAGGAAACACGCATGATCCCCACCGGCTCCCTGGTCAACGCTGCGGCCATCATCGCCGGCAGCCTGCTCGGCGTGCTCCTGCACGGCCGCTTTCCGGACCGGTTCCGGACCATCGTGTTCCAGGGCCTGGGCCTCTGCGTCCTGCTCATCGGCATCCAGATGGCCCTCAAGGTGGAGAACATCCTCATTGTGATCTTCAGCGTGCTCCTGGGCGGGATCATCGGGGAACTGCTCGACCTGGAGGGGCTCTTCGAGCGGCTGGCCGGACGCTTCAAAAAGATGATGCGCTCCAAGGACACGGGCTTCACCGACGGGCTCATCACGGCCTCGCTCATCTTCTGCATCGGGGCCATGGCCATCGTGGGCTCGTTCGACGAGGGCATCCGCGGCGACGCCACGGTGCTCTACACCAAGTCCATCCTGGACGGCTTCGCCGCCGTGGCCCTGGCCTCCACCTACGGCCTGGGCGTGCTCTTCTCCTTCCTGCCCGTGCTGCTCTACCAGGGCGGACTCACGCTCTTCGCCGGGTTCTTCCAGCAGCACTTCACGCCGCAGCTCATCGCCCAGCTCACCTCCACCGGCGGGATGCTCATTCTGGGCATCGGGTTCACGCTTTTGGACATCAAGCGCGTAAAGCTCTCCAACCTCCTGCCTTCGCTCCTGGTGGTCGTGGTCCTGACCCTGTTTTTCGGCTAATCCCCGGTCCAGGGCTCCTTCTTCCAGGCCAGCAGGTCCTCGTAGATCTGCTGGACCGTGGCCGTGGGCACGTACTCGGCCTCCACGATGCCGTCCAGTTCGTGCATCCTGAAGAGCGAGGCCCAGGGCTTCTTGCAGAGTTCGTCCCAGGCGCCGTAGCCCTTCTGGGTCAGGGAGCGCTTGCCGCGCTGGCTCAGGCGCACCTCCCAGGCCTCGTAGGCGTTCAGGTCGTCCAGGGTCTCCTCCGGGGTGCTGGCGTGCACCGAGCTGGCCTGGACCGTGAAAGCGATGAGCCCCTGGACCACGATGTCCTCGAAGAACCGGCCCCAGTCCTCGCTGCGGTTGGCTTCCTTCAACAGCGTGCGGAAATCTTCAGCCATGTCTCGCTCCTTGCGGGATTTCGTCGGATGTCAGGCCTTGTGCCGGATGTGGACAAGAAAGGCAAGGCCGGGATCAGCCGAGCCAGGCCGCGGCCAGGGGCAGGCTCAGGGCCGAGAACGCGGTCTGGATGGTGATGATGGCGGCCATGAGGTCCGCGTCCCCGCCCATCTGGCGCGCCAGGATGAAGGACGAGGCCGAGGCCGGCACCGCGGTGAAGAGCACCGCCACCAGCCGGGAAACAGGGTCCACGCCGAGCAGGGAGCAGGTCCAGGCGGCCAGGACCGGCAGGAAGACCAGATGCAGGAACGAGGCCAGGGCCAGGGGCCGGGTCTGGGCCAGTTGGAAGCGCAGGCCCGCACCCACGGCCAGAAGCCCCAGGGGCAGGGCCGCCCGGCCCAGGATGGCGGCCACCTCGGAGAGCCCGAAGGGCAGGCGCAGGCCCAGGCCGTTGAGCAGGAGCCCGGCCAGGCAGGCCAGGATGAGCGGGTTCTTGACCAGCTCGCGCAGCACGCCCCGGACGCCGGGCCGGGAGACGCCCTCGCCGTGGCGGTTGAGGGCCACCACCGCCAGGGTGTTCACCAGGGGGATGAGCACCACCAGGGCCACGGCCGAGCGGGCCAGGCCCTCCACGCTCAGTAGGGCCGCGGCCGCGGACAGCCCCACGTAGGTGTTGGGCCGGATGGCGCCCTGGACCACGGAGGTGAAGGCCGGACCCGTGAGCCCCAGCCAGGGCCGCGCCAGGAAGAGCAGCCCGGCCGCGGCGCAGACCGCCAGGACCAGGGCCAGGGCCGGCAGGGCCACGGGCAGGCCGCCCAGGTCCTTGGCCGAGAGGCTGTCCACCAGGAGCGCCGGAAAAAGCACGTAGTAGGTGAGCCGCTCCATGTCCGGCCAGAAGGCCTCGCCCGGAAAGTCCAGGCGCTTGAGTCCGTATCCCGCCAGGATCAGGGCGAAGATCGGGGCGATGCCCGCCAGTATCTGGGCCACGGCCTACTCCGGGATGGAGGGCATGGCCGCGAAGCGCGGCTCGTGCAGGGGCAGGAGGATATCGGCCATGGCCTTGACCCGCAGCATGGTGTCGTAAGCCTCCTGGGGGCTGGTGCAGGTGCCCGGGGGGATGACCTCCATCTCCATGGCCCGCACGGCCTTGGGCGGCTCCAGGTTTTCCATGATCACGCAGAAGCCGGTGATGGCCGCCACGCCCTTGGCCGTGTCCACAAGCACGGTGAGCCCGCCCCTGGTGTGGGCCGGGGTGTGCGCCACGCGCACGCCGGGAACGATCTCCATGTCGCCGGTCACGGGCACGATCTGGCCGTTCTCCTCCGGCTCCAGGATGTAGTCTTCCAGGTAGCGGTAATCCAGGGGATGCGGGTTGTGGATGGCCGCAAGCTCGGCCTCGTGGACGTAGATCTTCGCGTTCACGCAGAGCGCGTCGTTCTCGCAGTGATCGTTGTGCAGGTGGGTGTGGATGACGATGTCGATGTCCTCGGGCTTGAGGCCGTACAGGGCCAGCCCCTGCTCGAAGGTGTAGATGCGGCCGCCCAGGGCCTTCTCCCGCTCCTCGGACTGAATGGGCCGCATCTCGCCCGTGTCCACGAGGATTTTCTTGTCCCCGCCCTCCAGGTACCAGCAGTAGATGGGGATGACGTAAGGCGTGCCGTAGCCCTGCTGGTAGGTCATCATGCCCTTGTCGAAGACCTTGCTGCCCATGACGATGGGATGGATGACGAAGGCCATGTCCCCCTCCTAGATGAGTACGCCGACCACCGCGCCGGTCATGCACGAGCTCAGGAATCCGGAAATGATGCTGCGCAGGCCCAGTTCGGCCACCTCGCGGCTGCGCTCCGGGGCCATGGCCCGCAGGCCGCCGATCATGATGCCCAGGCTGCCGAAGTTGGCGAAGCCGCACATGGCGTACACCAGGATGAGGCGGCTGCGCTCCGAAAGCGCGCCCGGCTCCAGGGCCGCCAGGTTCAGGTAGGCCAGGAGTTCGTTGAGCACCACCTTCACGCCCAGCAGCGAGCCGGCGGTCTGGGCCTCGGCCCAGGGCACGCCCAGGAGCCAGGCCAGGGGCGCCAGGACCCAGCCCGCCGCCCGCTCCAGGGAGAACGCCGCGCCGCCCACGTCCGGCAGCAGGCCCAGGACGGAGTTGGCCAGGGCCACCAGGGCGATGAGCACCACGAGCATGGCCAGGATGTTCAGGTACAGCCCGATGCCGTCGGTGGTGCCCTGGGCCACGGCGTCCATGCTGCTCATGGCCGTGCGCGGCGGGGCCACGCGGCCCAGAGTGACCTCCCCGGTCTCCGGGACCAGGATCTGGGAGACCAGGATGGCGGCCGGCGCGCTGATGATGGAGGCCACCAGGAGGTGGCCCAGGGCGTCGGGAATGGCCTGGCGCAGGATGCTCGCATAAAGGATGAAGACCGTGCCCGCGATGGTGGCCATGCCGCTGGTCATGCAGGTGAACAGCTCGCTGCGGGTGAGCCGGCCGAAATAGGGCCGGATGATGAGCGGGGCCTCGATCATGCCCACGAAGACGTTGGCGGCCACGGACAGGCCCAGGGCCCCGCCGATGCCCATGCTCTTCTCCAGGATCAGGGAGAAGAAGCGCACCACCGCCGGCAACACGCGCCAGTGGAACAGCAGCGCGGACAGGGCGCTCACCACCAGGACCAGGGGAATGGCCTGGAAGGCCAGCACGAACGAGGAGCCGGGATAGCTTTCCTGGAAGGGCAGCGGCCCGCCGCCCAGGTAGCCGAAGACGAAGGAGGTGCCCTGGCGGGTGGCGGCCTCCACGGCCGACACGGCCCGGTTCAGCCAGACAAAGGCCTCCCGGCTGGCGGGCAGCCTGAAAAGCAGCAGGGCCACGCCGAACTGCAGGGCCAGGCCCGTGAGCACGGGCCGCAGCCGCACGGCCTTGCGGTTTTCACTCAGAAGCCAGCACAGGCTCACGAGCACGAACAGGCCCAGAACGCTTTGCAGCATGACGTTCGCCCCCCGGATGGCCTACGCGCTTTTGTCCACGCCAGCAAGGGCGGCTGCGGCCCGGAACACCGGCGGCAGGGCCAGTCCGGCCAGGAGCGCGAGGCCCAGGAGGCAGAAGCCCAGGCTGAAGCGCCCGGCGTCGCCGAAGAGCCCCAGAGCCACGGGCACGCCGCCCAGGCCCGACAACATGCCCAGGGGCACGGCCAAGGACACGGCCAGGCTGCGCATCTCCCGGGGAAAGACCTGGGCCAGGGAGGCGAAACAGGCCGGGAAAAAGAGCACCGAGAGCACGGCCTGGAGCACGAGGATCGCGGGCAGGGCCGCCGCCGGCGCCAGGCCCAGGCCGAGCAGGGCCAGGCCCGTGCCCAGGAAATAGCCGCGCAGGGTGAAGAAGGCCCCCAGCCGGTCCGTGAGCCAGCCCGCGAAAAGCGCGGCGAACAAGGCCGCGAACCGAGCCAGGCTCAGGAATTCGTTGGCCCGGGAGCGCTCCAGGCCGCCCGCCACCAGATAGAGCGTGGACATGGTGAAGACCCCGAAGCTGGCGCCGATGGCCAGGCCGAAGGCGCAGGCCGTGGCCCAGAACGCCGGACGCGTCAGGAGCGTCCGCAAGGCCCGGCGGGACGGCGGGTGGCCGTGCTGGTCCGGACCCAGACGGCGCAGGAGGAAGAGCAGGCCCGCGCAGAGCTGGGCCAAGCCCAGGAAAAGCAGCGCGGCGCGCCAGGAAAAGGCGCGCAGCACGGCCTCGGCCAGGAGCGGGGCCAGGGTGTAGCTCAGGTTGGGCGCGATCTCGTGCACGGCCAGGGCCTTGCCCCAGTCCTGGGGCCGGGCCAGAAAGGTGACCGTGGCGATGCCCGAGGGCAGATAGAGGCCCGTGGCCAGGCCCACGCCGAACAGGGCCAGGCGGAACAGCGGCATGCTCGCGGCCGCGGAGGCCCCCAGCAGGGCCAGGCCCGCGGCCAGGGCCGAAAGGGCCACGGTGCGGCGGTGGTTCAGGAGGCTGGACACGGCGCTGTTGCAGAGCAGGCCCAGGGCATTGCCCCCGCCCACCAGGAGGTAGAGGCGGCCAGCCCCGGCGTGGCTCAGGTCCAGGTCGGCCTCCACCGCGGGCAGGAGCGGGGCCAGGCTCGTGCGCGAGAGGAAGTTCAACAGGAACAGGAGGGTCACGAAAAGCAGGGCCGGAAGCGCGACGGCGAATGGCTGGTTCTGCTGCGGCTGCATGGGCTGCTCCCTGCGGCCCTGTTATCCGCATTGCGCAGCCTTCGCAACGGCGGCACCTTGCCAGGAGTATTATATTTTCCGGGCCGCCCTTGACCGCAAACACCGGAGGCACGTACATTGTCCGCAGACTGCGGGTTTTTCCCCGCGCGGACCCGGAGGAACACCACATGGATGTCGAACTGGCCAAACCTTTCATCAAGGCCGCCGTCAGCGTCATTTCCACCATGGCCTTCATCACGCCCAGGGCCGGCAAGCCCTTCGTCAAGAAGAACAGCGTGGCCCAGGGCGACGTCACCGGCCTGGTGGGGCTTACCGGGGAGAAGAACGGCAGCGTCTCCCTCTCCTTTTCCAAGGCCTGCGCCGTGGCCATCGTCAAGAACATGCTCGGCGACGACATCAGCGACATCATGAACGACGTGAAGGACGCCGTGGGCGAAATCACCAACATGGTCTCGGGCCAGGCCCGCGCCGGACTGGCCGAAAAGGGCCTCGTGTTCCAGGGCTCCACCCCCTCGGTGATCATGGGCGACGGCCACACCATCTCGCACATGGCCAGGACCCCGATCATGGCCATCCCCTTCGAGACCGACCACGGGGGTTTCACCATCGAGTTCTGCTTCGAGTGAGCCGCGGCGGCGCAAAAGAACAGACAACCGGCGGAGCGCATATCTCATGGCCATGCTTGACGGTTTCCGCGACAAGGACTTCCTGGAACAGGTCACGATCCTCAACGAGATCGCGGCCTCCAAGGATATCTCCAACCTGCCCGGGCTCATGGACCTCTTCCGGCGGCCCGTGGGCGACACCTCCATCGATTTCATGGTGGTCAACGCCCTGACCGCGGTGCTCTCGGGCAACGAGGCCAAGACCGTGGAGGGCCTGGCCTCGGGCAACGCGGGCTATCGCACCCTCTGCATCCGGGTCATCGGCGAATACGGCTTCAGCTCGGCGGGGCCCATGCTCACCAGCCTGGGCGAAAACGAAACCGACCCGGACCAGCTCCAGGAAATCCTCTCCGCCCTGTCGCGCATCGAGGCCCCGGACGCCCTGCCTCTGTTCCGCAAACACAGCCAGAGCCCGGACGCCTTCACCTCGGCGCTCTGCGTGGAAATGCTCGGCCGCATGGGCGACACGGCCTCGGCCCCCGCGCTCATGGCCCTGGTGGAGGGCAACGAGACCGACGAGAGCTACGAGCGTTGCGAGCTGACCACCTGGAAGGCCGTGGAGGCCCTGGCCGCCCTGGGCACCGAGGAGACCCTGGGCTTCCTGGTGGAGAAGCTCCACCACAAGAACCCCACGGTGCGCCGGATCATCACCGACACCCTGGTGCACACCGGCGAGCCCTCCCTGCCGCTGCTCTCTCGCGTGTTCGAGCAGGGCGACACGGACGAGAAGATCCTGGCCGCCAACCTGCTCGGCTTCATCGGCCACAGGAAAGGCGCGGACGCCCTGGTGGCCGGACTGGACAAGGGCCTGGCCGGGGACGCCAACGTCCGCTACGCCGTGTACGAGGCCCTGGGCCGCATCGGCACCATGAAGGGACTCATCTGCCTCATGGACGGGCTCAAGGAGACCGACGAGCTCATCCTAATGGCCGTGGTCGCGGCCCTGGAACTGCACGTGAGCCCGGGCGTGATCAAGGCCCTCACCGCGCTCCTGACTAAGGCCAACGAGCAGAGCGACCGCCTGGCCCGGGCCGTGATCAACTCCAAGGCCGTGCGGCTCTTCGACGCGCTTTACGAGTTCGAGGGCGCGGCCGCGGCCCTCATCGACGCCCTGGCCGAGTCGCGGGACCCGGAGATCCTGGAGGCCTTCCGCGACAAGCTGGAGGAGATCGGCGGGGACCGCGCCGAGGAGGATCTGGCCCGCCTGCCCAGGGACGTGGCCGCGGCGCGCAAGGCCCTGGCCGCGGACGACTCCCGCTCCATGCTCGCCCTGCACCGCAGCATCCTCACGGACCTGGGCTTCGAGCCGCTCACCGGGGCCAACGGCCAGGAGGCCTTCGCCTTCGTGGAGGCCGGGGAACCCATGGAGCTGGTCATCACGGACATGAACATGCCCATCATGGACGGCATGGAACTGGTGGAAAAACTCCGCTCCACCGAGGGCTACGAGAACGTCCCGGTGATCATGGTCACCACGGAGTCCGAGGCCTCCCAACGCAATCTGGCCCAGAAGGCCGGCGTCACGGCGTTCATCACCAAGCCCTTCAAGCCGGACGCGCTCAAGGCCAAGATTCTCGAGGTCCTGGGGGCCTAGCCTTCGCCTGCTGGATCGGCCCGGCGGCGCTCACAACGAGGCGGCATTATTATTTTCTTTCTTATTGCCTTTCCGGTCTCATATCCATAATATTAAAGACTGTGCCTGATGCGGCCGATGGGGGAGGAATGCGCCTCGGCTGCCCGCAGGCGTTTTCCCGCGACCGGTAAAGACAGGGGTGCATCGGGGCAATGTTCGCCATCATCGGCATAGTCGTGGTTCTGGGCGGCGTCATCGGCGGCTACCTTATGGAGCACGGCAACCTGAGCGTGCTCTTCCAGCCCGCCGAGGTGGTCATCATCGGCGGCGCCGCCTTCGGCTCCCTGCTCATCTCCGCCCCGTTCAAGGTCGTCCTTGAGATCTTCAAGGGCTGCATCAAGGTCCTCACCGCCAAGGACCCCGAGAAGAAGGACTATGTGGAGATCCTCATGGTCCTCTACGATCTTCTGGGCATGGCTCGGCGCGAGGGCGTCATCGCCATTGAAAGCCACGTCAACGCCCCGGACAAGAGCGCCATCTTCACCCGCTATCCCAAGGTGGTCAAAAACCACGAGGTCCGCGACTTCATCTGCGACAACTTCAAGACCTTCATGGCCGCGGGCATGGAACCCCATGAGCTGGAAGCGCTCATGGACATCGACATCGAATCCCACCACGCCCACGCCATGCACCCGCCGCACTACCTGAACCGCACCGCCGACTCCCTGCCCGGCATGGGCATCGTGGCCGCGGTGCTCGGCGTGGTTCTGACCATGGGCAAGATCAACGAGCCGCCCGAGGTGCTGGGCCACAGCATCGGCGCGGCCCTGGTCGGCACCTTCCTGGGCATCCTGGCCTGTTACGGCTTCCTGGGACCCATGGCCGCCAACATGGAAAACAAGGCCCAGATCGCGGACGCCCAGCTGCGGGTGGTGCGCGCGGCCATGATCGCCTTCGCCCTGGGCTGGCCTCCGCCCATGGCGCTGGAAGCGGCCCGCCGGGCCATTCCCAGCGGCGAGCGCCCCACCTTCGAGGAGGTCGAGGAAATCCTCAAGAACGCCCGCAAGCAGGGCGGCTGATCCCATCCAGCTTCCGGCCCGGCCGGACCCGTGAGTCTTTGAGCCATGGCTGAAAACAAGACCATCATCATCAAGAAGATCAACAAGGTCGCCGGCGGCGCCCATGGCGGCAGCTGGAAGGTGGCCTACGCCGACTTCGTCACCGCGATGATGGCCTTCTTCCTGCTCATGTGGCTCATCAACATGACGCCCCAGGAGAAGAAGGAACAGCTGGCCGGCTACTTCAAGGAGTTCAGCCTGTTCGACAAGGGCGGCAAGCGGCCCATCTTCATGGAGGAGGCCGGTCAGCCCATTCCGATGAAGGTCGAGCGGGGCGCGGACAACAAGCCCATGGCGCCCGTGGAGGCCACGGACGTGGAGCGGGCCCAGGAGGCCATGGTCGCCGGCTTGCGCAAGGACATCGAGGAAAAACTCGCGGACATCAAGGACCAGGTCCTGGTGGACAACTTCGAAGGCGGGGTGCGCATCCAGATCATCCACAAGGAAGGCCACCCGATCTTCGAAAAGGGCAGCTTCTCCTTCACCCCCGAGGGCCAGCGCGCCCTGGCCGCGGTGGCCGACAAGCTCAAGGAGCTGCCCAACAGGTTCGCCGTGGAGGGCCACACCGACTCCCTGGGCTATTCCGACTCCCGCTACACCAACTGGGAGCTCTCCACGGCGCGGGCCTCCTCGGCGCGCCTGCTCCTGGAACATTTCGGCGTGCCCACGGACCGGCTCGTGCGCGTGGCCGGCTACGCCTCCACCCAGCCCCTGGTCAAAGGCAACCCGGACGATCCGCGCAACCGGCGCATCAGCATCCTCATCTACCGCGACGACAAGGCGGCCGGAACGGCCCCGGCAGGACCGCCGCCCCCGCCCAGCGTGGTCATCCCGGAGACGCAGGCCCCAGCGCTCCAGTCGGCTCCGGCCAAGCCCTGACCCATGGCCAAACCCGGCACGCAGCCTCCCCAAACCTTGCGATCCGGCGACCGGGTCTTCCTGGTGGTTTCCCTGGACGTGCGCACCGACAAGGTGGACGCCCGCAAGTCCGTGGTCCTGGAACAGCGGCCGGACATGCTCGTGGTGGGCCAGCCCGACCCGGCCCTGCCCAAGAGCATGGTGGGCCAGACCCTGGAGGTGGCCATGTTCCCGCCCGCTCCGCCGGGCGCCACGGCCTGCACCCTGCCCATGGGCTACAACGCGCGTGTCCTCAAGCTCTTTCCCGGCTATCCCGGCGGCGAAAAAGGCCGCAGCGTCCCGGCCTTGGGCCTGACCCCGCCCAGCAAGGTCTGGCACCCGGCCATCATCCGCATGCACGTACGGGCCCAGGTCCGGCCCGAGCACGGCCTGGGCGTGGAGGTGACGGGCGCGGAGCAGGCGAACATCCTGGACATCTCCGGCGGCGGGGCCCTGCTCTGCATCAAGGGCGGCCCCTCCCTGGCCCCGGGCAGGATCCTGCGCTTCGCCCTGATCTTCCCGGAGGGCGACCGCATGGCCCTGGAGGGCGAGGTGCGCTGGACCGCGCCGGATCCGGACCCCGAGAACGGCGGCGCCCTGGCCGGGGTGCGCTTCAAGAACCTCACGGTCACCGAGTGCCGCTACATGGTCCGGCTGGCCCAGCAGATCCTCTCCCACTCGGAAACCGTGCTCAAGAGCCTGGGCGCGCAGAAGACCATGCCCTGGCCCACCACCTTCAAGACCCATGGCTGAAGAAACCCACCACTCCCGGCTCACCTCGCTGGCCCTGGGCGCCCTGGGCGTGGTCTTCGGCGACATCGGCACGAGCCCGCTCTACGCCGTGCGCGAATGCTTCCACGGCATGCACGCAGTGGCCCTGACCCAGGACAACGTCCTGGGCGTGCTCTCGCTCATCTTCTGGTCCCTGCTCATGGTGGTGGGGGTCAAGTACGTGTCCTTCATCCTGCGCGCGGACAACCATGGCGAGGGCGGCATTTTCGCCCTGCTGGCGCTCCTGCCGCAGCGAGGCTCCCCGGGCGACGACCTGGGGGCCAAGGCGCGCACGGCCATCATCCTGGCCGCGGTCTTCGGCTCGGCCCTGCTCTACGGCGACGGCGTCATCACCCCGGCGGTGTCCGTGCTCTCGGCCGTGGAGGGCCTTTCCGTGGCCACCACGGCCCTGGAACCCGCGGTGCTGCCCGTGACCTGCGTCATCCTCGTGGGCCTCTTCCTCATGCAGAAGCACGGCACCGGCCGCATCGGCGCGCTTTTCGGCCCGATCATGATCTTCTGGTTCCTGGCCCTGGCGGCCCTGGGCCTGGCCCACATCTGGGACGCCCCGCACATCCTCCTGGCCGTGAATCCGCTGCACGCCCTGTGCTTTTTCCGGGACAACGGCCTGCACGGCATGGTGGTGCTCGGCTCGGTGGTGCTCTGCATCACCGGCGGCGAGGCGCTCTACGCCGACATGGGCCACTTCGGCCGCCGGGCCATCCGGCTTTCCTGGAACGGCCTGGTGCTGCCCGCGCTCCTGCTCAACTATTTCGGCCAGGGCGCGCTGCTCCTGGCCGACCCTGCGGCGGCCCAGAACCCGTTCTTCCAGATGGTGCCGGACCTGCTCCTCTACCCCCTGGTGGCCCTGGCCACCGTGGCCACCATCATCGCCTCCCAGGCCATGATATCAGGGGCCTTCTCCCTGACCCAGCAGGCCATCCAGCTGGGCTACTGCCCGCGCATGCACATCGTGCACACCTCGGGCCAGGAGCGCGGCCAGATCTATATCCCGCTGGTGAACCAGGCCCTGATGCTCGGCTGCCTGGGACTGGTGCTCTTCTTCCGGGAGTCCTCGCGCCTGGCGGGTGCGTACGGCATCGCCGTGACCGCCACCATGACCATCACCTCCATCGCCTATTTTCTGGTCATCACCCGCACTTGGCGCTGGTCCCCACTCAAGGCGGGCCTGCTCCTGGCCCTGTTCCTGGTCTTCGACGCCTCCTACCTGGGGGCCAACCTGCTCAAGCTGGCCGACGGCGGCTGGATCACCATCGCCATCGCCCTGGCCATCAGCGTGCTCATGAGCACCTGGAAGCGCGGCCGCGCCGAGCTGGCGGCCCAGTCCCTGGCCACCCGCCTGCCCATCGAGATCTTCATCGGCGACGTGGGCACCTTCAAGCCCCACCGCGTGCCGGGCACGGCCGTGTTCATGACCCTGAACGACCAGGGCACCCCGGTCACCCTGCTCCACCACTTCAAGCACAACAAGGTCCTGCACGAGGCCGTGCTTCTGCTCACCGTGCGCTCGGCCCAGTCGCCCACGGTGCCGGAGTCCCAGCGCGTGCAGGTCGCGGCCCTGGACCACGGCTTCTACCGCGTTGTGGCCCAGTACGGCTTCATGGAGACCCCGCACGTGCCGGACGTGCTGCGCCTGGCCGAGGCCCAGGGCGTGCGCGCCGATCCGGCCAGCACCACCTTCTTCCTGGGCCGCGAGACCATCCTGCCCTCGGGCCGGGCGCGCATGGCCGAGTGGCGCAAGCGCCTCTTCTCCTTCATGTCGCGCAACGCGGGACGGCCGACCACCTTCTTCGGCATCCCGCCCTCGCGCACCGTGGAGCTGGGCGCCATGATCGAACTCTAGATCAGCCGGGATATTGCCGCAGGAAGGCCGCGGCCAGGCGGGCCGGCGCGGCGCGGTAGAGCATGGCCACGTGGCCCATGGGCGGCACGGCCGCGCGCTCCCAGCCTGATGGCGGCTCCAGGTTGGCCGCGGGCAGGACCATGTTGTCCACGGGCGAGACCAGGGCCAGCCGCGGCAGGTCCCGCGGCCCGCACACCCCATCCAGCTCCCCGAACAGTCCGCTCTCCGGCCGCAGGCTGCGGCCCAGCCCGCCCAGGGCCAGCCGGGCCAGGGTGCTGCCGCGGTGCGGGCTGCCCAGGGTGACCAGGCAGGCGATCTTGCCGGACAGCCGGGGATCGCTCGCCGCAACGCGCAAGAGCAGGCCGCCCAGGCTGTGGCCGATGAGGGCCACCTTGCGTTCCGGCGCTTCCGCGTGCAGGGCCAGCACGGCCTGCACCAGCCGTTCCGCCAGATCCTGGAAGGCCGGGCCGAAGGAGTTGTAGGCGAACGAACGCAGGTGCGGGAATCCGGCCCGCAGCAGGCGGCGGCGGAAGAGGAGCCAGGCCGCGTGGTTGTGGTACAGGCCGTGGACCAGGAGCACGGCCGGGGCCGGGCCGCGGCGCTGCCAGCAGGGCAGCCAGCCCAGGGGATAGGTGGCCAGGAGCAGGGGCATCTCCAGCAGACCGAAACCGAGGCCCCGGAGCACGGGCCGCGCCGCGCCGCCGAACTCCCGGCGCAGGGCGTCCAGGTGCCCGCTGCGGCTGCTCTCCAGGAGGAAGAGAGCGTAGCTCAGGCCCGGAACCAGGGCCACGGCCAAAAGGATCGCCAGGAGCACGCCGACCATGCCCCTGTGTGCTGCAAGAGGCCCGCGCGGTCAAGGACCGCGGCGGGTTGCCTCCGGGCCTTGTCAACGATAGATTCCCGGGCCGGGGAGAAGCTATGGACCAGATCAGCATGGACGATTTCCTGCGCGTGGACATCCGCGTGGGCCTGGTGCTGCGCGCCGAGCCCTTTGCCAAGGCCCGCAAACCCGCCTACAAGCTCTGGATCGACTTCGGGCCGGAGCTGGGCGTGAAGAAATCCAGCGCCCAGATCACCGCCCTCTACCGGCCCGAGGACCTGGCCGGCCGGCTCGTGCTGGCCGTGGTCAACTTTCCGCCCCGCCAGATCGCGGACTTCATGAGCGAGGTGCTGGTGCTCGGGGTGGACGACGCCCAGGGCCGGGTGGTCCTGCTGGAGCCGGAGCGCGACGCGCCCCTGGGCAGCCGCCTGCACTGACCCTTGCCCCACGGGCCGCTTCCCGCTAGAAGTTTTTTCCATCCTGCAACAATCCGGAGGTGCTCATGAAACGCGCGACCTGTGCCCTGCTCGTCCTGGCCCTGCTCTGCTTCGCCGCCGTCCCGGCCCTGGCGGCCAAGACCGTCATGAAGCTGGCCCACGCCACCTGGGTGGGCTACGGCCCGCTCTACATCGCCAAGGAAAAGGGCTTCTTCGACAAGAACGGCCTGGACGTCCAGCTCACGGTCATCGAGGACGAGTCCCAGTACGCCGCGGCCCTGGCCTCCGGCAACATCGACGGCCTGGGCAACGTACTGGACCGCGAGGTCATCCACTTCGCCAAGGGCACGCCCGAGCTGGTGGTCTGCGCCATGGACGAGTCCGCGGGCGGCGACGGCATCGTGGCCACCGCCGCCGTGAAGAGCCTGGCCGACCTCAAGGGCAAGAACGTGGGCCTGGACAAGTCCACCACCTCCTACTTCTTCTTCCTCACCGCCCTGCAGAAGGCCGGGGTGGCCGAGAACGCCCTGACCATCAGCGAAATGGCCGCCAGCGACGCGGGCGCGGCCTTCGTGGCCGAGAAGCTGGACGCCGCCGTGACCTGGGAGCCCTGGCTGTCCAAGGCCTCGGAGCGCAAGGGCGGGCACGTGCTGGTGACCAGCAAGGACTTCCCCCGCACCATCGTGGACGTGCTCGTGCTGCGCAAGGACTACGCCGAAAAGCACCCCGAGGCCCCGGCGGCCCTGGCCAAGTCCTGGTACGAGGCCGTGGCCTGGTACGAGGCCAACAGGGATGCGGGCGACGCCCTCATGGCCAAGGCCATGGGCCTGGAGACCGCGGAGATGGCCGACATGGCCAAGGGCGTGCGCTTCTTCGGCAAGGAGGGCAACCTGGAGTTCTTCGATCGCAAGAAGCCCGGCAACATCTTCGAGGTGGCGGCCCGGGCCGGCTCCTTCTGGCAGGCCAAGGGCATCATCACCAAGGCCCTGGACGTGGACGGCCTCGTCTCCGACCGTTTCGTGACCAAGGCCGCCAAGTAGCATGGGCCACGACGGCCGCCCGACCCGCATGGGCCTTGCCGGACGCAGCGGGCTGGTGGCCGGGACCTTCGCGGTCCTGGCCGCCGCCTGGTGCGCCGCGGCCTATTCCGGGGCGGTGAAGGAACTCTTCCTGCCCCAGCCCCACAAGGTGCTCTGGGCCTTCGTGGAGATGCAGCGGGAGGGCATCCTCTGGCAGTACGCCTGGGACAGCACCTACCGGGTCATGGTGGGCTGGGCCCTGGCCGCGGCGGTCTCCATCCCTCTGGGCGTGCTGGTGGCCACCTCGCGCCGGGCCGGACTGGTCCTGGGCCCGCTCATGGAGTTCGCCCGCTACCTGCCGGTGGTGGCCCTGGTGCCCCTGACGCTCCTCTACTTCGGCATCGGCGACGGCCAGAAGTTCGCGGTCATCTTCCTGGGCACCTTCTTCCAGCTCGTGCTCATGGTGGCCGACTCCGTAGCCGCCGTGCCGCGCGACCTCTGCCGGGCCGCGGCCACCCTGGGGGCCAGCCGCATGCAGACCTACGCCCTGGTGCTCCTGCCCGGGGCCCTGCCCGGCATCCTGGACGACCTGCGCATCACCGTGGGCTGGGCCTGGACCTACCTCGTGGTGGCCGAGCTGGTGGCCGCCAACTCGGGCCTGGGCTACATGATCCTCAAGTCCCAGCGCTTTCTGGCCATCGACCGGATATTCGCCGGGCTCATGGCCATCGGGCTGCTGGGGCTCGCCACGGACTACCTCTTCAAGAAATTCACGCGCCTGGCCGTGCCCTGGAGCGAAAAGGCGGGCGGCCGATGAGCCTGGAAATCCGCGGCATCGGCAAGTCCTTCAGCCTGGGCCGGGAGCGCGTGACCGCCCTGGAGAGCGTGAGCTTCAGCGTGGCCCCGGGCGAGTTCGCCGTGGTGGTGGGTCCCAGCGGCTGCGGCAAGTCCACACTCCTGAACATCGTGGCCGGACTGGAGCACGCCAGCACGGGCCAGGCCCTGCTGAACGGCCGGGCCATCACCGGCCCCGGCGCGGAGCGGGGCATGGTCTTCCAGTCCTACACCCTGTTCCCCTGGCTCACGGTGCGCAAGAACGTGGAGTTCGGCCTGCGCATGAAGGGCATGCCCCCGGCCGAGCGGGAGGAGCGCTCCCGCCGTTATCTGGACCTGGTAGGCCTGGGCGGCTTCGAGAACGCCCTGCCGGGCCAGCTTTCCGGCGGCATGAAGCAGCGCGTGGCCATCGCCCGCGTCCTGGCCAACCGGCCCGAGATGCTCCTCATGGACGAGCCCTTCGGCGCCCTGGACGCCCAGACCAGGCTCATCCTCCAGGACCTGCTCCTCACGGTCTGGCAGAAGCACAAGACCACCATCCTGTTCATCACCCACGACATCGACGAAGCCATCCTCCTGGCCGACCGCATCTTCATCATGTCCCGGCGGCCGGGCCGCATCCTGGCCGAGCTCTGCGTGGACATCCCGCGGCCCAGGGACCACACCGTGACCCTCTCCCCGCGCTTCACGGACATCAAGAAGGGCATCCTGGAGATGCTCTGGAGCGAGATCGCCTAGCGAGTACGGCACACCATGCAGACCACCCTTTTCCTGGACATCGGCAGCGGCACGCAGGACGTGCTCCTGCACCGGCCCGAGACGGCCCTGGAGAACTGCCCCAAGTTCGTGCTGCCCACCCCGGCCAAGGTCGTGGCCGCCAGGCTCAAGGCGCTCACCGCCGCGGGCCGCCACGTCTGGCTCCACGGCCGCAACATGGGCGGCGGCTTCGGCCGCGCCCTGGACGCCCACCTCAGGTCCGGCCTGCGGGCCGCGGCCACGCGCAGCGCGGCCTTTTCCCTGGGCGACGACCTGACCCGCATCGAGAAGATGGGCGTGGTCCTCACCGAGACCTGCCCGCCGGACCACGAGCCCTTGGAGCTCACGGATTTCGACCCCGCGTTCTGGCGGCGGCTCCTGGACGCGGCCGGGCTGGCCTGGCCGGAGCGCATCGTGGCCGCGGCCCAGGACCACGGCTTCCACCCCGGCGGCCCGGGCAGCAACCGCCGCGGCCGCTTCCGTTTCTGGGAACGGCTGCTCCTGGAATCCCACGGCAGGCCCGAGGACCTGGTCTTCGCCGCGCCGCCGCCGGAGATGACCCGGCTCATCGATCTCCAGGCCAGCATCGGCGGGGGCTTCGTGGCCGACACCGGGGCCGCGGCCGTGCTCGGGGCACTGTTCGAGGCGGACATCCGCGATCTGGCCCGCCGGCAGGGCATCCGCGTGGTCAACGTGGGCAACGGACACACCGTGGCCTTCCTCCTGTTCCAGGACCGCATCCTGGCCGTGTACGAGCACCACACCGGCCTCTTGGAGGCCCCGGCCCTCTGGGACCAGCTGGAACGCTTCCGGCAAAGGACCCTGGCCTACGAGGAGGTCTTCGACACCGGCGGCCACGGCTGCCTCTGCCTGGACCTGCCGGCCGCGGCCGGGGATTTCTCGCCCACCTTCGTGCTGGGCCCGCGGCGCGAGATGCTCAAACCCTATGCCGTGACCTTCCCGGCCCCGGGCGGGGACATGATGCTGGCGGGCTGCTTCGGCCTGCTCCGCGGCCTGCAGTTGCGCGGCCTGGCGGACTAGACGCCGCAAACGCAAAAGACCCGGGGAGCGTCGGCTTCCCGGGTCTTTTTTCCTGTGCCGGAATGCGGTTTACGGCTTCTTGAAGCTGCGGGCGAACAGGGCGGCGATGGCCGCGCGGCCGTCGTCGGTCAGGAAGCGGGTGCCCGTGCCGCAGAAGTGGTGGTGGGTGATGATCGGGCTCACCGCGGCCTGCCACTCGGTGTCCTTCCACTGGAACCAGCTCTTGCGCTCCTGGTCGAAGACGTAGAGGGGCTTGTTGCAGATCTTGGAGTATTCAGCGCCCCAGCCCGTGCCGCCCTTGACCGTGCCGTCGGGCAGGATGGAGCCCACCACAAAGACCTCGTGGCCGCTGGTCACCTGCCAGCAGATGCTCTGGAGCACGGCCCGGAACTTGGGCGCGGTGCTGTAGCCGCGGTTCATGATCTTGGAGACGTAGGCCAGGCTCACGTCCTTGAGGGCTAGTTCCTCGGTGGTCAGCACGCGCAGGCCGCGGGTGCGGGCGGGCTGGTGGCCCTCGAAGCTGAAGTTCACCTCCTGCAGGCCGTAGCGCTCGGCGAGCGCGCCGAATTCCGCCTCGGCCCCGCTGGCGGCGCCGCTGTAAAGGATGCATTCCTTGGGGTCGAGCATGTGAGGCTTTCCTCCGTGATTCTTGGTTGTTGCCGAACCGGCTCAGACTGTCGCAGGCGTCCCTGCCGCGGGCCGTTCACGCCACGTCCGGCGCGGCAGGACTCCGTCCCGATGGCATTTCATACGCCAGGATCCCTTTTTTTTGAAGCCGGGCGTCATGGCGGATTCTCCGGCCTCAGGCCAGGGGCAGCTGGACCCGGAACACGGTGCCGCCCTCCGGGGTCGAGGTGAAGCTGACCCGGCCGCCCAGGTAGCGCTCCGTGAGGAGCAGGATGCTGTAGGTGCCCAGCCCGCGGCCCGGCCCCTTGGTGGAGAACGAGCGGTTGAAGACCTGGAGCTGGACCTTGCGCGGCATGACCGCCTCGTTGTGCACCGTGATCACCCCCCAGCCGTCCGCCTTCCGGCAGTCCAGGGTCACGGCCTGGCCCGCGCGCGAGGCCTCCACCGCGTTCTTGATCATGTTCCCGATCACCCGGCGCAGGATCATGGGGTCCACGTGCAGGCGAAAGTCCTCGGCATCCCCGGCCAGGACCACCTGGACCCCGCGGGAGGCCGGTCCCCGGCCGTAGGCCTCCATGACGTCGCGCAGAAAGTCCAGGGAGCCGCGGTCCACGGGCCGCGGCTGGAGCTCGTTGTTCTCCGCGGCCATGAGGTCCTTCTGGGCCATGATCTCGTCCACCAGGTAGTCCATGGAGGTGTAGAGCAGGTCCACCTCGGACCGCAGGGTGTCCGGCACCCGGCTCCGCAGGACCTCGGTGAGTCCGCGCACCCCACCGGCCACGTTGAGCAGGTCGTGGAAGAAGATGCGCTCCAGCACGTTGCGCCGGATCTCGTGGCTCTCGTCCTTGATGGAGAGCACCGCGAACTGCTCGCCCTCCAGCTCGTAAGGGTCCACGGCCACGGCCAGATCCAGGGCCTGGGTGCCGTTCTCGAAATTGCGCAGCATGCGGCAGTGCATCTCGGCGCTGCTGCCGGACAGGCCCAGGAGCACGGCCCGCACCGTGCCGCAGTTCACGCAGTATTCCGTGGTGCCGCAGCCGCCATCGGTCTCTCGGGCGTGGACACAGGCGAAGATCTCGCCGGGCCGCAGCCCCAGGATGCCTTCGGCCTGGCCCGAGCCGCTCGCTACGAAGAAGTCCTGGCAGGCCTTGTTGGCGAAGATGGCCTGGCGGTGGCCGTTGAGCACCAGCAGCATGATGGGCACCGCGTGCATGAGGCTGGCGCAGTGGGTGTCCAAAAAGGCCTGGGCTTGGCGGCGGATGATGTCGGCATTGGAACGTTCGGCCGAGGCGTACAAGGTGCCGGGTCTGTCCTGCTTCATTCTCTCCTGACTCCTGCCTTCCCGTTGCGAACATGCACGCATCCCGGGACACGGACCATTATTATCGGCAGGGGGAACCTAGCACCGGCCGCTATGGGGCGCAATCGCGGCGCCCGGCAGGGGGGGCTGGACCCGGCCGCCGCCGCCCTGGTACACAGGACCTGCATCCCGGGGAGGGCCCATGGCGGACAAAACACAGGGCTTGGACCAGCAGGCGCTCCTTTTTCAGCCCTTTTCCCTGGCCGGGAAAACCCTACCGAACCGCCTCACGGCCCTGCCCCTGTTCACGGGCTACGCCTACACCGACGGGCACGTGAGCCCCCTGCTCCTGGAGCACTACTGGCGGCTGGCGGGCAGCGGAGCGGGGCTGGTGGTGGTGGGCAACCTGGCCGTTGACCCGGGCGGGGTCACGGCGCGGCACAACCTGCGCATGGACCAGGACGCCTTTGTGCCCGGCCTGACCCGGCTGGCCCGGGTCATCCGCGAGTCCGGGGCCGTGTCCTGCGCCCAGCTGAACCACGCCGGCCGCTTCGCCCGCACCGACGCCCCGCTCATGCCCGCGCCCATGGACGCCACCCACCTGGCCTTCGACATGGCCTCGCTCAAGGCCTTCATGGAGAGCTTCCCCCTGGAGGAACGCTTCGGCCTGACCTGGATGGTCATGCGCAAGGCCGCCTCCTGGCAGGCGGGCATGGGCCGCGAGCAGCGCCAGGAGGTGATCCGGCGCTTCTCCGAGGCGGCGGGCCGGGCCGTGGCCGCGGGCTTCGACATGGTGGAGCTGCACGGCGCCACCGGCTACCTCCTGGCCCAGTTCCTCTCGGCCTACACCAACCGCCCGCCGGACGGCGGCGCCCTGCCCCTGGCCAAACGGGCCTCCTTTCCCTTGGAGGTCTTCCGGGCCGTGAAGGCGGCCGTGCCGCCGGGCTATCCCGTGGGTTTCCGGCTCCTGGTGCGGGAGTGGACCCCGGACGGCGTGGACCTGCCCGAAGCCCTGGAGTTCGCCGCCCTGCTGGAGAAGGAGGGCGCGGCCTATGTCTCGGCCTCGGCCGGGACCTACAACTCCCTGTTCATCCCCGAGGTGCGCAGACGCACGGCGCGGCCCGGTTATCTGCGCCAGGAATGCGCGGCTCTCAAGGCCCGGATCCGCATCCCCGTGATCACCTCCGGCAAGATCCTGACCCCGGCCCTGGCCGAGCGCATCCTCCAGGCCGGGGAGGCCGACCTCGTCGGCCTGGGCCGCCCCCTGCTGGCCGACCCCGACTGGCTGCGCAAGGCCAAAAGCGGACAGAAAGTGAATGCCTGCATCGACTGCTACGCCTGCCTGCGCCGCATCGTCCTGGACCAGGGCCTGAACTGCGTGCGCCGCCCCCCCATGGAGCGCAAGCGCGTGGACCTGGAATACGCCTTGCTGGACCGCCAGGCCTATAAAACCCTGGTGGCCCTGGCCTCGGCCCGGGACGCCGAGCTGTTCCGGAAGTTCTGGAGCGTCCGGGCCCCTGCCCGGGACGGCGAGGCCGCCCTGGTCCTCTTCCTCCACCCCGAGGGCGGAGACGTGGCCCTGGCCAGGAGCCGCGACGAGCTGCGCCGCTGGTGCCGGGAACACTGGCGCAGCCACGGCCTGGACCCCGAGCGCCTGCGCTTCGAGGACCGCACCCTGCGCGGGGCTCCCGACGACCTGGTGATCCGCGAGGCCGAGGCCGGGGGATTCGGCGTGGTCCTGCTCTGCCGCAGCCCGGGCGAGGTCTGGCGCGAGCGCGTGCTTTCCCGCCGCGACCGCATCTGCGGGCTCATCGGCCCCAGCCCGGCCCAGGACCGCGTGCTCGTGCCCTTCGACTTCTCGCCGGCCTCGCTTCTGGTCCTGCGCTACGTGAGCCGGGTGCGGCCCGACCGGCTCACCTTCCTGCATGTGCTGGAGAACGGGGCGCGGCAGGCCGAGGAGCAGTGGCGCGAGGCCAAGGACCTGGCCGGGCTGGACGAGGACACCCCGCTCACCCTGGTGGAGCGCCGCCGGGGTCCGGCCGCGGACCTGCTGGAGGAGGCGGAGCGCGGCGGCTACGGCGCCGTGATCATGGGCCGCCGGGGCCAGAGCGGCCTGCGGCGGCTGCTGCTGGGCAGCGTCTCGGCCGCGGTGCTGCGCGGCCTCACCAGCCAAACCCTCATTCTCGTGGCCTGAAGCGGCCCAAGGGACCCACGCCATGCCCCGCGCGCTCATCAGCGAGAACGAAATCCTGGCCTCCCCCTCCCAGGTCTGGCGCGTGCTCACGGACTTCGCCTTCTACCCGGAGTGGAACCCGTTCATCCGCGAGGCCGAGGGCGAGCTGCGCGTGGGCGGCCGCCTCCGGCTCTCCTTCTCCACGCCCTCGGGCATCGGCATGAAGGCCTCGGCCACCCTGGTCCAGGTGGAGCAGGACTACGAGCTGCGCTGGGTGGGCAGCCTGCTGGCCCCGATCCTCATGGACGTGGAGCACTTCTTCATCATGGAGCCCCTCTCCCCACACCGCACCCGCTTCGTCCACGGCGAGACCTTCGGCGGCATGCTCGTGCCGGTCTTCATCCGCATGCTCCAGGGCGAGGTCATGGGCGCCTACCGGGCCATGAACGCAGCCCTCAAGCAGCGCGTCGAGGACCTGGCCCTCCGCGAGGGCGCTCCCCGGCCCTGAGGGCTCTCCCGGAAAGAAACCCTGCGATCGTTGGCCCGCGCCCCTCGCCGGAGGCCCTTGACCTGGTGCATCCAGGGGTCTATAATCCATATATTGAAAAAAGTATCTTCCGGCCCTCCGGAAGTTTGGTCCTGAAATGCCACTGCGGCTCGCCGTGCACGAGCCGTTGTCCCCTTGCGCCCGCAAGGGGTGCGGCCCCCGGCCTCCCGCCGTCAAAGGAGCGTCGCGCCTACATCGCCCGAACATGGTCTCAAGCGGTTCTTGCATACCACCGTGCGTTTCTACAAACGTCAAGGAGGTCGCAGGGATGGAGGAACAGAGAAGACCAATTGGCGAGGACTGGTTGGCACTCTGGATCGGACTGGGGATCTTTGTCTTGGGCCTGGGCGCCTTCGGAGGGGTGAACGTCCTGGGCTGGGGCGCCAAGGTGAACGTCTGGATCGACTCGGCCAAGGCCATCACGCCGGTGGCCGCCTCCTTCAAGGAGATGTCCAGCTTCACCTCGCTCGTTCTCACCTATCTCTTCATGCTCGCGCTCATGCTCATCGCGGGGCGCTGCCTGAACGCGGACCTCAAGAAGTTCGCGGCCGGATTCACGCTCATCTTCTGGATCAGCTACGCCTGCTGGTTCACGGGACATTTCGCCTACATCGCGGCCACCCCGGACGTGCTCAACAAGTACGGCATCGGCTGGTCGCTCAACCTCACCGGCGAGGCGGGCTTCATCGTGGCCCTGCTGGTGGGCCTGGTGATCGGCAACTTCTTCCCGAAGCTGGCAGCCTTCATGGGCGAGGCCACGCGGCCCGAACTCTACATCAAGACCGCCATCGTCATCCTGGGCGCTGGGCTGGGAGCCAAGGCCGCCGAATCCATGAGCCTGGCCTCGGCCATCCTGTTCCGGGGCCTCTGCGCCAGCGTGGAGGTCTATCTCATCGACTGGGCCGTGGTCTATCTGGTGGCCCGGACCATCTTCAAGTTCAACAGGGAGTGGGCCGTGCCCCTGGCCTCGGGCATCTCCATCTGCGGCGTGTCCGCGGCCATCGCCACGGGCGCGGCAATCCGCGCCAGGCCCGTGGTGCCCATCATGGTTTCGTCGCTGGTGGTCATCTTCGCCGTGGTGGAGCTGCTGCTCCTGCCGTTCATCTCCCAGGCCCTGCTCTGGACCCAGCCCATGGTGGCGGGCGACTGGATGGGCCTGGCGGTGAAGACCGACGGCGCGGCCATCGCCAGCGGCGCCATCGTGGACGCCCTGGTGCGGGCCAAGGCCCTGGCCATGGAGGGCACCCGCTACCAGGAAGGCTGGATCATGATGCCGGCCACCACGAGCAAGATCTTCATCGACTTCTTCATCGGCATCTGGGCCTTTGTGCTGGCCATCATCTGGTGTTCCAAGATCGAGTGCCGCGGCCAGGTCAAGGCCGTGGAAATATGGGAACGCTTTCCCAAGTTCGTTCTCGGCTACATGCTCACCTTCGCCCTGCTGCTGGCCTTCAGCATGAGCTCGCCCGAGGCCCTCAAGGCGGCCAAGGGAGCCACCGGCCAGATGGACGCCTTCCGGGTCCTGTTCTTCGTCATGACCTTCTTCACCATCGGCGTGGTCTCCAACTTCCGGAAGCTCTGGGAGGAAGGCATCGGCAAGCTGGCGGCGGTGTACCTGCTCTGCCTGTTCGGGTTCATCGTCTGGGTGGGACTGCTCATCTCCTACATCTTCTTCCACGACATCAAGCCGCCCCTGGTCGTGGGCTGACGACAAGGAGGACATCATGGCTGAACAGCACAAGATGACGGCTGAGGAGGAACAGCGGCTCAAGCAGGAGATGCACCAGATGGAGTACGAACCGCTGCTCCCCGTGGAGAAGAAGCTCATTTCCTGGAGCATCGGCCTGGGCGTGGTTCTGTTGTTCCTGTTCGTCTGGATCAGTTTCACCTTCTTCCCTGGGGTGCATTGATCGGCACGGTCCGAGAGAGGAGTAAGACGGCAAGACCCGCACGAGACAAAGAGGGGGCGCCGGAAAACGGCGCCCCCGTTTCTTTGCTCCAGCCGACAGCCCTGGACGGGCCCTCCCGTTCCAGGCTATTTTCCGGACATGACCCAATCCTCCTGGCATTCCCTGGACTGCGAAACCGCTCTCCATATCCTGGAAGCGGACCCGCACCACGGACTGTCCAGCCGGGAGGCATCCAACCGCCAGCAGCGCTTCGGGTTCAACGAACTGGCCAGAGAGGCGCGCCCCTCGGCCCTGGCCATGTTCCTCGGCCAGTTCAAGAACATCCTCATCCTCATCCTCGTCGTGGCCATTGCGCTCTCGGCCCTGGTGGGCGGGGCGGTGGACGCGGCCATCATCGGCCTCATCGTGCTGTTCTGCGCAGTGCTGGGCTTCATCCAGGAATACCGCGCGGAAAAGGCCCTGGAGGCCCTCAAGGGCATGCTTTCCCCCACGACCACGGCCCTGCGCGGCGGCGCGGAGGCCGAGGTCCTCTCCAGGGATCTGGTTCCCGGGGACATCCTGCTTCTGGAGGCCGGGGACAAGGTCCCGGCCGACGCCCGGGTCCTGGAGTCCCACTCCCTGCGCTGCGACGAGGCCGCGCTCACCGGCGAATCCGCGCCCGTGGGCAAGAATCCCTCGCCTCTGGCCGAAGACACGCGCCTAGCCAGCCGCAAGAACATGGTCTTCGCCGGCACCACCGTGACTTACGGCCGCGGCCGCGCCCTGGTGGTGGAAACGGGCATGAACACGGCCTTCGGCGCCATCGCCCGGGAAGTGGCCTCCGTGGAGGCCGAAAAGACTCCCCTGGAGAAACGCACCGAGGAGATCGGCAAATGGCTGGGCCTCACCGCCCTGGGCATCTGCGTCCTGGTGGCCGGATTCAGCATCCTGCGCGAAGCCATGGGCGGCAAGATCGAGCTCAAGTTCCTCGTCACCGTGATCATGTTCGCCATTTCCCTGGCCGTGGCCGCCGTGCCCGAGGCCCTGGCCGCCATCGTCGCCGGGGCCCTGGCCATCGGCATGCGCCAGATGGCCCGCAAGAACGCCCTGGTGCGCAAGATGCCCACGGTGGAAACCCTGGGCTGCACCACGGTCATCTGCTCGGACAAGACCGGCACCCTGACCCGCGGGGAGATGACCGTGCGCCGCATCGTCACTGCCGACGGCCCGGCGGAGGTGACCGGCGCGGGCTACGCCCCGGAGGGAGGCCTCGCCGGGACCACGGATTCCGAGGCCCTGCGCCTGCTGCTCCTGGCCGGGATGCTCTGCAACGACGCGGACCTGGAGGAACAGGGCGGCGCCTGGCGCATCAAGGGCGACCCCACCGAGGCCGCCCTGGTGGTGGCCGCGGTCAAGTCCGGCCTGCCCAAGGCCCGCACCCGCATGGAGAACCCGCGCATCGAGGAGCTGCCCTTCAGCTCCGAGCGCAAGCGCATGACCACGCTCCACTCCATGGCGAACGGCCGCACCATGGCATTCATGAAGGGCGCGCCCGAGGTGGTCCTGGCACGCTGCGCCGCCGTGCTCCGGAACGGCCGGGCCGTGCCCCTGGACGCCGCGCTGCGGGCCGAAATCATCGCAACCAACGAGTCCATGGCCCAGGACGCCCTGCGGGTGCTGGGCGTGGCCTGCCGGGAGACCCGGGGCGGCGCGTGCAGCGAGGAGGACACCGAGCTGGACATGGTTTTCCTGGGCCTCGCCGGCATGATGGACCCGCCGCGGCCCGAAGCCGTGGAGGCCGTGGCCGTCTGCCGCCGGGTGGGCATCAAGCCGGTGATGATCACCGGCGACCACCAGCTCACGGCCGTGGCCGTGGCGCGGGAGATCGGCATCTTCCGGGAGGGCGACCAGGCCCTGCCCGGGGACGTCCTGGAGCGGATGAGCGACGAGGAGCTGGCCGCCGTTGTCCGCCAGATCACGGTGTACGCCCGCATCTCGCCCCTCGACAAGCTCAAGATCGTCAAAGCCTGGAAGTCCCTGGGCGAGGTGGTTGCCATGACCGGCGACGGGGTCAACGACGCCCCGGCCCTAAAGCATGCGGACATCGGCGTGGCCATGGGCATCTCCGGCACCGAGGTGGCCAAGGAGGCCGCCGACATGGTGCTCATCGACGACAACTTCGCCTCCATCGTCACGGCCATTGAACTGGGCCGTTGGATATACGACAACATCAAAAAATACCTGACCTATCTCCTGCGCTGCAACATCACCGAGGTGGCCGTCATCGGCGGCGCGGTGCTGATCCTGGGGCCGGAATACCTGCCGCTTCTGCCCGCGGCCATCCTCTACATCAACCTGGCCACGGACGGCTTGCCCGCCCTGGCCCTGGGCGTGGCTCCGCCGGACCCGGACATCATGCAGCGGCCGCCCCGCGATCCCAGGGAGAGTGTCTTCTCCCGGGACGTGAAGGCCTTCGTGGCCCTGGCCATCTGCATCGAAATCCCCTTCTTCCTGTTCCTGTTCTTCCACGACCTGTTCGACATCGCCCACGCGCGCACCGAGATGTTCTTCCTGTTCACCATCGTGGAGTTGGTCATCGCCCTGAACTTCCGCTCCATGCGCTACAGCGTCTTCGCGGCCCCGCCGCACAAATGGCTGCTGGCGGCCATCGCCTGGGAAGCCCTGCTGCTGGTGGGCCTCATACAGTTCGAGGTGGTGCGCGAGGCCTTCGGCATCCTCCTGCCGAGCCTCCCGGACCTGGGTCTGATCCTTGCCTTCAGCTTCTTCGTGTTCCTGTCCATGGAGGCCGTAAAATTCCTCCTCCGCAAGCGGCCGGCCTCCTGAGAAACCACAAGCTCAACGGGCGTGCAGTTTGGGACAGGCGCGGCAGGCCGGGTCCAGCGCGTTCGCGCGGAAGGATTTGCGGAAGGCCTTGTATGCCGCGCCGACCCACAGGGAGGACAGCGTGGCCTCGCGGACCGAACCGAAGGTCAGCCGGGGCAGGGGCGGCAGCGCGCCGGGCGGCAGGGGCGCGGCCGGGTCCACGGACAGGTTGCCGCCGACGCAGGGGTGCACGTCCCCGTCCGCACCCACCACCAGGGCGCGCTCCACATTCTCGCTGCAAAACCCGTCCGCCCGCACGCTCCCGCGCGGCAACATCCAGCTCAGGGCCAAGCCCCGGGACGCGGCCTGCTGCGCCGTGTCCTCCAGCGCCCTCTCGGCATCGGGGATGTCCTCCGGGGCAAGGACCTCTCCGGCCCATTCCCTTGAGCAGACATAGTCCAGACTGCTCACCACCACATGCGCCGCGCCGGTTCCGGCCAGAAGTTCGGGCAGCCGATGCAGGCCGGGGAGCCCGGAGCGCAGAAGCAGGAAGGCCACGTGCAGGGCCGGGGTGGCGGAGCCAAGCCGCTTTTTGGCCTGGTCCACGCGGCGCAGGGCGGCCAGGGCGGCCGCCAACGGGGCTCCGGCCCGGGCCCGGTCGTGGTCCTCGCCGGTTCCGGCCAGGGATATGGCCAGCATGTCCAGACCCGAGGAGACCAGCCGTTCGGCCGTGGCCTCGTCCACGAGCAGCCCGTTGCTGGTGGTCCCGGCCCAGACCCCGGCCCGCTTCACCTCGGCCAGCATGTCGAAAAAGCGCGGATGGAGCAGGGGCTCGCCCCAGCCCTGGAGGTGGACCATGCCGGTCCGCCGGAACTCCGGAACCAGACGCCGGAAAATCTCCCAGTCCATGTCCCGCGATTGCCAGGCCCCGCGATAGGCGGTGCGCGGGCAATAGCCGCAGGACGCGTTGCAGCGGCTGGTCACCTCCAGTTGGAGCCAATCCCAGCGGGGGGGAAAAAAGAATGGCAGGAAGGCCATAACTCCTCCTCAGGGCAGCTGGATCACGGCCTCGGTCCGGAGCACCTCGGCCTGGCCCGAGGCCGTGGCGCGGCGCAGCACGTATTCGCCGCGGTAGAGCCCCGCAGGCCAGGGGCCGTTGCGGCGCTTGCCCAGATATTCCATGGCCTGGGCCAAGGTGCGGTCCAGTTCGCGGGCGGCCTTGGCCAGCACGGTGCCGTCAGGACCCGTCAGCCGCATCTCGAAACGGTCCCCGGCCCGGACCCCGAACAGGGCCACGGCAAAGATCAGTGCCGGGGGATCGCCGCCCTGGCGGCCGGGCAGGTCCTTGCGCAGGAACTCGTTCACCGAACGCGCGGGCGCGGTCACGAACCCGGCGCGCAAGAGCCCGGTGGCCCGGTAGGCCAGGACCGGCGCGGCCAGGGCCTCGGGGCTCCAGGCCGGCGAGGACGGCGCGCCGCAGCCGGGCGCGGCCTGCTCCCCGGCAAAGGGGCAAAAGGCCTTGCCATTGTGGCGCACCACCATTTCCAGGTGCGGAAAATCGGCCATGCCGGACTCCCCGGCCAGGGCCAGGACCTGCCCGGCGCGCACGTGGTCGCCGGGCCGCACCCGCAGGCTGCCCCGGCGCAGGTGGCTGTACTGGGTCTCGTAGCCGTCCTCGTGGACTACGGCCACGCTGTTGCCTGCCTCACGGCCGCGCACCGAGTCCTTGCCGCGCAAGGAGATGTCTCCCTCGGGCTCGCCGTCGCGGATGGCGCGCACCACGCCGTCGGCCGCGGCCAGCACGGGCACGCCGCGGGCCAGGTCGGCGTAGGAGATGCGGAAATCCGTGCCCTCGTGCCCGGGATAGGTGAGAGACCCGCAGGTATAGTCGCAGGCAGCAGGCCCGGGGTCGCGGTCGAAGTAGTTCTGGATGAAACAGGTCTCGGCGCCGGAGCAGTCGATGGGCAGGCCCAGGCGCAAGGCCAGGGCCGACCCGGGCCAAGCCAGGACAGCCAGCAGGACGAGGAGGACGGACAGGCGTTTCACGGCCCGAGTATAGAAAAGATGAGGGCCGCTGAAAAGCGGCCCCCTCCGAAACGAACAAGGCCCCTCTTTTGGAGGGGCCTTGGTGATATTGTCCTGGCAGCGACCTACTTTCCCACGGTTTAGGACCGCAGTATCATTGGCGATGGAGGGCTTAACTGCCGAGTTCGGAAAGGGATCGGGTGTATCCCCTCCTCCAGGGCCGCCAGGACAAAGAGCTTCGGGCTTTATCTCGCGGTGGCGCATGCGCCGGTGCGGGTTCGGCAAAGCCCGAAATATATAGTTTCATAGGGGAGAGAGGATTTGGGTAAGCCTCACGATCTATTAGTACCGGTCAGCTGAGCGCGTTGCCGCGCTTACACCTCCGGCCTATCAACCAGGTGGTCTTCCTGGGATCTTCAGCCGCCGAAGCGGAGGGAGAACTCATCTCGAGGCAGGCTTCCCGCTTAGATGCTTTCAGCGGTTATCCCTACCGGACATAGCTACCCTGCGATGCCACTGGCGTGACAACAGATACACTAGTGGTCCGTCCACCCCGGTCCTCTCGTACTAGGGGTAGACCCTCTTCAATTCTCCTGCGCCCACAGTAGATAGGGACCAAACTGTCTCACGACGTTTTAAACCCAGCTCGCGTACCACTTTAAACGGCGAACAGCCGTACCCTTGGGACCTGCTTCAGCCCCAGGATGTGATGAGCCGACATCGAGGTGCCAAACCGCATCGTCGATGTGAACTCTTGGATGCGATCAGCCTGTTATCCCCGGCGTACCTTTTATCCTATGAGCGATGGCCCTTCCACTCGGGACCACCGGATCACTAAGACCGACTTTCGTCCCTGCTCGAGATGTCTCTCTCACAGTCAAGCTCCCTTATGCCTTTGCACTCGACGGCTGGTTTCCAATCAGCCTGAGGGAACCTTTGCAAGCCTCCGTTACATTTTGGGAGGCGACCGCCCCAGTCAAACTACCCACCAGGCACTGTCATCCGGCCGGATCACGGCGCGGACTTAGATTTCTAGGCAACCAAGGGTGGTATTTCAAGGTTGGCTCCGCCGATACTGGCGTACCGACTTCACAGCCTCCCACCTATCCTACACATGGTAACCCAAAAGCCAATGCCAAGTTGTAGTAAAGGTGCACAGGGTCTTTCCGTCTAACTGCGGGTACCGGGCATTTTCACCCGGAATTCAATTTCACTGAGTCTCTGGTTGAGACAGCGGGGAGATCGTTACGCCATTCGTGCAGGTCGGAACTTACCCGACAAGGAATTTCGCTACCTTAGGACCGTTATAGTTACGGCCGCCGTTTACCGGGGCTTCGGTTTAAGGCTTCGGATTGCTCCTAACCTCACCCCTTAACCTTCCGGCACCGGGCAGGCGTCAGTCCGTATACGTCGTCTTGCGACTTCGCACAGACCTGTGTTTTTAGTAAACAGTCGCCACCCCCGATTCTCTGCGGCTCACCCGGGCTTCGAAAGTGAATTCCTACACCCAAGAAAGCACCCCTTCTTGCGAACTTACGGGGTCATTTTGCCGAGTTCCTTAACCAGAGTTCTCTCAAGCGCCTTGGTCTACTCGACCCGCCTACCTGTGTCGGTTTGCGGTACGGTTTGCATGCGATAAACTGAGGAGCTTTTCTTGGCAGCATGGGATCAGTCGCTTCAGACGATAAGGTCACGGCATCACCTCTCGGCCTTGGAACCACGATTTGACTATGGCTCCAGCCTACGGGCTTGCACCGGGATATCCAACACCCGGACGACCTACCCTCCTGCGTCCCTCCATCGCGCTCGCATACAAGTACAGGAATATTAACCTGTTTCCCATCAACTACGCGTTTCCGCCTCGTCTTAGGGGCCGACTTACCCTGGGAAGATTAACTTTACCCAGGAAACCTTAGGCTTACGGCGAACGGGTTTTCCACCCGTTTTAACGTTACTCATGCCAGCATAATCACTTCCCGTTAGTCCAGCATGCCTTCCGGCACACCTTCATCCCATCCGGGAACGCTCCCCTACCGATCCGTACAAGACGGATCCCGAAGCTTCGGTGCCATGCTTAGCCCCGTTACATTTTCGGCGCAACACCGCTAGGCCAGTGAGCTATTACGCTTTCTTTAAAGGATGGCTGCTTCTAAGCCAACCTCCTGGATGTCTAGGCAGCGTCACTACCTTTCCCACTGAGCATGGACTTTGAGACCTTAGCTGTCGATCTGGGCTCTTTCCCTCTCGACTACGGGCCTTCGCACCCGCAGTCTGACTCCCGGACAACATTTCACGGCATTCGGAGTTTGATAGGGTTTGGTAATCTGGTGGGACCCCTAGCCCTGTCAGTGCTCTACCTCCGTGAAACTATGATCCGAGGCTATACCTCAATATATTTCGGGGAGAACCAGCTATCACCGAGTTTGATTGGCCTTTCACCCCTATCCACAGGTCATCCGAGCAATTTTCAACTTACATCGGTTCGGTCCTCCACTCAGTTTTACCTGAGCTTCAACCTGCCCATGGATAGATCACCCGGCTTCGGGTCTAATCCGCAGTACTTGTCGCCCTGTTCGGACTCGCTTTCGCTACGGCTCCGCTCGCGCTTAACCTCGCACTACAGATTAACTCGCTGGCCCGTTATGCAAAAAGCACGCGGTCACGGAACAAGTCCGCTCCCACAGCTTGTAGGCAACTGGTTTCAGGTTCTATTGCACTCCCCTAACAGGGGTTCTTTTCACCTTTCCCTCACGGTACTGGTACACTATCGGTCGCTAGGGAGTATTTAGCCTTGGGAGATGGTCCTCCCAGATTCCCACGGGATTTCACGTGTCCCGCGGTACTCAGGTGCCC
>Ga0067045_1028357_pt1 | contig 35547 bp, 30 predicted proteins | sample TerdegcTABiofilm_FD_59184 | JGI IMG/M metagenome (GOLD analysis project Ga0067045, IMG submission 59184) | Combined Assembly of (Gp0054472, Gp0054536) Wastewater bioreactor microbial communities from Singapore -Terephthalate degrading...
GGAGCACGTTTTGGCGGATGCACCACGGCTCGGCAGGAGCCTCGCCCTCCCGGGATCACGCAAGGTCATTTAGGCGCGGAGATCTCCGCGGCGGGCAAGCCGTGCCACACGGTCCCCCCGGTTCCCGCGTGCTCGATCGACCTGGACGGCGACGTCGCCGAGTTGCCGCCGGCCGGCCGGCGTGCCCTGGCCTTCACGCTCCACTTGCGGTCGGCCGACTTCCACGGCCAGCGCGATCGCGGCGCCGCGTTGGTGCGACGCGTGATGGAAGAAAATCCGCACACGTCGCTCGACGTGCTCGTCGAACCGGTCGGAGGTCCGTCGCGACTCACCGAAGAGGCCCTCGCGGCCCTGCTGGCCGCATCTTTTTCGAGCACGAGCTATCTCGACCTGTACTACAGCCTGCATCCGAACCGGCTGCTGGGCGCCAAACGCCTGATCGTGGTCTTGCAGGCCGGGGATCGGGAGACCCTCGGACCTGGGGGGCTCGACCGGATCGCCCGGTACGCCACCGTGGCGTGATCGCGTTGAATCGCCTGCGGGTTTGGGCTACACTGCAATCCATCCGCAATACCTTGAGACTTCCGAAGTCTCGAAGACTTCGGAAGTCTGCATTCGTCTCTGAGACAAGGGAGCAGTCGATGGCCGGTTCTTCGTCGAGCGGTGAGCGAGGGAAATCTTGTTCTGAAGCGTTTCCGGACAACGCCCGCCGGGAGTTCCTCAAGCAGGCCGCAGCCCTGCCCGTGAGTCTCGCTGCCTTCGGGACGGCGTCGGTTGCGGGGGAGGCGTCCGGGCCGTCGTCGATGCCGCAGATCCGGATCGGACCGCACTCCGTGTCGCGTCTGATCTGCGGGGCCAACCCGTTCCACGCCGGCTCGCACCTCTCCTGGTTCGTCAACCAGGAGATGAAGCAGTATTACACGCTCGAACAGATTTTCAAAACGCTTCGGCGGTGCCAGGAGGTGGGGGTCAACTGTTGGCAGTCGGGCGGGAAGCATTTTGAGACGTACCGGCGGTTCCTCGACTCCGGAGGCAAGATGCACTTCCTCTCCCTCGAGTCGGGCAAGACCTCGGTCTCCTTCCTGCCCGAGCTGGCCAAGGGGGGCTGCATCGGCGTGGCCCACCACGGCGAAGTCACCGACCGTCTCTTCAAGGACGGCAAGATCGACCAGGTGAACGACTACCTGAAGCGGATCCACGACGCCGGGCTCCCGGCCGGCATCTCCACGCACATGCCCGCCGTGGTCGATACGGTTGAATCCAAGGGCTGGGAGGTCGACTACTACATGACCTGCGTGTACGAGCGCCACCGCAGCCGGGAAGACCTCCAGAAGCTCTTGGGCCACGTGCCGATTCCCGTGGGCGAGGTCTACCTGGAAAGCGATCCGCCGCGGATGTACCAGGCCATACGCAAGACGAAACGCCCCTGCCTGGCCTTCAAGATCCTCGCCGCCGGCCGGCTCTCCGAGCACCGGGCCTGGGTCGAACAGGCGTTTCGCCAGGCCATGGAGTCGATCAAGCCCATCGACGGGACCATCGTCGGCATCTACGACAAGTTCTCCGATCAGCCCGCCGAAGACGCCGACTTCGTCCGGCGATTCAGCTCGCTGAGCCGGCCGATCTAAATCAGGATCACACAAGGTCATTTAGCCGTCCGGCTCGTGGAGCACCACGGGCAGATCGACCGTGATCGTCGTCCCATGGCCGGGGGCGCTGTCGATTGTCGCGGAACCGCCCAGCACCCGGGCCCGCTCCTGGATGCCTTTCAGGCCGAAACAGCCCTCCGACACCTGTTGCGTGTCAAAGCCGGCTCCCCAATCCTGAATCTCGATGTGGAACGTGTCCCCCTGCCGGGACAGGGCGACGCGCACCTTGTCGCCCTTGCTGTGCTTGACCGCGTTTCCCAAGCCCTCCTGCACGATGCGGTAGACGGCGTTTTCAAGGACGGGGGCCAAGCGATCCGTCGCGACTTCGCTGTGGAGGGAGACTTCCGGCGACCCGGGTCTCGATTCGATATCGTGCACGAGTTGGGCGATCGCGGGCACGATCCCCAATTCATCGAGAATGGGGGACTTGAGACCGCTGATGAGCCGCCTCGCCTCCGCGAGGCTCTGTTCAACGTACCTCAAACCGGCTTCGTATGCCTGCGCCGCCTCGTCGGGGCTGTCCTTCTGGAGACGCTGGTAGGCGTCGAGCTGCATGGCCGCGCCGGCGAGCGTCTGGGCCAGCCCGTCGTGGATTTCGTAGGCGATCAGTTGCCGTTCATGATCGCTCGACCGCAGCAGTTGCCGCAAGGTCTCCTGCCGGCGTGCGAGTTCGGCGGTCCGCTGCCGGACCCGGTCTTCGAGCGACTCGTGCAGGGCCCGCAACCTCGCCGCCAGGGCATTGAAGCTCCGGGCGAGCACGCCGATCTCGTCGTGCCCCCGCACGGGCACCGGGGCGACGACGCCGGTTTGCGCGGCAGACTCCTCAAAATGTGCGGCGATCGCCGCCAGGCGCCGGGCAACCATATACCGGAACAGCACGAGGATGAAGCCGAACAGCACAAGCAGGAAGATCCCCGTGGTCAGGAGGCTCGTCCTGGCGTCCAGCGCGAGGGCCGCGTTGAGTCGTTCCATGGGGACCGCGATCACATCGAGGCCGGCCACGTCGCCGACCTTGCGATGGAACCCGCCCGTGCCGCCGTAGCGATCCAGAAGCGACTTGGGCGAATCGGAGGGCGATCCGTGGCATCGCAGGCAGCCCTGCTCGATCCGCATGGCGTGTACGTGGGCGAGATATTCGTGGCCGTTGATCGCCAGCCTGCCCGTCCAGCGGTCGGCGTCCGCATGCTCCTGGAAATAGCGGAGGAGTTCCATCTCCTCAGGCCCGGCCCGGTTGACCGGGTTGCGCGGATTGTCCGAAGAAAACTTGATGAGGTAGTCGGGGAACTTCTTCCGGACTTTCTCGAACACGCTCCTGGCGATGTAGGAGGTGGACATGACCTCCACGACGAAGTCATCCTTGGGGATGCGTTTCTCCATCTCGGGGCGAATCGTCTCGCCCGCATACGTGCGGAGCGCAATATCGAATTCGAGGGCCAGCCGGGCCTGCGCGGCCGTCAACTCCTCGGTCTGTGCCTTGGCAACAGACCAACTGCGATAGAGGATGAGCGCTGAGAAGACGACGGCGAAGGCGCCCACCGCAAGCGAGAATCGCGTGCCGATGCTCTTCATGCCCCACCCCGTTCGGCGTCGGGCTACCGCGTCATCTCGAGGATCCCCAGACGCCACGGAATCTTGCCATAGGGATTGCCCCGGTACTCGGCGTCGTTGACACCTTGGAAGAGCATCCGGACGTTCGCCGGATCGACCTCCATGCGTTCATCGATGCCCGTGCGCAGCAGTTCCCCGTGGCTGATGTTGGTTGTCCACTCCATCGCCTGCTCGACGTTGGAAAACGCAGCAAACGGCTTGTCGCGGCGGTCGGCCAGGGGCTGCCACGGGCCCTCGAGCCGATCGGCCAGATAGGCCTTGTAGTAGCGACGCCGGTCCCCTTGGGCCTCGACGATGGTCAGATACCGCTCCAGCCCCCGGAGCTTGTACGTGTGCGAGGCCTCGAAGATGTCGCCCTGGAGCACCAACTGGGGTTCCGACCAGCCGCCGGGGAAACTCTTCAGGCCCGTCTCACACCGCCACATCCTCCCGTCATTGGAAGTATAGAATAAGTGCGCCTTCGCAGTGTCGGCGATCACCCAGAAATCGATCCACTTTCGCTTCGGCGACCCCGCCGGGAACAGCCATTGCGGCTTGGACCAGGACTTGGGATTGCCCAAATCGCTCGTGGTCGAGAAGACCGGGCCGAAGGGCGGGCTGTGGTTCTTATCCGCGATCTGGTAGATCAGGTACCATCGGCGGTGCGGCCGGAAATAGAACACTTGCGGGGCGCAATAGTACTGGTCGTGGAGGCCGAGCAGGTGCCGCGGGGCGTCGTTGGCGTCTTTCCAGCCGGCGAAGCTGGAATACTCGATGTCCACCTTGCCCGAGGCGAACCGCACCGTGCAGAACATGTGCCAACGGCCGCCATCGCGGACGATCGTCGGGTCTTTGATCGAGACGGCCTGATCGGCCGCCCCACGTTGCGGACCGACCAACGGGCCGGACGCCTTCCAGGAGAATTTGCCGTCGCGGAAGGCGCTCCACGGCTCAGGACCGGATGCGTCCGCGGCGATGACTGCCGGGCACCAGGACCCGAGCGCCAGGAGTGCCAGCACCGGCAGGCCGGCCAGCGTTCTGGGGTTTTGCAGCGTGGGCAGCAGCGTCATCAGGGGGCTCCCAAGGTACTTTCCTCACCTAAACAGTGTACCTTAACCGCGCCCGCAAGGGGAGTCCATGGCCGGGAACCGGGCGAGGGTAAGTGTTCAACGGAATGAAGTGCGAATACGGGAAGGAAAAAGGGAAAGCCTTGGAAAAACGGGAAAGGCAAGAAACCGTATCCCGATCACACAATCCTGAATGGAACCCTCTCCTGTTCTTTTCCCTTTCTCCCCACCTTTTCCTTTTTCCTTCTCCTCCTCCGGCGACTTCATACGGCTGAAGTGTTTCGGGCGAGACAAGTTGGCATCCTTCCGGTGGGCGAGCTAGAATTTCGGGAAGGCGAAGACCCCCCGAGAGGCCGGGCTGCCTGTGCTCCCCCCTTGCGTCGTCTTCAGGATTCCTGGAGTCTGGATGGGGAGGTTTGTTTTAGGCTCGGGCTCCGAATCGGCCGTGTTCGTGGATCGTATCCTGCTGGAGAACCGTGGTGTCGCTCGTCCGCGTATTCCGGGTTGCGATTTGCAGCCTCTATTGGCTTGGCTTGACCGTCCTCCTGCTTGTCCCGAACCCCGCACGGGCGCTCGGGATGCGGAGAATGCTGGCGCTTCCTTGGGGCGACCTCGGAATTCACTTCGCCGCCTTCACGCTTCTGACGCTCCTGGTCTGCGTTGCGCGATGGCCGCGGCCGATCGGGTGGCCGATGGTTGCCTTGACGATCTATGCTGTGACGATCGAGTCGCTGCAAGCACTCGTGCCCCCGCGCACGGTCGAATTGAAAGACTTCGTGGAGAACGTCCTCGGGATTGCGGTGGGCCTGGGCGTCTACTGGTGCGCACGCAGAATGATGGGCCAGGCCGGCGCCGAGAGAATCTCAACGGCGAGGAGAGTCGTATGAGTCGGCTGGGCGAAGAGATCCGAGCCTCGCAAGTGCCCGGAGGGTCGGTTCGGATCTGGTGGCTCGGCCAGGCGGGGTTCGCGTTCAAGACCGCAGGCGGCAAGGTCGTGTACGCCGACCCCTACTTGTCCGACGCCGTGGAGCGGCTGTTCGGCTTCAAACGGCTCTGCCTCGCGCCGATCGAGGCCGAGGAGGTCCGCGCCGACCTCGTGGTGCTCACCCACGAACATGCCGACCATTTCGATCCCGACGCCTTGCCGGTCATCGCCCGCAATAATCCTCACTGCCTCTTCGCCGCGCCGGCCGGATGCGCGGAGGGGCTCGCACAGGCCGGTGTCGCGGCCGAGCGCACGATCGTGCTGGAGCCCAACCGGAAGCACGCTCTGGACGAGGCCGTCCTCCACACGGTGCCCGCCGACCATGGCGACCTGTCGCCCTCCGCCCTCGGATTGGTGTTTGAATTCGACGGCGTCCGGGTCTTGCTCACCGGCGACACGTCGTTCCGCCCCAGCCTCTTTCAGCCGCTCTTCGATCTCCAGCCCGACGTGATGCTCCCGTGCATCAACGGCGTCTTCGGCAACATGGGCCACCTCGACGCGGCCCGGCTCGTTCAGCAGGCCAAGCCTCGCTACGCCATTCCCTGCCACTACTGGACCTTTGCCGAACAGGGAGGGGGCGATCCCGGCGGCTTTGTCCACGCCTGCCGGCAACTCTGTCCCGACGTGCAAGCCCTCCTCCTCAAGCCCGGCGAACCGTTTACCGTCTTGCGGCGCGACCCTGATCCCGGCCGTGGATGACGGGGACTCCAAGCGTCCTGCCGGCCAATCGTTGCCGAGGGTTGGGAAGGGGGCGGGCGGGCCGGCAGTCTGTGCCGGTGCCGCGGCAGGTCGGCGACCTGCCCCACATTGGCTGTCCCCCGGGCGCCGGGCCGGTGGCATTTCACCACGTTGCGATGCCTTCGTGTTGCCGGAAGGCAACGGCCGGAGCGGCTTCTCGGAACCACGAGACATGCGATTCCGGTCCTTCCTGCCAACGAATTCCCCCACGGGGCCGGTCTCAGCCGGGATTTGCCGTTCCAGACGGCCTCCTGGCCCGGGCGGATCACCGGTCGGCCGGCATGGTTCGTGGGCGAAGGCATCTTCGGCACGGCACCTGCTCTAAGGCCATTACCGTCCGACGACGATGCCGACCCGAAGAAGCGGGCGGCCGGGCGTCGGACACGGCAACATCCGCACGTAGCCTTTGGGCCGAACGACCGGAGAGCAGCAGATGCGAACCAAGGAGCGTCATCGCCGTGCAGAACGCGAGCACCGCGGACTGATCTCCGTGGAACTGCTCTTCGCCATGCCCGTGCTTCTGCTCCTCCTCCTTGCCGCCGTGGTCTACGGCCGCGTGATGACGGTGCGATGCGCCGCGACCCACGCCGCCACCGTGGCTGCCCGCGAGGCGGGAAAAGGAGGCGACGTGCAGGAGATTGCCGTGGCCGTGAGCGGGGTGTTGGCGCCGTACGGCGTGGCGGTCACGCCGCGGCCGGGATCGGGCGCGAAAGTCGTCCTGCAAGACGGCTTCGGCAAGGTCCGGGAGTACGGCGATCCGAGCATGGTCTACGTCAAGCCGCGCGGAGTCGCGGCCGGGGAAATTCTCTCCACCGTGTGGATCCGGACGACGGCCAGGAAAGCCGACGGCACGACCCCGCTCATCCCGTCCTTCGGCGGCTTGGGCGCCGTGTTGCACACCGGAGAGATTTGCGTCAGTTCACTCGCGAAGAAGGATCGCTGAGGTATCTTCCGCAGATAGGAGCCGGCCCTCCCGGCGGACCGGGGGCCGGGCTCATGGATCGAGTCAACGTGGTTCCAGGCGTTTCTACCCAGTCTCTTTCGAGAGGAAAGTTCCATGAAATTGTTCCGCAAGTTGTGGGCCGACGAAGCAGGCTTCATCGTCTCGGCCGAGCTCGTCCTGGTGGCCACGATCCTGGTCATCGGGATGATCGTCGGGCTGGTCGTGTTGCGTAACCAGGTCGTCCAGGAATTGGTCGACGTGGGCCAGTCGATCGGCTCGATGAGCCAGAGCTTCGCGCTGGCCGGCGTCAAGAAGTGCGGCGTTGCCTTCACCGACGGCGGTTCGTACAACGACAAGACCGATTTCTGCCAGGCATGGCAGAACGCGGGCAGCGAGCCGGGCGGGATCTCCGTACAGATTTGGCCCAGCAACGCCCCCTACTACCCGCCGGGCGGCGAGATCTCCTGGTGAGTCGTGGAACCCCGAATGGCTACCACGAATCCCACGTTGCCTCACTGGTCCGCCATAACGTAAGCTTCAAGAGCATTGGTTCTCCCTCAGGGGAAGCCAATGCTCTTTGCGTTTCTTGACCGGCATACGTGAGGGGGGGATTTTGGGAGGGCGAGGCTCTTGCCGAGCCGTGGTGCACCCAAGGAGGTTACACGATTCCGGGGTCGTGCAAGTTCATTCAGAAAGAAAGTCCACTGCCGGCTCGGCAGGAGCCTCGCCCTCCCGGGATTGTGAAGCCCTCCCGGGATTGTGAAGACCCATTTGGCCTTACGATCCGCACAATCGCGGTTTCCGGCCCGCGACCGAAGCGTCGGCCGCAGAAGAATGCTGGCTTCCCCGGCGAGCGCGGCCTAACTTTGGGTAGACCCCGAGGTTGCAGCATGACCGTCCGACACCGGCAATCGCGCCGCAGGCACGCACACCACTCGCGGCGCCGGCGCGCGCGTGGCAGGATCACGGTCGAGTTGCTCTTGAATCTGCCGATCTGGCTTCTCTTCGTGCTGGCCGTCGTGCAGTTCGGCCAGCAGTCCGCCGTGGTGCAGCAGGTGGCGTTGGCAAGCCGCGTCGGGGCGGCCGAGGCGGCACAAACCGCTTCCCTGCCATCGGACGACGCGGTGCCCGACGCCGTCCTCTCGGCCGTCCGCCGACAGTTGGCCAGCGCAGGGCTGGTCTGCTCGAAGGTCGTTCTGCAACACAACGTCGGGGGGAAGCCGGCGCTGCTGACCGCCGGCGCCGGACCCGCGGTGCCGCCGTCCGCACCTCTGCCACGCTTCGGCAGCTACGTGCGCGTGACCGTGTGCGTCCCGCCGGCAGGGAGCATCCCGAACCTGCTCGGGAAGCTCGGTCTCGACTTCGGGCCGCGGGCCCTGGAGCAATCGACGACTTTCCGCCATCAGATCTCAGGGTCAAAGACGCGATGACCGAAGACTCCTCGCCAACGCGACCAACCGGAGAACCGACGAGGCGTGCCGCGGCTGGCCGTCGAGCCAGGCCCGGGCGGGGCCGCCGCCGGCGCCCTGCGCGTCCTTGCCGCCGCGGAATCGTAACCCTCTGGACGATCCTTGCCGTGCCGGTCCTCTTTACGGTCCTGTGCGTCGTGGTCGAAGTGGGGCGACTCTGGCAGGCGCGGGCACAACTCGAGAACGCCCTGGAGGCCGCGGCCCTGGCGGCGATCCAGGAATGGGGCCAACGGGGAGGCACCGAGGAGCAGGTCGCGGCGGGCGAGGTCATGGGCAAGACCTACGCCCTGGCCAACGCCGTCCAGGGAAGGCCTGTGGACCTGGAGGACCGGGCGGTCGTCCCTGCCGTGGCGTACGCCTTTGGCACGGCCACGCCCCGGGGAACCGCCTTCGATTTCACCCCCGATCCAAGGGCCAAGGCGAACCTGGCCGTCGTGATCGAGGCCACCGTGAGGGTCCCGACTCTCTTCCGTTCGCTGTGGGGCGCTTGGGCAAAAGAGCCCACCGTGACCGCCGGCACCGCCGCCTACTACGATCAATCCGTCCAGCCGCCGAAGCCGCGCTTGATCCGGATCCGGGATTGCGTGATTCCGTGACGTCTTCTTCTCGTCGCGGATAGGGCTGACGCGAGGCTTCGGCGAGAACCTGTCCGGAACGTTCCCGCATCTCCTTCGCACGTTGCAGCGACGCGAGCTTGTCGCTATCCTGAATCGCTGGCGTTTCCGAATCGCGCAGCGGGCCGCGAGGTCTGAAAGAACGGCTGGAGAGGGCGAACGATGGGTCGGGCCACGTTTCTGATCGTACTGGCACTTGCGGGTGAAGCCATGGCAGCAGCACCGGCGTTGGACGAGAGTGCGGCGAAGGACGGCGAGTGGGGCTATCGGCCGGCGGCCGGGAGCGTGTCGGCGGTGAGTCCGCCGGCGCTGGTCTGGCGCCCGCAGAAGGGGATCGTGAGTTGGGAAGTCCAATGCTGCCGCGGGGGCGAGTGTTCCGACGCGGCGATCGCGTACCGGGCCGAAGGGATCGCGTGGAACGCCCATTGTCCAACCAAGGTCTTGCCGGCCGGGGAGTACACGTGGCGCTATCGCGGGACCGATAAGTCGGGCAGGAAAACGGACTGGAGCCAGGCCCGGACGTTCCGGATCGCCGAAAACGCCGTCGCCATGCCGCTGCCGCCGCGCGAAGAATTGCTGGCACGCATCCCGAAGGGGCATCCGCGGCTCTTCGTGCGTCCGGAGGATCTGCCGCGTCTGCGGGAGCTTGCCCAAGGGGCGATGAAGGATCGCCTCAAGGGATTGGAGGCCCAGTGCGCCAAGCTGATGAAGCGCCCGCCGCCCACGGAGGAGCCGCCCAAGTACCCGGAGGGCACCGTGCGTCTGAGCGACGAATGGAAGAAGATTTGGTGGGGGAACCGCGTCTACACGATCAACGCTTTGGACGGGGCGGCCACGCTGGCCTTCACGCGCCTGCTGACCGGCAACGAGGAGTACGGCGTGGCGGCGAAACGGATCCTCATGGAGTGCGCCCAGTGGGACCCGCACGGCGCGACCGGTTACCGTTACAACGACGAGGCAGGTATGCCCTATGCCTCGCGGTTCTCCCGCACCTACTCGTTCGTCTACGACCTGCTGAGCGACGACGAGCGGGCGGTGTGCCGCAACGTGATGAAGGCCCGCGGCGAGGAGATGTTCAAACATCTCTGCCCCCGCATGCTCTGGCGTCCCTACGAGAGCCATGCCAACCGGGCGTGGCATTTCCTGGGCGAGGTGGGCGTGGCCTTCCTCGGCGAGATCGAGGGGGCTGACGAGTGGACCTGGTTCGCCATGAACTACTTCGCCTGCGTCTATCCGGTCTGGTGCGACGACGACGGCGGTTGGCACGAAGGCTCCAGCTACTGGAGCAGCTACATCGACCGGTTCACATGGTGGGCCGACATCATGCGCTCGGCCATGGGCATCCACGCCTACGACAAGCCCTATTTCTCGAAGGCCGGATACTACGCGATGGTCCTCATGCCGCCGCACAAGCGCAACGGCGGGTTCGGCGACCTGGCGGCCGACCGCCGGGCCGAGCAGTACGTCCCGCTCGTCTCGGCCTTGGCCGCCCAGGCCCGCAACGGGCATTGGCAGTGGTACGTCGAGCAGATGGGCGGGCCCGCGGAAACCGGCGGGTACATCGGCTTCGTGCGCGGCTCCCAGCCGAAAGTGACCGCCAAACCGCCCGACGATCTGCCCACCTCGCGGGTCTTCCGCGGCACGGGCCAGGCGTTTCTCAACAGCACGCTCACCGATGCGCGCGAGGGTGTGCAGGTGGCCTTCAAGTCGAGCCCGATGGGCACCCAGTCGCACGGCTACGACGCGAACAACGCCTTCCAACTCTCGGCCTACGGCGAGCCCCTGTTGGTCTCCAGCGGCCGGCGCGACGTCCACGGCAGCGAGCACCACCGGCTCTGGATGTGGAACACGCGGTCCGTCAACAGCATCACGGTCGACGGTCAGGGACAGGTACCGCACTCGGCCTCGTCGAAGGGGCGGATCGTGGCCTTCCACACCACGCCGGCCATCGACGTCGTGGTCGGCGACGCGGCCGACGCCTACCCGCCGCTGGATCCCAACGACCCGGGGGCGGGCGGGATCCTGGAACGGTTCACCCGGGCCATCCTCTTCATCAAGCCGGACCTGGTGATCGTCTACGACCGGATCGCGGCCCGGCGCGACGTGAGCTTCGAGTACTGGCTGCACGCCCCGACCGAGTTCGCGGTGAAGGGCCAGCGGAACCTCGAGGTCCGCTCTGGCGACGCCGCGTGCGCGATCTCCTTGCTCGCGCCCGAGAAGCTCAAACTGACTCAGACCAACCGCTACGTCCCGGAGCCGCGTCCGAACGTCAAGGTCCGCGAGTGGCATTTCGCGGCCGCCACGCCCCAGAAGGCCCGATCCGTGCAATTCGTCACGTTGCTGCGTCCGCACCGGGCCGGCCAGGAAGTGCCCCGCGGGGCCCTCCTGCAAGCGACCGCCGGCGGATACGTGCTCCGGGCCACGCTCTCCGAGGGCCGCGTCACCGTGATGCTGCCCGGCGACGAACCGTCGCGGGGAGGCCCCATGTCCCAGGGCCCCGGCCGGATCGTCATCCACCGCTTGGCCGCCGACGGCTCCGTGGTGCAGTCCCTCACCGTCGACGGGCAGGATCGTCGGTGATCCGCCGCCTCGTGAGGAAGCGCCGAAGTCAGCCGTGACCGCTTCGCGGCTGTCCAACGAGGACGCCCCTCTCCCGCGAGCGGGAGCGGGGCAGGGGGGGAGGGCATTCGACAGGCCAATCGCGAAGTCATTGTTGGACGGTCGCCCACCTCATTGCTTGCGAAGCTCGGTAAGATGCGAGGTTTGTGCTGAGGCCGGTCGCCCGAGTTGCCGGTCGCGGTGAAGATGTCCGAATAGTACAGAAGGAACGGATTTGTGGTCTGTAACGAAAGGACGACGAGACCATGCGTCGATCGGTTCTGTGGGCGGCGGTTCTGGCCGTGGGTTGGATCGGCGCGGCGTTGGCCGGGGAGACGGCGCCCAAGCGGTCTGAGGGTGGGCAGCCGTGTGTGCGCTGCGATACGGCGCCGTGCTGCTGCCCGGATGTCTACTGTAAGAAGCCGCTTCCCTGTGGCCCCTGCGTGAAGCTCGGGTGCGGGTGCGACACCTACGGCAAGAAGCCGCTTCCTTGCGTCCCGTGCGTGAAAGTCGGGTGCGGGTGCGACACGTACTGCAAGAAGCCCTGGCCCGATCTCTGCCGGCCGTTGGACCGGCTGTTTTACCGCTGCGCCCCGTGTAACTAGTGCGTATTTCGCCCTATCGTGGGGCGGGTCGCCGACCTGCCCATGCGCCACGGGCAGGTCAGCGACCTGCCCCACGGCGGTTGGAAATGTGGGTTAATCGTCCCTTTCGAGCACCAGCACCCAGTCGTGGCCGGTTTGCGGGGGCTTGGGGGACGTCCAGGAGCCGCTCGCGCCGGCTTGGGCGGCGGCGGAGGGGCTCCGCTCGCCGCTTGCGGGATGGAACCAGGCGGTCTTGTATCGGACGCCTCGTTCGAGGTCGCGGACGGTGACCGCGCTGCCGACAGGCAGGTAGAGGACCCGCACCTTGCCTGGAATTCCCGCGGCCAAGGGCGCCAGGGGCTCTTCCGGCCGGCTGCCGATGCGGCCCCAGGGGGCGTCGCCGTAGTGGGCGACGACTGCGGCGTGGGGCCACGACCTGTCGTCAAACGACGCCTCCCGCCAGCCCGGGGCTTCGGTCCGGCTCGAACGCCACGTGGCGTCCGTGAGCACGGTGAGTCGTCCCCCGCCGGCCCATTCGACCTCGAGGGCGCCGATCAGTCCGGCCGGGTTCTGGGGCACGGGCGCCTTGCCGTTGGTGGCCGCTACCGCCAGGACATTTTTGCCGGGCTTGAGATGACGCTCCAGCCCGCGGAACTCCCGGCCCATCTGCCAGTTGCCGTGCGACCCGAGAGGCACGCCGTTGAGATACGTGATCAATCGGTCGTCGGCCGTAAGTCGCAGCGCGGCCCGGGCAACGGACCTCCCTTCGGGCAACTCGAACGTGCGTCGGAAGCAGCGGGTCTCGGCGGGGGCGTCGCGGGCCGGGGTGCCCTCGGGATACCAGATCCAGTCGCCCCAGACGATCTCGGCCGGCTTCTCCACCTTCGGTGCCGGCGGGTACGAGGCCCACTCGGGATGCGGCTGGAACTCGTGCCAGGCGTACTGCCGGAGGAACTGCCTGGCGAGCCCTACCTGGCGCGAGCCGGGCAGGGTCATGGCGTCGTTCCAGGGGCGATTGCCCCAGTTGCCGCCGTGGGGCGACGCGCCGTAGGGTTGGTCCGCGCGGTTGACCTGCCAGATCCCGTTGGCCCCGTAGGTGTGTCCCGCCGCGCCCGACAGGTAACTCGTCCAGACCATGAACCGCTGGATCTCCTCGAAGCACGTGTCGAGGATCCCCTCGTAGCACACTTCGCCCTCCACGGTGGGCATGGGCGGCTGTGCTTCGCGCGAGCGGCGGAGCAGCCGGATCGTGTTGGGGATGCTCCCCCGGTCGCCGTGGCCGGTCTGGAGCATGTCGAAGTCGAGCACCCGCGCGTCGTCGACCGTGTCACGTGCAGACTGCGAGGGGTGGATCGTGATCATGCGATGAAAAGGATCGGTCCGCCTCATGAATGCGGCCACCTCGGTCCATCCCCGCTTCTGAAACGCGGAATCGTCCTTCCGGTTCTTCGACAGGTAGTAGGGCATGGTCCCTTCCCCGGCCACGCACCAGGTGACCGGCCACGCCCCGTAGCGGGCGATCAGGTAGCGCCAGTGCTGTTTCATCCGTTCGACGCCGAGCCACGGCAGATGGTATCCCCATGCCCCGACGATGCAGGGCGAGATCCCCTGGTCGATCAGCCACGCGAGGCGTGGGTCGGCGGCGTCGAAGTAGGCGGGGTTGATCCGGGCGTAGTCGGGCAGCCAGGGGAAGCCGGCCTCGTTCCGCCCGCGCTCGTCGAACGCCGGCATGTCGGGATACAGCCCGGCCACGATCTGCACCACGTTGAACCCCTTCGCCTGCCGGTCGGCCGCGAGGATTTTGAACTCGTCGGGCCAGTGGAGCCTGCGGCAGAGGCCCATCCACCACGTGTCGCCGAGCCAGAGAAACGGGGTGCCGTCGGCGTGCTCGAAGTGGCGCCGGCCGGCGGCCACGCGGATCGGGCCGTGAAGAAACAAGGGATTGTCACCCGGATAGGCCACGACCTCGACCTTGCCCGCGACGCCGTGCAGGCCGGCGTCGGCCTTGTCGGAGCACTCGCTCCGGTAGCGATGGACGCCCAGCCGCGGCGAGGCGTAGCGGATCCGCCAACTCGTCCCCCCGGCCCAGAAGGCCGGCACGCGAAGCTCCCGGCCCCCCGGCTCGGTGAAGACCACGTCGACTTCCACCTCATGGAATGGGTCGGCATGCGTCCTCGCCGAGGTGAACGGGATCTCGACCATCCGGTTGGCCTGCGTGCGGCGGGCTTCGTCGGCCGCTGCCGAAGGCGCGACGCACGCTGCCAGCGCGACCAACCCGACGAACGAACCCGAGAGACTCACGAAGGGGCCCCGCATGTCGTGTTTCCTCCTCGTCCCAGAGATCACCAGCGCTGGTGTGTTGTTTCGGCATCGCCACGGCGTTCGGTCCGTCCCACACCATATCCTAGCCGCCATGCCGCCTAGGCCGTCAGCCAATCCTCCAATCGCAATCCGGGAACATTCTGAAAATCGCGGGTGTTGTGCGTGACGAGGATGAGGTCGTGCACCACGGCCACCGCTGCGATCATCAGATCGAGGCGGCCAGTCTTACGGCCTTTTTGCGCGAGCACCGCTCGGAGTCTGCCGAACGCCTTGCAGCACACGTGATCGTAGTCGAGGACGGCCACGTCCTCCAAGAGATCGTTTTCGATCTTGTCAATCAGAGAGAGGGGGTTGGCCCGGCGGTAGGCCCAAGCATAGAGTTCGCCAAGAACGATTGTGGGAATGAACAGACGGCCGGCGTTTTGGATGAAGCGGTGGGTCAGACCGGCGGGTCGCTTCAGATGCGCGGAACAGATATCTGTATCGAGGAGGAAGGTCACTGGGAGATTTCCCGACGCGAGTCTCGCTTGCGTTCTTGGCGCAGGTCTTCGAGAATCCGATCATCGGCCTCGGTCCACTCGTGGGCCAAGGCGCCCGCGCATCGCCGCAGCCCCTCGCCCCATGACGCACTGGGCGGAATCGCCCTGACGAACACCTGAACCTCCTGTCCCTCCGCGAGGCCGAGTTCCTCGGTCAACTGGATGACCTTGCCGTGGATGACCCCGTGAACCGCCTTCGTCATCTTAACTCCCCTGCGGCGTAGGAACGGCGTGCGATCTGCCCGTCCTGATCCCGTGGTGCCATTATACCCTTCTGAAGGCCCCCATCAAGATGGTCCGGCCCACAGGGTCACCGCTGTTGCGGGTGGAGACGGACCAGGACGGCGGCCACTTCGCTGAGCTTGTAGCGTTGGATCTTGCCGGTGGCGGTCTTGGGCAGGGTGTCGGTGAAGACGACCCGCCGCGGATACTTGTGCGGGGCGGTCCGGTGCTTGACGAACTCCTGGAGTTCGCGTTCCAGGATCGGCGAGGGCTCGATGCCGTCCTTGAGCACCACGAACGCGCAGGGCTTGACCAGGCCGTTCTCATCGGTCATCCCGACCACGCCGCTCTCGAGGACGGAGGGGTGCTCTTTGAGGATGCTCTCCACGTCGGACGGCCAGACCGCCTGCCCGCTCACCTTCATCATGTCGTCGGTCCGGCCCGCGTACCAGAAGAACCCATCCGAGTCGAGACGGTACTTGTCGTGCGTGTTGATCCACTCGCCGCGGAACGTCTCCTTGGTGTACTCGTGCTTGTTCCAGTATCCGGCGGCGATGCTCTCGCCTTTGACCAGGAGCGTGCCGATCTCGCCGACGGGCACGGCCAGGCCCTGGTCGTCGACGATCTTCGCCTCGTAGCCGGGCACGATCTGCCCGGTCGTGCCCGGCCGCGACTCGCCGGGACGATTCGAGATATAGATGTGGAGGATCTCGGTGGAGCCGATGCCGTCGAGGATCTCGATGCCGAAGCGGGCCCGCCACTGCTCGTAGATCGGCTTCGGCAGAGGCTCTCCGGCCGACACGCAGAGACGCACTTTCCCCAGGCTTGTCCGGCCCGTCTTCTCTGCCATGTGCAACAGCGCCGCGTAGCTGGTGGGCACGCTGTAGAACACGGTCACGCCGCAGTGGTCGATCACCTCGAACACCTTCTCGGGCAGCGGGCGGCCGGAGAGGAGCACCGTCGTTCCCCCGGTCCGCAACGGGAAGTAAAGCCCGTTGCCCAACCCGTAGGCGAAGAAGAGCTTCGCCACGGAGAACGAGACGTCGGATTCGTTCAGGCCGAGGATCTGCTTGGCGTAGAGATCGGCCGCCGCGATCATATCGTGGTGCAGGTGGATCGAGCCCTTGGGAAAGCCCGTGGTGCCCGAACTGTAGAGCCAGAAGGCGGCGTCGTCCTTGCTCGTATCGGCCGGCTCCAGGACGGGCGACGCCTCTTGCAGGAGCTTCTCCCACGAGAGGTAGCCCTCAGCCTCCCCGTCGACGAGCACCACGTGCTCCAGGTGCCTAAGCCCCGCGCGGATCTCGGCAACGGCCGGCAGGTGCGCAAGGCTGACGACGAGTACCCGGGCCCGGCTGTCGTTCAACAGATACTCGTAGTCCTTCGGCTGCAAGAGCGTATTGATCGGGATGGCGACCGCGCCGATCTTCATGGCGCCGAAGAAAGCGAAGGCGCATTGCGGGCTGTCGGGCAGGAGGACCATGACCCGCTCCTCCATGCGGACCCCAAGTCCTCGAAGGGCGTTGCCGAACCGGTTGATCCCCTCGGAAAGCTCGCGGTACGTGACCGTCCTCGATCCGCAAACGATCGCCGGCCTGGTCCCTCGCCCGCCGGCAACCTGGGCGTCGACGATCGCGGCTGCGGCGTTGAATCGTTCGGGGATCTCTGGCATCGACATGAACACTTCCTCACGGGGTCGAGAACCGACGGAGAGTTCCAATCGCGATCCAGTCTACTCGCGGTTCCGGAGGGCGTCAAGGAAAGCACACGATTGTCGAGAACGTCTGCTTTCGGCACGCGTAGCACAGGCTTCCAGCCTGTCGAGCAAGCGGCCAAGATGGCGGCTTGGGTGGCATGCCGTCACTCGGCGCAGCCGAGGGTCGGCATGGAAGCCATCGTGGCGGCTTCCATGCTCAGTGCCATGTTTCGCTTCGTGAGAGCATGCCACCCAAGCCCGACAGTCGTCAGCCCCGAAGGGGCAGGATAGGAAAGCCCAGGGCAACGCCCTGGGGAAAGATGTCGGAAGGAACAGACGAAGCCCTGAAGGGGCGGAATCTGGCTCCCCGGCACCTCGATTCCGCCCCTTCAGGGCTGCCAACCGTGTGATGGGCATTCTCCCCAGGGCGTTGCCCTGGGCTCTCGCATTTCGCCCCTTCGGGGCTGTAGACGGGCGGGAAGATCGAGACGTCTGGAACAGAACCGGCACCAAAACCGAGAGCCTCAGAGGCGTACCGTTCACCCACCCACAGCCAAGATGTCTGGTCCACGCCCGGGACTACTTCCCCACGCGCAGCTTGCCAAGCGGATACCAGCCGTCTTCCGAACGGCCCTGGATCCCAAGCTTCACCACGGGATCGCCCCTATCGTTCACGACGGCCAGCGAGAGGGCGTAGACGCCGGGCTTGAGCTTGCCGGAAAGGGCGACCGTGTCGGACACCGAGTAGACAGGGCCGGGCGGCAAGTCGGGCGGCGACTTCAAGAAGTCGTCCGTGAGCACGTCCACGCTTCCGGGCAGCCAGCGGTTCACGGTCACGTTGCCGGGCAGCACCTCGGCCGCCCCGTCGTCACCGATGAGCCGGTAGGCGAGGCGGTACGGCCGGTAGCAGGGAGCAGAGCCGCAGTTCTGCCATTTCAACGCAAGATCCAGCTTGCCTGACGGCCCGACCGACGCCGGATAGCGGACCTCGCGGAGCACGAGCCGGTAGCCGAGCCGGCGCAGGAACCGCTCCAGCTCGGGCCGCACGTCGTCGCCCTCAGGCAACGGGGCCGACTTGTTGTTGATGCAGGAGCCGTGCATTGCCAGGGCATAGTTGAAGATGTAGCGGAGCGACCAGCCCTCCCCGACCCACTTGCGCATGTCCCAGCACGTCTCCCAAGCGACCGGGGCGGTCTTCCAGACATCCTGGAGGTGCGACTCTCGGATCCACCCCGGGTACCCTTTGCGCATGTGGCACCACTGTCTGGAGAACCCGCCCATATCGCCGAGGCAATCGGCCCGCCAGCCCGTGCCGTGTTGGGCTGCGTAGGTGAGGCACTCCCTGCCGCCGATGAGCATCACGATCGGAGTCTTCCGAAACGCGGCGAGGTAGGCATCGACCACTCGCTTTCGGTTCTCCAGGGTTGGGAGCTTCGCGCTTTTCGATCCGCTCAAGTGCCACTCGCCCCACCAGCCGATGGAGCCCAGGTCGATATGGTCGATGTCGGGATGGCCGTCGTACCGCGCGCCGAGCCGGCGGATGAAGTCGAGGTGTTTTTCGAGGACCACGGGGTCGTCCATGTCGGGAATGGGGAAGGGTGCCTCTTTGCCGTACTCGGCCTGAAGTTCCTTGGCGCCGATCGTCTTCAGCCGCGCGGGATGATAGGGCTGGCCGCGCGACGTGGAGCAGCACATCACGCGGAAGGCGTACTGCTGGCCCGACTCGCGGCTCTGCCGGAGTTCCCGGTCGAGGAAGTCGAAGTCGATCTTCCCGGGCTCCGGTTCCAGGACTCCCCATCCCCATCGGGCGTAATGGAGCGTCGAGGGGATCCAAGCGGGAAGGCTTCGATCCTGCTTGGCGGGTCGATGAAACGTCTCCCAGCCGATCCCGGGGTTGGCGAGGATCTCGTCGCTCGCCTCGGGCCGGACCACGACAAGGCCGGCCGGCGACGCATCGTCGTCCCCCGCAATGCCGTCGACTGTCCAGCCCAGGGCCAGGACCATCCCCGCCAGCCACGTCGATGCGATACGTTTCATTGGGCCGTCTCCGTTACCGAGGTCCTTGGCCTCAGAAGTGTCCGCGATGCGTGGGGTTCTGTGTACCCCGGCGCAACTTGCGTGTCAATCCGCCCGCATGCGGACCCCTTTCGGATGCGCGTTTGCGTCACGCCCGATTTCAGGGGCGTTTCGACTTCCGGTGGACAGCATCGCCCTCTCGGTCGTACAATTCACCTCCCCAACCGGACGCGACGGAGTGCGGTCCCGGTACGTCTTCCAAGAGGATGAATGTCCATGACCGGCGAACTCTCCCACGGCGATCGCTTCAACGAGCCGGTGCTCCACTACCTGCGCACGAATTTCGTCTGGGTGATGGCGACGGACACCGTGGGGCAAGCCCTCGCGAGGGTCCAAGGGAGCCCGGTCGAAGGCCGCATCGTCTACTTCTACGTCGTCGACGAGGATCGCCGCCTGCGAGGCGTCGTGCCCACGCGGCGTCTGCTCCTGAGCCCCCCGGAGACCCCCGTCGCCGAAATCATGGAGAAGAAGGTCGTCACCCTGTCCGCCGCGGCAACGCTGCTGGACGCCTGCGAGTTCTTCACGATGCACCGGCTCATGGCCCTGCCCGTGGTCGACCGGGAGCGTCGCATGTTGGGCGTGATCGATGTCGAACTGTACGCCGACGAGGTCTCCGACCTGGCGGACCGCCGGTTGAGCGACGACATCTTCCAGTTGATCGGCGTCCGGCTGGCCAAGATCCGTCAGGCCTCGATTCCAACCGCGGTCCGCCGGCGGTTTCCGTGGCTGTTGTGTAATGTGGGCGGCGGGCTGGCTTGCGCATTGCTGGCGTCGTTCTACGAGCGGGTGCTGACCGAGGTGGTCATCCTGGCCATGTTCATCCCGGTGGTCCTGGCCTTGGCGGAAAGCGTGAGCATCCAATCGCTCACCCTGACCCTCCAGGGGCACGAACTCCGGGGATTCCGCTGGCGCAAAGTGCTGCGGGCCGTGTGGCGGGAGGCTGCCGTCAGCATGCTGCTCGGGCTCGGCTGCGGGGCGGTGGTGGGCCTGACGGCTGGAGTCTGGCAGGGCGCAAGCCTTGTCGGACTGTGCATCGCCCTGGGCATCACCTTGTCGGTGACGACCGGTGCCGTGCTCGGGCTTGTGGTTCCCACCACTTTGAGGGCCCTCCAACGCGACCCCAAGCCTGCCGCCGGGCCCATCGTGCTGGCGATGACCGACGTCGCCACGTTGTTCTACTACCTTGGGGTGGCCACCCTCGTCTTGGGTTGACACGTCAACGCGACGCTCGGCCACCGACGGGCCTCCGGCGGCATCGCCATGCTCGGCGTCTTCTTCTTGCGGCGTCGCAGCGTGACCCTCGATCGTGAACGACGCCTGAAGTCCTTGTATAAAATGGACTTATGGCGTGAGTCGCACGCGACGGGAATGCGCGGCCATCGGCGTGCCGGCACCGGGGCTGTCCTTGGTGCGAACCGACGCCCCGGCCGAACGCAAGGACGATCGGCGTCTTTCTTGCATCTTCGTCGTGACTGCGTATTGCATATCCATTCAGCGCATATTACGCTAACTACGTAGATTACGCAGACAGTGGATATTGTGTAGCCTGTGTGCGCATGGAAGGTCTGTGACTTCTACGTGCCGTGGTATCGCTTCGCATGCCTGAAAGGATCGAAGCCGTTCCTTGAGGAACCTGAGCCTTCTGGCCAATGACTTGGTCTGCGTCCGTGTTGCGCGTCCTGTCTGTGTCACACCTGTTTCTGGGAGGAGAGTCGTATGAAGTGCTTTCGTCGTCTTTGGAACGATGACGCCGGGTTCATCGTTTCCGCGGAGTTGGTCCTCGTGGCCACGATCCTGGTTATCGGCATGATCGTCGGTCTGGTCATGGTACGCAATCAAGTGGTCCAGGAGTTGGTCGACATCTCCCAAGCGATTGGAAACCTCAACCAGTCGTATGCCTTTGGTGGGATCTACAAACTCTGTGCGGCCCAAACCGGCGGGTCGGCCTACACCGATGTGGCTGATTTCTGCCAGCAGCTGCACCAGCAGTGCCCCGGCAGTTTTGCCGGTGGGATTACGATCACCGCCAACGGCACCTACTGGACCGGCACTGTGGATGCGGAGAAGGGCGCCGTGAGCAACGATCCCTGAGAATCCTCGCAACGGATTCCTGGGATTTGGGAATCCTCTGGCCCCCTCGGCATCATCCACCTACGCCGAGGGGGTTCTTCGTTGGCACTGAGGGCAGCACCATGCTCCAGAACAAGAGAGTCGTGGTCGTGATGCCGGCCTACAACGCCGCGGCCACCTTGCGCCGGACCTACGACGAGATCATGGCCCATGGGATCGTGGACCGGGTGATTGTCGTCGACGACGACAGTCACGACGGGACGGCCGACCTGGCGAAGACCCTTCCGAATACGCGCGTCCACGTCCACCCGAAGAACCGCGGCTACGGCGCCAATCAGAAGACGTGCTACCGGCTCGCCCTGGAAGAAGAGCCCGACATTGTCATCATGGTGCACCCCGACTACCAGTACACGCCCCGGCTCCTGCCAGCCATGGCGGCGCTGGTGGCCAACGACTTGTATGCATGCGTGCTGGGGTCTCGCATCCTCGGAGGCTACGCCCGAAAGGGCGGCATGCCCCTCTGGCGCTACGTCGCCAACCGCTTCCTCACCCTGGTGGAAAACCTCCTCACGGGGGCGAAACTCTCGGAGTACCATACGGGCTACCGGGCGTTCTCCCGGGAGATTCTCCAGCGACTGCCGTTGGAGGCCGGATCCGATGATTTCGTCTTCGACAACCAGATGCTGCTCCAGGTGCTCTGGTTCGGGTACGGCGTGGGCGAGATCACCTGCCCCACGCGCTACGCCGAAGATGCGTCGTCGATCAGTTTCCGCCGGAGCGTCCGCTACGGCTTCGGCTGCTTGAAGACCGCGCTGGACTTCCGGCTGGCGAAGCTCCGCCTGGCGTCCAGCCCTCTCTTCCCGGCGGTCGTCGCCGCGTCGCGACTCCCGGCCGGCGAGGCGGGACCGGGATGAGACGGGACGTGCTCTTCGCCGTGCTTCTGGTGGCGGCCACGCTGGCCGCGTACTGCCCGGTGGTCGGCCACGACTTCGTGGTGTACGACGACCCGGTCTATGTGTTCGAGAACCCCCACGTCCGAAGCGGCTTGACCTGGGACGGACTCTGCTGGGCCTTCACCACGGATCATGCCGCCAACTGGCATCCCGCCACCTGGATCTCGCACATGATCGACTGCCAGTGGTTCGGACTGAGGCCCGGCTGGCATCACCTGGTCGGTGTGCTGCTGCACGCAGCCAACAGCGTGCTTCTCTACCTGGTCTTGAAGCAGATGACGCAGGCGGCCGGCCGAAGTCTCCTGGCGGCCGCCTTGTTTGCGTTGCACCCCTTGCACGTCGAGTCGGTGGCCTGGGTCGCGGAGCGCAAGGACGTTCTCAGCACCCTCTTCTGGCTTCTGACCATGGCGGCCTATGCCCGCTACGTCCGCAGGCCCGGCTGGAAAACGTACGGCGCCGTGCTTGCCGGCTTCACGCTGGGGCTGCTCTCCAAGCCCATGGTGGTGACGCTGCCGGCGGTGCTCCTGCTGTTGGACTTCTGGCCGCTCGGGCGTCTCGCCCAGGACGCCGCGGGCAGCAAAACGACCTCCGGCAAGCGGTTGGCGCATCTCGTCCTGGAGAAGGTCCCCCTGTTCACCCTGAGCGTGCTCTCGGGAATCATCACGCTTCTGACGCAGAGCCGGGGGGGCGCCGTCGCCAGCTACGAATCGCTGTCGCTCGGGCCCCGCGCGGCCAACGCCCTGGTCGCCTACGCGGCCTATCTTCAGAAGACCGCGTGGCCCGCTGGTCTGGCGGTGCTCTATCCGTTGCGGGACGTTTCTGTCTGGCAGTGGTCAGCGGCCGCAGCGATCTTGGCCGCCGTCACTGCCGTTGTGCTCTGGCAGCGGAACCGGACACCGTATCTTGCCGTCGGCTGGTTCTGGTATCTGGTCACGCTGCTGCCGGTCATCGGACTGGTCCAGGTCGGCGTGCAGTCGATGGCCGATCGCTACACCTACATCCCGTCGGTGGGCATCTTCATCGCCTTCGCCTGGGCGGGAGGCGACCTGGTGGCCCGGCTCCGCTTCGGGCGAATTGCCTTGCCGGTCGGAGCAGGGATCCTGGTCCTCGTCTGCCTGGGACTCACGCGAACCCAGGTGGGTTTCTGGCGGGATTCGGTGACGCTCTTCAAGCATGCGGTGGAAGTGACGGACGAGAATTACGGGGCACAAGTCAACCTTGGCGCAGCGCTCCGCTATCAGGGACGGCCCGACGAGGCCCTGCCTCATCTCCGCGAGGCGCTGCGAATCTGCCCCGGGCACGTGCAGGCGCATCGCAACCTTGGCGCGATTCTGCTGGAGCAGGGCAGGCTCGACGATGCGATCGTCCACTTCCGGGCCGCGGTAGGCTTGCAGCCCAACAACGCTTCCACGCACTTCTATCTGGGACTTGCCCTGGAGCAGCGCGGCCAGCTCGAAGCGGCCGCTGCACACTACCGGAAGGCCGCTGCCCTGGCCCCAGAAAGGCTGGAGGCCTCTCGGTGTCTTGCGCGGATTGCCGCGGGCCGCGCGGATCCGGAATCCGACGACGACGGCGGCCCGCGTCGAGGCCGCTAAGCTCCTGAGCCCATCTCCTTAGGGCCTGGGCGAATCGCGGAGGCGGAGGACACCATGCCCTGCGCGATCTCGTGCGACTCGCTTTCTTAGGCACACGCCGGGGACGGAACTGCTGCGTTAGGGGGGTGCGTTTGTGTGGAATGGGGCCTAACCATGCGTCCGAGTGCAGTATCCCCCTTGCAGCGGCGAAGACTCCTGGAGTCATGATGTCGAGATCGCACGACGAAAGTGCTTTTCCCGCAAAGGGTTGTGCATTGGAGAAAAACTTCGACGAAGGGTGTTGACAGACAGATTACGCAGATTAGTCTTAATCTACAGCTTATGCAGACACTGCTATCTATGCAGACGGCGCATACGTATCATTCTACTGATAGTGTGCAAAAGACGCAGACATGGCAGTCAATGGATAATTAGCAAATAATGTAGACGGCGTATAGGGCGCAGAACACGCAGAGGCCGCAGAATCTACATAATGTGTAGAATGCTGGCACAAGGCATGTTCGTGACATTTCTGAAAATGCGAGAACATTGCAGCCTGTCGTCCTTTGATGGCTTGAGCGGGCCGCAGCCGGCGTGATTGCGGTCGCGCGAGCAGATGGGCTCCTTGCTTCTCGATTACGGATGTGTGTGTTTGGACACAAAGGGGCCGACTCACCCTTTGCTTGGATCCGAGGCGGCCTTCTTCGTTCGATCCGTGCCCTCTGGCCAAGGGCCCGGGTCAAGGTGTGACGCGTGGGTATGTTTGTGGGAACCCTTTTTTCAGGAGACTATGGTATGAAGTGCTTGCGTAGGTTGTGGAGCGATGACGCTGGGTTCATCGTCTCCGCCGAGTTGGTCCTGGTGGCCACGATTCTGGTCATTGGCATGATTGTGGGCCTGGTCATGGTCCGCAACCAGGTCGTGCAAGAGCTGGTCGACGTCTCCCAAGCCCTTGGGAACCTCAACCAGACGTACGCCTTTGGCGGCATCTTCAAAGCCGGCAAGGCCCTGACCGGCGGGGCGTCGTACTGGGATGTGGCCGATTTCTGCCAGCAGACGGCCATGCAGCACCCGAACCAACCGGCTGGTGGAATCGTCATCACGGCGAACGGCACCTACATGGTCGGAGCCGTCGACGCCGAGAAGGGCACCGTGAGCAACGATTTCTGATCGTCTTCCTCTCAGTCACGCGGCTAACGGCGTCTACAACCAAAACCCCTCGGCGTGGCCCAGCCATGCCCGAGGGGTTTTTCGTTGCGCTCTCGCAGTGATCCCGTGCGGCAACAGAGGCAGCGGACCCCAGAGTCGTCTTCTGGCCTGGCACGTTGACTGCCAAGATCCTGCAGGCGGCGGCTGGTCTCAGGGGGATCTGGCGGATTCAGCCATCCCATGGGGGTCAGTCCGGCGTCCTCAATCCCCCGGCATTTGAAGTTGCGCAAACCAAAGTGTGCCAGAGACTTATGCATGAACGCCCAGCATCCGTCGCCGAGGGTCTTGACATTCCGGTTGCGCAGGTTATTCTTCATACGCAGATTGCGCAAGCTGTGTACAGGATGCACATCATCATGTCTGTGGAAGTTGTGCTGTTTTCTCTTGGTGCAGAAGTCTTCTTGTCTTCCCAAACGGTGTCTTCTATTCAATCGTACCATGCGATCGCGATTTCTCCTGTGTCCAGGGGAGCAGAAGAGCCAGTTTCTTCGGAGAATAAGGGCCGTTTTCCTTCTCGGATCCGAGACGGCCTTCCGTTCTGATCCGTGCCCTTTGGCCAAGGGCCCGGGTGAGTGAGTCGTGTGTTTCTGCGTGTTCTGTGGAACCCCTTTGTGGAGACAACCTATGAAGCACTTCCAGAGATTGTGGAGGGACGACGCTGGCTTCGTCATCTCCGCCGAGCTGGTGTTGGTGGCCACCATCGTGGTCATCGGCATGATTGTCGGCTTGGTCATTGTCCGTAACCAAGTCGTCCAAGAACTGGTGGACGTCGCACAAGCCATTGGCAACATGAACCAGTCGTATGCCTTTGGCGGGATTCTTGCTCGCGGCAAGGCGTTTGTGGGTGGGGCGGCCTTCGTCGACGTGGCCGACTTCTGCCAGCAGACGGCGGCCCAGCAGCCGTTCGGCCCTGCGGGCGGCATCGTGATTTCGGCAAACGGTGTTGACGACGCCAACTTCAACCTCTTCGGGAACGGGGAGCAGGGCGTTGTCCTGAACGGCACCCCCTGACCGGATCGCTCGCGATCCACGGTGTTCTCAGAACCCCCTCCACATGGATAATCCAGTGGAGGGGGTGTTTTTTTGGCAACATATTCTGAGATCACCTCGCGAATCTAAGCTAGAATGGGTGGAGGGGATATATGGGAGGTCTAGGTTGACGTGCTATGCGCGGTTCCGAGGCAATGCTCATCGCCGTGGTTGTGGTTTTCACGTTGGTTTGCCTGGTCACCGACGTGCGGACAAGGCGGATCCCCAATTGGATTACCGTCCCTGTATTCGGATTAGGGGTCCTAGCGCATGCTGTAATGGGGGGCATGGCGGGTCTCAAGTTCTCTCTGCTGGGGTTCGCGACCGGCTTCGGCGTTCTCTTCGTGCTATGGTGGTTTGGAGGGGGCGGCGGGGGCGACGTGAAGATGATGGGCGCCTTGGGGGCGTGGTTGGGGGCGTGGCTGACGCTCCAAGTGTTTGTGGCCAGTGCCGTCGCAACCCTCTTCCTGTTGGCTGGGACGATCGTGATCCGTGCGATCGTGCCGAGGTTTCGGGGGAAGTCCAAAGACACTGCGGATCGCCGGAAAGGCAAGTCGGCGGTGGCTGCCGGGCAGCGCAAGGCCTCGGAGGGATTTGGCCGGGTCATGCCTTATGCCGTGCCATTGGCGGTGGGCACGTGGGCAGTATTGTTCTATGCGTGGAGAATGGGCGGTTTGCCGTAACAGCGCACAGCGCTTCGGTCGGTTTCGGACTGAGCCACGGCCTGAGGCGCGGGCATTCCGAGTGGCGTGAGACGCAGCGGTGCTACGTTCGGCGAGGTCGGGAGACCTGGGCCGGGTGCGGAGCAGGAGATAAACCATGCAGCGATTGAGTCCGGGTGTGTTGATCCTTGGGGTGTTCGCGATTCTCTTTGGCCTGGTGGCGGCCTACGGGGTGAAGAAGTACCTCTCGCAGGAACCCGTCGAGGTAGCCGCCCCAGAGCCGCCGAAGGTCGAGACCCTCCAGGTGCCCGTGGCCTTGGTGGACTTGCCGGCGGGACGCACCATGATGGAGAGCGACGTCACGGTGCTGATGATGACGAAGGAGCAAGTGGCCAAGGCCAAGTTGCCGCGGATATTCTTCGCCAAAGTGCCGCAGATTGTGGGGCGGACGCTCCGCGAGGCGGTCAAGGCGGGGCAAGCCTTTGAGCCGTCGGTCTTCTACCCTGAGGGGACGGGGCCCGATGTCACCGAGAGCCTGAAGCCGGGAGAGCGGGCCGTCACGATTCCTTTCCAGAACGACACCGTCGATAGCACCTTCGTGAGGCCGGGGACGGTGGTCGACGTTCTCTTCCGCACCAGTCCCGACCTTCGGGGCGACGTGCCCGACGCCACGGTCACGTTGTTGAGCCGGGTGCGAGTCCTGGCCGTGGCCGAGCAGACCCTTCCGGGATCGGTCCCGAAGCAGGACAACCAGGATGCGGGGGCGCGTGCTGTGCGCAACCAGACGGTGACGCTGGCGGTGAATCAGACCCAGGCCCGGGCACTGAAGGTGGCGGATGGGCGGGGGATCTTCACGCTGGCTTTGCGCAACCCCAAGGACGAGACCGTGGCCGACACGGGAGGGCCGACGACGCTGCCGGGTCTGCTTGGGATGAAGGAGCCGCAACGGCCCTTTGTGTCCGAGCAGTATCGGCGAGGCCAACACTACACCATGTGGTTTGGGGAGGGGTTGCGGCAGAAGATCAAGCTCGATCCTCCGTACGGGCTGCCTGTCGAACGCAAGGCGAAGGACGGCAGGGACGGCAAGGACGAGAAGGACCAGCCCGAGCAGCTCGAGGTGTGGCCGACCGGGTACTGGGGGTGGGGCGGCTACTACGGCCACAACAGCCTTCCGACCCGCGGCAGCTATTGGGGTTACTAAACGAATGTCGGAAGGGCAGGCGATGTCGCAAACGCTTCTATCGAGCCAACCGGATACAGACGGCGTGGGTCGCGCCGAGATCGAGTTCCAGCGGCTGAAGAGCGCCGTTCACGAGGAATTGATCGAGTCGCTGGATCTCTCGGTGATCGGCGGCATGGACCAGGCCTCGCTGGCCGACGAGGTCCGCCGGCTTGCCGGAGAGGCGTGCAGGGACTTGGGACCGCGTCTTCCCTCGCGAGACCGTGAGCGGATGCTCCGCGAGTTGGAGGACGAGGTCTTCGGCCTGGGACCGCTGGAAGTGCTGATGCAGGATCCGACCATCAGCGACATTCTCGTCAACGGTCCGCACGAGGTCTTCGTGGAGCGGCGGGGGCAGTTGGAGCCGGCCGGCGTGGTCTTCGCCGACGAGCAGCACGTCATGCGGATCATCCAGCGGGTCGTCGCCAGGGTGGGACGCCGGATCGACGAAGTCAGCTCGATGGTCGATGCCCGATTGCCCGACGGCTCGCGCGTCAACGCGATCATTCCGCCGCTGGCCCTGGACGGCCCGAAACTCTCGATCCGCCGCTTTGGGACCCGGCCGCTCACGGCCGACGACATCCTCGCCAATGGCGGGATCCTGCCCGAGATGCTGGAGTTCCTTACGGCGGCCGTGCGGGCCCGGCTCAGTTTTCTCATCTCCGGGGGCACGGGCGCAGGCAAGACGACATTCCTCAACGCCCTCTCGGCCTACATCCCGGCAAGCGAGCGATTGATCACGATCGAAGACTCCGCCGAGTTGATCTTGAAGCACAAGCACGTGGTCCGCCTGGAGACCCGCGATGCCAACGTCGAAGGGGCCGGCCTGGTCACTCAGCGCGACCTGGTGCGGAACAGCCTCCGTATGCGTCCCGACCGCATCCTGGTGGGCGAGGTGCGTGGGCCCGAGGCCCTCGACATGCTCCAGGCCATGAACACCGGCCACGAGGGCTCGCTGACGACGATCCACGCCAACGAGACGCGCGACGCCCTCCAGCGATTGGAGATGATGGTGGCCATGACGGGCCTGGAACTGCCGATCCCGGTTGTCCGGCAGTACATTGCCGCGGGCATCCGGCTGGTGGTCCACCTGACGCGTCTCCAGGGCGGGGGGCGGAAGATCACGCGGATTTCCGAGATCGTCGCCGTCGAGAACGGGGCGTTCCACATTGAGGACATTTTCGGCTATCGGCAGACGGGCGTCGATTCCGCCGGCCGTGCGGTGGGCGAGTTCTACAGCACGGGATATCGTCCGGCCTGCCTGGAGCGGGTGCGGACCAGCGGCGTCGAGGTGGCCGACGCGTGGTTTACGCCTTGGGTCCGTGCGGCCGAAACGCCGCAGGGCGATCGCGAATCCTCAGATCCTACCCTTCCCGACTCGGACGCCCCGGGAGTTGCCCAATGACCCCCACGGGGATTGCGATCCTGGTCTTCCTTGCATCGGCGACCGCCGTGGCGGCCGTTGGATACATGGTCCTCGACTTGCGGAGGGTCCGCCTCGCGTCGGCGGAGGAAGCCAAGCCGCCGCGTTTGCAGCGACTTCGCCTGGAGGAGGCCGATGCGCCGGCCGGGCCCGTCGCCTCGTTCGACCGCTGGTTTGTGAAACTGCTCCGCGACGTGGGGTTGGGATGGAACGCGGCCGTTGCCGCCCTGCTCCTGACGCTTTGGGCCATCGTGTGCGGCACCGTGGTCTTCGTCTTTGACGAACGCTTGGAGCCGGCCGTGGCGGCGGGGCTGGCCGCGTTGCCCTTGCCCTTGATGGTGTTAGGCATCCAGCGTGCCCGGCGCATCGCGCGGCTGCAAGAGCAGTTGCCTCCGGCGCTGGAGATCCTCGCACGGAGCATGCGGGCCGGGCAGTCGCTGGACCAGGCCGTCAAACTCCTGGGCGACCACACGCCGGACCCGTTGGCCAAGGAGTTCCGTTGGTGCTCGCACCAATTGGAGATGGGCCTCGCCCTGCCCGCCGTCATGCGGTCGCTCAGCCGGCGCGTGCCACTCTACGACATGCGGATCCTGGCGACGACCCTGATCGTACACCGCCAGACGGGCGGCAACGTGGTGACCGTGTTGGAGCGTTTGGCGCAAGTGATCCGCGAGCGGCTCAACTACCGCCGGCAACTGCGGGCGACGATGGCCGCCGGCCGCTTGTCGACGACGATGGTCGGCATCGTTGCCCCCGCCGTGTTCGCATACTTTTTCTTCTTCCGCCAAGACTACCTCCGCCCGATGTTCGAGTCTTCGTTGGGCTGGTCGATCCTGGCCGTGGCGGTCATCCTGGAGATCGTGGGCGTGATTTGGGCGAGGCGATTGACGAGACCGACGTACTAGAAGGAACTGGGGACTGGGGATTGGGCACTAACACCTGATGGGGCGTGCGGCCGCAACCAAACGGCGGGCAAGCCCGCCCGCTACGCGGATGGATTCGGAACCGCTGACCACCGACCGCTGACCACCGACCACCGACCACCGATCCCTGGCCGCTGACCCCTGCTCCGTGAGGAGACCTGCTCCGTGTTGTTTGCCGTGCTTGCATTCCTGTTGGTGAGTTCCATCTCGTTCGGGCTCTTGCTGCTGTTTTTGCGCGGCGGGAGGAACCAGGACGTCGAGGTTGCCACGCCGCAGGGCCGGCGCGGACTGGTGTTCGGCGGTCTCACGTCTGCCCTGGCAGGGACATGGCCTGTCCGGGAGGAGATCCGGCAGCGCTACGCGCGATGGCTCCGCCAGGCAGGGCACTACCACTCCCAGGCGGTAACGGAGTTTCTGGCCTTGCGCAGCGTCCTGTTCGCCGGTACCCTGCTGCTGGTGGTGGCGACGATCGTTGTGGCCACGCAGCCGGGCGATGCGGGCATGGTCCTGCTGGGAATCGGTGGGCTCGTCCTGTTGATCTTCGTCTTCTCGCTGCCGCCCCTGGTGCTGGAGTCGATGGCCACGGCCCGCAAACGACGGATCGAAGAAAGCCTCCCCGACGCCATGGACATGATCACGATGTGCACGTCTGCGGGATTGCCGCTGCAACAGTCCATCCTGCGCGTGGCCGACGAGTTGCGGTCGACTCACCCGGACCTGGCCTTCGAGTTGAAGATCGTGGGACGCCAGACCGAGGCCGGCTCGCTCAATACGGCCATGCAGCAATTCGCCAAGCGTCTGGACGCGCCGGAGGTCCACTCCGTGGCCGCCATGGTCTGGCAAGCCGAACACCAGGGGGCGAGCGTGGCCAGCGCGTTCCATGCGTTCGCCGATCAGGTTCGGTTGAATCGCCGTCAGCGTGCGGAAGAGGCGGGCAACAAGGCCGCCTTCAAAATGCTCTTTCCCCTGGTCTTCTGCCTGGCCCCTGCCGTGTATCTGATGCTCCTCGGGCCGGCCGTATTGGATCTGCGGGAGTTCTTCCGTCGCGAGCGACAGCCGGGCGGCGTGCTCTCGACCTCGGCAGAGACGGTGCGGTCGGCGGTTGCCACGGGCGCCACGCCGGGGTCCCCGGGCGCAGGTTCGCCTGCCATGACGCCGGAGTCCGTGCGCGCCCGTTATCCGCGGGCCGTCCCAGGGGCCCTCCCTCAAGGCGTTCGTGCCGTTCCCGCCCCACAGCCGTAGTGCTCTGTCTAGCATGCTCTGATGGAGGAAGCGATGATCCCATGTGGCACAGCCGCCCTCGGCTGTGCAGGGCATTTCGCACAGCCGAGGGCGGCTGTGCCACACATCAAAGCACGGCTGACGGAGCACTAGAAGCGGTCAGTTCGTCCGCGTCTTTTTCTTCAGCATGACCCCCGGCGGCGGAGCGGGAATCCGTTCCGGCCCGGGGGAACCCTCTTGAGCGGCCTTGTACTCGGCGTACACGACCTTGAAGACGTCGTTCGCATAGGGATTGCGCGGGTCCATGCCGAACTGGCTGGCAAACGCCTGCTGGGTGGGGACGTGCATCGGGTTGTACGGATAGAAGTAGTAGTACCCGTGCATCGCCGGGTAATAGGCGTAGTGTTGGGGCAATTCTACGCGGGTGAGCCGGCGCGGGCCGCGTGCCCCGTATCCGTCGTAGGCCTCTCCACACGCCCCGCCGCCCCCGGACACCGGAACCCGGAAAAACCCGATTCCGAAGGCACTTGCCATGCTCGGACCGCCACCGGCGCAGCCGCCACCGTTCATGGGTCCGGACGCGGGAGCCGGTGTCTGGGCGGCAGCCAACGGAGCGGATGCCGCAACGACCACCGTCGCCACTATGCCTAATAGGGAGAACCGCAGCATGGTCCGCCTGTCCTTTCTGCTTTCAGGACCTTCCGGAGGTGTGGCCAATCTGCCACCTTCGCTAGTATCGACGCGATCGGGAACCGCGGTTCAATCGGAACCCGGCCGCGTCTCCATACAGAGGAGAAGAGCCTGATTGAACGGTGACTCGCGGTCGCCAAGGCGGGACCACCAGACGAGGGTTGGCAGGAAATCGAGTTGCATCCATCCCCTCTACTTCTGGGAGAACGCTAGGCTGGATCATTCTTGGTCAAACACATGCCCGAAGCGCAAGCGATTCAGAGGCAACGAGTTACCCTCGCTTGCGCTTCCGGCTGGTGTGACGCAGGGTGCGTCGCGATTCTCGATGCTTGAATCATCCGGGTCGGGGCGAGGGCTGCTCGACGGCCGGAGCATCGCCCTGCGAGTGCAACTTCTGTATACCCCCACGGGGGCCTTCGCGCTCCTGAGCCGGTCGTCAGGTGTTAAATTAGGAAGACGGGGGGTGTGTGTGACGAGTTGGGGGCTTGGTCTACTGGACCGCTGGCGGAAACCACGGGGTTGCGCCCTGATTTTCGCTACGCCCCACAAGAACGATACAAGTTGCAATACCCGAAAATCCGAACCTAGAGTCATAACTGACTGATGTTGACTGGCGGTCTGGCTCATCATCCATTTGGCAGGAAAGACCGACGGTGGCAAGCCACCACTCAACTCGCCGCAGCTCTCACAGCTCCCTGTGGCGGGGGGCCGCTGAGCGCAGTCAGAAACCCGGCAACAAAATGGCGGCCCCCATGCATACGCGATCGCTGCACGGAAGAGGACGCTTGGCCCGGTGGATCCCGGGCCTCGCGGTGCTCACGATGTGTGGGTGTTTCGCCGCTTTCCCGAGCGTCGCGGCTGCGCAGTCGGAGGCCCCGGTCGTCGTCGCCCCGCCTACTCCTTCCGACGCGGTTCTCGGCAAGCGGATGATGGCGGAAGCGAGGAGCAGGGAGAGATCGCTGATCGCGGAAGTCCGAGAGACGGAACTCAACTTGGAGATCGAGCCCCGTGCCTCGAAGATCCTCCGGACCAAGAAACCCGTGGCCCGCACCTCGATTACGCATCCCGCGGTCCTCGAGGTGACGCAGTTCGGTCCGACGGAGTTCGAGTTGATCGGTCTGGGGGCGGGGGAGACGAGCCTGACCTTCTGGTTCGCCGGTCCGGACGGAATCTCCGACAAGGACATGCTTCGATACCAAGTCCGTGTCGCGGCCAACGACTCCTTCGAGGACCGGAGGAGGCTGGAATACGCCGCCTTGGAACGGAAGGTCAACGAGTTGTTCCCGAACAGCTTCGTCCACCTCTTCGCCGTGGGGAGCAAACTGATTGTCCGCGGTCAGGCCCGTGATTCCCGGGAGGCCGGGGACATCATGACGCTTGTCATGACGGGGACGGGAGAGGTGGCGGGCGATGTCGTCAACCGGGGCGGCTATGGGCCCGGCTATGGGCCCGGCTATGGTCTCGGCAATGGCTACGGCTATGGTTACGGCTACGGCGCCGGCTACGGCGCCGGCTACGGTGGTGGCTATTGGGGAGGCTACGGCCGTCGAGGCCTCGGCCACGGTTGGGGCGGCGGGTGGGGGTGGGGCGTCGATGTGGTGAACATGCTCGAGGTGCCTGGCGAAAAGCTCGTGATGCTCAAGGTCCGCGTGGCGGAACTCACGCGAAGCGCGCTCCGCGATGCCGGCAGCAGAGTGAATCTGCATCTTGGCGATTTCACCCTGAATTCCAGCTTGGCAGGCGGCGGGGCGGTCTCGGCCGTGTTGAGCACCAAGGACTTGGAATTGACCTTGGAGGCCCTGAGCACGAACGGATACTCGAAGATCCTCGCCGAGCCGAACCTGGTGACGCTGAGCGGGCATCCTGCCAGCTTCGTCGCCGGAGGCAGTTTCGCCGTCCCCACGACCGTCGGCGTGCAGGGTGTGGGCGCCGTCAGCACCACCTTCCAGAACTTCGGCACGCAGATTACCTTCACGCCCACGGTCCTCGACAAGGATCGCGTCCGTTTGCAGGTCACTCCCACCGTGAGCAGCCCGGACAAGGGGTTGTCGGTCAACGGCATTCCGGGCCTCACGGCCCGGACCGTCGAAACCACGGTGGATCTGCGCGAGGGGCAGTGGCTGGCCATCGCAGGATTGATCCAGGATCAGCAAGAGGGGAGCAAGAGCCGGGTCCCCGGCCTGGGCGATATCCCCTACCTGGACATTCTCTTCAGCAAGCGCCACGTGAAGCGTGACGAGACGGAACTGCTCATCCTGGTCAGCCCGGAACTCGTCCACCCCCTGGAGCCCGAGGAAGCGCCGCTGGTTCTGCCCGGGATGGAAGTGACCGAGCCGAGCGACTGGGCCTTCTTTTTGGCGGGCGACTGGGAGGGCAGGCCGCAACGCGACTATCGGAGCACCGTGGCGCCGGTTGCGGCGCGCCAGGCCATTGAGGGCCGCCGGGCGACGATGCGCTCTCCGGCCTATCAGGCGACGGAAAGCCGCTATATCCAAGGTCCCCACGGGTTTTCTGAGTGAACCGGTCAAGAGACGGAGATCGAAGGATGCCGCCGCAAACGCCACGACGAGGGGTGCTCGCCTTGATGGTCGGCGCCGCCGTGTTGGCGGCGGGAGGCTGTCCCGGCTGGAAGGAGATCTTGCCTCAGCGGCCCGCCGCTTCTCCGCTGGGTACGCTCAGCGACCCGGTCTGGCAGAACCAGGAACTCAACGCGGAGAAGTCGGACTTCGTGGTCCACGAGCACGAGTTCATCGAGAACTCCGAATTCCTCAACTATGCCGGCGAAGACCACCTGAAACAGATCGCCGCGCGCCTCTCCTCGGGCCACGATGCCCAGGTGATCGTCGAGAGGACGCGGAATTTCGCCCGGCCCGAGACGGAGTACAAGTACCGCGTCCACCTCAATCCCGAAATGGACATGCGCCGCCGCGACGTCGTGGTGCGTTGCCTGTTGGCGATGAAGATCGCCGATGCCGACGAGCGGGTTGTGATCGCGCCTGACCTGGCCCCGTCGTATCGGGCGGGGGAGCGGGCGGCGACCGACTATAGCGACTCCCTGGGAGACTGGGGCGGCAGTTGGAACGGAGGAGCCGGATTCAGCGCCGGTCTCGGCGCCGGCTGGGGTGGATACTAAGGGCCTGTAAAACAACAAGTTGGGCAAACTTATGGAAGCCAAGGCGGTTTCCGCCTTGGCTTCAATCACCGCATGGACCTCAACTCCACCAGCGCGCATGTCCTATCGCACTGGAGAAACCGGTCTGTTCGTAGGATGTTTACACCAGCCGTTTGTCCCACCCATGAAAATCCGTAACACTTCAGCCGTATGAAGTTGCAGGAAGAGGAGAAGGGAAAAGGAAAAGCTCTGGAAAAATGGGGAAGAAATGGAGAGGGTTTCCATTCAGAATTGTGGGATCGGGGCACGGTTTCTTGCCTTTCCCATTTTTCCAGAGCTTTTCCTTTTCCCTTCCCCTATTCGCACTTCATTCCGCTGA
>Ga0067045_1028358_pt1 | contig 35544 bp, 25 predicted proteins | sample TerdegcTABiofilm_FD_59184 | JGI IMG/M metagenome (GOLD analysis project Ga0067045, IMG submission 59184) | Combined Assembly of (Gp0054472, Gp0054536) Wastewater bioreactor microbial communities from Singapore -Terephthalate degrading...
ACGGCGGAAACGCCGCCGTCCCGCGCCCGGGGATCGGGGGACCGGAAGGGGCATGCGCCCTGGGTCAAAGACCTTACAGGCTGTAGGGCTCAAGCCAAGAGGCGTATTTTGGATTTTCGCCCTTGACCACCTTGAAGAACTCGGACTGCAGGTGCTTGGTGACCGGACCGGCCTTGCCCGCCCCGATCACCCGACGGTCCAGTTCGCGGATGGGCGTGATCTCGGCGGCGGTGCCGGAGAAAAAGGCCTCGTCCGCGACATAGAACTCGTCGCGGGTGAAAAGCTGCTCCACGACCTGGTAGCCCAGGTCCCGGGCCAGGGCGATCAGGCTGTCCCGGGTGATGCCGGCCAGGATGGAGGTCAGGGGCGGGGTCTTGATCACCCCGTTTCTGACGATGAACACGTTCTCCCCGGAACCCTCGGACACGTATCCCGTGGGATCGAGCAGAAGGGCCTCGTCGTAGCCGTCGGCCAGGGCCTCGGTCTTGGCCAGGACGGAGTTGACGTAGTTGCCGCAGACCTTGGCCTTGGTCATCATCACGTTGACGTGATGCCGGGTGTAGCTCGACGTACAGATGCGGATGCCCTTGTCCAGGGCCTCGGCGCCGAGGTAGGCGCCCCAGGGCCACACGGCGATGGCCGCCTGGACGGGATTGTTCCCGGGATTGACCCCCATGGCCTGGCCCGAGCCGATGAACACCAGGGGCCGGATGTATCCCTCGGCCAGCTTGTTGGCCATAAGGGTGTCCAGGATGGCCGCGACGATGTCGGCCTGGGTGAAGGGGACGGTCAGGCCGACGATCTTGGCCGAGCCGAAAAGCCGGTCCACGTGCTCCGCAAGCCGAAATACCGCCGAGCCACCGCCCGCGGTCCTGTAGGCCCGGATGCCCTCGAAGACGCCCACGCCGTAGTGCAGCGTATGGGTCATGACGTGGACCTGGGCCTCGTTCCACGGAACCAGCTTGCCGTCAAACCAGATCACATCCGTTTGAATCCCCATCTCCCACCTCGTTTTTCAGCGCCACGCCCGTAAGGGGCCCTTGCTCCGGGAATCGGAGGCATCCTGTGGCGGATATGAAGTGGATGAGGCTAAAAAAAACCCCCTGACAGGTCAAGCGGCCCGCGGCCATGAGAAAAACTTCCCATTCCCGTCCGCCCCTTCCCAGCCGCGGCCGCCTTGGGTATGAAGCGGCTTTGCCATTATGGATACGCCCGATCTTCCCTTCTCTCCGAGCGCCCCGTGGCTTGCGCCCATGGCCGGTTTCTCCGATCTGCCCTTCCGGATGCTGTGCCGGGAGAACGGCTGCGCCGCGGCCGTGACCGAAATGATCAGCGCCAAAGGGCTTTTTTTCGGTTCCCCCGGCACCTCCCGGCTTGTGGTCACCTGCCCGGGGGATGCCCCCCTGGTGGCCCAGCTCTTCGGTTCCGAGCCGGACATCCTGGCCCGGGCCGTGGCCTGGCTCGCCGCGCGCGGCTTTCACCACTTCGACCTCAACGCCGGGTGCCCGGTGCCCAAGGTGGCCAAGTCAGGGGCCGGGGCCGCGCTTCTGGACGAGCCCGGACTTCTCGCAACAATCGTGCGGGCCATGGTCGCCGCGGCCCGAAAGGCCCTGCCGGACGCATCCCCCATGGTCGGGGTCAAGCTGCGGCTGGGAGTCAGACCGCCGAAACCCGTCTGCCTGGAAATCGGGCCGCGCCTGGTCGAGGCCGGGGCGTCCTGGCTGACCCTGCACCCCCGGTTCGCGACCCAGGGCTATTCCGGGCGGTCCGACTGGTCGGCCATCGCCCGGCTGGTCCGCCTGGTTCCGGTCCCGGTCATGGCCAGCGGCGACCTGTGGACCGCGACGGACGGCGCAGCCTGTCTGACCCGGACCGGCGCGACCGGGGTCATGTTCGCGCGGGGAGCCCTGGCCGATCCGCGCATCTTCTCGCGCCTGAAGGACGTGCTGGCCGGAAGGCCGGCGTCCGTTTCAAACGGCCAGGACATGGCCGCGCTGATCCGCCGCCATGCCGAGCTCATACGCGCCCTGGACCCCTCTCCACGGGGACTTTTGAAGATGCGCACGGCCGTGCCCCGCTACCTCAAGGGACTTGAGGGATCACGCGCCTTGCGCGCCCGGATGTGCGGGTGTAGGTCATGGGATGACGTCGAGGCTGCGGCCGAAGAGGCCTCCCGGCTTTCGCCGGCGGCCCGGACATGACACGCCAGGGAGGCAACACGAGGCCATGGAAATCATGCGTGCCGAAACCGCGGGATTCTGCATGGGTGTGGATCTGGCCCTGCGCAAACTCGAAGCCCTCCTGACGGAGACGAAACGACACGGCATCATCCACACCCTGGGCCCCATCATCCACAACCCGCAGGTCATGGCCGAATACGCATCGCGCGGGGTGCTGCGCGCGGACAATCCCGAGGACGTACTCCAGGGCTCCACCGTGGTCATCCGGGCCCACGGCGTGCCGCGAAACGTCTGGGATTCCCTCAAGGCCAGAGGGGTCCGTCTGGTGGACGCCACCTGCCCACGGGTGCGCACGGCCCAGAAACTCATCGCCAAACAAGCCGAGAAGGGCCGCATCCTGCTGCTGTTCGGCGAGGAGGACCATCCCGAGGTCAAGGGGCTTTTAAGCCACGCCTCGGCCGGGGCCTACGTCTTCGACTCCCCAAAGCGCCTGGCGGAGATGGACCTCCCCGCCGGCCCGGAATATTTTCTGGCCGCCCAGACCACCCAGGACCGTCAGGAATTCGCAATCATCCAGGAGATGCTCAACGAGCGGTTCAAGCGGGACTTTCCGGTGCTCTCCACCATTTGCGACGCAACCATGAACCGCCAGAAGGAGGCCATCGAACTGGCCGGGATGGTCGACTACATGGTGGTCGTGGGCGGCTTCGAGAGCGGCAACACCCGCCGTCTGGCCCAGGTGGTCCGTTCCGCGGGCGCGTCATGCGTGCATGTGGAGACCGCCGCCCAGCTTCCCCTCAACGAGTTGCGCGCATTCGGCAAAATCGGCTTGACAGCAGGGGCCTCAACGCCGAAAAAAATAATCGATCACGTCCATACCGTGTTGGCGTCGCTTTAGGCCGGAATTGTCCGGATCACCTCCCCGGGAGACGATGGCATGTCCCAGACGAACATTCTGCTTGAAGCCGGCACCAACGAGCTGGAAATCGTCGAGTTCTTCATCGACGAGGTCGTCGAGTCCAAGGACGGCGGCCCCCCGCAGGTTTACAAAGGCTACTACGGGGTCAACGTGGCCAAGGTCCTGGAGATCATCCGGCTGCCCCGGGTCACGGAGATGCCCGAGGTTTCCCATCCGAGCGTGCTCGGCGCGTTCAACCTGCGCTCGCACATCATTCCCCTGGTGGACTTGAGCGTGTGGCTGGACAAGCAACGGGCCGAAACCGACTCCCCCAAGGTCATCGTCACCGAGTTCAACAACGTGACCACCTCGTTTCTGGTCACCGGGGTGACGCGCATCCACCGCATGAGTTGGGAGGCCGTGGAGCCGCCCAACCGCTATGTCTCGTCCTTAAGCGGAGACTGCATCACCGGCGTGGTCAAACTCGAGGACCGCATCGTGTTCCTTTTGGACCTGGAGAAGATCGTGGCGGACCTCAACCCCAACCTGGGACTCAAGCTGGACATGAGCATCGAATGGAACGCCTCGGCCAGATACCGGGCGCTGATCGCCGACGACTCGGTGCTCATCCGGGAGATGCTCAAGGACCTTCTCAACAAGGCCAATTTCGACGTGGAGGCGGTGCAAAACGGCCGCGAGGCGTGGGATCTCCTGTCGCACCTCAAGGACCGGGCGGAACAGGCAGGCCGGCCCCTCACGGATTACCTGCAGGTGGTGGTGGCCGACATCGAGATGCCGTCCATGGACGGACACAACCTGACCAAGCGCATCAAGGACGACCCGGTCCTGCGGCAACTGCCGGTCATCCTGTTCTCCTCGCTGATCACGGACAAGCTGCGTCACAAGGGCGAGGCCGTGGGCGCCGACGACCAGATCTCCAAACCCGACGTGGCCCAACTGGCCATGCGGGCCAAGAACCTCATCCAGGAAAAACTGGCCACGGCCTCGGCGGCCTGATCCCCGCCCGTGCGGCGTCATGGCCTCCGCTCCCGGCCCGGTCCACGGGTCAGGGCGTCGTCGTTACCGCCTGATTCATTTTGAAAGACCGGTTTTGCCGTCCTGCCGCTTGGCCAACCATGCCCATTTCTCCCCCGCATCCCGCAAGGCCGCCTCGAAGACGGCGCGGGCCATGGCCGCGAATTCTTCCCCTGAATAAAAATTATGCAGCTTGAACTGGTTGGCAAAGCCGGCGGCATAATGGCGGCCGCCGGGCCTCCCCTGGCTTCCGGTCTTTTTCCGGTGCACGACGCGCAGGTGCCCCTGGTAGACCGGGATGCGGTCCGTAAGCAGCCCACGCAGGTCGTGCTCCAGATCGTCGTACTGGGAGGGTGAGAAACGGATGTCGAAATCCCCCACTTGGCGCAGAATTTCGGCCGCGAACAGGTGGCAGCAGCCGGTAACCGAGGCGCAGGGCCGCAGGTAATCGAAGCGCCCCATATCCAGACAGTGTAGATGGGACCGGGAGGTCTCGAAGGCCCGGGAAAACAACGGGGCCTTCGGGTCCGGGGGGAGGGGTTCGAGAAAGAGGTCCGCGCTTTGGATGTGGGAGGGAGTGGAAAAGTCCACCACCCGGCAGCCGTAGGCCCCGGCCCGGGGATAGGCCCGCGCGGCGGCGGCGAGCCGGCCTATGAACTCGGGGGGAAGATCGGCGTCGTCGTCGAGATAGGCGATCCAGGCCGCCTCCCGCGCGGCATGGTGGCGCAGGAGCCAGTTCCTGGCCGCCGGAGCCCCGATGTTGACCGGCAGATCGACGCGTTCGAAGAGATCAGGGCCCAAACGGTCCGCCCAGGCGGCGAGGACATCGGACGTGGCGTCGGTGGAGCCGTTGTCCAAAACCACGATCCGCGCCCCCGGGGCAAAGGACAGCCCGGCGCGGGAAAGGCCTGCCAGGGTGCGGTCCAGATCCCGGGCCTTGTTGAAGGTATAAAGCAGCAGGGCCAGCCCGCCGTCAAGGCTGGCCGTGGCCAGGTCGACATCCCGCTCCAGATCGTAGAGCCGAAGCAGGGTGGCGACGTTCCAGGGCCGAACGGCGCGGTCCCGGCGCAGCAGGCCCACGGCCTCCTCCCGGCGGCCGAGCCGGACCAGGGCCTCGGCCCGTCTCGCCCGTGCCGCATCCAACGGGCAGGCGGCCCACAGCCGTTCGGCCGTCTCGTAATCCTGACAAAGGTACGCCGCATCGGCATCGATCAGGTCGGCCAGGGAGGCAAGGGCCGCAAACGGGGGACGACGCAGGAGCGAGGCGGCCCGGGAGGCGGCGTCGTAATCCCCACAGGCCAGGGAAAATCCGGCAAGCCGCCGCGTCCAAAACAGGTTGTCCGGCTCTTCCGCACGGCGCGATTCGAGATAGGCCAGGGTCTTGTCGTGCTCGCGGCGCGTGAGGAGCCTGACGAGATAGCGGGTGTCGGACGGAGGCGCATCCATGGCCGCCACGGCCTGTGCCAGGTCGCGACGCGGCTGGTCCAGAAACGGCCTTTCCGCGTCCAGGGCCAGGACCGCGGCGGCCCCGCGGTTGTCCAGGGGCTCGGCCTCGAAGGCGGCCAGCCTCAGGTCCCGGGCCAGCCGGCCCAGATCAGGCCCGGCCGACTCCTGGCGGGCCAGGGATTCGGCCAAAGTCGCGGCTTTCTCCAGCTCGGGACGACCCTCGCCGCCCGCGACCAGGACCCGGCGCAGGGCATCGGGAACGGTCAAGGTGGGGCAAAAGACGTCCATGAAGTCATCCCGCGAAAAGACGGCGCATGATGGAAAAAAGTTTCTCCATGCGGCGGTCATAGGTGTGTTCGGCCAGGATGCGGCGTCTGGCGGCCATGGCGACGCGACGGCGTTCCCCGGAATGATCGAGATAATACCGGACCAGATCCGGCAACTCGTCCGGGTGGCCGTAGGCGGCGGTTTCGGTCCCGGGCTCGAACAGGGCGTCCATCTGTTCCTGGCGGTCGGTCAGAAGAAAGGCCCCGCAGGCCGGGACGTCAAAGACCCGCTGGTTCACCGCGCCCTTCATCTGGCGGCTGGTGATGTTCAGGTTCACGTCGCACAGGGGATAAAATGCCGGAAGCTGATTGTAATAGGCCATCTCCGGCAGACGCCGCCATATCCGGCCCTGGTCCGGAAAGGTTTCCAGCCAGCCCTCGTCGCCCACGATGGTCGGGAAAAAGGGCATGACCCGAGCGAGGCAGTCCCGACGATACTGGCGGGTGGCCTCCCAGACCACGGCGGTATCGAAGGCCAGGGTGCGTTCGGTGCTGCCGAGGGCCCGATACTGCCCGACGAGCTCGGGATGTCGGTCGGCCAGAAAGGCCGAGACGCAACGCTCGGGACTTTGCCCGAACGCGCGGGCCAGATCCTCGAAACATGCGGCCAGGGGTAAGGGCGGCGCGGCGCACTCCAGGCGTTTCCTGGTCTTTCCGAGCATGGAGTTGCCCACAAAGGACACCCGGGCGGCCGGGGGATGTCCGGATGCCGCGTCACGCAGCGGCCGGAACCGGGCCACGTCGGCGGCCAGCGGCAGGAAAAAGGCGTTTTCGCATCCGTTTCGGACCAACCAGGGCACGGTGTCCGCGTCCCAGGTGAAGGCCGCGGCATGGGAGGGGAAGGGCCGGACGAAACGGCCGAGCATGAGCTCGGGATTGTCGGCGAACCAGGAGGCCAAAGGCAGTTCCAGGCGGGAGAGCAGATCGGAAAGCGCCCCCTCCCGATCCATGCCCAGATGATTGAAGGTAAGGACGAAGTCCGGCCTGAAGCCCGCCACTTCGGCGAGCACTCTGGACAGAAACTCCTCGACGTCCATCTCGTCCGCGCCGATCTCCACATACCGGCACGGCGCGCCGAGTCGGTCGCAGGCGGCCGTAACCTCTCCGGAGAGAAAAAGCCGCGAGGTGAGTAACAAAATCCGGGGCGGACCACTCTGGAACCGGGCATACCGGCATGCCCCAAACGGGTCGCGGGAAGGGATCAATGGGGAACGCACCGCCGTTGCCTGACCGGTGGCCACAGCCTCCACGCCCCGGCGGACCGCGCCGTAATATCCGGGATCGAGGCGCAGGTAGGCCGGCAGGGACAGAACCATCAGACGGCGGCCGGCGGCCTCCGCAAAGGCGGAAAGCCCGGCCACGACGGCCCGCGGGTCCGGCTGGTCCAGCCAGGCCACCCGCGGATCGTCCGCATGATCCCGGCGCAGGCCCGTGATCTCAAGGATGGGGGTTTCCCTGTCCACCACGGCCACCCAGGGAAACGGCCGCAGCTCATCCCCGGCGGGCACGGCCCCAAGCAGGTCCGCCAGGGCCGCGCCCAGGCCGGAGCCGAGGAGGACCGGCAGCACGCCGGCAACAAAGGGCGATGGGACGTCAGCGACAAAGGTCCGCGCCAAGCGCCGTTCCTCCGGAAGGGCGGCGCGGCCGAACAGATGCCGGGACTTCCCTTCCCGGACCAGCCGGACATCCGTGAGCGCGCCGTCGCGCACGACGGGCTCGGCCTCGTAGAAGCGGGATTCGGTCATGCGCGCCGCGGGCCATCTCCCGGGATGCGGACGCTTCCTTATGCCAGAAGCGTCGCGAGTTCCTCGTCGTTTTCGACTACGGTGAAATAATTCAAAAGCTGTACAAGGTTCAAGGTCTTGCGGACCTTGGAGCTTATGCTCAAAAGATAGAAGCCTTTTCCTGCGGCGCGCATCCGGGTGAAGAGCGACACCAGAAACCCGATGCCCGAACTGTCCATGAATTCCACGCACGACAGGTCCATAACGACGGCGGTCACCTCGTCCGAGGCCAGTTCCGCTTCCACGGTCCGTTTGAGGCCCGGAATGACCTCAAGGGTCATTTCGCCCTCGTATTTCAGCAGCAAAGCGCTTTGCTCGCGCCGCACGGTCAGGTTTTCCACGCGTTTTTTCCTATCTGCTTATGGATGGCCAGGATGTTTTCCCCGCCGTCGGTCCTGATCGCAACGGCGTCGGAAAGCATGGAGATGATGAAAAGTCCCCTTCCGCCCTCGGATTCGGGGCCGGGATTCTCAAAGCGCGCGCCCTCGCCGAAACCTTCCCCCCAATCCACAATCTCCAGGTCCACAAAGGCCCCGAGTTCGGCCCGAAGACGCACCTCCAGACCACCCTCGCCACCGCCGTAGGCGTGACGCACCACGTTGGCGCAAGCCTCGGTGAGCATGATGTCCACATCGTGCAGGACATTCTGGTCCGCGATGTAGCCTGCCAGGAAGGCGACAACTTCCCTGGCCAGCCCCCGGCTCTGATCCGGGGAGGAGGTAGCCCGAAAGGTGCGGCGGATCATGCCCTCCCCCCAAAAAAACCGCCCTCCGGAAAATTCCGTGAGATCGCGGCGCAGATGATCGGCATGAAACGGATCATTCCGATAAAACTCCTCGACGTCAACAGGCAGATACGCCCCGGGACGCCTGATAGTCCCGGGAGTCCAGCATGATCGTCACCGGGCCCCAGTTGACGAGCCCCACGTCCATGTCCGCGCCGAAAAGCCCCTTCCCTGTCCGGCCGGGGCGCCGCGCCTCCACATCCGCGCACAACCGTCGAAAAGCTCCCCGGCCGTATCGGGCGGGGCCGCGGCGTCGAAGGACGGCCGGCGGCCTTTGCGGCAAAAGGCGTACAAGGTGAACTGGGAAACCAGCAAAACCTCCCCTCCAAACTCCTCAAGCCCCAGATTCATCCTCCCGGCGGCATCGGGAAAAACGCGCAGGGTGAGCATCTTCTCGATCATGGTTGTCCAGGCCCGCGAAGCGGGCAGGTCCGGACCATCCTCGCGGCCGAATCCGGCCAGGACCAGGAGACCGGGGCCGATCGCGGCCACCCTGCGTCCGGGCACGTCGACATAGGCGCTTTTCACCCGTTGCAGCACGAGCCGCATCACATCTCCATGTACGTGGCCTTGCTCGAGGCCTTCTCGGACACGGAAACACTCACCAGGGACACCCGGTCGACGTCGGCCAGACGCCCCTTCAAGCCCTCGTAGATGTATTTGGCCAGCATCTCCGAGGACGGATTGCGCGTCGAAAACGCGGGCAGGTCGTTGACGTGGCGGTGATCCAGTTCGGCCAGCACGGCCGTGAGCCGGGACTTCAGCTCCTTGAAGTCCATGAGGATGTCCACCTCGGGTTGGAGCTTTTCCCCCCTGACCACGACCTCCACAGCGAAGTTGTGGCCGTGCAGGTTTTCGCAGGCCCCGCCGTAGTTGCGCAGGCAGTGCGCCGCGGCGAACTCCCCGGTCACCGTGAGCTGGTACACGCCGCGGACTGTGGCTTCCATGATCATCGTCCTCCCGCATGGGCCGCCGGCACGCCGCCGGAGGCGGAAAGGTCCGCACGCAGGGACGCCTCGAACGCGTCCAGATCGCGGCGCAGTTCCGGACAGCGGCGCACGCAAAAGTCCTCGCCCAGGCGCAACCGGCATTCGGCGGACGGATAGCCGATGACCAGATGCACCCGGCAGTTGCCCGGATAGCGGGCCAGGATGCCGGCCAATCCGGTCAGGGGGAGTTCCTCCCCGCCGCCGGCCTCCAGCCGTACGTGCACCGGATCGGCGCTGTCATTGGCGGTCTTGGACAGATGATCCACGGCCGAGGCCTCGATCTTGACCAGCCTTTTCCCCTCCTCGCCGCCTCCGCCGCCGTCGTAGGAACTGATCTTTCCGGAAATGCATAGCGGTGCATCCACGGATAGAAGCTCCCTGGACTTCTCGAACACCTCCGGGAAAAAGGTGATTTCGGCCTCGCCGGTCAAATCCTTGACCAGTCCGAAGGCCATCCTGCCTCCCTTCTTGGTCACGATCTCTTTTAAGGACACCACCATGGCCGCCACCTTGACCTCGGTTCCCGGGGACAGTTCGGCGCACTGGGGCAGCGTGGGCAGGCGCATGGCCCGGATATCGCGGATGTAGGCCAGAAGCGGGTGGCCGGTAAGGTAGAACCCCAGGGCCTCCTTCTCGAAGGACATCTTTTGTTCGTGCCCCCATTCGGAAAGGCCCGCCTCGGGGCAATCGATGCCCAGCCCGGTGGTGGGCTGCGGCTTGGCCGGCACCAGGGCCATGAGCGAAAGCTGGTTGGTGGCGCGTTCGGCGGCCCGCTTCTGGCCCACGGCCGCCACCTGGTCGATGCCCGCGAAAAGTCCGGCCCGGGTGCAGCCGAAGCCGTCGCAGGCACCGCTTTTGACCAGATATTCCAGGACGCGCTTGGTCACCTTGCGCAGGTTGACCCGGCAGGCCAAATCCAAAAGCGAGGTGTAGGGGCCGTTTTTCTCCCGCTCGGTTACGATCTCGGAAATGGCCTCGCGGCCCACGTTCTTTATCCCGGCCAGACCGTACAGGATCTTGCCGTCCTTGACCGAGAAATCCGCCTGACCGGCGTTGACGTCGGGCGGCAGGACCTCGATGTCCCGGTCCCGGCAGTCGGCGATGTATTTTAATATCTTGTCCTGATTCTCGATGTCCGAGGTCATCAAGGCGGCCATGTAGGCCACGGGGTGGTGCGCCTTGAGATAGGCCGTATGGTAGGAGATGAGCGCATAGGCCGCGCTGTGGGACTTGTTGAAGCCGTATTCGGCAAACTTCTCCATGAGATCGAAGATCTCGTTGGCCTTTTTCTCCGGGATGCCGTTGTGCTGGGCTCCCTCCACGAACCGGGTGCGCTGCATGGCCATCTCGGCCGCGATTTTCTTGCCCATGGCCCGGCGCAACAGGTCGCCGTCGCCCAGGCTGAACCCGGCCAGGACCTGGGCGATCTTCATCACCTGCTCCTGGTAGACGATGACCCCGTAGGTGGGAGCCAGAGTCTCGGCCAGAAGCGGATGGGGATACTCCACGGGCTCCTCGCCATGCTTGCGGCGGATGAACTGCTCCACCATGCCGGATCCGAGCGGCCCCGGACGATACAGGGCCAGCATGGCGATCACGTCCTCAAAGCAGGTGGGCTTGAGCATGCGCAAGTACCTGCGCATGCCCTCGCTTTCCACCTGGAAGATGCCGTCCGTGTCGCCCCTGGAGAAAAGCTCGTAGGTGGCCTGATCGGTAAGCGGCAGGGTGTCCAGGTCCGGCGGTTCCTCACCGCTTTGGCGGATGATCTCCAGGGCGTCCTGGATGACGGTCATGGTCTTGAGGCCCAGGAAGTCGAACTTGACCAGCCCGACCTTCTCCACCCGCTTCATGTCCCACTGGGTCACGATTTCGTCGTTCTTGCCCTTATACAGCGGAACGTACTCGGTCATGGGCTTGTCGGAAATGACCACCCCGGCGGCGTGGGTGGAGGCGTGCCGCGCCAGGCCCTCCAGGCGGCGGGAGACGTCGATGAGCCTGGCCACGCGGGGGTCGGCGGCCATCATCTCCGTGAGTTTCGGCTCCTGGGAAAGCGCCTTGTCGATGGTCATCTTCAGGTCTTCGGGAATGAGCTTGGCGATGCGGTCGGTCTCGGCGAAGCTCATGCCCAAAGCCCGGCCCACGTCGCGGACCACGGCCTTGGCCTTCATGGTTCCGAAGGTGGTGATCTGGGCCACGGAGTCGCGGCCGTACTTCTCGGTGACGTAGCGGATGACCTCCACCCGCCGGCGCTCGCAGAAGTCCACGTCGATGTCCGGCATGCTGATGCGCTCGATGTTGAGGAAGCGCTCGAACAGCAGGTCGTACGGCAACGGGTCCAGGTTGGTGATGCGCAGCGCGTAGGCCACCAGCGACCCGGCGGCCGAGCCTCGCCCCGGCCCCACGGGAATGCCCTGGCCCTTGGCCCAGTTGATGAAGTCCTGCACGATCAGGAAATAGCCGGGGAACCCCATGCGCTTGATGACGTCGAGCTCCAGCTCCAGGCGGTCCCAGTACCGCTTCTCGTCCACACCGGACATCTTGGCGAGGCGTCGTTTGAGGCCCGCGCGGGCCATCTCGGACATGGCGGCGTCGAGGTCCTTGCCCTCGGGCGGGGTGTAGGCCGGAAAATGCAGGGACTTGAGGTCCAGCGCGAGGTCGATGCGCTCGGCGATGGCGCAGGTGTTGGCGATGGCCTCGGGCACATGGGCGAACGCGGCGGCCATCTCCTCCGGAGAGCGGTAATAGAGCTCGCGGGTGGAAAAGCGCATGCGCTTTTCGTCGTCCACGCAGGCCGCGGTCTGGATGCACAAGAGGATGTCGTGGGCCTCGGCGTCGTCGGCTCGCAGATAGTGGCAGTCGTTGGTGGCCACAAGCGGCAGCTTCGTTTCGTGGGCCAATTCCAGGAGCATGGCGTTGACCCGGGCCTGTTCGGGCAGGTCGTTGGCCTGAAGCTCCAGATAAAATCGGTCCGGAAAAAGCGCGGCGTATTCCCGGGCGGTCGCGCGGGCCGCGTCCATACCCTCGCGTAAAAACGCCTGGTTGATCTCGCCCTTGAGGCAGGCCGACAGGGCGATCAAGCCCTCGGAATGGGCGGCCAGCACGGCCTTGTCCACCCGGGGCTTGTAGTGGAAACCCTCGAAATAGCCCAGGGTCACGAGCTTGAGGAGATTTTTAAATCCCGTGTCGTTCTGGGCCAGAAGGATCAGATGCCAGCCGGCGTCGCGCGGGGAGCGGGCGTCCTTTTTGGCCATGCGCTCCTTGGCCACGTAGACCTCGCAGCCGACAATGGGCTTGAGTTCGGCCTTTTTGGCGGCCTCGTAGAAGACCAGGGCCCCGTGCAGGTTGCCGTGGTCGGTGATGGCCGCGGCCGGGCAGCCGAAGCCCTTGGCCGTGGACACGAGATCCTTGATGCGGATGGCCCCGTCGAGGAGGCTGTATTCGGTGTGGCAATGCAGGTGGACAAAGTCGGCCATGATGTGAGTGACCTGGAATGATTATATTTTTTAAAATGCGAAAAGCCCTGTCAGGCGATGTCGAAAGATAGACCATTTCGTCCGGGAAGGAAACGGGCGGGATGGCGGCGAGGGATGGGGGAGGAGGCACCGGGGGAAGAAAAAAAGGCCTCGCGGGAATGTGATGTGGAGAAGCCTCCGGCGGCCAAAGGGCTTCGCCCTTTGGAATCCCGTCATGATGACAAGCTACGACGGCCGGAAGGGAACGCGACTCCCGGGGATGGAGGATTGGACAGGGATTAAGAGGCGGGGTCCCATCGCTGCAACTCCACCATGTTGCCCTCGGGGTCCCGGGCGTAGACGCAATAAAGACGCCCGAGCCCGGAAATGTCGCGGACAATGGGCTCGCCCACGAGGCTGCCGCCATGATCGAGAAAGGCCCGGGTCACGGCCGCCACATCGTCCACGGCAAAGGCCAAATGGGCCAGTCCCGGGGTATTGGGGGCCATGCGGGGGCCTTCGGGCATGTCGTCGTAGGAAAAGATTTCAAGCGTCGGGCCGGCGTCGCCATATCCGGGAAGACGCAGATGCATGCCGCGCAGGCGGCAACCGGAAAGGCCCGTCAGGCGGTCCAGCCAGTCTCCCGAGAGGTCGCGTTCGGGCGGCACTGGAGTACAGCCGAGGGCCTGTTCATAAAAGGCGGCAAGCTTTCGCCAGTCCCTGGCGATGATGTTGGTATGCGCGTAGCGGACGGTCATGAAACGCTCCATTGTGTTTGGTCAGGATGCACCTATGGGAAACCAGCCGTCAAGGCGGGGATGGAACTCCATGGGAAAACCCAGGGAATCCGGCGCCCGAACGTATCCTTGGCATACTCCCGAACGCATGTTCACCCCCTTCCGGACGACACGGCCAGAATGCCGCCGAGCCGACGTTCGAATGCATCGCGACTCCGAATCGAAGAGCGACGGACAGGAAGGCCTCTCATCAGACACCCGAGATACACCGGCTTTCTTTTAGATATCGCTCGACTGGGACTTGATTATGAAATATGGTTACTCAATTTTTCTTTCAAAGAAGCACATTTATATAAAAAACAATATACACGGTGTCACTGAAGGCATGGCCACCACATTTGTCACGACTTTGGTTCCGGGTTTCCTTCTCACACAACGTCATACCTTCCGAGGTATCGACGCGAATCACACCGGAGGTTCTATGCGTCTCAAGACAAAAATCATTCTCGTGCAAATCATAGCCATTGTCTCTTCTCTTGGAATCATAAGTATGCTATTTATCAACGAATTACACAATTACGCGGAAAAAGAGATAGCTGGATATAAAGAACAAATTCTTCTGGAAAAGAAGCGCCAGCTCAAGGATTTCGTACAGATCGTATTCGGAGTTATTGAAAATTCCTACAGGGAACTCCAGGAGAAAAAAACTCCCAGCGAGGAAGACACCGCCCAGGCCCAGTCCAGGGCGCTCAAAACCGTCGGCGGCATGCGGCAGACCGACGGTAACTATTTCTGGGTCAACGACAGGCATCCGCGCATGGTCATGCACCCCATATCACCCGACCTCAACGGCAAATCCTTGCAGGAATTCAAGGACACAAAAGGCAAATATCTTTTCCGGGAAATGGTGGACGCAGTCCGCGACAAAGGCGAGGGGTATGTCGAATACTTCTGGGGAAAGCCGGGGAAACCGGGCGATTTTCCGAAGCTCTCGTTCGTCAAGATGTTCGAGCCCTGGGGCTGGATCGTAGGGACGGGCGTGTACATCGACGACATCGACGCGGCCGTCGCGGCCAAGCAGGCCACACTGGACGAAACGGTCGACTCCATGATCCTCACCGTCATCACGATTTCCTGCCTTCTTGCCGTTGCCGGCGTCATCCTCGGCCTCCTCGAAGCCCGATCCGTGACCAACGCCGTCGGCGGAGAACCCGCGGACATCGCATTGGAGGCCAAACGGGTTGCGGACGGAAACCTGTCCATTTCAAAAACAACAGGCTCAACCGAACGCGAGCGCGGCATTTTCAAGTCGCTCACGCACATGACCCGCACGCTCCGCGCGATCGTGACCAAGGTGCAGGAGGCCACGGAAAGCGTGGCTGCGGGAAGCGAGGAACTTACCGCCTCTTCGGAATCACTCTCCCATGCCGCAAGCGAGCAGGCCGCCGCCGCCGAGGAAATGTCCGCCGCTCTGAACGAATTGGGGGACAGCATCAGAATGAACAACGACAAGGCCATGGAATCCAAAACCATCGCCGAGGAGCTCGACAAGGAGATCGAAACCGGCGGCTCGTCGGTCCGGCGGACCGTTGAAAACATGCATCACATCGCCGACCGGATCAGCCTGATCGAGGAAATCGCCCGGCAGACCAATCTGCTGGCCCTCAACGCGGCCATCGAAGCGGCCAGGGCCGGAGAACAGGGCAAGGGATTCGCCGTCGTGGCCATGGAGGTCCGCAAGCTCGCTGAACACAGCGCGCGCGCGGCCAAGGAAATCCGCGAATTGTCGGCCACCTGCGTGACGGCGTCCGAAGAAACCGGCACCCTCTTTACCAAGCTGGCCCCGGCCATCCGGCGTTCCTCCTCGCTGATCGCCGAAATGGCCTCCATTTGTTCGCAGCAGAACTCCTGCGCCTCCCAGATCGAGACAGCCGTGGGGCAGCTCAACGACGTGATCCAGCACAACGTGTCCTCATCGGAAGAGCTGGTGGCCACGGCCGAGGGGCTTGCAACCCAGGCCGAGCACCTGCGCAGCATCCTAGCCTACTTCAAGATCGACGACAAAGGATAGGCGGACAACGGACACCCTCGGATGCACGGGGGCGAAGGCCCCAAAAAAAGCCGCCGCGCCCACTCTCCAACCAAGGGCGCGACGGCATCAACGATCGTTGCGCAACGAAACGTGCTTTATTGGGGCGCCGGGCCGTACACGTACAGCGTGGAACCGTTCTTGCTGTGCCCGTTGATCATTTCCTTGGCCTGAGGCGTGGACCACCAGTCCAAGAACACCTGGGCCGTGGCCGGATCCGTCTTGGCGCACCGGTCCGGATTGACGCGCATGACGCTGTACCGGTTCAGCAGGGCCGGATCGCCTTCGACAAGGATGACCAAGGGGTTCTTGTCCCCTTGATTGGCCGAAAAAAACTTCCACGAGGCGCGGTCGCACAAGGTGTACCCCCTTTTCTCCGCGGCCATAAGCAGGGTGGCGGACATCCCCTGCCCGCTTTCCAGGTAGCTTTCCGTGGGGGTGGGTTCGACCTTCACCTCTTTGAGCAACTTCTTTTCCAGCATGTGGGTCCCGGAATTGTCCCCCCGGCTGACGAACAAGACCTTGGCCTGATGGATGCGGCTTAACGCGGCCCGGATGTCCTTCCCGGCCGCCTTGGCCGGATCGTCCTTGGGGCCCACCAGCACGAAGTCATTGTACATGACTTCCTTGCGATCCAATCCGTACCCGGCGGCGACAAAAGCCTTCTCGGCATCCGGCGCGTGCACCAGCACCACGTCGGCATCGCAGTTCTTGGCGATCTCCAATGCCTTTCCCGTGCCGACAGCGACGAACTTCAGTTCGATGCCCTTCTCCTTGGCGAACAGATCCACGATCTTGTCCAACAGACCGGTTTCCGCCGTGGACGTCGTGGTCGCCAGCATCAGGGGTTTGAGGCCGCCCTCCGCAGCCAGACTCGATTTGATGGAAAACACCATGCCCAGGGCCGACAGGAGGAGTATCAGTGCTATTTTCATTTTGTTTTTTTAGCTTGTCGAAAATAATATGTCAAGGAAACCATAAGACCCTTGACCTCATCCCGGACATGACATCGCACCGGTCTTTTGCTAAACAGTTTCCGACGTTACCCGGACGGAAAAACCGCAGCCGGAACCCGGAACCCTTCGTGGTGAAGTCGGGACGGCCCGTCCGAAAACACCCTTACGCCGTCAAAGGCATCCGCCGCTCCGAAGATACCGGACCAAGGTCCACGCCTACATGGGAGGTCTTATGCGTTATCTACCCCTCGCCGTTCTTTTTTCAGCCCTGATTTTCGCCAGCTGCACCAAGCCCCCCTATCGCGCCCCCGACAAATCCCTGGCCGAAATGACCGGCGACTATACGGATTGCTACACCCAGGCGTCTCTTGTGGCCAACACCCCGCCCTATCCCGACTCCTCCTCGCGAGTCATCCACGAATACACCGACCAGTGCATGAAAAGTCGGGGGTACAGCGGCGGCTGCATTTTTTATTGACCCAACGGTGCTTGATTCCCGCAGAATGTTCGGGGGTTCGAAAGCCTTCGCTCTTTGGCAGCTTCGATGCGACGCCATGACGCGCGGCAAGGAAGCGTTGACAGCGGAACCGCTTTTGTCGCCGACCATTCCGGTTTTATTGCCAAGCGCGCCCTGGGGCGCCTGCGCGTCAATCCGATCGGCGAAAGAGGATCGAAGCAGCGGCCGCCATCCTCCCCCGATGCGGCGGGCGGGAAAACGTCGCCCACGCCGCGACGATTCCTTCGGAATTGACCAGCGTTCCTTCCCCTCCGGCCTTGGCCGTCCATGACGTGGCGCCCGAATCCCTCCAAGGCCGTCCCGTTCAGAATTCAAGGTATTCACCTTCAACTCCATGGCGCATCGAAAGAAAGAATACCCCATGTATCCTCCTCAAGGCCAAAGCTTTCCCAGGCCGCTCCAGTGTCTTTCCAGACCACAAGGTGGGAAAAATCATCATCAAAATTAAGGCCATCCCGGGCAATGTGCCTCTTTTCAGGATAGCCCCAAAGCTGAAACGCTTGAATTCTGGACATCATCCCGGTATGTTGCAGTGCAGCACAAGGACACCATAGATGAAAAAAAAGGTTATCGGCATCATCGCCCTGTTTGCGCTTCTTGGGGCCGGGGCCGGGTATTTCTTTCTGACCGACGGAGAAAGCCCCCTCGTCGCCCTGCACCCGGACACAACCGCCGCATCCCCGAAACGGGAATACAGCGTCGAGGCCTCGGACCCCGGATCGGGCCTCAGGGCCTTGTCCGTCATGGTCTCCCAGGGCGACAAACGCATCACGGTCCTGGACAAGGCGTATTCCCCTTCCCCGACCCAGATCACCGAAAAATTCACCCTGGAAGGCGCCAGCCTCAAAGACGGTCCCTTTGATCTCGTCATCACCGCCACGGACCACTCCATTCACAACTTCGGCGCCGGCAATTCGACCGAGCTGCACAAACACCTGATCCTGGACTCCATCCCGCCCGTGGTGGGCATTCTGAGCCAGGCCCACAACGTGCGCCAGGGAGGCGTGGGATGCGTCTCCTATTCCGTCTCCGAAGAGACGGAAACCACGGGTGTCGTCGTGGGAGAACTTTTCGCTCCGGGATTCAAGCTGCCGACCGGCCGCTATGTCTGCCTTTTCCCCTTTCCCCTGACCCTTGAGCCCGCCGACTTCAGGCCCAGGCTCAAGGCCGTGGACAAGGCCGGCAACGAACGTCTTGCGGAGTTTCGACACCAGGCCATCCCGCGCAAGTTCAAGGCGGACACCATGAATGTCTCGGACTCCTTTTTGCAGTCCAAGATGCCGCAATTTTTTGAATACTACCCAGGCATGACCGATCTTCTCCAACTGTATGTCACTGTCAACAACGACATGCGCCGCCAAAACGCGCAAACCCTGCGCGAACTGGCGGCCAAAACCGCAACCGAACTGCTCTGGGACAAAAAGGCCTTTCTCCGCCTGCCCAACGCCGCGACCATGGCCGGTTTCGGCGACCGCCGCACCTACTTCTACCAAGGCAAGGAGATCGACAAACAGACGCACATGGGGGTGGATCTGGCCTCCCTGGAAAACGCCCAGGTCCCGGCCTCGGCGGGCGGGGTCGTGGTCCTGGCCGGATTCTTCGGCATCTACGGCCAAGCCGTGGTCCTGGATCACGGAATGGGACTGCAGACCATCTATTCCCACTTAAGCCAGATCGCGGTGAAGGAGGGAGACCAGGTCAAGCGCGGCGACATCCTGGGCAACACCGGAGCCACGGGCCTGGCCGGCGGCGACCATCTGCACTTCGGGGTCATCGTGCACGGCATCGAGGTCTCGCCCATCGAGTGGTGGGATCAGCACTGGATCGACGACAACGTGGCCGACCGGTTCAAGTAGTCCGGAGGACCGCGCCGCGGGTCATGAATCACCGACCCGGGTTTTCCGGGCCGCTTTTTTCACCGCCCCCGGACATCAGTCCGAGGACAGGTGTCGCAAAACGAACATGGCCGCCAGGGAGGCCACGGCCAGAAGCATGGCCAACATGGCCGCCCGCTGGTAGTCGCCGGTGAACACCGAGTTGTAGATCTCGAGTGAAACGGTGTTGGTCCGGCCCACGATGTTTCCCCCGAGCATGAGCGAGACCCCCACCTCGCCGATGGACCGGGTCCAGGCCAGAAAAAGCCCGGCCAGGATGTTCTTGCGCACCAGGGGCAGGACGACGCGAAAAAAAGTCTCCATTTCGGTTTTTCCCAGGACCCGCGAGACCTCCATGAACCTAGCCACCTCGCCGCCGACCGCAGCCTGCACCGGCTTGACCATCAGCGGCAGCCCGGACACGAAGGCGGCCACGGCCAGCCCCCAGAATCCGAACACGAGTTCCACCCCGAACAGATCATGGAGCGCCCGCCCCAGAAGGCTCTTCTTGCCAAACAGCAACAGCAGACCGAATCCCGTGGCGATGGGCGGAAAGACCATGGGCGCCGAAACCACGAAGTCCACGCAAGAGGCCACGAGGGAACGCGAACGGCCGAGATAGTAGCCAAGCCCTATCCCGGCCGTCAGAAAAAGGGGAACGGTCACCACACAGACCCGCAGGGTCAAGATCAGGGGGCCGCGTATCCCCGGATCGCTCAAAAACTCCGCAAACGGCGTCATCGCAGGACCGACGTCATTCCGGCGTCCGGCCGGCGCGGATCACAGCCCATGCGCCGCGCACAGCCCCTTGGCCTCGTCCGAACCCAGAAACGCGGCGAAAGCCGCCACCTCGGGCTTGTCCTTGGAATCGGCAAGCACTCCGGCCACGATCAGGATCGGCGAATACAGGGACTGGTCCACATCCAGCATGCCGCCGATGGAATCCTTGACGCCCATGGCGTCGGTCAGGTTGACAAAGCCCGCGTCGATCTCACCGCTGACCAGGTAGGCCGTGACCTGGGGCACCGTGCCCACAACCAGAAGCTTGTCCGCGACCTTCGAGGCCAGCCCGGACTTCTCCAGAAATTCCGAGGCGGCCTTGCCGTAGATGGCCTTGGCCGGGTCCGGCATGCCCAGCTTCTTGATCGCGGGATCGGCGACGTCCATGGGGGCTGCCAAGGTCATGCCCTTGGCGCAGGCCACCACCAGCCGCCCCTTGCCCACCTCCAGGTAGGAGGCGAAAGGCACGCCCGAATCGGCCAAAAAGGTCTTGTCTCCGAGGATGATGTCGATGCCGCCTCCGCCCTTCACCTGGCCCATGATCTGGCCCATGTTGCCGTACAGGAGCTCCACCTTGGACCCGGTCTTGGCCTGGTAGGCCTTGGCCACGTCATCCACCAGTTTTTTGTAGCCGGCCCCCGCAGCCACCAAAAGCGGCCCGGCCAGGGCGTTGTGGGCGAAAAACACGAGAAATAGAAACGCGGTCAGTATACGGGCCATGACGCTTCTCCTTTGCCGTGGCATTTGAGAGTTCAGGCCATGTAAAGGCTTTTGTCCGGACCGGGCAAACGAGTCACTTTCTTTCTAAAATACGTGATTCTTTTTATTCTCCTTGTCCCTGTTCGGGAAAAAGTGTTACGTATAATAAAAAATCATGACCATCATGATTCTATTATGAAACGTGACATTTCGTATATGCATCCCGAAATGAAAACGCTCCGTTCTGGGGCCGAAAAGAAGGCCTGCTCTTATCGAAGATTCAAGGAATCAAAGGTACAAATTCATGGGAGAAGACGTGGGAATAAGAAACCGGACGTCATCATATACGGCCAGAGTCTTTTCCGTACCGGAAGACATCAAGCATCTCGATTCACGACAATTGGACGGCCTGACCGCCGCCTTCCTCGCCTGGATGCATCGGGCCAAACGCCCGGACGTGCGTCTTTCCAGGGCCAGGGTGTGGCTCATCTTCCTGCTTCTGCGTCACTGCGGGGCCAAACTCGGCGAGATTCTGGCCCTTGACGACCGCGCGGACATCGATCTCAAGGCCGGAGTGGTGCGGCTGGGACAGGCCAAGGACGAGGACTCCATGCCCCGGGAGGTCAAACTTCCCCAGACGGTGACCGAAGAACTGCGCCGCCGTTTCGACGATCCGGCTTTTTTGGCCGTGCGAGGAATGGTATTCCATATGGACGGCGGCTACGTCCGGCGCAAATTCTACGAACGAGGCGAGGAATGCGGACTGCCCAGAGAGTTGTCCAACCCCCGCGTCCTGCGGCATTCCCGGGCCGTGGAGCTCTTGCGAAACGGCGTTCCCCTGACCGTCGTCCAAACCATCCTGGGCCATGGCACGGCCAACCTGACGTCCCACTACTTAAGCTTCACCGAGGAAGACGCCAGAAACCTCGTATCCTACTACATTCACAAGGAGGCCAGAATGAAGACCAGCGCCCGCAATACCTTCATCGGGCAGGTCGGCCACATCCGGACGGGCACAATTCTGGCCGAAGTGTGCCTGACCACCCCCAGGGGACACCAGCTGGTCGCGGTCATCACCAACGAAAGCCTGGAAAAGCTCGGCATTCACGAAGGCATGGTGGTGACGGCCAGCATCAAGGCCCCGCTGGTTGTGCTTGTCCAAAACAACGAGGCCCCGACGACAAGCATGCGCAACCGGTTCTTCGGCACAATCGCCAGGATCAACGAGGGCACGATTTCCGCGGAAGTCGTGATCGCCGTGGATGACGAGACCGAGGTCTGCGCCCTGATCACCGACGAATCCGTTCGAAAGCTGAACCTCAAGGTCGGCGATTCGATCTGGGCCATGTTCAAGGCCTTCTCGGTGGTGCTTTCCGTGGATTAGGCATCATTCCGTCCGTAAAAAAGGCGGCCGGAGGCCGCCTTTTTTGTCCGTGTCCAGTGCTACCATGTTTTTTTTCGCTGTTTGGCGAGAGCTTCGGCCTGCTCCTCGTAGGAGGAAAATCCGGCTTGGCGCAGGGCGTCGAACACCGTGCCCTCCCAATCCCAGTCGGCGTAGATCACCGGCTTATGGAACAGCCTGCGGAAATCCTCCATCTCCTGACGATAGAAGCCGGCCTTCTGGGTGTCCAGATTATCCCGCAATTGATCGGCCAGGCGGGCCATCTCCCCTTCGTACCACTCCTTGAGATCGTGCCCGGTCTTGTATTTTTTTAAGATATGCTCATACTTGCGTTCACCAAGCAATGCGTGCAGGTGTTCCAGATGCCGTTTGGAGAGCCAGGCGCCGAGCCCCGCGACCGGAATCTGCTCCGCCTCCACGGCCGCCATGTCCAGTTTGGTCCGATAGTACGTGTCCGGCACCACCGAGGCGGAAACGATGCCAGCAATGGCCACCAATCCCCGCAAAATCTTGCTGTTCGACACGCCCTGACCGCAAAAGCCCACCTTCTTGCCGAACTTCTGGCCGGTGAAGATGGTCACCAGAAGGGCCCAGACCACGGCCGGGTCCTCCTCGTCGTAGATGTGGCGCAGGGCTGAATTGTCGCGGTCCGTGGCCAGGACCATCTGGGTCATGTCGTTCGAGCCGATGGAGAAACCGTCGAATTCCTGGATGTACTGCTTGGCCAGGATGGCGTTGCTTGGGATCTCGGACATGAGCATGATCTTAAGCCCGTCACGGCCGGAGACGAGTTTGTGCACCCGCTCCAGATACCGCTTCATGCTCCGGGCCTCCTCCATGGTGCGCACGAAGGGCAGCATGATCTGGAGATTCTTGCCTCCGAAGATACCCCGGGCCAGCTTGAAGGATTCGATCTCCCAGTCATGGATGTTGCGGGACACGCCCCGATAGCCGAGCATAGGGTTGTCCTCGAAGCCCTCAAAGAGCATCCCGCCCAGAAGATTCCGGTATTCGTTGGATTTGAAATCCGTGGTGCGATAGATGATGTCCTTTCCGTGGAAGGCCATGGCGAAAAGCCCCAGGCCCTGGGACAGGGTCTGGACATAGAGTTCCTTGCCGGAACGGAAGCCCCGGGAAAAAAGCTGGCGCTTGATCTTCTCCGGCAGGGCCGAAAGTTCCTCGATTTCGGCGCTGATGCCCACCTGCCTGGACAGTTCCCGGCGCACGGCATGGATGTTTTCCAGGGTTTCCTTGATCAGCGGCTCGTCTTTCACGGCCTCGACCCGCCGGGAAATCAGATGCTTGATTTCGTAACGGCGCTTGACCGCGTCGGGATCGTCGGATTTTTCCTGGAGTTCGTCCCAGTATCCTAAAATGACGGCAACGTGGGTCTCCAGGTTGCGGGACGGCTTGATGAGGTCGAGCCGTCTGGCCGCCATTTCCATGTGCTCGTCGAGCTTGCGATCCAGCTCGCGAATCTTGCGGTGGATGGCCAGGACCTCGTCGGAGCCCTTGGGGCCCGCCTGCTGTTCGGCCAGACGGTCGAGCTCGGCGGACAGTCCGGTCACCAGTCCCACATATTTGCGCAGGTTGATGTCCACGGAAATGAAGCCGGCGGCGAGTTGTTCGCGCACGATCTTGCTCAGCCTGGCGTCGAGATCCTTGACCTTGTGCTCCACGAGCATGGGCAGGGTGCCGTTGTCGTAGGCCTCGAGCGCCGCCGGGTGGACGCCGATGTTGCCCAGCATGAATTCGGCCCGAAGCAGGCCCACTTCGAAGTCCGGCACGTCGCGCAACCGGGAGAGAAAAAGGGCCTGGCCCACGTCGGCCAGGATGAGCCCCACCTTGGTCTTGGTCGCGGGAAGCTTGGAGAGGTCCATCTCGCCGCCCACCTCCACCAGGGGGATGATGCCCCGGTAGACCAGGCCGCGCGAACCGTCCACGGTGACTTCCTGCCCATCAAGGGAGCGCAGGGTTTCGGGACGCTGGATGCCGATGACCGCCGGGATGCCCAGTTCCCGGGAGGTGATGGCCGCGTGGCTGGTATCCCCGCCCACATCGGCCAGGATGGCCGAGGCGATGCGCATTCCCGGCACCATGTCCGGATCCGTGCGCTCGGCGGCCAGGATGTCGCCCTTGGAAACCTTGTTCAGTTCCAGAGCGGAACGCAGAAAGCGCACCATGCCCTGGCCCGCGCCACGCGAGGCCCCGTTGCCTTCGAGGATGACCTCGGCCTTGTCCAGGGCCGACTTCTGGACCTCCATGCGACGCATGAAGATGGTGTGCGGATGCCGTTCGAATTCCTCGTTCCAGCGGGTTTCCGGACGGGCCTGCACGAACCACAGCCGATCGGACTGGTCGATGCAGAATTCCGTATCCATGATGATCCCGCCGTAGGCCCGGCTGATGGCCCGAACGCCCCGGGCCACCTCCTCGGCCTGGGCCAGGGACAAGGCCCAGCGATAGGCCTCCACGTCATCGACCTTGACCAGCTTGGTGCCCCCGCGCTCGTCGTAGACGATCTTCTTGTCCTTGTAGCCCATGTAGCGGACCACGACCTCGGAGCCGTCGTCGCGCTTGAAAACGTACATCTTGTCCGGGGTGACCATGCCCCCGACCACGGCCTCGCCCAGTCCGTAGCTGGCGTCGATGGAGACGAGATCGCGGCGGGCCGTTCCCCGGCAGCCGGTGGCCGTGTCGGCGGAAAAGGCCGTGCCGGAGATGACGGGATTTATCATGCGCATCAGGCACACGGACAACGAGGTGTTCTCGATGGCCCACTCTTTCTTGGCCTTTTCGGCGATGGTCGGATCGCCGGTCCGTTCGGCCAGGGATACGGCGTCGAGGATGGCCTCGCGGCGATAGGTCATGGACCGCAGGTTATAGGCCGAGGCGCAGTCCCACTGATAGGCCTCGACCACATTCTGGGCGCCGATGATGTTCAGATAGGTGTCCTGGAGTCCGGCGAAGGCCTTCTTGCGGCTGTCCTCGCCGGCCGCGGAGGAACGCACGGCCACGGGCACATCCTCGAGGCCGGCCTCCTTGCAGATGTCGTTGTAGCCCTCGGACACGGCCACCCGCACCTCGGCGGGCATGTCCACGGCCAAGATGGCGGCCTGGACCAGGACGGATCTCTTGCGCAGCTGGTCGATGCCCTCGGGCGAGGTGGCGAAGCCCTCGACCACGTTGTTGATAAAGGTTCGCAACGGAATGAGCGTTCCCTCGCCGCGACGGCTCGAGCCCTTGATCTCCTGCGCGAGGGATCGTACGAATTTTTTCAAGAATTCCGGATCGCTGTTGATTTCCTCGGCATCCCAGACAATACGGGTGTATTCATGGTCCACGATGCTGCGGACCAGAGAGGCGTTGACCCGTGTTTCGTCGAGAACCATGTGAAAGGCCACGGAGGAGACGGCCCGGAACTGCGGGGCGCGGATACCTTCAACCTGGCTTATCAAGGCGGTATTGTAGTTCTTTCCGCCGACGAGCATTTCAGCTTCCTCGCCGATGGCCACGATCTCGGCCCCGGTGAGGATGAGGGTATCGGTCGGCAAAGCCGCCGTTTTTTTTGACGCCGGGCTCTTCCCGGACGCTTTCTTCGGCTGCTTGGCTGCTTGCGCTTTGGCCATGCTCTCCTCCTTCAGAAGTTCCTGACGTCTCCGGCGCATCGCCGCCGTGCCTTCCGGAGCTGTGAAACCCGACCGTCCGAATCAGACCTTTTGTCCACAGACTGGACAGAACTTGTAATTCTCGTCCGCAAGGGGCTCCCGACAGGTGGGACATGCTCGCATGACCGGAATCAGCTCCACAAGCAATTCCCCTTCCTTGACCGGAACCATTTTTTTATCTTCGGCGAAATCAGCGGTCTTGAGCACCCGCTTGACCACCCCGTCCACAGAGGCCAGGACCGCCTTTTCCTGCTTCATCACCGAGATATTGAAGAGTTCCTCACCGGCCTTGACGTAATCGTTCGGGCTGACGTGCATGACCCAAAGGTCGCCGTTGCAGGGGGCGGCGACGTGATAGGGGTTCTTGGGATCGGCCAGTTCCACCTTGGAGTCGACGCGTCCCCGGGCCTCGGCCACCTGGACCTGATGGCTGAGGATCTCGGAATCCAGCACGTACCGCACGATGGATATCCCCCTGGAGTCGGGCTGGGAAATATCCAGAATGGCCATATGGTGCGGCTTGCCCAGGCTGTCCTCGAACATGAGTTCCTGTCCGGATTCCAGGCCCTCGAACCAGACATCCAGAGGCAAGCGGTTGGGATCGCCGTATTTGGCCTTGAAGGCAATGGTTTTCAAGGCGTCGGCCGGATGGTTGAGGTACATGATGAATTCCTCGTCCGTGGGAGTCCGGTCGAGATGATGCCGCAAGGCCTGCCGTTCGGCGGCCAGATCCGTGTCTCCCAGGGACAACAGCGGTGAAACCTCGGTCCGTCGGGCGATGGCCTGACGGTAATCTGGACCGAACGCGCTTTCGTAGACCCAGTCCGGGGGGAATCCCAGAGGCAGGCGGCCGTACTTGCCGAGCAAAAGGTCCCGAAAGGCGTCGTTACAGTTGGAATACAACAACAGCCGATCTTCCCGAACAGCTGGAGAAAGCCCTTTTTCGGGAGTCTCGGTGACGATCTTGAGGACCTCCAACATGTCCCTGACGGCCCTCTCGCCGCCGGCCTTATAGGTCCCTGTGACGGCCAGGAAGGCCGTGTTCCACGTGATCTGGGATCCCGGGGTGACGTCGTGATAACGCACGATCTTGCGCGTCCCGGCCAGGAACTTGAGCATGTAGGGCAGAAGATGGATGTAACCCTGCTTGAGCGCCCCCTCCTGGGAAGACGAGGTGGCCCCGCCGGGCATGCCGTGCTCCACCACGTCGTAATCGATGCCCTGGAAATACGGCGCTGTGTAGCGGTCGTAATAGGGCATGATCTGCTTGAGCACGAAATTGCAGGTCCGGATCATCTCCCGATTCTCCTCGCTCAAGGAGACCGGAACCCCCAAATCCTGTTCGATGTAGGCCGCCGTGGACAGCACCTCTCCCTGGCCGTACCAGCGCACGCTGGCGCCGATGGCCGTATCCACGATGTGCGCCCCGGCCCTGGCGGCCTCACCCACGGCTGGCACGAACAGGCCGTCCGTGTAATGCCGGTGGTAGTCGACGACCAGATCCGGATACTTGGTCCGAATCGCGGTCACCAATTCGCGGATAAACCGCGGCGGGCACATGCCGGCCATATCCTTGAGGGCCAGAATGATCATCCGGGAGGCCTTGCGCTTGCTGACCCCGGCCACCTGCGCGGTCATGGCCAGAATCTCCTCGAGCACGTCCATGTAGTGCCTGGTGTCGAACCCCGCGGCGTAGGACAGGGAGATGGCCGGTTCGAAAATGTTGGTGTCCGAGGCCAAGGCAACCTGGGCGAACGGCAGCATATTCTCAATATGATTCAAAAAATCGAAACAGCGGATGACGTCGTAATGTTCACAGATCATCTCCCCGGTCAACCGCATGAGGTTTTTGGGTTGCGGTTTGTATCCCAGGACGTTGGTCGAACGGATGAGTATCTGTTTGAGGGTTTTGGGCGCGAAATGATTCCAGGCCGCCGCCTCGGTGAACGGATAGGTCATATTGGCCATCATGGCCACGTGGAAATGCGCACCGCCGCCGTTTTCCAGGGCGAAGAACCCGCAATTGTCCAGATAGGGGCCGATCAGCTCGTCCTCGGCCAGACGGAACCGGTTGCCGCTGTTGGACTGGGTGATGTCCCGCGTAGTGGTGTCCACGAAGTGGACCTTGCCCGAATCCCGCAAGCAGTCCAAAAGGGCCTTGCGATCGCCGCGAGGGTATTCGGGGATGTATTTCTTGAAATCGATGGTGGGCATGGCCGGATGGAAGCGCCCCAGCCGGAAGTCTCCGCGTGAACGGTATTTTCCCAGAAGCACATGGGGATTGCAGCCCAGGGCCGATATCTCGCTGGCCAGCCAGGACAGACGCAGGGCCTCGGACTCCTCGTCCTGGTAGTTTAACAGCTCGGGATACTGGGAAATGAAGTTCGTATCGAAATCCCCGGCCAGGAAACGCGGATGCCGAAGAATCTGGCGGTGGAAGGGGATGACCGTCTTCAAGCCGCCGATGGTGTATTCCCGCAACGCCCTGAGCATGACCGCGCAGACCTTGTCCCAATCCCTGCCGTAGGAAATCAGAAGCGCCCCGGCGGAGTCGTACTGGGAGGGGAACTCGTAACCTGCGGACAGGCAGGAATCCATGCGAATGCCCTGGCCGCCGGGGGAGATGTAGCGGGTGACCAGACCGGCGTTGGGGGCGAAGTTGTTGCGCGGATCTTCGCAGTTGACCCGGACCTGCATGGCATGCAGCAGCGGTTTGGTGTCCCGCTTGTTGAAACGCAGCCTGCCGCCGAAGGCGATATTGATCTGCTCCTCGACCAGGTCCACGCCGTACCGGCATTCGGTGATGCCGTGCTCCACCTGCAGGCGGGTGTTGACCTCGATCAGATAAGGATTGCCCTCGGAATCAACCAAAAATTCCACTGTGGCCAGGGAGTGGTATCCCGAGGCCCGCACCAGGCGCACGGAATATTCCTTGAGCCGTTCCCGCAGTTCCGGAGTCATGCCCGGCCAGGGCGAGGGGGTGATTTCCACCAGTTTCTGGTGGTTGCGCTGCACGCTGCAGTCGCGTTCGTCGAAGGCGAACACATTGCCGTGCATGTCGGCGGCCACCTGGATCTCGATGTGGCGTACCGAGGTCAGAAGCTTTTCCACGAACAGCCGGGGGTTGCCGAAAGAGGCCTGGGCCATGGCCGAGGCCTTGCTGAAGGCGGCCTCAAGCTGGGAGGGCTCGAAAATCTCGTAAATACCGCGCCCGCCGCCGCCGCCCTCGGCCTTGAGCATGATGGGAAAGCCGATCCTTTTCGCCGTTTCCCGGGCCTCGGGAATGCTCACCGCCCCTTCGGATCCGGGAACGACCGGAATGCCCAGGCCCATGGCCAGACGGCGCACCTCGACCTTGTTGCCCAGCTTGAGCATGGCCTCGGAGGTGGAGCCGATGAAAATGATCCCGGCCTCCGCGCACCGCTTGGGGAAGGTGGCGTCCTCGGAGGCAAACCCCCATCCGGGATGTATGGCCACCACGTCCTTGGCCTTGGCCAGCTTGATGATGGCGTCCAGATCCAGATAGGCCCGGGGATTGGGCCCAAGAAGCAACAATTCGTGGGCTCCGGCCACGGCCGGAGAAGTCAGATCCACGTCGGTGACGGTCAATACCGGTACGGCCCGCAACCGCTCCCGGATGGAGCGCAGGACCCTGCGAGCGGAAATGCCGCGATTGGCGACCAGAATTTTCTTGTTCTCGACCTCGGAAAGAACCTCTTCAAACGTCTTGATTGCCATGCCGCTCCTCACGCGTTTCCAAGCGCGCGCTGCACCGTCGTAAGTGTCGCCCAGCGGGGAAACAGGTCAAAGGAGGGTAATACCGCCGGAATGGATCACGCATTCGCGGTTACTTCCGTCCTCGCGTCGCATCAGCCGAAGCCCCCCGTCCTCGGCCAATCCCAGGACACGCGCCTCGTAGACATCCTTTCCGCCCTCACGAACAAGCACCTTGCGGCCGAGAAAGGCCAGTCTTTGCTCCATCCGGATAACAGGCGGAAATGAACAAGTCGCTGTAACGCAGTCGTGATAGCAGGTTTGCAGGAACTTCACAAGATCGGCCCAGAATCGGACCGGCCCCGGAAAAAGACCGTTCTCGGCCAGGGTCCCGGCCGGCAGGGCATGGTCCCGGCGTAATTTTTCCGGTATCGGAGCGCTTGTCAGATTGACGCCCACCCCGGCCAGCACCCGGCCGGCCCGTTCCTCCAAAAGCACCCCGCCGACTTTTTTCCCCCGAACGACCACATCGTTGGGCCACTTGAAAAAGGCCTCGACTCCCATGGAAAAAAGCCGGGATGCGATGACATAGCCGAAAAAGACCGGCAGCAGGCTCTCGGGTCCGGGCAGGCCCCCGGGACAGGACACCACCCCGTAGACGTTGCCTGGGGGGGAATCCCACTCCCGGCGCATCTGTCCCCGACCGCCGCGCTGGGACACGGCCAGGACCGAGTCGAAGGGAAGGAAATCCCCGGCGCGGACCATGGCCCAGGCGACATCGAAACCTGAGGAACACTGCCCGCACACAGTCAGCCGCGCGGGCCGATCCCCGGGAACGGGCTCCCCTCCGACCTCGCGGGGAACGAAAAACACCTCCCCTCCCGGTCCGGGCGACTTGCGCCAGTCCCGGGGACTGCCGACGAAGTCCGCCCAGAGCGGATGACAGACGACCAATGCCTCCGGGGTAAGGGGATCGGCCTCCCCGGAGGGGTCGCGGCCGAGAATCCTGACGCGTAGTTCCGACATGAACCCTTCTTTTCCGCCCGGCCACGAACGGGCTGGACCTTTGCCCCGCCATCAAGCAATAAGCGCGTAAGAGGAACGGCCTATGGACATCCACCTCGTGGGCGGCGCGGTTCGGGACCTTCTGCTGGGCCGTCCGGTCACGGACAGCGACTATGTGGTCATGGACGCCACGCCCGAGGAATTTGTACGCCGCCATCCGGCGGCCCGGCAAGTCGGGAAATCCTTTCCCGTTTTCCTGCTCGACGGATGCCAGTACGCCTGGCCGCGCGGCAAAACCCTGGACGACGATCTCACGTCCCGCGACCTGACCATCAACGCCCTGGCCCTGGGAGTCTCCCCGGCCGTGGCCGGGCGCCTGACCGCCCATCCCCTGGCCCTTTCCGACTTGCTGCACAGGATCCTGCGCCCCTGCTCGGGCTCATCCCTGACCGACGACCCCGCGCGCGTCTACCGCGCGGCCCGCTTCGCGGCCCTTCTTCCGGATTTCGTTCCCCATCCGGACCTTCTTGCGGGTATGCGCGCCCTTGCGGGTTCCGGCGCCCTCCGGGACATCTTTCCGGAACGCGTCGGAACCGAAATCCAAAAGGCCCTGGCCGCGCCACGACCCGGCCGGTTCCTGGAACTGCTCGACTCCACGAGGTGCCTGGATCCCTGGTTCGCCGAGATCGCCCCGGCCTCGGCCGTTCCCGGAGGACCTCCGGCCCATCACGACACCAGCGTGCTCGGACACACCGTCGAGGTCATGGATCGGCTGGCCGGAAATCCCCTGGGCGTCTGGATGGCCCTGTGCCATGACCTGGGAAAGACCGCCACCCCGAAAGACCAGTGGCCCAGGCACATCGGCCACGAGGCCCGCGGCGGGGAAATGGCCATGGCGATGGGGAACCGCCTCCGCCTGTCCCAACGGCTCGTCCGGGCGGGGGCCCTGGCCGCCGTCTGGCACATGAAGGCCGGCCGGTACCTGGAAATGCGCCCCGGCTCCCGGGTGGATCTTCTGGATCGACTGTGGCGCGAGGGGCTTTTCGAGGAGATGTTCACCCTGGCCGCCGCAGACCATCCGGTTCCGAACAGCGACCGCCTGGCCGCCGCCCGCCGCGATCTCGCGGCCCTGCTCAACGTCCGCCTCCCCCCATCCCAGAGGGATATGGGCGCGGAATCAGGCCGAAAATTGCGGCTTCTGCGTTGCCAGGCCCTGGCTCGCGCCGCCCGTTCCGATTCCTGCCCGCCAATCGGCCCGGTCCCTGCATAGCCTTGCATCACGAGGAAGAATCTTCCCTCCGGAGAGGCCGCGCCGCTTTCGTCCGCTGGCCGGTTCCACCGGGGAGCCGACGGCGGCACGGCGCTTGAGCGGCGCGGGCTCTCCGGAAAAACGGGGGGCCGCAGTCCGCCCCGGGGGAGGATCCGACCATCGATACTGCAACCAGATCCCTCTTGTCGGCGTTCGCGCCGTCGGAGCGATCGGGATGTCCGGGCGGGAAAAAAATTCCCCCCCGCAGCAACGCGGAAGGTGACCTATGGGAGCGCTTTGGGCTGGTGTATCGGGCCTTTTGACCTACAGCCAAGGCCTGGCGGTGGCGAGCAACAATCTGGCCAATGTGAACACGGTCGGATACAAATACTCCTACTCCCTTTTCGAGGATCTGCTCAGTTCCAGCGAAAGCACGTCCGCAGGGTCCTCGCAGGTGGGACACGGCGTGGCGCTCTCGAACGTCCTGACCAGGTTCACGGTTGGCGGAATGGAATCCACCACCACCTCCATGGACATGGCCATCCAGGGCGACCGGGGATTTTTCCAGGTCCGCGACGCCGGATCGGGGAATCTGTACTATACCCGGGCCGGGGAATTCCGGTTCGACGTCAACGGCTATCTGGTGGATACCAACGGCTACCGGGTTCAGGGATGGGCCATCGACCAGGACACGGCCCTGGCCGCCGCGACGAACAACAGGTCCCTGACCACGTCCGCGGCCACGGGATCGATTACGGACATCGTTGTCGAGGATCTCTACATCCAGGGGGTGGCCACCAGCAGAATCAACCTTATCACCAATCTCGACTCCGCCACGGAAGCCGGGTCCAACGACGCGACGAATCCGTATTTCACCATGTTCTCGCACTATAACTACGACAGCACCGATCCCGACGCCTCTCCGGTCTCGAACGCCTCCTACCAGACGACCGTCACCACCTATGACGCCGACGGGACAAGCCACGATCTGACGGTGTACTATCGCAAGGTATCCAACAGCGGGGGCAAGGAATACTGGGAATACCTGGTGGCCACGGATCCGACCGAGGACGGGCGCGGCAGCATCAGTTCCACCAACAAGGCCGGGGTGCTCATGATCGGAACCCTCACCTTCAACGCCGACGGGTCGATCGCCAACACGACCGCCTATACCTTCTCGGGCGGCGCCGATCCCACGTCGCTCGCCTCCTGGACCCAGGCCGATCTCTCCACGGACGGTATGCCCCAGTTCACCGCCACCTACAACACCGCGTCCGGAGGCGGAAACACCGATCCGGTGACCATGTCGTTCAACCTGGGCATCAGCTCCAGCACCGACCGGTGGAGCGGCACCATGCCGGCCACCGCCGCGGGCGTGGGCACGAATACGGCCAACACCCTGGGGTTCAACACCGCCGACGTCACCCTGGCGGCCAACGCCACCACCAACTACGCTACATCCTCCTATACCCTCACCGCCAACCAGAACGGCTATGGGGATGGGTACCTGACAGACCTTTATGTGGACGGGGACGGAATCATAACCGGGAGTTACAGCAACGGCCTGGACCTCGGCCTGTACGTCGTGGCCCTGGCCGATTTCGTCAACCCCAACGGGTTGCGCAACGAGGGCGGCAACCTCTATTCGGCCACGGCCGAGGCCGGCGCCAAGATCGAGGGCGCCCCGGGCACGGGAATATTCGACGCGGTGGCCGGCTATACCCTGGAAACATCCAATGTGGACATGGCCACGGAGATGGTGAACCTGATCACTTTGCAACGGGCCTTCCAGTCCAACAGCAAGGTGGTCACCACTGCCGACGAGATGATGAAGAAGGCCATGGAGGTCAAGCGCTAACCCCGGCCCCTCCGGCGCGCACCTCGACAGCGGGGTTTTTCAGCGCCCACCGTACTGTTTGCGCCACTCGTCAAGAAAAAGGACCGTCGTCTCCAGGTCCGTGAGCCTTCCCTGCCGCGCCCGAACGGCCGCGACCACATCCGCGAAGGCCGAGTCCCCGGGCAGGCCCAGTTCAGACAGAAGACCGCCCAGTTCGGCGCGAATCCCGGCGGGCAGATCCGAAAGCGCTGCCTCGCGCCGGACTCCGGCGCCGAAATCCGGACGCCTGGAGGCGATCCATTCGAACAGGGTCCGCATGCGGGCGGCATAGGTATGGTCCCGCAAGGCCCGCTCCCTGGCCCTGCCGGCCATGGCCGCACGCTCGTCGGGATGGGCCAGATAGTGCCTCGCGGCCTTTTTGAGCCCCGGCATGTCCCGAAAAACCGCGACCTCGTCCCCGCCGAACACCTCGGGCAACAGCTCCCGATCGCTCACCAGCTGAAAGGCCCCGCACATGGCCAGCTCGAAGGTCCGGGGATTGACGAAGTCCCCATACGGGACGAGACATGCCGGATCAAGTCCGGAATGCAGGTTCAGATTGATCTTCGTGGCGTTGAAAACCCGCACCGATTCCCCGGTATCCACCCGCCGTCCGCCAAGCTGGAGACGCGGGGCCAAAGGGACCTCCCCGTCCCAGTCGCCGCCCCATATCCTCAGGTCGAATTCGTCCAGTTCCCGAAAGGCCAGCCTCCGGTTCGGATAGCCCGCGCCGACGAAGGACAGGTCCGAACCGTACGTGCGCCTCTCGGCCGGCGTCAATTCCAGGGGACGGTGGATGTCCGGATCGGCGGCCAAGGGCAGATACAGGACGTTTTCCACGCCGGCGGCGGCCAGTCGGGACAAAAACGGCTCCTTCTGGATCACCGCGAAAAAATCGTAGTGCGGGGCGAAGGCCTGCCAATAGGTGAAAATCCGGTGATCCTCCACGAACCACATGGCCGTGGCCACGCCGTCCCGGCGCAGGCGTTTGAGGGCCTGGAGGCTGACCGGGGCCTGGGCCATGGCCAGGACCATATCCGGCTCGAAGGTCTCGGCCTTGGCCAGGATGGCCTGGGACACGGTCTGCAGGAAGGCGTGCTCCAGATAGTCCAGGCGGTCCGAGGTCACCCGCAGATTCTTTAGGGCCGAAAAGGCCCCGTAAAAATCCGGGGCCTCGAACACGTCCACCAGATGGCCGAGTTCGGACAGGGCCTTGGCGCAATAGCGCCCGACGGGAAGCGATCCTCCGTACATGGGCAGGACCACCAGGATGCGCGCGAGGGGACGTGGGGACATGAGGTTTCCTGTCGTTGCGCCACGGGGTTAAAGCGCCTCGATGCGCCCGCCGCCGGGCGAAAGGGACGGCGTGCGATCGAGCATCCAATCCGGTTCCTGGTAGTATCGGGCTCCGAGGGCCGCATCGGCCCCCTGGCCGCAACCGATTCCCAGATGTCCGGCCACGAAAAAGCGAAAGGAGCGGCGTTCCGAGATGGAGAGGTCCTCCCCGGCAAACGGCTCGCACACCGCGCCAAGGGCGTCCAGGCCCGTGCGCATGCCGACGATGCCGGACGGCGGTTCGACCTTCCCCGAACCGGCCACAAGCCTGGCCAGCCGCGGATCGGCAAAGGGCGCGAGGCAGGCCAGGTCGTGTCCGCACGGGGTCGTCTCCAGGCAGGGCGCGCACGGGGCCATGGCCTGCCATACGGTATGCCCGACGCCGTAGGGGCCGGTTTCGTGACACCAGGCCGAGGACAAAAAAAAGGCCGTCACCGGGACACCCAGATGGGCGGCCAGATGCATGGCCCCGGTGTCCGGACTGAAAAGCCCGTCCAGGCTTGCAATCTCCGAAAAAAGCCCGGCCAGGTCGGTCTTTCCGCACAGATCCCGGACATGTTCGGCCACGGCCGGCCGCAGGTGGCGGCACAGGGCCCTGGCCGCCGGGGCCTGGTCCGCCGTGCCCAAAAGCGCAATCCGCTTCCCCCCCAGCCGGGAAAAAGCCGCCGTGACCAGCGGGGCAAAAACCTCGGGGGGCAGGGAACGCCTGGCCTCACGGCCGGCCAGGACCACCCCGAGCCCCCCCCCCC
>Ga0067045_1002947_pt1 | contig 35534 bp, 34 predicted proteins | sample TerdegcTABiofilm_FD_59184 | JGI IMG/M metagenome (GOLD analysis project Ga0067045, IMG submission 59184) | Combined Assembly of (Gp0054472, Gp0054536) Wastewater bioreactor microbial communities from Singapore -Terephthalate degrading...
AATTGCCGCTCTGACCTTCGCGTCCATTGCCTAACCTCCCTGTTTTGACAGACAAAAAATCCGTTGCAGAAAACCTGTCTCCGTTTTACAAAATCCCGTGCCAATTACAAAGTGCGAAATGCACCCGACACCCCTTGTGATCCGGGAGCGACTTTTCGCTTCTGACAGTCTTACGTAAAATAGAGCTTTTCGTGCCTAGCAGAAAAGGTGTAACAATGATGGCTGGTCTCAATCCCCTGCGTATTGCGGTCATTGGTGGTGATGGAACAGGTCCAGAAGTCATCGCGGAGGCCGTCAAGGTCCTCAAGGCGGTGGCTCAAATGGAGGGGATTACCCTCCAGCTTCAGGAGTTCGATCTCGGCGGAGCACGATACCTCCGGACGGGAGAAATCCTGCCAGATGATGTTTTTCAGCAGTTGAAGACCTTTCCGGCAATTTTGCTGGGAGCCATTGGGCACCCTGATGTGCCGCCGGGAATCCTCGAGCGGGGATTGCTTCTCGAGCTGCGGTTCCGGTTTGATCAGTACATCAACCTTCGGCCGGTAAAGCTTTACCCCGGCGTGGAAACACCGCTGGCTGGGAAAGGGCCCGATGATATCGACTTCGTCGTCGTCCGTGAGAACACGGAGGACCTCTACGCCGGCATTGGCGGGTTTTTGAAGAAAGGGACGCCGGACGAAGTCGCCCTTCAAACGGCCATTTATACCCGCAAGGGCTGCGAACGATGCATTCGCTGGGCCTTTGAATACACCCGCAAACGCAACAAGAAAAAGCGGTTAACGCTCGTCGCAAAGACGAATGTCTTGACCTATGGCCACGATCTGTGGTGGCGGACGTTCCAGGAAGTTGCCAAAGAGTACCCTGACATCCAGACGGACTATAACCACGTGGATGCCTGCTGCATGTGGATGGTGAAGAACCCCGACTTCTATGACGTCATCGTGACGACCAACATGTTCGGGGATATCATCACCGATTTGGCAGCGATCATCCAGGGTGGGATGGGCGTCGCCGCCGGAGGCAACATTAACCCTGAACCGGGCGGGACCAGCATGTTCGAACCGATGGGCGGAAGCGCCCCCAAATACACGGGGAAGGGAATGATCAACCCCATCGCCGCGATCGCCGCAGCGGGGATGCTCTTGGAGCATGCCGGCCATGAGCGGGCGGCAGAGCGGGTCAACCGGGCGATTCAGGTCGTGACAGGGACGAAAATGAAAAGCCAGGCTGCCGGGAAGATGGGCTACACAACGTCTCAGGTCGGCGACCTGGTTGTGGAAGCCCTGTCTCAGGTTAACGTCTGAGGGGACCAGTCCGTCCGGCATGGATTTGATAGCCATAATACCTATGGCCTGAGGTCTCCGGCATGAACCCTAGACCTGCCGGGTGCGTTCTCATGATCGTAAAATGCTGACGGCAAATCTTTGCATTTGGCTTTGAGAGTAAACAATGAGCGTCTCCGATCCGAAAGTTTTCTGGCATGAACACGCCGTTTCGCGGGAAGAACGCGAGCGACTGAACGGGCACAAAGGTTGTGTCCTCTGGTTTACTGGATTGAGCGGTTCCGGTAAGAGCACGGTGGCGAATCTCGTCGATCATCGCCTCCATGCCATGGGGTTCCATAGTTTTGTGCTCGATGGAGACAACATTCGGCATGGCTTAAACGCCTCACCGGCCATGCTTAAGGAACGCCATGGGGAGGAGTTTGCCAAACGTTTTGGACTGGGTTTTTCGGCCCAGGATCGCGAAGAAAATATCAGGCGTATCGGAGCCGTCGCCAAGCTTTTCTGCGATGCCGGCATTATTGCCATCACAGCCTTTATCAGTCCTTATCGGATTGATCGAGATCGTGTCCGGGCGACGATGAACCCGGGCGATTTCATCGAAATCTTCGTCGATGCACCGTTGGAAGTTTGCGAATCCCGCGACCCAAAAGGGCTTTATAAGAAGGCCCGCGCGGGGGAGATTAAGGGGTTCACGGGGATTGACGACCCCTATGAACCGCCGCTTCAGCCCGAAATACGCCTGGATGCGGCAAACCACACGCCCGAGGAATTGGTCGATGTCGTCCTCAGTTACCTTCGCGAGAAAGGTATCATTCCCAGGAACGATTGAATGGAAATTGTTATTGTGGGTAAACGCGGCGAGCAGCGGGTTGTCCTGTGGGGTCGGGTAGTCCTACTCGCGTTGATCCTGTCGGCGGCCCTGGGGCTTGGAACGGGGGCCTTGTATCGAGTTCTGTCGGGCGCATGGGAACCGGTACCTTTCGTTTTGGGAGCGTTTCTCGGGCTTGTTGTGGTGGGAACAGGTGTCGTTCGGAGCATCAAAGAGCCGTTGCAAAACCTCAAAACCCTTGAGTAACTTGGTTGGGCAAGAACTTGATCGGGAAGCCAGCTAGGCGCTGAACGGTGGTCCATCTCTGCTGAAAGTGGCAGTCAGAATAACGCGTCGCAATTTAGAATACCCAACCCCCTCGTGTGGGTGGATTGGGAGTGAGTCCGGGCCTGCAACGGTTGCCTTGCGCGGCCGACGATTTGTTGTTCCTGCCTAGCGAGACTTTGGAAACCGCCACGAGTGGGCCAGGGGCAATATCTCTTCTCGCGATTATGGGGTTGACTCTTGCGCGTCCGTTGCTATAAATGATCTTGGTCGTTGCCCGCAATAAACCGGAATGGAAACGGCCGGGTACGACATTAATTGACTCAGGTAGTTTTCCCCGTTGAATAGCGGTGGGTTTAGGTTCAGTTGATAGGCCACAGCCCGCTGCCAGCACCTTTGTTGATTTGAGCTTCTCTGATGATGCGGCGCAAGCTGACCGGCGCGGGCCGGTGAAGAAAGTTGGGTTCATAAGGTCATGGCACCAGGGACGGAAGCAGCTATGGTTGTTGATCTTCTTTCCGGCAAGCTTGAATCGCGCGCAAGGTTGGCGTTAAAAGATAGCCCGATCTACGAGCTGCGCGACGTCAACGTCGAGCAACAAGGCGAATCGATTGTCCTAAAGGGAGTCGTCTCCAGTTATTACTATAAGCAATTAGCACAGGAGGCGGTCCGGTCGGCCTTGAGAAACCACGACGTGCAGGTGATCAATCACATCGAAGTCCGACCATACAGCTTCGATCGTGATTGATGATCTGTCGTTGACGGCGGATCGGTGATTCATTTTTGTTGAGGGGGGATCATGGATGACCCCGAGGGTTAACTGGTGTGGGCTGCGAACGGATCGCATTTCCGCACCCGTGGAGGGAACCATGTCCTTCTATTCGCCTTTTGACGAGGACGTCGTCGTTCGCGAGGGGCATCTGGATGAGTATCCGTTGTCCCCCGCTATGGCTGAGGCCGAGCGGTTGGCTGCGCAGATTTTCCGAGCGGTGGAAACTGCCACTGCCGGGGCGGTGGCCAACCTGCGGGTCACCATCGAGGGTGACTGTGTGATTCTGTCGGGCCGTTGCCCGAGTTATCACATCAAGCAGAAGGCCCAGCATGCGGCCATGCCGTTTGCCTCCGGTTCTTTGCAGAACGATATTCAGGTTACGTGGCGCCGTTGAGCGACATTGAGTGAGACTCCTTTGCCTTTTCTGAGTCAGATACGCCACTGCGGGGACCTTATAGAGATTTCTGACCATCTGTGGGGTTTTGATGGACCGTTTGAGGGTCTCCATTCGGGCAGCATGTTATGGTTTCCTGGATATCCGCCAACCACCCGGTTGCCGCCAGTTGCTCGACAAGAACAATAACGACCAGTGGCAGCCCATGGGAAACTAGTCGTGCACAAGCTGTGCTCAGATGATAGGCCAGGGGATAAGGCGTGACCACAAATATCCCTAGATAGCTTGTCAATAAGAGCAGTAAAAAAAGGCGAAGAAGCCGCACCGGCAATTCGACGGGTCGTTTCCGTCTCATCAGGAGGGCAAATACGAGACAAAACCAGACCGCCCCCCAGTGATTCCCGGTAAGCTCTTTCAGGGCAAACGACAACACGGCCCATGGCCTATCCAAAACTTGCGTCAACCATTCCAAAGAGACAGCAGACACGTACGATCGCATGTATGGCTGTTGTGGCATGCCGGTGTGAATCCATCGGTTGAGGAGAAGAAAGGGTATCACCCCTGCCAAAAAACTTGCGATCATCGGTAATGAGTTTACGAAGCGACGACCGGAGTAACTTCCCTCCTCCGTCGGTTCACCGTCGTTTCGTTTGTAAAGCGTGGTAAAGACAACCATGACGATGATGATTCCCAGGGCTATGTTTCCTTCTTGCTTGATCAGGGTGGCAGCTCCCAAATAGATGCCAGCCACGAGCAGTGGGACAGAATTGCGTTTGTCCCAACCGTCGGCCATGCGGATGACGGCAGCCGCTGTAAAAACCGCAAAGGGAAGGTCCGCAGAACCCGACAAGCCCGCGCCCTCAGTCCACCGCCAAACCATAGGAGTGATTGCCCAGATAAGCACGGCGAAAAAACCCCAACCGCGGGCGAATCGCTGAGTACCATCCATAACCAAGGCCGTTCCAGCCACAACGAACGCCCAGAAGAGGAGGGGAAGCCCAAGGTCGTTCCACTGTGTCCCAGAATCGAAAAGAAGGCGACTCTCAAAGAAAAAGCTCTCCAGGATCGGAATTAATAGGGGATAGTTGCTCGCGAAGTGGAGCCGATAGGGGTCACGAAAATCATGTCCCCAAACACTGGCTTGGTCCGCGAGGATCTTGGCCTTAAGTCCATATATCGCCCGGGCATCGTAGCCCAGAAGGGGGAGCTGCGCGGCATACGCAGCCAGCATGGCCCCCCAAATAAGGAAAAGGATTCCCAGGAACCAGTTCCAACTCTTTTGACGCCGGTACCAACGCATGGCAAACCACAGCCCGGGAATGGCCAACACGCATTGAAGCCCAGCGAGTGACCAGTACGCCACCAACGACATCCTGCCCGATACCCCAAGAACGAGGTAACTGAGTAGGCCCAGCATGGTGGTTCCCATAAGGAAAGCATCAGCGGAACCTGTCTGACAAGCGTCATCTCGACTCCGGCAGCAAAAAGACAAAAGTTTCAGCCACGTCCAGCCAGCTAGATACGTGAGCAGAAGGAAAACCAAATAGACAATTATGACCACCGTTTGAGTCATTCTGGGGCGAGTTTGACTGGCGAGGGAACCTTCGAAGAATCCTTTCGAGATAGAAAATCCTCAATTCGCGCAAGGGAGCATCCCTGTTCATTGGTTTCATCGAATGTCACCAGGAACTCGATGTTTCGCGCCCGAACGAATGAGGCAAGATCGAACGTCGGCCAGGATGTTCGTCGGAGCCAAAATTCATCCGTCCAGCGGTCGCGGAAAGATTTCCCCTTCGTCTTTTCGGTCAGCCAACGGTGATTGTGCCAATTGGCGGCAAGCCTACGGGCATCTTCAGGGAGCAAGTACAACCTGCGAGGATAGAGTTCGTAGGCCACGAGGGGGCCTTCCCAATAGCCGCGGTAGGCGACGGCAGCCCCAGGCGGGATCGTCTGTTTCCACTGCGGTGCAAAAAACTCCCAGTGAACATAGCGCTCCCCAGAACGGATACGGAAAGGCGTCGCCGTTAAGGCCGCTCTTTCGGCCAACGTACTGTTCAAGTCAGCCGGTGATTCAAAGAGATAAACCAGGGAAATGGCCACATGAGCAAGGACCGCACAAAAAACAAGACGCCAAACAATGCCTCGCTGACGCCACAATTGAGCCAGATGACGGGTCACAAGTTGCCATCGCTGAAGAAGACGACTTTTGGGACATGGCCAAGCACTCGTTACCAGCCCGAGGCCAACCACGAACATGATGATCGGCCAACCGACATGGCGGGTTGGTGTGATGCCGGCCAGCGAAGGCAGCAGGCCGATTGTCTGTGAGATTACGAGAAGCACGATGCTGCCAGAAATGGCGGCGAGAAGCCCACCGAGAACGCATACCCAACCAGGCGTTTTCTTACCGGAATATGGGTCATTGCAATGGGTCATGGTTCTGCCGAAGGCAAATCCTCAACAACTCGGGGTGCAGGGGACTTCACCCTTATGCCGCCACTTTGAGTCTCTGTCGCCGGGGCTTTTGGCCCACAACAATCAATGACATCCCTGGGACAGGTAATAACCAATCCAGCACTTTGGCCAGAGGAACAATGCGGGAATACCAGCGCATGGATTGAGGGCTTAATGTTCGCCGACGAAAAACACGCGACGAGAAAAACCACGCGATACTTCCCAGTCGGTTGAACCGCTGGCTATGGACAATCTGGAAGCCCGCGGCACGGAGTTTCTCCATCAAATCGTCTTGTGTATATCGCCGATAATGCCCTACAGCCTCGTCCAAGGAGCCAAAGAGCCGCGGCCCCGCCGGGACAATCAAAACACAGTGCCCTCCTTCCTCCAGGACTTGGTAAAAATGCGACAAAACCTTCTGATCCTCGGCAATGTGTTCGAGGACGTTTGCGCAGAAAACCGTATCAAGTTTCTCTGTCGAGTACGGTTTATAGATTCCTGAATCGGTCAAATCCCCCTGCTCTACCGATACATTGGCCCGACCAGAGAATCGTTGGCGAAGGAGTTCACAATACCGTGGCTCGCAGTCCACGAGGACGAGTCGCTCGGCACTGAGAAGCAGGGTAGAAAGATTCCCGATACCGGCCCCAGCCTCCAGGATCCTGCTGCCCAAGAAAGGTCGCACGTTGTCGATAATCCATCGATTGTATGCGGTTGCACGTTTGACGGAACGAAGCGTTGCGAAGGCCTCGTCGTCCGTGAATTGGGTATCAAGAAACCGATAATACAGAATCGCAGCCAGGGCCTTGAGACCGTCCCGGGGACGAATCTTTTTCCCCTCATCGTAAGTTCGGCCCGTGTAGGAGATAGGGACTTCGTAAATCCTGGCTCCCCACTGGGCGAGGCGACATGTCAGCTCTGGCTCAATGGTAAATGTTTTGGCCGTGAGCCGAAGGTGACGCAAGATGTCAGCCCTGATCGCCTTGTAGCCCGTCTCCATGTCGGTGAGATTGAGGTCATTCACCATGTTAGAGACGAGCGTTAGGAATTTGTTCGCCAGCGTGTGCCAGAAAAATAACACACGGCGACAGTGCCCAACAAAGCGCGACCCATAAACGGCATCCGCTTTACCCTCCAAAATGGGTGCCAGAAGATGAGGATAGTCGGCCGGATCGTATTCGAAGTCGGCGTCTTGAATAATGGCAACGTCGCCGGAAATGGCGGCAATCCCCGTTCGCAGGGCCGCCCCTTTTCCAGCGTTTCGTTCATGCCGAATGACCTTGACCCGGCTGTCCCGTCGAGCCAATTCGAGGGCGACCTCATACGAGCCGTCGCTGGACCCGTCATCAACGATAATGACCTCTTTGTCCAATGCGACGGGAGAATCCAAAACCCGCCGAATGACCTCCGCCAGAGACCACCGTTCATTGTAAACCGGAACAATGATAGAGAGTTTTTCGAATTTCTGTGCGGAACCAGCGACAATTCCTGGCCGTTTCGCTGTGTCGGCCATTGGCTGTGAGCGATGAGATGGAGCATTTGGCGCCGCAGCAGTCGTTGGCTCAACTCGTTTGCGTCGGGGGTTCCTGCCCTCGTGGTCACCTTGAAGAAGTTCGAAGTCGATCACTGCCATGGAGTCCATTCCCACTTGTCTAATTCATCCCTGAAAAAAACAACGGACACGGCGAATGACCATTATACGTCCTTTTTGTCTTTTGACAAACAGTAATATGTCAAGGATTGTCAGAAGTTTTTGTGTCATGGATACCTGGACAAGGCGATTGGAAAAACCTTTTGCCTAAAAACTGTGTGGGCCGTTCACGAATAGCGCGTCACCGCAAGTGAGTTTGGCAATTCCTGTCAGCGACCGTTCCCATTGCAATATGGACAAGATAGTTGATGGGCGTGGCTTGATTTCGGGTGAGATGGCATGCACGCAAGACCCAGTTGATTACAACGATTGCCTATCATGCATCTTTTCCCAGATTTATCCATTTCTGATATGTGAAATTGGTAGTACGGGAATAATTCGCCCCGCCTTCCGCGAGCGGGGAGTTTTGCCCCGATGTGAACCCAAGGACTTTGTATTCCTTCGGCGTGACATCTTTCACGTGACTCCCCGTGTTATTCCGTAGGCATCTAAGTTCCAAATCGATGCACACGCCTCAAGAACCCAGTCATTGAAAGCGGGGCGTCAACTCGTTATGCATAGGGATATTTTGTTTGGCGGTGAGTGCACGATTCACAATCACTTTTGGCACAACGACTTTTGACGCTAGTAATCATCCACGAGGAGCCGGAGCCGACCGATGAGACTCAATCGCTATCTTGCCCTGTGCGTGCTGGTGGCGTCGCTAGGGGGACTGCTGTTTGGTTTCGATACAGCGGTGATTTCTGGTACAGAAAAAGCCCTCCAGGAACTGTTTCGGTTGTCTCGCTTTTGGCATGGTTTTACCGTAGCAAGCGCGCTCATTGGAACGGTGATTGGTTCTCTGATCGCCAGTTATCCCGCGGACCGCTGGGGGCGCCGCCTCACTTTGATCGTCATCGCGATCCTGTATTTTGTTTCCGCCGTGGGAAGTGCTTTGGCCTGGGACTGGTACTCGCTTGTGTTTTTCCGTTTCATTGGGGGATTAGGTGTCGGTGGTTCGTCTGTGGTGGCCCCAATGTATATTGCCGAGATTTCTCCCCCGCAATGGCGAGGGCGGCTGGTGGCCATTGTCCAGTTCAACATCGTGTTTGGCATCTTGTTGGCATTCTTTTCCAACTTCTGCATAACCCTCCTCGATTTGGGCGATGTTGAATGGCGGTGGATGCTGGGGGTGGAGGCATTCCCGGCGGCAGCCTTCTGGGCCTTGTTGTATCTCACGCCTCAAAGCCCTCGCTGGCTGGTTGTTCACGGACGAGACCGCGAAGCCCAGGAAGTCTTTTGCAGACTGGGTGTTGCGGTTAATGAGGCCCAGCAGCTCGTCAATGAAATCCGCGCCGGACTTGAAAGGAGTGATGGTGAGGAGCCATTATTCTGTCGCCGATACCTGCGCCTTGTGCTCCTGGCCGTGGCCATTGCTGCTTTCAATCAATTGTCGGGAATCAATGCCATTCTGTATTACGCACCGCGGATTTTTGAAATGGCTGGGGCTGGAAAAAACGCTGCATTTCTGCAGTCGGTGGCGGTCGGTGGGACGAATCTGATCTTCACCCTGCTAGCGATGAGCGTTATTGACCACTTTGGCCGGAAGTTTCTCATGTTGGTTGGATCGATCGGTTATATTCTCAGCCTATCAACCGTGGCCGCCGCATTTTACATTTATGGCACGCAGTTCGACACGCTGGGCAACATCATCGTGTTGGCGAGCCTAATCGTGTTTATCGCGTCGCATGCCTTCGGGCAGGGGGCTGTCATTTGGGTCTTTATCAGCGAGATTTTTCCCAACACCGTCCGGGCCAAAGGCCAGGCCCTGGGGAGTTTCACACACTGGTTCATGTGTGCCCTCATTTCGTGGACTTTTCCCATGATTGCCGCGGCTTCCGGCGGCCACGCCTTTGCCTTTTACGCGGCCATGATGGTCCTGCAATTGATCTGGGTCATGTTCATCATGCCTGAAACCAAGGGCATCCCGCTTGAAGAGATTGAACAAAACCTTCTGGGCGAGAAACGGGTTCCAATGCAGTCACCTTTCGTGGAGACGCAACCATGAGGCTTCATCGACTGGGTTTCCTTCTGTTGACGGTTATCCTCTGCATGGCCACGAGTCAGATACAGGCTGAGGAAGTGCTTTCCCGACCCGACGTCCTCGTCGATGACTTTGAGCGTGAGAGCTACGCACCCTGGACTGCGGAAGGCGAAGCCTTTGGACCGGGGCCGGCCGCGGGGACGCTTCCCCGGCAAATGGAGGTTACCGGCTACCACGGTCAACGATTAGTCAATTCATACTACAACGGCGATGGCACAGTGGGCACGTTGACCAGTCCACCGTTTACCCTCGAAAGACATTACCTCGTTTTCTTGATTGGCGGCGGTGGCTACCCCGAGGAAACGTTCATGGAGCTTCTGGTCGATGGTCAAAGTGTCCGCCGAGCTACAGGTCCGAACACAGCACCCGGTGGTTCGGAAGAGCTTGACTGGGCATTCTGGGATGTCCGCGAGTTTGAAGGAAAAACCGCAGTGATTCGCATTGTGGACCGTCGCACGGGTGGATGGGGACACATTAACGTGGACAACATCATCCAAACAGATCGGTCACCTGCCCAGCTTTTTCAGCCGCTGGAAACACAAGTGACCCAGCGGTTCCTCCTTCTGCCTGTGGCCGGAGGTGGACCTCGTACCCATTGCCGGATCATGCATGAGGACAGGATCATCCGTTATTTTGATATCCAGATTGCAGAAGACGACAATCAAACACGCTTTTGGGCAAGCATTGACCTTCAAGGGTTCGAGGGAAAAACGGTCTCCTGGGACATTCGGCCACGTTCAGCCCGCGGTATCGTTGAGAAACGACTTAAACAGAGTGAGGTTCCCGTCTGGCCGCCAAACCTGTACCACGAGCGCTACCGGCCGCAGTTTCATTTTTCGCCACGGGTGGGCTGGACCAATGATCCTAACGGTTTAGTGTACTTCGATGGTGAATACCACCTCTTTTTCCAGCACAATCCCTTTGGTATTCCCTGGGGTAACATGACGTGGGGGCACGCAGTCAGCAGGGACCTGATTCACTGGGAAGAACTGGGCGACGCCATTTTGCCTGATGAACGTGGAACGATCTATTCTGGCTCGGCCGTGGTGGACACGAACAACACCTCCGGTTTGGGCACAAGTGAGCATCCAGCCATCTGTGCGTTTTACACAGCGGCGGGAGGGCACTCTTACAAGCCATGTCCATTCACTCAGTGCATGGCGTATTCGCTTGATCGTGGTCGCACCTGGGCAAAATTCGCGGGCAACCCTGTTGTGGACTTTATTGCTGATTCCAATCGTGACCCCAAGGTCTTCTGGCACGAACAAACGAAACGCTGGATCATGGTTTTGTACGTCCGGCGAGATGCATTTTCCATCTTCTCGTCACAGAATCTGAAAGAGTGGAAGTTCGAAAGTGAGGCGGCATTTCCCACCGCGCACGAATGCCCGGAGCTTTTCGAGCTTCCCGTGGATAACAATCCTCAGGACACGCGCTGGATTTTGTGGTCGGCCTCGGGTAATCATTTGATCGGTCGGTTTGATGGGCATACATTCTCGGCCGAGAGTGAGGTCCTGCGAAGCGAATGGGGCAGGAATTGTTATGCCGGGCAGACGTGGAACAACGTCCCGGATGGGCGACGTATTTTCATCGGCTGGATGAACTCCGACGGGTCCGCCTATCGTGATATGCCGTTTAATCAGCAGATGACCGTACCCCGTGAGTTCAGATTGAAAACCACCGAGGATGGATTGCGACTGTTTGCGTGGCCTGTCAAAGAATTGGAACAGCTTCGCCGAGAGAAACTGGTGGTGCACAATTTTCAACTGGAAGAAGGCCAGCCTCCACGAGAGTTTTCGGTGGGTGAACTGCTCGACATTGAAATGACAATCAAGCCAGGCGAGGCAGAAGCCATAACGCTCGACATACGCGGTGTGCCTCTCGTTTACCGTCCAAAGGAAGGTGTTCTAGAGTGTCAAGGCGCCCGGGTGGAAGGTATGCCGAAAACCGATTTATTTAATGTTCGTGTCCTGGTTGACCGCACATCCCTGGAAGTTTTCGCCTTGGATGGGCGGTATGTCATGTCTTTCTGCTGGCCTTTTGATGCTGGCAATAAAACACTCCAAGTACGGGCAGAAGGTGGAAAAGCGGATGTGGTTTCTTTGAATGTCCACGAACTGGCGTCCATCTGGCAGAGGTGAAACAAAGCGCTTTCCCTTTGCCGACGGCGGAAGGATAAGTGGCAATCGGACCTGAGACTATCGTTAAGTTAGAAGGTACGGAAAGCCCGAACAAAAAACCCCGCCGCTCGCGGGTTAATGCGAAACGACGGGGCCGGAACAGAGAAGAGGCCGATGCTGTATTTCCCGTGGGGTCCGGTGCAAGATTTCCGTTCAGAGGAACACCACCTTTTTATAATACCAAGCTACGTTGTGCTGTCCATACAATTCGACCATACGGCACCTGTGGCTACCTACCACTGGCGGCATCATGCCCCTCATAAGACGTGGTATTCGCCGCGTCTACTCTGGTTTTCGTCCCCTAGGTTATACTGAATCTCTTAGGGATATCTCGATTATCCCGAAGAATAGGGGCACAAGACCGGTCGCCTGGCGGCTTATTTGTCGATCGTTATTCTCTCCGTTTGGAATTAGAGCGGAGAGAAATCCCCCAAGCACGGGGGCCACGCCAAAGCGGTTCCGCCTTAGCAACATGCATCGATCGTCAGGACAATTTCCGTTCTGTTAATGACGGAGGGACTGTTTTCTTGATGACGAGGGAAAACAAACGACTCCTCAGTGGGAACGAGGCTATTGCTTATGCTGCGCTTGCTGCCGGTGTTCATCTGGGCACCGGCTACCCGGGCACGCCTTCGACGGAGATCCTCGAGACTTTTGGCGCCATTGGGGGGAAAGCCCAATGGGCGCCCAACGAGAAAGTCGCTCTGGAAGTGGCTATCGGTGTCGCCTATGGAAATGGCCGGGCGCTGGTGACCATGAAACATGTCGGCCTCAATGTGGCTGCCGATCCATTATTTTCGGTGGCGTACACGGGGGTCTCTGGTGCTCTGGTATTAGCCGTAGCCGATGATCCCGGGATGGCTTCCAGCCAGAATGAGCAAGACACACGACGGTATGCAGTCGCAGCAGGGGTTCCGGTTCTTGAACCATCAGACTCGCAAGAGGCTTATGATCTATTCTTTCGCGCAGTCGATCTTTCAGAACGATTTGGAACGCCGATCATTCTTCGGTTGACGACGCGGGTTAGCCACTCCAAGGGGATTGTCAAGCTCAACGATGTCGTGCCAGTTGCTCGGGCACCGCATTTTGAACGGAACACACAAGGCCGTGTTCTGATACCGGCATATGCTCGCCCGGCTCATCGGCGTCTTCGTCATCGCCTTAGCCAAATTGCGGAATGGAATGAAACGAGTGAACTCAATCCGATCTGGGAAGGCGGCGACGATTTGGGCATCATCGCCTCTGGTGTGGCGGCCCTTCACGCCCGGGAAGCGGTTCCCGGCTCCCGACTCCTGAAACTGGGAATGAGTTATCCCTTCCCCGTTCGCAGGGTGCGTGAGTTCGTGGCAAGTGTTAAACGTTGTGTGGTTATTGAAGAGGGTGACCCCGTCATCCAGGAGTTGTGCCTCAGTCATCGTTTGCCGGTTGAGGGAAAGCCGGACGAGGAGCGCTTTGGGGAATTGAACGTCTCGCGCGTTCGCCGAATGATCAATGGTGATCATGCGCCGCGGACAGCACCACCGCCAGGCCGTCCGCCCCAGTTGTGCCCAGGGTGTCCCCACAGAACGGTGTTTGAAGCCCTGCACGATCTCGATTGCATTGTCGCCGGTGACATCGGTTGTTACACCCTGGGGGTCTTGCCTCCGTTTGAAGCCATGGACAGTTGCACATGTATGGGGGCCAGCATCGGAGTGGGACTGGGGCTCCGGCATGTGCTTCCTCTGGATGAAGCGCGTCGAGTCGTCAGTGTCATTGGCGACAGTACGTTTGTGCACAGCGGGTTGACGGGCATTGTGGAGATGATGTACAACCCACCCCCCACAGGCCATGTGGTGTTGATCCTGGATAACAGGACGACCGCCATGACCGGCCTCCAGGATCATCCGGCCACCGGAAGGACGCTTAAGGGCGAGCCGACCCATCAGCTCAGTTTGGAAGATGTGTGTCGGGCAATCGGGGTGGACGATGTCACTGTCTTCGAAAGTCAACCCGGTCAGAAAGATCACTTTCGAGAGCTCCTCCGTGCCAAATTGGCGCAGGAAAAGCCCTGTGTCCTCATCGTGAGGCGGGAATGCCTCCTGGCTGCGCGGCGTCGGAAGCAGGCATCCCAGACAGTTGAACAGGAGGGCGTGACATGCCAACCGAGCGAGTGACAAACATCGTGGTGGCAGGAATTGGTGGGCAGGGTGTCCTTCGCGCAACAGATATCATCGCCCAGGCCGCCTTTCTTACCGGGTACGATGTGAAGAAAACGGAAGTCCATGGCATGAGTCAGCGGGGTGGGTCCGTTGTCAGCGATGTCAGGTTCGGCGATTGCGTCCTCAGCCCGATGGTCCCGGACGGTGAGGCGGATTTCCTGGTTGTTCTGGAACCAACGCAGGCAGAAGCGAATCGGCACCGTCTTAAGCCCGGGGGTGTGATTGTGGGCTGTGATGGGATTGATGCCGCATCGCTGCCCAATCCCAGGACTCTGAATGTTGCGTTGCTGGGCCTCTTCAGCCGACACCTGGACTTGCCTGTTGAAGCGTGGCACGAGGCCCTTCGAATATGCTTTCCGCCGCATTTGTATTCGATCAACATTAAGGCGTTTGAGTTGGGACGGCAAACCGATGGGAAAGCCCCCGATGTAAACGAGTAGGGTATTCTTATGAGTCCAACCACGGAATCCTGGAGTGACGGCGATAGCCCAGTTCATCCCTTCAGTGCTGTTGATTTTCTACCCCGGCCTCAATTGCAGGCAATGCAGTTGTACAGACTGCAAAACATTGTCCGCTGGACATACGAACGGGTTGTTCTATTCCGTCAACGGATGCAGGAACGCGGTTTAACGCCGGACGACATCCGTGATCTTCGTGATATCGAGAGACTCCCCTTCAGCAACAAAGCAGACCTCCATGCGACCTATCCCTTTGGTCTGTTTGCCTGTTCGATGGAGGAGATTGTGCGTCTGCATGCCTCCAGCGGAACAAAGAGCAAACCGATCGTTGTGGCGTACACTCAAAAGGACCTTGAACTGTGGGCCAGCGTCATGGCACGGACGTTTCTTCTTTGCGGGATTCGCCGGGGGGACATTATCCAGAACGCTTACGGCTATGGTTTGTTCACAGGGGGTTTGGGCTTCCATTCCGGGGCGGAGGCACTTGGGGCCACGGTCATCCCTATGTCCACAGGGAACTCTGACCGTCAAATCATGATCATGAAGGATTTTGGCTGTACAGCCGTATGCTGTACCCCAACTTATTTTTTGCATTTGATCGAACGGGCGCGGGATATTGGAGTCGATTTGCGAAAACACCCCATCCGTGTGGGCATGTTCGGAGCAGAACCCTGGACGGAAGCGATGCGGGAAAGAATTCAGGAGGAGGCCGGCATCAAGGCCCATGACTGTTATGGGCTTTCGGAGATCATTGGTCCAGGCGTTGCTGCTGAATGCCCCTTCCAACAAGGCTTGCATATTTTTGAAGATCATTTTTATCCGGAGATCGTCGATCCAGAGACCGGTGAAGTCCTGCCCGATGGTGAGGAAGGCGAGTTGGTTCTGACCACGTTGACCAAACAGGCGATGCCAATGATTCGTTACCGAACCCGTGATATTACGCGGCTCATCTCGGAGCGGTGTGCGTGTGGTCGGACCATCCGCCGCATTGCCCGCATTCGACACCGCAGCGACGACATGCTTATCATTCGCGGCATCAATGTCTTCCCATCACAAATCGAAGAAGCACTATTGACGGTGGAAGGAACATTACCGCATTACCAGATCGTGCTCACGCGGGAAGACAATCTCGATCAAATGGAAGTCCGTGTGGAAGTCACTGCGGAGGTCTTCGGCGATACCGTTGGGGCGATGGAACAGCTTCGGCAGTGCCTTGTCCACCAGATTGAAAGCACTATCGGTATTCGGGTGCGCGTGCGCCTCGTTGAGCCGCAGTCGCTTCAACGGAGTGAAGGAAAGGCCAAGCGTGTGCTCGATTTGAGGAACCAAGACTCAACCAAGACGACCTGATTGCACGAAGGAGCGACATAATGAAAATTACGCAACTTTCTTTGTTCCTGGAAAACAAACCGGGGCAGCTTCTGCGTATTTGCCGGCTCCTCGCTGAGGCCCAGCTCAACCTGATCACTCTTTGTTTGGCAGATACCCAGCAATTTGGCATTCTGCGGCTTATTCTCCGGGATTGGCAAAAGGCAAAGGAGATCTTGGAAGCTCATGGCCTTGTGGCCACGACAACGGAGGTTGTCGCTATTGAGGTCGATGATCGCCCCGGCGGCATGGCCCGAATTCTGGAAATCCTCGCCCAACATCAGATCAATATCGAATACCTGTACGCGTTCACTTTTAAGCGGGGCGATAAGGCCGTGGTGGTCTTTCGTTTCGACCGGCCCGACGACGCTATTGCAGCCCTCCAGCAATCAGGGCAGAATGTCCTTGGTCCCGTAGAACTTTACGGTGAGACGTCCTAAATGATTGGGAGTATCACCGTGCAGCGTCTTTGACAACGTGTGGCTGAAACTGGCGTGAACATCGCATCTGTTCGAGGCGGTCAGCCAGGTTTTTCGCAACAGTTGGTGGAGCATTCTCATGCGCCGTCGTCTCCCGTTGGTGCTTGGTTTGGTTGTCTTCCTGGAATGGAATCTCGCCTGTGCCGAGCTTCCTCAACCGCCTGGCCCTGCGTTTCAAATCCCTGCGGGAAAGACCGGTGAGGGTGTTCCCATCATTGCTTCCTGGACGGACGATGCGGGACCTGATGAAACATTCCTCCTAGTGGGTGAGAAATTGACGGATCGCGTGTTCGTCTGGGGACTTGACCCTTCCTCACCGCGGGGTCGGGAGATTAAACCCAAAGTCCAATTCTGCACCGGACAGATGCTGGCTGCTACATTGCCGGAACGTTCGTATGACGGCGTTTTTGTCGTCTGGGTGGAAAACGATGCAGGACGGTCGCCAGCCATCGTTCTTAATGCACCCCAGCCGTGGTGGTGCCACCCCCGGAATGTGAGAGCCGGTGGAACGATCCGCATCTTTGGCCGAAACCTTGCGAGGCGCCCGCATTTTGGGCAGGCGTTCATCTATCTCGAATCGGAAAATGGCCCTGGCCGATGGTTGCCAGTCTTGCAGTCCGAAAAGTACCAGGTCATCGCAACGATTCCTGGCGACGTTGCCGTGGGGCGTTATCGCCTGTGGTTGCATGCCGGGTGTGGTGGAGAGTACGGTTGGGGTGGTCCCATTAGCCTGGAAGTTGCGGCTCCAAAAAACGCCGAAATGGCCTTGACTAAGTTCGAAGGGAGCGACTTACAGACGGCGGTCAACCAGATGGCCCAAGCCGGTGGAGGGATCCTGGAACTGCCTGCCGGCCTCTTCGAATTGCGAGGCACACTGGTTATCCCCGCGGGGGTGGCGGTTCGTGGTCAAGGTCGGGATAAGACCATTCTTCAGGCTCCCTCTGATCCGGCTATTCCTTTCGCGCGATTCTATCCCCCGGCCTGGGACCAGGGGCCTAATGGGGTTCATACCCCGGGGGACACGATGGTCTATCGGGTGGCCTTTCCCCGGGCAGGACAATGGTCCGTGTGGCTTCGCTATGCAACCGATATGTCGCCGTGGGGCCAGCCTGGTGTTTCTGGCAGAATGACCCTCACGTTAGACGACCAGCTTACTGTGCCCCTGGAAAACCTCACCAACACTGGGAGCTTTGGGACATTTCGCTGGAGTCGGGCGGCCGAACTGGCGGCGTCGGCAGGTGAACACCGGTTAACGTGGAAGAACATCCAAGGGGGTGGCATCCACATTGACGCCTTTGCGTTTTCCGATGACCCACAATGGCAACCCGCCGATGCCTCGTTTCCCCAAAGCGGCGAGCATCTTGTGGTCCTGCAGGGTGAAGACGTGGTTTTCTTTCAGTCGAAAGATGGGAGTCTTCCGGGAAATGAGAAGGCGTGTGTGTGGCTAGCAGGCGACGGCGCCAGCATCAGCAATCTGACGATCCTGGGGAGCGTCCAAACCAATCTCGGAGTCGTTGTCCGACATCCCCAGTATCCTCAATGGATCCGGGATTGTCGTGTAGAAAATGTCCTCGTGAAGGACTGCCAGGGAAAGCAGGCCGAGAACTGTGGCGTACGGCTATTTCATGCTGTATCGGCAACAGTGCGAGGATGCGAACTGTGGGGACGATCCCCGCTGTTTCTGTCCGGCGTCCGGCAAGGTGATTTCAGCGGGAACCGCCTGGTTAGCGTGACCCTTTGGGGTGGGAATGCAGAAGGTTATATCAACGGCCGAAATGAGCCGATTGAGGAGTGCATCATCGAGAACAATGTGTGCGCCATTCCGCCGGGTGCGGAAGGGGGTGGCCCGACAGGGCGGCGAATGATCTGGTTCTCCACGGGTCGGGGATCGGTTTCCCATAATTGGATTGCCGGAAACCACGAAGATCGTGCGGTTTTCGGCGGCGTTGCTGGAACGGATCAGAACGTGGGAGAAATGATCCTCTTCGAGGCATGCCAACGAATTGCCTACTTTGGCCCCATCGTGGGCGCAGACGCCGACCGCGTGACCCTGCCGGCGGCCTGTCCGGCAACACCCGACGATTGGTTGGGAAACGTCAAACGTGATGACCTGCCTCATGCTCCGGACGGTCAGGAGATCCCCTTCTGGCCGCCGCGCGAAGACAACGAGCGAGAGGCGGTTCTTACCGAATACTATGTCACCGTCCTCGATGGCCCGGCACTCGGTCAGACGCGGCGGATCGTTGATCTCGATGGCACAACCTATCGTGTCGATCGGCCCTGGCAGGTTGTTCCCCCTGCGGGGAGCCGCATCGTTATCTCCACCGCGTTCTACCAGAACCACATTGTGAAGAATCGTACCGTAGATGGTATGACGGGCATCCAGCTCTGGATTTCGTGTATCGAAAACATCGTTTCTGATAATGAGGTGGCTCGGCAGCGAAAGCCCGCTCTGTACTTGTACGGTGTGTGCACCACGTTAGCCTCGTCCATGCCCATGACCTGGAACCGTGGCATCGGTCCCCTTTATTTCAACCACATCGAGGGTACCCGGGCTGAGGAAACGAGTTGCGGGATTCTTGTCATCAGTGGCGAGTCCGAGCAGTTGCCGCTTCTTTTCCCACGGTGTCTCGGTAACGTCCTCCGACACAACGGGCTCGTGAAAAACCGCACGGATGGAATTCTCCTGACCGGAAATCGCAAGGAACCTGGCGAAAGTGGGTACAGTGCGGTTATGGGGACAATCGCTGAATTCAATCTCGTTCGGGATGCCTTACGCGGCTTCCATGTCGCCAACTCGGTTGAGGGGACGGTCTCGCGGCGAAATCACGTCTATTTCTGGTATCCGGTTTCAATTCAGACAGAACCACCGGTTGCTTTCCAAATCAATAACCCCAATTCAACCACGGTGCTGGAATTGAACTCGGTGGAAGGTATTCTTGGTGTGCCCACAGGGGAGATTGTCCCCCTATTGCGTGGGGATCAGCGAACCGATCTACCGTGACCTGTCTCATGACATTATTTACCCCACAGCCGGCGTGTTGCGATTCACAAAAGCCAGCTGTTAAGCGCTGGAGATAGCTAGTGGGCAGATGCTTGGACATCTTTAAGCCCACAAAGAAATGTCCAGAAGAACGGATGATGATGCTACATCCCTGTATTCCGGGTGGGATTTCGATCGGGTTTGGCTAAAATAAGGAGTTTCGAGCTTGTTTAAAGAAGAACGGGATTTGCTTTAAGCGACGGATTACCTGTGCTTTAAGCAAGACGGCGAAGTCTCAATTGTGTACGTATCTGGAATAGGAACGGTTACGATGTCCCAAGGTGGTCAATCGAGAGATGAAGAGGTGGTCCTACGAGGACCTGATTTCTCGCGAGGCGGTGGTATTTTGCCGGCAATCGCGCAGGATGCCGCGACAGGTGAAGTTCTTATGCTGGCTTATATGAACGAGGAGAGCTTCGCCGAAACGCTTGCCTCTGGACGTGCCGTGTATTTCAGCCGGAGTCGGAACCGTCTTTGGCGCAAAGGGGAGGAAAGCGGGCATTATCAGATCGTTAAGGAAATTTGCATCGATTGCGACAATGATGCCATTCTTCTTAAGGTTGAACAAATCGGTGGAGCGGCGTGTCACACAGGTTACCGATCCTGCTTCTATCGGGTTCTGACGCCTGACGGTCTTAAACCTGTTGGCGAACCGGTCTTCGATCCAGAGAAAGTGTATGGTAAGAAACAGTGAACAGGCGCGCCGATGTCCTCTGATCAAACAACGCGTCCTGTTTTTGGGGAAAAGCCAGCCTTTGTTTGCCTGTTTGTTGAGAGGTTAGCGTAGGAATGTCACAAAATACCTTGCGTCTTGGTTTGCCGGCGGGAAGTCTTCAGGAGGCCACCGCCGACCTGTTTCGCCGCGCCGGTTATAAAATCACTTATGTCAATCGAAGCTACTATCCTGTCATTGATGACGAGGAGATTGAGTGCGTCCTGATTCGTGCCCAGGAGATGGCCCGGTACGTGCAAGACGGTGTCCTGGATGCTGGTTTGACGGGCTACGATTGGATTGTCGAAACAAACGCCGATGTGGTCGAGGTCGCAGAGCTTGTTTTTTCAAAAGTGAGTCGCCGACCCGTTCGATGGGTTCTCTGCGTGCCGGAAAACTCGCCGGTCCAGTCGGTGAAGGACCTCGAAGGAAAACGCATCGCTACGGAGGCGGTGGGAATCACGCAGCGCTACCTTGAAAAACACGGTGTGAAAGCCAAAGTCGAGTTCAGCTGGGGTGCCACGGAGGTCAAACCCCCTCGGTTGGCAGACGCCATTGTGGAGGTAACTGAGACGGGCAGTTCCCTTCGGGCCAACAATTTGCGGATTGTGGATGAAGTCCTCACGAGCACGCCTCGTTTCATTGTCAATCGCCAATCTTACGCTGATCCGTGGAAACGGCAGAAAATCGAGGATATCGTGTTAATGCTTCGCGGGGCGATGGCGGCTGAAGGAAAAGTTAGCTTGATGATGAATGTGCCGCGAAAAAAACTGGACGAGGTCATCGCTGTTCTGCCTGCTCTTCAAAAACCAACTGTCGCTGATCTGTCTGATCCTGAATGGGTGGCTGTTATCACGGTTTGCGATGAATCAGTCGTCCGTCATATCATCCCGAGACTTAAGGCGGCTGGCGCCCAGGGAATTGTGGAACAGCCCGTGACCAAGCTCATAGAATGAAACTGGCACACAGGTGACTCCAGCCTGGTCATGGCAAGCCATGGACGGCTGGCGGTCATCTCAAACGTGAGGTAAGGAGCGACTGATGGAATCGTTGACGAACGAGCAACGCCTTACAATCTGGCTCGACCGACAAGGAGTGACGCTTCCATCGCCCTCTGAACCGAAGGGATTGTACCGGCCGGTCGTGGTTTGTGGTCAGTTGGCCTACACGTCCGGCCATTTGCCGATCGATGCCTTAGGCCAGTTGATCAGAGGGACGGTTGGCAGCGATTTGACCGAGGACCAGGGAAAACAGGCGGCAGTCTGGGCTGGGCTTGCGATTCTCTCCTCGTTACGGGCAAAGCTGGGGACCCTAAATGCGATCCGACGCGTGATTAAGGTTACGGGACTCGTGCAATCGGCACAGGGGTTTTACGGTCAACCGGCTGTGATCAACGGTTGCAGCCAGCTTTTCGCAGAAGTCTTCGGACCGGAAAATGGGGTGGGTGTGCGGACTGCCTTTGGCACGGCAACATTGCCTCTGGGAGCCGCCGTGGAAATCGAAGCCATCTTCGAATTGGAGAGTTGAATACCTCATAAGATGCGGCTGATTAGGACTGCTCTGTCAAAATTGGCAGCCAACTGGTATCCGCAAAACTCGACGACGATTGTACGCGAAGAATTCGCGGCGTTCTCTGCCATCAGGTCTCGCGAGGACCAGCACGAATTGCGACAATGAGGCCGAGTATGAATGCACCACGCATCCTCGTCGTGGAAGATGATCCGCAGATTCAGGAGCTGGTCGGTTACAATCTTGGCAAGGAAGGATTTGTTGTGCTTCCTGCCCTGTCTGCCGAGGCTGCTTTGAAGTTGCTGGACGACCAAACGGTTGATCTCGTCGTTTTGGACCTCATGTTGCCTGGGATGGATGGCATGACTCTCTGTCGTCGCCTAAAAGGGCAATCCAAGACCCAGGACATCCCTGTCATTATGTTGACGGCCAAGAGCGAAGAGGGCGATATCGTCGCGGGTCTGGAAATCGGTGCCGATGATTACATTCCCAAGCCATTCAGTCCCCGATTGTTGATCGCACGAATCCGGGCCGTGTTACGCCGTTCTTCGCATTCGGAAGAAGAACAAGAATCCTACAAAATCGGCCCATTGACCGTGGATCGCTCACGACATGAGGTGCGATGTGGCGAAGAGGTGATTCCCCTGACACCGACGGAGTTCGCCATTCTTGATCTTCTTGCATCTCACGCAGGCCGGGTGTTTTCCCGTGCTGAGATCGCGGAATCTGTTCACGGTGAGCCTTTTGTAACCACGGACCGAGCCGTCGATGTTCACATTGCAGCTTTGCGGCGAAAACTTGGCCCGGCAGGACAGTTGATCGAGACCGTTCGGGGAATCGGCTATCGAGCTAAAGACTGAGTGTGAGCTGGGTCCATTGCCGGAGCCGGGTCTGGAAAGGGATTCCGGAGTTGCCGTTGCTTACTTTGCGTGTCGCGGGCAGTTGGGAAATAGGTAGCAGGCGATACCAGCCCACAGTGGGGGCGTTCGCTCGAATTATCCCCCTAATTTTATGTATATTATGCCCGCTATCGCGAGGGGGCGACTCGAGCATTTCGGGCTTTTGTGGGATAATACGATTTGATTTATTCCGGCGTTGCTCGACCAGTGGGCAATGTGACAACGTAGCATACATTCTTTCGAGTTGAGGCATCTATGAAGGTCGTCGCTGACCGCGAAAAACTCGCACATGTCGTTCAGTTGGCGGGGGCAATTTGTCCCAGTCGTTCGGCCCGCCCGATCTTGGATAATCTCTTCTTAGAATGTGACGACCACACGGGCACGATTATGGCAACGGACCTCGAGGTAGGAGTTCGACTGGAGGTTCCCGACCTGACGGTGGAAGTCCCCGGCAAGGCTTTGCTTCCCTACCGCTTGACATCATCTGTGCTCCGTGAGATCAGCGAAGAACAGATCCGTCTGGAAAGTGATGGCCAAAAAGTCCTCTTGTTGGGATCCCGATGCGAGTTTCAATTCCCGACGCCCGACCCCATGGAGTATCCCCTGGTTCCGGCGTTTGAAGGGGATGCGTACCATTCGTTCTCGGCTCGAACGCTGCGAGAAATGCTGGTGCGGACCGAGTTTGCCGTCGAGCTTGACAGCACGCGGTTCAACCTGGGTGGAGTGTATCTGGAGTTGGCTGAGAACTCAGCCATAGCTGTGGCCACCGACGGCCGCCGTCTGGCGAGACAGGAAGGGCCTGCCACGCAGGTTGGAAATCATTCGCCCAGTGAGCACGTTATTGTCCCAGCACGGGCGGTGCAGCTCATTCAACGGATCATCACCGATGGCGAGGAGGAAATCAAACTCGCTGTGGAGGACGGAAAGATTTTTGTCATCAGCGGGACATCGACGTTTTACGCGCGCCTTGTGGATGCTCGTTTTCCTAAGTGGCGTGAAGTCTTCCCGAAAGACCCGGAGAGAGTCCGCGTGGACCTTCCGGTGGGCGAATTCGCCGCAGCCATGCGTCAGGCGGCCATCGTCGTTGATCCAAAGCATCCGGGTGTTTGGACGACTTTCGCCAGTGGGAAGCTGATCCTGGCCACCCGCGGCTCCGAATTTGGGGAGTCACGAGTGGAGTTGCCGATCAGCTACGACGGAGACGAAATGACGCTTCGACTCGATCCTCGCTTTATGCTCGAGTTTCTGAAGGTCCTCGATAACGATTCGATGTTCACATGGAAGGTTTGGCAGCCAGAGACACCTTTGCTGGCCGAGACGACCGACGGATACGCCTACATCGTCATGCCATTGATTTCGTCGTGACGCCGTATCGGACATCGATTTTGACCTGAAACGTGTGCTGCGAAGGGATTGAGGCTGTGCCGCGCGAACCTTACCACATCAGTCAAATTGTGGCCGATTTGTTAGCGCGAACGGGTGTGGCGCGGCCTCAGGCGACGCGGGAATTGGAAATGGCGTGGCGTGACATCGTTGGGGGAGCACTGGCCGATGTCTCGCGTCCCGTGCGAGTGTTTCGGGCGCGACTGGAGGTTCTTGTAGCCCATTCCACGGCTGTTCAAGAATTGACCTTTCGCAAATCTGAGATTTTGCAAAAACTGAATCAACAGTGGCCCGAACGCCGGGTGAAAGACATCAAGTTCCGCGTTGGGCCAATCAAGTGACGGAAAGTCGGTTTTGGGTTTTTGTGCCCATCCACGGATGAATGTATTTGAGAGAACAATCGAGTTTCGACGATGAATGACGAACGTTTGGAAGGTGTGAATCATCCAGAGGATCAACCGATCGAGGCTGGGCAGGTTCCTACTTCAGCGGAGAACGTCGGAAGTGCTGGAGCGACAGAGGAGGAAATTAACCTCCGCGCCATCCAAGGACAGCAGGAATACACTGCCGATAAGCTCGAGCATCTCAGCGACCAGGAGCATGTGCGAAAACGTCCCAGCATGTATATCGGGGATACGGGTTCGCGCGGCCTGCATCATCTGATCTTTGAAGTGGTTGATAACTCCATCGACGAGGCCATGGCCGGATTTGCCACGCAGATCTGGGTCACCATCAACGGTGATGGCTCAGTAACCGTGGAGGACAATGGCCGCGGCATTCCCGTCGATGTCCATCCCACACTTGGGATTTCGACGCTTGAAGGCGTGATGACGTTGTTGAAGTTCGGAGGGAAATTCGGAAAAGGTGCTTATTACACCTCCGGTGGATTACACGGCGTTGGCGTCACGGTGGTCAATTTTCTGTCCGAATGGTGTGTCGTTGAGGTCTATCGTGGTGGAGCGGTCTGGCGTCAGGAATACGAACGCGGCAAACCTTTGGCGCCTGTTCGGCGGATGGGAAACACGCATCGGACGGGGACCAAAACAACATTCAAACCTGACCCACTGATCTTTCCCGTTACGGATTTGAACTTTAACGTCATTCAGCGTCGCCTTCAGGAGCTAGCTTTTCTCAACAAGGGTGTGAAGATTCACCTTCGTGATTTGCGGACAAATGAATCCGAAACGTTTTGCTATGAACGAGGAATTGTTGAATTCGTTGAGTATCTGAATCGGGCCAGTGAGGCCATTCACCCAGAAGTCCTCTATTTATGCGAAGAGGCCGAAGGCGTCACTATCGAACTGGCCCTTCAGTATTCATCAGAATACACAGAGAACTTCCACTCCTATGTCAATAACATCTGCACGACGGAAGGAGGAACACACGTCTCCGGTTTTCGCGCGGCCCTGACGCGAACGTTCAACCAGTACGGTCGAGATAACAACATGTTTAAGGATCTCGTTCCCACGGGGGACGATTTTCGGGAGGGGCTGACGGGCGTCCTGGCCGTTCGGGTTCCTCATCCACAATTTGAAGGTCAAACCAAGACCAAGCTCGGTAATAGCGAGGTGGAAGGCCTGGTGGCCTCGGCGGTCGGCGAGTTTCTCTCAAAGTATCTGGAAGAAAACCCGAAAACGGCCCGCGCCATTATTCAGAAGGCCCTGTTGGCGGCGGAAGCACGCGAAAGTGCACGAAAGGCCAGGCTCCTGGTCCGTGAACGCAAGAGTGCTTTGAGCGGCGGAGGATTGCCTGGAAAATTGCGAGACTGTACGAGTCGCGAGGTCGATCGCTGCGAATTGTACCTGGTGGAGGGTGATTCCGCTGGGGGAAGTGCCGAAGGGGGAAGGATCCGCGAGTTTCAGGCCATCCTGCCGTTGCGCGGTAAGATCATCAATGCTTACAAAGCGAGAGAAGATAAGGTCCTTGCCAGCGAAGAAATCCGCAGCATCATCTCGGCGATTGGAGTCGGCGTGGGAGATGAGATCGATCTCAGCAAACGGCGATACGGGAAGATCGTGATCATGACCGATGCCGACGTTGATGGGTCGCACATCCGGACCCTGCTGTTGACGTTTTTCTACCGGCAGATGTATGACCTGATCAAAGCCGGGATGGTTTATATTGCTCAACCGCCTTTGTTTCGCGTCCGCCGCAAGAAGGATGTTTACTATGTTCAGACCGAAGAGGAGATGAAGAATCAGCTTTTGGAGGCGGGTTTGGCTGATGCAGCCTTTGAGCCAGGGGACGGTCGCGTCATCGCCGGTGAGGAGTTGAAACGACTCTGTCGTACACTGGCGGCCATTGAAAGCGCAGTCCTGGCCCTCGAAAAACGTGGCATCGGTTTGCGAGAACACGCAGCACGCCGCGATCCGGTGACCGGTCGTTTGCCTGTCTATCACGTTTTTCTTGACAAGAACGAGTACTGGTTCACAAGTCGGCAGGAGCTGGATGATTTTCTCGAAAAGGAGGAGATGGAAAAAGGCGAGTCGCTGATGGTCGAAGACGACCGTAATGGTGATGAGGCATCAGAGGAGGCACAGCAACCGACTCGCCGCCTGCACATTGTGGAACTTCACGAAGTAAGGACGATCAACAGCCACCTGCAAATGTTGCGGGATGCTGGTTTTGAGATTGATGCACTGTTTCCTGTTGAACGCACGGGTGAAGAAAAACCGCGGTATATTCTTCGCCGTGGAGAGTCTGTCCAGGGATTGGAGGACCTCCGCGGGCTTCTGGCAGCCCTCAGGTCGGCGGGCGAAAAGGGGCTGCAAATCACCCGTTTCAAAGGTCTAGGCGAGATGAACGCCGAAGAACTCCGGGAGACCACGCTCGATCCCGCCAATCGAACGTTGATTCAGGTAACCATGGAAGATGCCGGGGCGGCTGACGAGATGTTTCGCGTCCTCATGGGAGAGAAGGTTCTGCCACGGCGTGAATTCATCGAAAAGCATGCCCTCGAGGTTCAGAATCTCGACGTGTGATCAACGGCTGTCGTACCATTCAATGAATTGAGTCTCGCTTGGTAGAGCTTACGCTGGGTGCCATCAGGTGCAACAGAATGGCTCTGTGCGGAGGTCGGATTGCTCGTCGTTTAAGAACGGTAGGGGCAATTCATGAATTGCCCCTACTGCCGCAGTGAATATTTGCCTTGCGATTGTACTCTTAAGAATCACGTTCCGACGACGAGATAGACCCCTAAACAGGTTCAGGATGGGGAGCCGGAATTGGCTTCGCACGTTGCAATCGAGTTGGCAGGCAGAAAACGCCGCAGGGTAGCGAGTAGATTTTCCTTTCGGATGGGTTTGGCCAGGTAGTCATCACATCCGGCACGGAGGCACCGTTCACGATCTTCGGGCATAGCGTGGGCAGTCAAAGCGATGATCGGTCGCTCCCAGCCTTCCCCACGAAGTCGTTCGGTGGCCTGATAACCGTCCATGACAGGCATCTGCATGTCCATCAGGATGACGTCGTAAGGCCTTCCCTGCGCAGCCGATGCCACTGCTTCTTGCCAGCCTTGCAAGCCATTCTCGACTGCCGTCACCTCCAAGCCTAATCGTTCGAGGAGCCGAGTGATGAGCCGACGATTGTCCGACCCATCTTCCACGAGCAGTACACGGCCACGAAGCGTCAAGAACGTGTTTCCGGGGGAGTCCTGGCCCGATGGCATCGTTGCTTCTTCACCATGGGAGACGTTATCGGCAGACATTCGCAGGGAAATCCCGGGCAGCAACGCTGCTTCAAGACTCACTGTGAAGCGACTCCCTTGTCCTGGGGTACTCGCAACTTCGAGCCGTCCACCCAGAAGCTGGATCAGACGCCGGACGATTGAAAGCCCGATCCCGTTCCCACCAAATCGCCGATGTGGTGAATTGTCTCCTTGTCGGAATGGTTCAAAAAGCTGCGGCAGATCATCACAGGAAAAGCCAATCCCCGTATCGACGACGCTGTATTGGATTTCTGAACGGCCCCCGTCAACCCGAACCCATCGGACCTCGAGTCGGACTTCACCTTGTTCGGTGAACTTGACAGCGTTGCTGAGAAGGTGAAGGAGGATTTGCCGGATGCGCACCGGATCAGAATGGATCAGACTGGGGATGGGGAAGAAGCACGCCAGATTAACTCTAAGATTTCGGCGGCTCACTTCCGGCGTAATCAGATCAATGGCTTCCCGTGCTACTTGGCAGGGATCGAAGGGGATGATCCGAGCTTCTAAACGCCCAGCTTCCGCCGCGGAAAGTTCCAGGATATCGTTGACGATCTTCAGCAGATTGTTGCTGTTCCGACGAATGGTGCTCAAGTAATTCCGAACAACATTGAGATCCTCGGCCTCATTCGCCAGGTCAACATACCCAAGGATCGCCGTCAATGGCGTCCTCAGCTCGTGGCTGATATTGGAAAGGAATTCCGTCTTTGCCCGATTAGCCTCCTGTGATTCACGATACTTTTCTTCCAAAACCTGCCGAGCCTGTTGCTGGTGGATTCTCTCCTCTCGTTCTATAACAGTCTCTTCCAACGATTCGATTTGTGCCTGTCGGAGCATTTCCTGTTCCGCGTGACGGTGCTCCACCCGTGTGGCCAGTTCTCGGTACTCAGCCTCCGAATGGATGAGGCCAGCCCCCAGAAGAAGCGTCATCCAGCGGAGGATATCAAGCTCGTCGGTTGGCAGTTGCTCCTCGTGGGTGTTTCCTTTCAAACAGGCCACAATGGCGGTGAAAGGCGTGGCAAACCGACAGGCAAAGGCCCAGCATTCACCTTGCTCAAGAGCAATGGAACATGTCGTTGCCCTTGATTGGCCCAACCGCAAGAGGATATCCCGAGTCAAAGCCCCAAGTTGTGTCGGCGTGATGTGGTCCAACAGGGTTCGCGATGGTGCCGCGTTTCCTGTGGCCTCGTCAATTGTGAACCACCCCAAGAAATTGATCTGCTCAAATTGACTGGTGCAATAGCCGCCCGAAAACGAGGCGTCAGAAGTCCCGCGTACGGCAGCCAAGAGTTCAGTTAGATTTTTGGGTGTAAGTTCCATACAACGACGCCCTCTCAAATGGCCAAGCCTTCGCTATCAGGCTGACCGTCAGATTTGAAAAAGAGACATCTGCTCGGCCATTTCGCGGTCCAGGTCATCGGCCAGGACTTTCACATCATTGGCAGTTAAGCCCAACCCACTTAATGATTCAGGATTGAATCGCAGAAGATTCATTCCCACGGAAGCCATGCCCTTAAGGGTGCAAATCAGGTGGGCCACCTCCACGCATCGCACCAAGGCCAGATGCTGACCCCGATAGCCGGCTGTCTGGTGGTGGTAACGAATCGCTGCGAGAGCCGCCTCGGGAAATCCCCATTGCTGGCCCACAGCCTCTCCCAGTTCGGTGTGGGCAAATCCGAGGATGGCCTTCTCTGTTTCTACAAGTGTCGAACCTTCCTTGAGCGATTCCATAACCCGGACAAATGATTCGTGAAAATGCTGGTCGATAAGGATAATCCCGATATCATGCAGAAGTCCCGCAAGGAACATATCTTCGAAGTTATGAAATCGCAGTCGCATAGCCAGCATTCGGGCACACAGACCGCTGCTGACCAAATGCTTCCAGAGGTCCGTCCGCCGATACCGGCCGATGCTCTCGCTCTTGCGGAACAAATCAGCCACCGTGGCCGTGATCGCCAGGTTGCGGATCTGTTTTAGACCGAGATAGGCAATGGCCTGCTGCAAATTGGTGATCTTGTGGCGAACTCCGTACGCTGAGGAGTTTACGCAGCGGATGACGCGCGCACTCAATGCGGCGTCGATTTCCATGACATCCTTGAGGTCAGCCGCGCTGGAATGCGGGTCTTCAACGACCCGCATAATGTTGATCGCGACCTGAGGCAGCGTCGAAATCTCTTGAATCCGCCTTGCGGCACGCTGCACGTTTTCTGCGGTGGGCATCGCTATGGTCATGGGCGTCATTGCGTCCTTCCCCCAACACGTAAGACCTCAAACACAGGAACGAATGTCATATGATGGGCGAGATATAAGTCAATTCGGTTGCCTCCGCCACTGGGGAATGATTCACCAATCGACGGAGAGTTTTGAACCAATCAAGGTTTTTCACCCGGTGTTGGCAAATGCCGCAATGGAGCTGCTTGACCTTCAGATGGGGATCGTCTCAGTTCTGCGAAAGTATAGGTTGTGGTTTGCTCAGAGCGGTTGAATAGTGTTGCCCGGTCACAACCTGATGATAAGAGAAGCAATGATTGCGCAGACTGTAGGAGAAAAGTCGATTGGACAGAACCTTACGACTGGGTCTCCTACGAGAGCTTACGGAACCAGGTCGAAGGTAACAATCTGTCCCGCCTGGCTGACCTGACACTCAAGGGCTAAGGTGTTGGCTGTATAGTACTGTCGGGGGGTATACGGGACCGTCTTGAATGTGATTTCGCCCGGGGTGTCGGACGTTCCCCCAACCTCGACCATCGGTGGGGTTACTGTGACTTTGTGGCGTCCGGCCGGGACTGCCAAGCCTGTTTTCCGACACTTGTCGTCAGCTTTTTGTGCGAGATATGCTGATTGGGCTGGTCGTGGGCTTACATGTCCACTTGACTAGAATCACCCGGGCTCTGGGCAATGGCACGACCGACGTCCACGCGGTGGAAAAACGCCTCAGTCGACACCTGGATAGTCCCCACTGGGACATGGAGTTGCTGAGGGAAGAGCTGCTGACCCGATCGGCCCAGATGGTCAGCGATGACTCGCTCATCGTGGCCGATCTGACGGACCTCTCGAAACCCTACGCCCAGTCCCTGGAAGGGCTGGGTTAGGTGCGGGATGGCAGTCATCCCGACAAGAGGACGACTCGGGGCTACATACCGTGGGAGGCCTATGTGCGGGTGGGGCGGTGGCAGCTGTTTCCTCTCATGATTCAGCCGCTGGACACTTACGCGGGGGCCGCGAAGAGCGAAAACGACGAGATTTTGGCCTGTGTGCAGGAGATTCACATCGGCGTCGCTGGAGGGTGGAGGATGCCACCTGGGGGATCAAGCAGCGGTTTTGTTTGGAGAGATTTTTGGTGCGGAGTCGGCGGTCGATTCGCCGGCTGCTGTGTCTGGTGGCCTGGGCGTTCTTTTGTCTCAACCTGCATGGGTGGAGAAATACCAGTCGCTTCGCAAGGCCTTTCTTGAGCATCCCTGGCGATTATCCAAAAGGGTCACGTACTTGTTCGACTGGCTGGCCACGCAAATCAGCCGATTCTTGCACCCCAGACCCAGATTTCCGCCCAACGGCTAATTCGGCAGTGTGTGAACGCCAGGAATGTATTGGCTGCCTGCTGGCCCTGTATCGTGAGCATAGACTTGACGCGGCTTCAATGTCGCCGTTTTATCGACATTACCGACGAGGTCCTGAAGGCCGAGGCCGTCAAATGGGCCATCTTCGGGAACGCGCCATAGACATGGGCGAGAGAACCATTCCAAAAGCTGGGAAAGCACCGTGTGCGAAAGTGGGGTGAGGCGTGCTCCCGTGCCCGGCAAAATTTTGGGTGCCACCACAACTGTTTCAAGATGCATCTGACTGATGTCGAGATGCCGAACGACGTTGGCCTCGAACCTTAATTGGGGGGGCCAAGACCTGGGCTGTCGCCGCCGTTGATTCCGCGATTTCAATATGGCGGAAGGCTTCTCGCCAGATGCTGATCAGCGTCCCTTGGATGTCCATATGAGGAACCTCTTTTGCGAAAGTGTTCATCGTGTTTGCAATGCTCCTTTTGACCGGACTAAAGGCCGTTTAATATCACGGGTCTCTGTGAATCAAGACGGATATCAGCCTTGAAATAACACGGGTCTTTTCTTTCGGGCGTGATTTATTGTTCTAAGACATGATCAATAAATGACTTACGACGTGATCTTGAGAGTTGGCGTGCGGTTTGCGAAAAAGAGGCGTCTTCCGCGCGAGATAGCAGAGTTTTGGTGACAGGTTTGGTTGTCTGTTTTTGTGTCGTCCGTTGTTTCTTCAAGAAAGAAGGATATGTCCATGAGTTGCGGCAGGATGTGTCTGCGCCATGCAGCCGTCCTTTTGGTTGCAGGACTGATGGGGCTAACCGGGTGTCGTTCCAAGGAGGTCGAGCCATGAGTCGTCGGTATCTTGTTTTTGGCCGAAGTGGGTTCACACTGGTCGAACTTCTCGTTGTTATTGCGATTATTGGCATTCTGATCGCTTTGCTCTTGCCGGCAGTTCAGGCTGCGCGGGAAGCCGCCCGGCGGAGCCAGTGCACAAATAACCTCAAACAACTGGGGATCGCTCTCCACACATATCATGACACGTACAACAAATTCCCTTGCATGGGCAATCCGTTGCCTGACATAGGTTCATACACGAACCGAGGAGGAATATCGGGCTTGGTGTCGTTACTCTCGTTTATGGAGCAAAAATCGCTGTACGATAAGATTGCGGCTGGTGATCCCGCGGCGGGTATTCCACCCTTTGGCCCCGGGACGGAAGCAAGCTGGGCTGTTTGGGATGTCTCACCGATTTCGGTACGGTGTCCGTCCGATCCGGCGAAACTTGACGGGAAGAATGAACGACTCCACAACTACGCGTTTTCGCAGGGCGATGACTACCAGAACATGATGGGCAATGACCCCAAGAACACACGGGGGATTTTCGGCTGGGAGATCTGGTACTCGACGAACAATGTTGAGGATGGCCTGAGTAACACGACGGCTATGAGTGAGCATCTCCGTCAGGGCTTTGGTGATATGAACGTCACAACGCCAAAGACAATCGATCATCGACTGGGAACAGTGCAGATTCAAGGCCTGTCAAACCAGCCGCCAAGTGCTGTCTTTGTTTGGACGGACGGTCGGTATTTCACCGTCAATGCAGCGGGTAAACACCGCTTCGGTTCGCGTTGGGTTCGCGGCAATCCCATGCAGGCGGCTTTCAATACGATCCTGCCACCCAATGGACCATGCGCTTATGATGTCCGTTCGGGGAACTGGGATATTTGCCTGCTTCCCCCCAGCAGTGGTCATCCGGGTGGTGTCAATGTTCTTTTCGGGGATGGGGCCGTGAGGTTCATTTCCAATACAATCGACACGGGCGACCTTGGACAGCGTAGCGCCAATACTTACTATGGCCCGAGTTACTATGGCGTCTGGGGTGCGCTTGGATCCAAAGCCGGCGGTGAGTCAGCCGCTATCCCATGATCCCCTGCACTGGCACAAAATTGATCTTGGGCCAAAGAGGGATGCGTTTGGTATCTATTCGGTCGGATAAGCCACGTGTTGGTCTATACGAGTGGAGCTCAGATTTGTGTCGCCTGCAGGGAAGATTGTTGATATGAAGAAACGGTTACCTGTCGTACTGTTCGTTGTGGGGATCGTTGGCCTTTGGACTCTGGGCGGTTGTAGTAAAAGCACCGGTCCCAAACTGTATCCGGTCCGGGGCAAGGTAACTTACAAGGGTGCGCCGGTCGATGGAGCCAACGTGATGTTTCGCGCCGCAGACGGTTCCGCCAGTGGTGCGGGACGGAGCGACGCTTTTGGGGTCTATCAGATCACATCCCAGTGGGGATCGGGTTTGCCAGAAGGTGAATACCTGGTTAGCCTGACCAAGTTCGAGGAACGCGCCACCGCCGAGAAAGAGGAGTCGTACAATCCGCAGCTGGCCAATATGGACGTTCCTCCGCCCAAGAGTCTGATACCAATGAAGTACAGCTCGCCGGAGCAATCGGGCCTCAAAGCGACCGTCAGTAAGTCTGGCGGGACATTCGATTTTGATTTGACCGATTGAATTCATCCGCTGCTAGATGTAGTCTGAACATTGAAGCCCAAAACGCGGACTCCGCAACTCTTCCCAAAAAGGGGCACAGGGTGGCGGAGTCTGTGTTTTTACCAGACTGTGTTTCACGGAAGATGAAAGATGAGTGCGCACCGGCTTGTTCTGTGTCTGGGCCTGTAAGTACGAGCCCGATTTTTGGTCTGTGGTGATTCGGTGGAAGCACGTCGTGCGTATCCCAGCTCGGCAATCGAACTCCTGGAGGGTGACGTTCTTTTCTCGCGATTGCCCCAGCTTAATCAGCTTTACGAGGCCGTGGCGTGTCCGTTTCTTTCTCGACATCCGGCCTGGCTGCGGATTCTTCAACGCAGCTTGTCTCATCACGCAATTTGCCTGGTAGCTGGCGAGCACGTTTCTTCCCGCCCGGAGGCGATATTGCCGCTTTGTCTGGTCAAAAGCCGTCTATTCGGATCATTTTTGGTGGGATTGCCCTACGTCAATCTTGGCGGGCCGTTGGGACGGTCTGAGATGGCAAGAGAGTTGATCACCAATGCCGCCGCACTGGCGGACCGTTGGGATGTCCGTTACCTTGAGTTGCGACACGAAGAACCGGTCAGTCATCCGGCTCTGGGCGTCACTGTCCAGTCAAAGGTTCACATGCGGCTGCCCCTGCCGGAAAGTCGCGATGCTCTATGGCAAAGCTTCTCGCCAAAGGTAAGAAACCAGATTCGCAAGGCTGAGAAGCTCGGGTTGGAAATCCTTTGGGGTCGCCATCAGGAGATCGCCGAGTTTTACCGCGTTTTTGCCCACAATATGCGTGATCTGGGGACGCCCGTCTTTCCCAGATCTTTGTTCGTTGCAACTCTCGATGAGTTTCCGCAAGCCGAAATCGTGCTCGTTCGTTACCGAAATCGGACGCTTGCCGGTGGTCTGTTACTGCACGGCTCAGGTGTGACGGAAATCCCGAGTGCCAGTTCCCTTCGGCCGTGGAATTGGACAAATGCCAATATGTTGCTTTACTGGTCGGCCCTCACACGGGCTATTGATCGCGGCCAGCGCTTGTTCGATTTTGGGCGGAGCACAATCGACAGTCCGACGTATCGTTTCAAAAAGCAATGGGGAGCCGTACCCTATCCAGCACACTGGCAGTATTACGTGCGACGGGGCAAGGTTGGCGAAATGCGGCCAGAAAGCCCACGGTTCCGCCTGGCCGTGCGAGTCTGGCGACACCTGCCTGTGTGGTTGACCCGCTGGATTGGTCCGGCCATTGTTCGCGGGATTCCGTGAGATCAAAGTGCGGTACAGAGCATGGCAAGAGCTGCGCACTGGATGCCAGAAAGAGCCAGACGATCAGCAGATGGTTGGTGGTAACCGGCAATCGTAGTCCTGAATGACAAGCGTTTACATGCAAGGCGATTTCGTAACGCAACCGGCACCCTTTTGATGCCGGCGTCCAGGGACAATTCATGAATTGCCCCTACCAGGAGGCGATGTATTCGCTTTGCCGGTGGAACACCTGTCAGATTGTGCCGTGACTAAGACATGGCCTTTTGAACGTCACGACCTAGCGAACGAAAAACCAGGAAAACCACGGGCACGGTGGGGCGCGTGCCCGTGGTCTCTTGGGGGAGGGTCAAGACGAGTCTCCGTCACATCACATCCGTTGCCCTCTTTCAACCGACAGGAACTGACGCTGCCCGAACCTTAAACCGTCCCACCAGCTCGCGGAGGGCCGTCGCCTGAGCGGACAGCTCCTCGCTGCTGGAGGCTAGCTCCTCACTTCCCGCCGCCGACTGCTCGACGACCTGGGCGACGTTTTGCATG
>Ga0067045_1003088_pt1 | contig 35501 bp, 35 predicted proteins | sample TerdegcTABiofilm_FD_59184 | JGI IMG/M metagenome (GOLD analysis project Ga0067045, IMG submission 59184) | Combined Assembly of (Gp0054472, Gp0054536) Wastewater bioreactor microbial communities from Singapore -Terephthalate degrading...
CGATCTACTTTGTATATTATTCCAAATGTATTTGTATGAAATTTAAACGTTATTGCTTTAGTTGTTCACATTATAAACAGGAACCTCGGCGCACTGCTGCCGGGCAAATTCATAAGCATCGTGAAAGGGCTTGAATTTACATGGGTTCAGCAGATTTCTCATTAACACGCCGGAGGGTTTAAAGATGGCATAAATTTTGCGTGCGATTTTATATAACTGAAATTAATACAGGTTTTGTTTAGGAGGGATGCAAATGAGCGTAGCCTGCACATAGAAAAGTTCATATGCTATAGTTTGAATGGTTTAATACGAAACAAAAACCAAGATTATTCGAAATCAAACAACCAGCAAAAGTACCATAATAACCGGGTACTTTTTTATTTTACTGTTGGGAGGCAAAAATATGAGAATTGAACAACATCCGGTTTTGTGCTTTGAAAGGGGTAATAAGGTAAGCTTCACCTTTGATGGAAAACCGATGGAAGGGTATGAGAATGAAACAATAGCTGCAGCGCTTCATGCTTCCGGGGTAAAGATATTGAGCTATTCCAGTGAAAAGAACCATCCCCGAGGCTTTTTCTGTGCAATCGGCAAGTGTTCGTCCTGCTTCATGACGGTGGACGGAGTGCCAAATGTCAGGACATGTGTTACCAAGCTGAGGGAAGGCATGAAGGTGGAAACTCAACGAGGGAAAGGTGAGTTGCTATGAGACAGAAAAACATAAAAACAACGGACGTTTTAATAGCAGGGGGAGGCCCTGCGGGACTCTGCGCCGCGCTGGCTGCAGCCTCCCTGGGAGCAAAGGTGGTTTTAATCGATGAAAATGAGGTGCTGGGCGGTCAACTGGTGAAACAAACACATAAATTCTTTGGTTCAGAAAAACAGTACGCAGGAACCAGGGGCATACACATAAAGGATATACTGATTTCCGAAGTAGAAGCCAGCTCCAGCATTGAAGTAATAAATGATGCAACGGTTATGGGCTATTATACCGAAGACGGTATAGTAACCTATATTAAGAACGATGATTTCTACAAGATTAAACCGGGGAAAGTCATATTCGCAACCGGAGCTTCCGAAAGGATGCTGCCCTTCCCGAAAAACGACCTGCCGGGCATCTATGGTGCCGGCGGTGTCCAGACCCTTATGAATGTATACGGCATTGCCCCCGGAAACAATGTATTGATGATAGGAGCAGGAAACATCGGGCTAATAGTGTCCTATCAGCTAATCCAGGCCGGGGTGAATGTACAGGCCATCGTAGAAGCCATGCCGAAAATCGGGGGTTATCTGGTCCATGCATCAAAGATAAGGAGGGCAGGGGTACCGATATATACCTCTCATACCATTAAGGAAGCCTACGGACAGGATGCGGTAGAAGGAGCGGTAATCTGGGAAGTCGATGAAAAATGGCAGCCGATTCCCGGAACTGAAAAAGATATAAAAGCTGACAATATATGCCTTGCAGTCGGCCTTACACCGGCCACAGAGCTTCTATGGCAGGCCGGCTGTGAGATGAAATATGTGCCTGAACTGAGCGGACACGTTCCGGTGAGGAATATGTACCTGCAAACCACCCTTGAAGACATCTATGTAGCAGGCGATGCGGCAGGGGTTGAAGAGGCCAGCAGCGCAATGGTTGAAGGAAGGCTGGCAGGATACAGCGCAGCTAAAAACCTTGGCCTGGGTAAGGACAGGGCTGATGCCCTCATACAGGACGCCCTGGACGAACTCAGCTCCCTCAGGGAAGGTGAAGTAGGAGCAAAAATACGTAAGGGTTTGGAGAAAATTATTGTTTAACTATATTTTCGTAAATGGAGGAAGAAAACATGTTGATTAGAACAGGTATCCCTACACCTGAACAGATTGAAAAAGTCATGCCAAGTAAGGAGAGGTTGGCTCAGGGTCCTGTTGCAGTGATAGAATGCTTCCAAAGCATACCTTGCAACCCCTGTGCTACCTCATGTCCTACCGGGGCGATACTGCCCTTTGATAATATTAATGACCTGCCTAAATTCGATGAGAATAAGTGCACCGGATGCGGCATCTGTGTGAGCAGCTGTCCGGGACTTGCCATTTTCATCGTTGATGAAACCTATTCTGAAAGTGAAGCCCTGGTAAGGATTCCCTATGAATACTTACCGGTGCCCGAAGCCGGCAGCGTTGTAGATGCTACGGATAGAGCCGGACAGATTGTCTGCAAGGGTAAGGTCGTCAAGATATTTACATCCAAAACACAGGATAAAACAACCGTTCTCTCCATAGCAGTGCCGAAGGAGTACTCTATGACGGTCAGGGGTATAAAAATCCCTAAGAAAACCGAAACAGACGATATATGCATATGCAGATGCGAGGAAATTTCCCTTGAGGAGCTGCGGGAAGTAATCAAGCAGGGTTACACTGACTTTAACGAGATCAAGAGGAAACTCAGGGTGGGCATGGGACCTTGCCAGGGAAGAACATGTAGACCTCTGATACTCAGAGAAATCGCCATGGCTACCGGCCGGCCAATGGAAGATATAGATCTGACGACATTCAGGCCTCCTACCAAGCCCATAAAAATATCTGTGATTGCGGGGGATGGAAATGAAGAATAAAGCTGATGTAGTTATTATAGGTGCAGGTGTACACGGTCTCGCCGCCGCCTTTAACCTTGCCAAAAAGGGTGTCAAGGACATCGTTGTGTGTGAACACAAATATATTGGTTATGGCGCAACGGGCCGTTGTGCCGCCGGGGTACGTGAGCAATTCGGTCTGCCCCTTACAATACAGCTTGCAAAGAACAGTATGGATGTAACGGTAAATTTCAAGGAGCTTTACGGCTACGATATAGAATACACCCCCGGCGGTTACCTATGGCTGCTGTATGATGAAAAGGACGTTGACCTGTGGAGGAACAATATAAAGCTCCAGAACTCGCTGGGAGTTAATTCCGTACTGCTCGATGTTGATGAGATAAAGGAAAAATATCCCTACGTAAACGTCAAAGGAGTGCTTGCCGCAACCATGAACCCGAGGGACGGTTACGTAAACCCCTTCAAGGTCCTATACGCTTACAAGGAGATGTGCGAAAAGGTAGGTGTGGAAATTAATTCATATACCACAGTAACCGGGATTAGACGCGAGAATGGTAAAATAACCGGTGTGGAGACCGACAAGGGAAATATTCAGACTGATACCGTTATTTCATGTGCCGGGCCTTATTCCAGAAGGGTAGGGAAAATGGTAGATCTTGACCTGCCGGTATACCCGCAGAGACACGAAATGCTCGTTACCGAGCCCATTAAAGTATTCTTCCCCTGCATGGTAATTACAGGGCCATGGTACGCATTCCAGACAAAGCCCCATGGGAGTGTGCTTATGGGAATAACCTTCCCGGATGAACCACTACATGACGACGTGCCGTCTTTACAGCCGGCTTCGAGCTGGCGTTTCCTGGAAGAAGCCTTGAAGGTGGCAGTAGACATTATGCCGGTGCTTAAGGATGTGTCGGTTGTAAGACAGTGGGGCGGATACTATGACATGACCCCGGACGGGCAGCAAATAATAGGCGCCGTACCGGAAGTCCCAGGTTTCTACCTGTCCTGCGGTTGGAGCGGCCACGGTTTCCAAATGGGACATATTACAGGGAGACTCCTTTCCGAACTCATAGTAGACGGTACAACTTCCATAGACATCAGCAAGAGTGACCTCGGCAGGTTTGCGCGCGGAGAACTCATCCCCGAACCGGGAATAATAGGATAAAAGTTACCAGGTGCTAGGTACAGGTGCTAGTTCGTAGTTCGTAGTTGGTAGATCACAGATCACAGATCACAGATCACAGATCGCAGGTATTAGTTCACAGATCGCAGTTCACAGTTCACAGGCGCCGGGCCAGGCCTTTGGGTTTTACCCTATAGCATTGCCCTGACGTCTGTCATCTGTCATCTGATAACTGAAAACTGAAAACTGAAAAAAGATTTTATTAAAAGGGGGATATATGGATGAATTTTATAAATAGCATACATGTCGTAGACTCGCATACTATGGGCGAACCCACCAGAATCGTAGTCGGCGGCATCCCGCCGCTTCCCGGAAAAACTATGGCTGAGAAAAAGCAGTATTTCGAAGAAAACCTGGACCATATAAGAAGAGCAATAATGCAGGAACCCCGCGGCCACAATGATATGTTCGGAGCAATAATTACACATCCCGCTTCTCCGGACGCGGACCTTGGAATACTGTTTATGGACTGCGGCGGATGTCTGAACATGTGCGGGCACGGCTCAATAGGCATTGCCACAGTTGCAGTGGAATGCGGCATGGTTCCGGTAAAGGAACCCTTTACCGAGCTGACCCTTGATTCTCCGGCAGGGCTGGTAAGAGCCCGGGTGAAAGTGGTTAACGGTAAAGCCAAGGAGGTTTCTATTGCAAACGTACCTTCCTTCCTTTATTTGGAAGACCTTGAGATAGAGGTGCCGGAAATAGGCAGGATAACCCTTGACATATCCTTTGGCGGCAATTTCTTCGCAATAGTAGATGCACAGCAGCTGGGAGTCAGGGTGGATCCCGCCAACTCCGGCACGCTCCTGAAACTGGGGATGAAGATAAGGGATATTGTTAATAGTACCGTCAAGGTGCAGCACCCTGAAAGCAAGCATATAAACACAGTGGATATCGTGGAAATCTATGATAAACCTTCGCACCCCGATGCGCACGCTAAAAATGTTGTGGTGTTTGGCCAGGGCTCCCTTGACCGGTCGCCCTGCGGCACCGGAACCAGCGCCAAAATAGCCACACTCTTCGCAAAGGGCAAGCTGAAGGAGAACCAGGATTTCATTTACGAGAGCATTACGGGCACCCTTTTCAAGGGCAGGGTCATAGGCACTACCAAAGCCGGCAGCTATGATGCCATCACTCCCGAGATAACCGGCAGCGCTTATATAACGGGATTTAACCACCTTGTGATTGATCCCGATGATCCTCTGAAACACGGATTTTTCCTGAAGGATTATTAGCCGCTGCCCATGTCGGGCGAACTGATAAAAGGGACTTTCCGGGAAGTCCCTTTTATCATCATGTCTCCTTGACACCCCTCTAATGAAAGGTATTCTTGGAGTTCATCTCATATTTATCCAGCAGTTGTCTCAACCTCTGGGATTGCAATCCTGTCTGCTCGGCAAACTCCTGGAAGGTCTCCTTCACTTCGTTATCGTCAACCTGTTTGGAAAACGTTTCAAGGTCCCGCACCCTTTCCTGCGTATCCAGGACCATCTTTAGCAACACATCCCGTGTATTCACATTAACACCTCCTGAAATAGCCTCTATAATATTTTCCCAAACAATTCATTTTATATGTATCATCCATGCCAAAGCAGCACTACAGGGGTTTATCCTCCAGCCAAAAAAAATAACCAGAGAGCCTGGTTATAAAGACAAGGGTGCGAGAATATCTACAAGATTTTTGATGATTCTTGCAGTAATCCCCCAGATGGTGTGTTCTCCGTACCTGTAAAAATGGACCGGATATGAACCGGATTTCCAATTATACCCTTGCCCGTTGGGAATCAGTTCATAGGGGAATCCTCTAACCGGCTCCATATGTACCCTAATATGATAGCTATCCGGTTCATTAGTCAGAAAATACTCAAGCGGTACTGTGAATATCCTGTCAACTTCACCGGGGTTTGGTCTGACATCCGTTATCGCGATCCCGTGGATAATCCCCAGATACGGATATATAGCATAATTGAATGGCGTAACGATATAGTCAAGGGGACCCACCAGTTCAATGCTTTCCTGTTTCAGCAATAGTTCTTCAGAGGTTTCCCTTACTGCAGCCTGTCCGGGTGTCTCTCCCTTTTCCACTTTGCCCCCCGGAAAGCTTATCTCCCCGGGCTGCTTGTTAAGGCTCGCAGCACGTACTTCAAACAACAGATGCAGGGAACCGTCTACCTCAATAAGAGGAACCAGCACTCCAAAGTCTGAATACCTGCCTTCCGGGTACGGCTCCCTTCCTTTAAACAGGTTTTTCAAAAGGTCCAGTTCCAATTCAACTACACCGCCTCACAATAATAATGCGGCCGGTATACCGGACACGCCGGCACATCATTTTCTGGTGCTGTTAAACTCATCCCTTATTCTGGCCAGAAGGTCCTTATCCGTAATTACCTCCACTGCCGTCAAAACCATTGCAGCCATCGTTTTTACCATGGAATCATAGGCCAGGGGGGTTTTTGTCGCCTGCGCAAATTCCCTTGTATGGCCCGCAGTCTCCTTCTCACAGATGCCGAAGTATGGATGTATAGTCGGAACGATATGGCTTACATTTCCCACATCCAGAGACCCAAAGCTCTCCCTTGGCCCCTCTATCCTTTCTACCCCTACTTCCCTAAGCCATTTGGTATAGGTCTCCGAGAGGATTTTATTGGTGACCAGGTTGTCATAGGACGCCTCATAATTGGATATTTCAAGTTCAGCCCCTGCCGCCATGGCCGCGCCCCTCGCACAGTTCTTCACCTTCTCTACCAGTTCTTCCAGATAGGTCTTTGTGGTAGCCCTGACGTAGAACTGGGCTATGGCAAGCTCCGGTACAATATTGGCCGCCTTTCCGCCCTCTGTTATTATACCGTGGATTCTTGAACTGGATTTGATATGCTCTCTAAGTGCGTTTATATTATTAAAAGTGTTTATTGCAGCGTCAAGGGCATTAATTCCATGCTCAGGATCCGCCGCGGCATGGGCCGCCCTGCCCCTGTAGGTGAACTGTATAGCCTGCATGGCAAGGGAAGCGCCGCTCATGTAGTGTTTATCGGATGGGTGGACTTCTATTGCAATATCTATTTCATCAAAGGCGCCCTTCTCGGTCATTTCAACCTTAGCGCCGCTGGTTTCCTCAGCAGGAGTACCGTATACTACCACTTTCCCGCAGTAATCCTTTAACAGCTTGCTTAGGGCTATCCCTGCGCCGGTGTTGGTGGTTCCCAGCAAATTATGCCCACACCCGTGCCCTATCCCGGGCAAGGCATCGTATTCGGATAGGTAGGCTATGGCCGGTCCCGGTTTGCCGCTGTCATATACAGCTTTGAAGGCCGTTTTTATTCCCATGTATTCTTCCTCTACTTCAAAACCGTGCTTTTTCAAAAGATCCACATGGGCTTTGCAGGCCATAAACTCTTCATAACCAAGCTCCGGGTTCTCAAGAATAAATTCGCTTACTTCAACAAGCTCTTGCTTTAGCTCCTGAGCAATATCAAGAACCTTATCAATCATCATTCATTACCTTCCTTCACCAATTCTTGTCTTCGAATAACCTTTCCCAATCTGTTCCTTAATATTACATTGTCCTTTACGGCAATTTTCCCGTTCAGAATCACATAATCGATACCCTTCGGCGCCTCAACCGGGCTCTCAAACGTAGCGCCGTCAATTATTACTTCAGGGTCAAACACCACAATATCTGCATCCGCGCCCTCTGCAATCCTTCCTTTTCCTTTAAGGCCCAATCTTGCAGCGGGCATCAGAGTCATCTTTTTGAGGGCTTCCACCAGGGTAAGCTCTCCCATGTCCCTTACAAACCTCCCCAGGACCCTGGGGAATGTCCCCGCACCCCTGGGATGTCCCTGCCCTTTGCGGTAGAGGCCATCGCTGGCTACCATTACGAAGGGCGCCTTGATTGCCTCTATTACCTCGTCTTCATTCATAACAAACGCCACAACCAGCATTTCGGGGTATTCCTTTCTGACTCTGCGGAACAGCTCCTCGTCGCATCTCATTCCCCTATAGGGCTCTTCGGTCAAGAGAATGGCATCATAGGATTTGTTCCATAGTTCAAAACACCCCTCGTCAAATACCGCCGAACCTATGAAGGTGCTGAAGGCATCGTAGGGATAACAATCGGCGCAGACATCCAACCCCTCATCAATGGCTCCCTGGATAACTTCAAGGGACTCCTTCATCATGCCATAGGCCGTACAGCTGCCCAAATGGGATATTATCATCGGAACGCCAGTTACCCGCGTCATATCTATCAGCTCTTTCACCGAGGTTATGGCGTATTCGGCATCCTTCCGGTAATGGGCTGAAAGGATTATGTCGGTGCCCTTAAAGGGCTCGCACAGTTCCACCGCTTCCTCAAAATCTATCCCCGGGCAATACTCCAGACCGAAGGAAAGACCTATCGCCCCTTTATCAACTGCCTTTATCGCAAGGTCCTGCATTTTTTTGATTTCCTGCTCTGTCGACCTCCTGTATGGGTCGTCGTTTCCAACACTTCTGCGTAAAAAGTTGTGACCGATAAAGGACAAGTAGTTTACCGGGGACCCGTTTTTATCAATATGGCTGAAAAATTCATCAACGCTCTGCCTGTTGTTGCCGCAGTTGCCGGCAACGCATGTGGTGGCGCCCATAAGCAGCATCCTGTTTGCAATGTCATATTCATCGCCGTTAGCGCCGTCAGCAAGCACCTCTTCATGCATGTGTATGTCGATAAACCCGGGGGCTACAACCTTTCCTCCAGCATCTATGACCTCCCGGGCGCTTTCCTCACAGGCCCCCACACATACAATCCTGCCGTCCTTAATACCAATGTCCGATACCTTAAGCTCTCCTGTCTCAAAAACAGGTATTCTTCCGTTTACTATCTTGAGGTCCAACATGTCATTACCCCCTGTTCATAATGCAAACAGGGCATATGCCCTGTTTGCATTAATCATTTACTCCACAGAATTTTTGTATTACTCTCGTATAGATATCAACTGCTTTCTCCAGATCCTCGATACTTACTCTTTCATCCTTTGTATGTGAGTAAGATATATCTCCAGGGCCGACAACCACCGTCGGTATCTTTGCAAAGTTAGACAGCAGCGCAGCATCGGTCCAACCTCTTCTCCGGGTTATATCGGGCTCCCTCCCGATTACCTCCCTTAAGGATTCCCTAACAGCTGATACTATCGGGTCCTCCGGCGGTGTCATCAGGGGAAGGTGGTCAAGGGTGAGCATATTGTTTGGCATTCTGATAATCTCGGCGTCGAACTCCGGGTCCTCAGCCTTTATCCCATCTATAATATCCTGATACTCTTTGAGTACTGTCTCTACGGTTTCCCCGGGTATATATCTTCTGTCAATTTTTATACTGCAGCTGTCGGCAACGGTACTGGGCTGACTGCCTCCCGCAATGACACCAAAATTCATAACCGAGGGGCCCATATACTCGTTGTAACGCCCCTCAAGCTTAGGATACAGTTCTTCCTTGATCCTGTTGATCAAAACCGCTGCCTTTTCGATAGCGTTCACACCAAGATGAGGAACTCCTCCATGGGCTGCCTTACCTTTTATTACTATCTCCAGCCATTCCAGTCCCCTATGCCCTATGGCGTATTCATAGTTGGAAGGCTCCCCAACGATTGCACCGTCGGTTTTCAGCCCCGACTTCACAATATACTCGGTACCTTCGCTCCGTTCCTCCTCGCCTATAACACCGGCAAAGATCACGTCGCCTTTCAGCTTTGCTTCGGAACGCTTAAGCCCCAGCATTGACATAAGCATGCAGGCAATAGCGCCCTTCATGTCCACCGCTCCGCGCCCATAGATGCTTCCTTCCTTAATTTCGGCTCCGAATGGGTCAATAGTCATATTGTACGGCGGCACGGTATCGGTATGGCCATTTAACATAAGAGACCTCCCGCTTCCTTCGCCTCTCAGGTAGACGAGTACGTTGCACCTGTCTCCGTCAACTTTCTGTAGTTCAGCCTCAAGACCGTTCTGGCGGCAGAAATTATAGATATATTCTGCAACTTCCTTCTCCCGCGAAGGAACGTCCTTATGGCTGGGTATTGCGATTAGCGCCTGTGTCAGCTGCACCAGTTCATCCAGCCTGAAGAATTCTTTGACATCGTGCAATTTATTCACCTCAGTTGTAAGGGGACGAAGGAATGTCCCCTTTTGATTAGAATGGTCCGTAACCTGTGAAATAGGCGATCAGCAGGAACACAGCACCCGAACCTATCCACATCAGCATAAGGGGTGCTATCCATTTTGCCCACCTGTCGTAAGAAATATTGGCAATAGACAGGTATGCCATCAATACAGCCGAAGTAGGAATTATTGAGTTTGTGAAGCCGTCACCGAACTGGTAGGCCATAACGGCTGTCTGTCTGGTTATACCAAGCAGGTCGGACAGAGGAGCCATTATAGGCATTGTGGTCGCAGCCTGGCCGCTTCCCGATGGTATGAAGAAGTTGATTATTATCTGAACAACGTACATCCCAAGTACAGATATTGCCCTTGGCATGGTCTTGATGGCTTCGGCAAGTGCGTATATTACCGTATCGATAATCAGACCGCTTTCCATTGTTACAAGGATTGCCCTTGCTATACCAACAACCAACGCGCCGAAGGTAAGAGCCTTGGCACCGGTAACGAATTCCTTGGCAATATCGCTGGGGCTGAGTCGTCCTGCAAGCCCTCCGAAGATACCCATTGCCAGAAATGCTGCGGCTATCTCGGTAATGTACCAGCCATTCTTGAACACACCGTATATGATGAAACCAAAGCCTATGACAATCACAAGGAGAACAAGCTTGTGTTTGCCTTCCATGACTGGAATGTTATCCAGGTCTATATGGTGTTCGCTGGCTGCCTGCTTCTCAAGATCCGCTACTACGCTTGCCTCGGGGTTTGCCTTAACCTTTTTAGCGTACCTCATAAGGAACCAGGTTGTGATTGCCAAAAATACTACCCATGCCGCCAGCCTGAGACCGATACCGGAAAACATCGGCAGCTGTGAGATACCCTGTGCAACACCCACGGTGAAGGGATTCATGAAGCCTGCGTTAAATCCGCACGCCGCGCCGAGGGTAATCATAGCAACACCGGTAATTGAATCGTATCCCAGCGCCCGCGCAAGGGCTATGCCTATGGGCACGAAGACAAGGGTCTCCTCTGCCATCCCAAAGGTTGCTCCGCCAAGGGAGAATATTATAAGAAACATCGGTATCATCAATGTTTCCTTGCCCGCCAGCGCCTTGGCAGCCTTTCCTATCCCGGCGTCAACGGCACCGGTAGCGGTGATTATCTGCATAGCTCCACCCACTATGAATATGAAGAATATGATGGATGACGCTGCGCTCATTCCCTTTGGAACATTCATGAACAGGTCAAAGAACTTAGTCGGATTTTTATCTACGTAGTGGAAGGACGCAGGATCAACAACGGTCCTCCCTGTGGCTTCGTCCTTAACCCTCTCAAACTGTCCTGCGGGAATCAGATAAGTGCCTATCGCTGCTATTAATACGATTGAAAACAGTATAACGTAGGTATGAGGAACTTTAAACCTCTTTTTTGCTTCTGACTGTGCAGTCAAATAAATGACCCCCTTTTATCCATTTTTTTCTACTTACTTTTCTCATGCTTTCCCTGTGTTATAACGACGCCGAAAAGACTCAGAAGCCACTCCCTAAGCATCACCTCCATATAAAATACAGGTCGCAGGTACAAGATCAGATCGCAGTCGGCAGATCGCAGATCGCAGGTACTAGATCTTAGATCCTAGATCACAGTTCACAGTTCACAGACGCCAAGGTAGGTCTCTGGAGTCTTCATTTTGGCAGCCGGGAACTGACAACTGATATCTGGGAACTGTCATCTGGTCACTGATTAAGGTATCAACCTGCTTATTCTGTTTGCTCCATTGATAACTATGTCCTTTATATATTCAATATCCTCCCGGGATAGGGAGGCTTTAATCCCTGCCACACCGATGCATGCAACCACTTCACCCTTTGAATTTCTGACCGGCGCACCTATACCGATAGCGCCCTTCAGCCGTTCTTCGTCGCTCACAGCATAGCCCTGCTCTCTGATTTTGGCATATTCCTCAAGCAGTCTTTCAGGGTCAGTTATTGTATTTTCCGTCATTTTTTCCAGCTTGGTGGAATGGACAATTTCCCTGAGTTTCTCAGGAGGGCTATAAAACGCCATGATTGTTTTCCCATAAACTCCGCAGTGAATAGGGTAGAACAAACCCGGCCTGTAGCCCATTCTCATTGGTATATATGTTTCTATCTCATATATGTTGACTATTTTGTCGCCTTCCCGGATAGCATAGCCCGCAGACAGTCTGGTCTTCTCCGCAACCTCGTCAAGTATGCTGTGTATCTCATCCATGTACATTTCACTGTTGAGATAAGACGCTCCTATATTATAGGCCATCGGGCCAATCTTGTATTTTTTTGTTGATGAGTTCTGTAGTATTATCATCTCTTCCTTCAAAATATTGAGAATCCGGTGTACCGTACTCCTGTTAATCCCAAGGGCCTTGCTTATCTCTATTGCAGTAAACGTGTACGGTTCCTTTGTCAAAAGCTTCATTATCTCGATGGCTTTTTGAACCGAAGATATACTACTGAATTTCTCCATAGACCCCCTCCAACCAATGTCCATCATATGAACATGTGTTTACTATATGGACTTTATTAATTATATTCTCCGTACATCCAAAAAATCCTTCTATTTTTTGAATTTTTATTTAACTAAAACTTCATTTTTCAAGAGGAGGTTATTTTATAGAAGAAAAGCGCCCGCTGCAAAAGGGCATAAACCCTTTTGAAGCAGACGCCGTTGCCTGCACTCATTTCATGCTCATCGAGAACGTTTCTTTTAATTACCGATTATTATATACTATTCAGATGCGGCAATCAAGCTATTTTTTCTCGACCACCACTGCTGTCCCCATACCCCCGCCAATACACAGGGTTGCAAGTCCGTACCTGCATTTCTGCTTCTGCATTTCATAAAGCAGAGTCACCAGTATCCTCGCTCCGCTGGCTCCTATGGGATGTCCAAGGGCTATGGCTCCACCGTTTACATTTACCTTTTCCATGTTGAATCCCAAATCCTTTGCAACGGCTATGGACTGGGCCGCAAAGGCCTCGTTGGCCTCTATCAGGTCCATTTCTTCTATGCTCAGTCCTGCCCTTTCCAAGGCCTTCCTAGTAGCGGGTACAGGTCCCGTTCCCATTATGGAGGGTTCTACTCCCCCCGACGCATAGGCTTTCACTGCCGCCAGGGGCTTAACGCCCAGCTCCTCTGCCTTTTCTTTGCTCATCAGTACCAGGGCTGCCGCTCCGTCGTTTATCCCCGATGCGTTGCCGGCGGTCACTGTCCCATCCTTTTTGAAGGCTGGCCTCAGCTTGGCCAGACCTTCTATTGTCGTGCCATGCCTCGGAAATTCATCGCTATCAAAAACCAATGTGTCTCCCTTCTTCTGGGGTATCTCCACCGGTACTATCTCGTCCTTGAATCTACCTTGCTTCTGTGCCTTTTCAGCTTTGTTCTGGCTTGCCACTGCAAAGGCATCCTGCTCCTCCCTGGATATGTTCCACTGCTCCGCTATGTTCTCTGCGGTTATACCCATATGGTAGTTATTAAAGGCACAGCTGAGCCCGTCCTTAATCATGAGGTCTTCTACCACTCCGTCACCCATCCTCAGCCCCCAGCGTGCCTTGGGTATAACATAGGGCGCCTGGCTCATATTCTCGGTGCCGCCTGCCACCACTATGTCATTGTCCCCAAGGAGTATCGTCTGGACCGCCAGGCTTACGCTCCTTAGCCCGGAGCCGCACACCTTGTTGACCGTCATAGACGGTACCTCGTTCGGTATACCTGCCCTAACCGAGCTCTGCCTTGCAACGTTCTGCCCAAGGGACGCGCCAAGAACATTCCCCATGATGACCTCATGCACCATCTCCGGTTTCACCTTAGCCCTTTTTAGGGCTTCTTTGATTACCAGGCTGCCCATTTCCACTGCGGATACACCCGCAAGGCTGCCTCCGAAATTGCCTATGGCCGTCCTGACCGCACTTGCTATAACGACTTCCCTCATATATAAACCTCCTTTGGTTGACAGTATTGTCCGTATAACCATATTATTGCAAAAATCCTGCCATTTTATCGCCAACCCAGGTCAAACTTTTTCACAGCTGGTGCAGTGAATTCAGAGCGCTGTTAAATGCAAATCCGCCTCAACCATATGCATTTCTGCATCGCATTCTAACGCTGCCTTCTCCCTCATGTCCGGCAAAGGGCTGTTATTCCCCACCTCTTCCTCTGCTCAGGACATCCACCATTACATCAAGGGGATATGTATTGAAAACATCCTGCTTACTCAACCAACCTTTCCTGGCTGCGTTAACTCCATATATGATATCTTTCAACCCCTCCAGGTTATGGGCATCGGGATTAATGCTTATCTTAACGCCCCTTTCCTTTGCCCTGCGGCACCAGTGCCATTCCAGGTCAAGCCTGTATGGATTGGCGTTAAGCTCGATTATTTTCCCTTTTTCCGCAGCAGCCTCTATAACGCTTTCGAGGTCAACGGGATAGCCTTCCCGCGCGAGCAGAAGCCTTCCCGTTGGATGCCCAAGCATTGTCACAAAGGGGTTTTCCAGTGCCCTTATAAGCCTTTTTGTCATGCTGTACCTATCCATGGTAAAGTTAGAATGTACAGATGCAATAACAAAATCGAATTTTTCAAGTATGCTATCGGGATAATCGAGAGACCCGTCGGGCAGGATGTCGCTTTCTATACCGGCAAATATCCTGAAATCTCTAAGCTTTCCGTTCAGCCTGTCGATCTCTTCCCTCTGCCTCTTGATTTGGTCCTCCTTCAATCCTCCCGCATAATATGCGGACCTGCTGTGATCACTTATTCCTATATACTCGGCGCCGAGGGACCTGGCCATCTCAGCCATATCCTCTATGGATGCGCTCCCGTCGCTGTAAACCGTATGTACATGGAACAAGCCCTTTATATCAGCAGCTTCCACCAACGAAGGCAGGTTTCCCTCTTCCGCCGCTTCAATCTCCCCGGTGTTTTCACGGATTTCCGGGGGAATAAAAGACAGCCCCAGCGTTTTGAAAAACTCCTCCTCGCTGGCGCAGCTTACCCCTTCATCTCCATCTTCGCGGAAAATTCCGTATTCGTTTATCTTATATCCCATACCCTTTGACCGGTGTCTCATTGCGGTATTGTGTTCCTTGCTTCCGGTAAAGTGGTGCAGCGCAAAGGGGTATTGCTCAGGGGACACCACCCGCAGATCAACCCTTATACCGTTTTCGAGCAGCACTCCAAGTTTTGATGAACCCCTTTCAACCGTCTTTTCAATACCGGGGAGTGCCTCAAACTTATCCATAATGGCTTCTGCGTCATAACCCGCAGCCAATATGTCTATGTCCTTGACCGTTTCTGATTTCCTCCTCAGGCTGCCTGCAGCGCTGATGTGCTTTACCTCTTCCTCTTTTTCCATAGCGCCGATCAATTCTTCAGCCCGGCTCCAGGCCTCGGGGTACAGGTATCTCCCCCTGTTCTTTTTCAGATACTGTATCCCCTCAAGCACTTTTTGCTGCGTCTTCTCGCCAAAACCGGGCAAATCCACCAGCCGGTTTTCAATACAAGAATACTCCAGCTCGCCCAGCGTTGTTATGCTGAGTTTTTCATACAGAGTCCTGACCTTTTTAGGACCAAGCCCCGGCACCTTTAATATCTCAAACAGACCTTCGGGAATCTGATTCTTCAGGTTATCATAATATCTTAACCGTCCCGTTTTCACCAGTTCACTTATCTTTTCATCGAGGGCTTTGCCTATGCCTTTAATATCCTTGAGCCTGTCCCCGGCAACAAGGTCGCCTATGTCCTCCTTCAGCAGTTCTACCGTCCTAGCGCCGTTATAATATGCCCGCGACTTAAAGGGGCTTTCACCGATAAGCTCCAGCATAACTCCGATTTCATTCAGTATACGGCTTATTTCCTTTCTATCCAAGTTAAAAATCTCCTTACTCTTTTATTATTCTCAAAATTTCCTCTATGGCCCTATCAAGGTCCATATTATGAATAATCAGATCCGACCTTTGCTTAATCCCGGAATTCTCAAACTTCTCCCTGTCCGTTTTAAGCCTGTTTACCACTTCATCAGGGGTATCGCCTCTTCCAAGCATCCTATCCCTCCGGGTTTCCTCGGGGACCTCCAGATACACAATTTTCACCTCATCGGGGAACATCTTTTTTAACCGGAGGGCGCCTTCGGTTTCAAGGACCGTTACACCATCCATGCTATCGCTTTTGGCAAGCCCGTAAAAGTTTCCTGAGTATTCCACCCATTCGATGAGTTTTCCCTGGGATTTCATCTGTTCAAACCCGTCCCCTGTTATAAATAGGTAATCCACCCCGTCTACCTCGCCGGGCCTTTTATCCCTTGTGGTAACGTTCATCAATCTGGGAACTCCGAAGCGTTCGGTCAGTATCCTCCTTACGGTAGATTTGCCGGAACCGGAAGGTCCGGTAATGACAAGAATCATAATAATCACCAGCCGTCAGGGTATTTAAAAAGATTATACCAAATAAGTAAATGCGAATCAAAGGGGATAGGCTTAGCCTATCCCGTATTAATTGGGGACATTCCGCGGCAAGGAATACCCGCGTAGCAGCGGTGTGTCCCCTAACATTATTCTCTATTTAGGCGCTTGCTGCTAACATATTTTTCTAGCAGCATCCCTTTACCCGGGCTTTATCAAACCTTTCTTCGATGTATTTCCAGTTGACCAGGTTCCACCACGCCTCTATGAAGTCCGCCCTTTTATTCTTATATTTTAAGTAGTAGGCATGCTCCCAGACGTCTATGGTCATTAACGGCACCATTCCCGGAATAAGCTGGTTCTGGTGCTTTTCTATTGCAAGTATGCTCAGCTTATCGTCATCCTGGGAGTATACCAGAAGGCACCATCCTGAACCTTCAACCGCAGCGGCTGCAGCCGAAAACTCTTTCCTGAAACTCTCATAACTTCCAAAATCACTGTCTATCTTTTCTGCGAGCTTACCCGAAGGCTGACCTCCACCCTTTGGAGACATATTCTCCCAGTAAAGGATGTGCAGGTAGTTCCCGGCACCGTTGAAGGCCAGCTCCCTTTCCCAGTGCTTAATAAGCGCAAAATCCTGCTTTTCTCTTGCTTCCTGGAGCTTTTCCAGCGCAGTGTTGAGGCCCTTAACATACCCGCTGTGGTGCATATCATGGTGTATCCTTACTGTCTCCTCGTCCATGTAGGGCTCCAATGCATTATATGCATAGGGCAATTCCGGCAAATTATATTTCATGAGATCTCCTCCTTGATTATAAACTAAATTATTTATACCCTTCCCACTGCTTTAAAAACATATCATAAAAATAATTACAGCATATACCATCTGTTTGTCCCATAGCTGTGTGAGAAAAAACGCAGCACGCTATCCAACAATCTGCCTATCGTTTTTCTCAATACACCGATCCCTCCGCCATAACCATGCCGGGCTCCTATTTCCCCACCACCGGCATATGGCTTTCCAGACCTCTTTTCCCGCATCTCCCCTCCTGCCCACTTGATACACATATAAATAACCTCCCTGCCTGTATCAGTTCGAAAGGGCAACCTAAATCTATCTATCTTTTTTGCCATTTTGTTATAAATATATTCGTTTAAAGGGAAAACATTTCCATATATCTCTATAGCTAATAAAAAAGCCTGCATCTAATCATGCAAGCCTTTGCTCTGACTGCTGGTCTGAACTTGTACCCGGCCCTTGGCAGGGTAATTTAACACGGAAGGCTGTACCCTTGCCCATTTCACTTTCGACCTCCATCCGTCCTCCATGGTCCTCAACAATTCTGAATGATACGCTTAAACCCAGGCCGGTACCGTTTTCTTTAGTGGAAAAAAACGGTTCTCTTATCTTTTCCAGGTGCTCATCGGGTATACCCTTACCGTTATCTGCTATAGTCAGCACCATTTCCTCATTTTTTCGCTCATATTCGGTCCTAATAAGCAGAACCGGATGCTCCACCCCATCCATCGCTTCTATGGCATTCTTACACAGGTTCAACAGCACCTGCTTTATCTGATGCTCGTCACACAGTACAGGCTCTTCCTCCGGTGCCAATTCAAAATCAAGTCTTACGCCTCTAAAAAAAGATGAACTCTGCATCATGCCCCTCAGGGACTCGATGAGTTCGTTTATGGATACCCTTGATAGAACAGGTCTCCCTGGCTTTGCCAGGGTCAGAAAACCGGTGATGATCCGGTTCACTTCGTCGGTAGCCCCGTCAATTTTCTGTGCATATTTTTTCACCTTTTCATCCTGTGCAACAGCGTTGAGAAGCTGGCTGCTTCCCTTTATAATAGCCAGGAAATTCTTTGTTTCGTGCACTATACCGGCACCCATCTGCCCAAGCAGGGCGAGCTTTTCCTGCTGCATGACAATCTCCTGTTGTCTTTTCAGGTCGGTTATATCCGAAGAAATACATATTGTACCGATCATCATACCGTCGGCGTTCAAAATAGGTGATGTGTTTACGAGGAGATGCTTCTTGTTGCCCTTTGGGGTAATTATTGTAGCCTCTGATTTTTTCCCGCCAGGGTAGGCAGCATCGCAGCCGGGTTTCAATAGTGCTTTCTCGTTATAGTGCAAAACTTTTTTCAAGTCACCCACATCCCTGCCCAAAATATCCTCCCGGCACATTTCGGCAGCCATCTCAAAGGCCCTGTTGCACATCACAACCTTGCTATCATCATCAATCAAAAGAAGCAGGTTGCTCATGGCGTTCAGGATGGTCTGCGTCTGGAGTTGAAGGTTTTCTATCTCCTGCTCCTTATTAGCGTCGTTGAACAGCACCAGCACTCCATTGGTAATCCTGTAGACATTCAAACAGAGCTTAACCTTTCCCGTATCGGATGTAGTACAGGTTCTGACGTCCCTGAAAAATAATCCCGGCTTTTCGGGCATTAGCTTTTCCACACCATCATCGAAGACTCCGAACAATGCTTTGATTTGGTCCATTGTTCTGCCCAAAACATCCTCCCTTTTAATCCCCAGGATTGTCTCCCCCAAGCTGCTAATATATGATAGTTTAAGGTCATTGTTAAATGTAATTATACCGGTAGGTATATCATTTAAAACCTCCATGACATATCTGCTGTTCTCTTCCAGTGTACTGTAGGGGAAATGCACAGCACTTACGAAAATACCCCTAAAAAGGTAGAAATACTGCGTAATCTTCAGCAGATGTCCCAGGAAATTGTGGTGAGAATCTATGGTCTTGAAAAGCATGAATGGGATTTCGGAGGATATGGCAAAAAGGAGTGAAATAAAAATGTACCTGTAGCATATCATAGTACTGTCGTTTATTCCGTTTCTGATATTGTATAAGCTCCCGATAAACAATAACACGACAGTAAATTCAAGTGCAGCTTTGGCCGCTGTCGCCCCGGATTCACCGATAAGAACGGGCATCACGCCGGGTATAAACCATACTGAATATGCTGTGACCGCTGTAACGGCCAGGGTTATCCCCAGGGCCGTCCATCTGTTCATACGCCGGGTTATAAGCTGCCCGGTACCCAGAAATATTACTACACTCTCTGCCAGCCGGCAGACTATCCAGAACCTGGCTGCCACATCCATATGGCCCGTCGGGAACGAGGACAAGACGAGGAAAGTATACGTATGCAGAACATTCAGGAAAGCAACTGCAAAAAATCCAAAACCAATAATTACGTTGTCTATAGATGTCCAACTGTATGAATTCCATAGAACGAAAAAAGCAGCCAGCGCAATGAATATGCAGGAGCTTTCCATCAGGGTATGTGCTATGCCTGTATTTACCGCCCAAAGTCTTTTATAAAGGATATAAGATATTGCATAGTTTGCTATGAGCACCGGAACGAAATGCATTATCAAATGGGAAGGGGTTTTATTGTCCACTGAAATCTTCAAATCATCGATTTTCATAGACTGTCTTTACCTCCGCTGTGTTAAATCTTAAGCAGAGCTTAATAATATAATTATACAATAATATACAACTCCAACCAATGTAATTTTTCCCATTTGGCCATTTTTATCCATAAACTTTCATAAAAAACATACCCCCGGCTTTACTCGCCGGGGGCAGTTGCTTGTTTCTGGTTAAAGGATGGAAAACTGATGCTAAAAGTCGTTCCCTTTCCCAACTGGCTTGCAACATCAATCTTGCCGCCTTGCAGCTGAACCAGCTTTTTTACAATCACCAGTCCTAAACCACTCCCTTTTTCCTGCATGCAACCACCGCGCTGGTTTTTCACCCGGTAAAACCTGTCCCAAATGTGCGGCAGGTCCTCGGGTGGTATGCCAATGCCATTATCCATAATGGTTAGTATCACTTCACCTTGCCGGGTCTCCACGCCGACCCTGATGGTGCCATTCTCCGTGGCCGTGATAGCATTCTTCAGCAAATTCCTGATAATCTGTTCCATCCGGTCAACGTCCCCGATCACGATGGCATTTTCTGTTTTCTTCTCCAATAGAATCGAGGTATTCTTGCTATTAGCCACAGCCTCCATGGATATGGCTACTCCTTGTGCCAGAGCGGTCAAATCCACCGGCAGTTTTTCTACAGTAATATTGCCGCTTTCCAGTCGGCTTAATGCCAATATATCATCGACCAACCTGGTGATATGAACCGTTTGAGTGTAAATCGTGTCCAAATACCTCTCCAGTAAAGCTTCATCTTGCACCATACCGTCACGGATAGCCTCAACAAAGCCCTGAACAGCAGTTAGAGGAGTACGCAATTCATGCGATATCTCCGCAAACAGCCGGGCTCTTTCTTCTTCCATCCTGCGGCTTTCGGCCTGTATCTTCTGCAGTCTTACCGTCAATTTATTGAGTTGGCCGGCAAGGACATTGATTTCATCCAGAGGCTGGTCGTCAGCGCTCAAAACGTAACTCCCCCTGCTGATTTCCGCCACGGTGGTGGCCAAATGGGAAATCGGCTTGGAAATGTGCATGGCCAGGTAAACAGAAATGAAAATAATAATCACCAGTATGACCATTCCCCCGATCACCAGATACAAGCGCATTTTGTTTAAAGCAAGATCCAGATTGGATGGCTTTGCTTCCAGCAGTATGCCATTTTCAACGGCGTCTTTGTTGTTACCCATGGGAACAGCTGCAACAAAGATTGGTTGACCCGTTTCCTGGTCCACTGTCCGAGAAACCGCAGTTTCACCTCTACTGAGTATTTTCACAAATTTTGCATCTACCTTACTGCCGGGCACCATTTCCTGCTCCGCTGAAGTGTCCATAATATTTCCTTCCCTGTCAAAGACCGTTATCCTTGCGTCAAAGATATCGGCCAGAAATTTCAGCATGTCCTGCCTGCCTTGAGCCCGATCGCCTGTTTGCTCGGTAGGTACAACTCCCCATGCCTGGTCCGTTTGCTGGAGCAGAGCGAAGTTTACCCGTTTGGCCTTGCGCAGCAACTCCTGTTGGACCTGATCATAGGTTACCTGTTTCACTATAAAGCCGGAAAGCATCGACAAGGCAGTCAGACCAACAACAAAGGCTATCACATTGGTAAACAGTATCCTGGTGTAAATATTTTTATTGAATTGTTCCCTCAGCAAACGCTTGATCATGCGCCCAAACCTGCGCACAGCACGGATTGCCAACTGAAGCCTATCCCTTACCTGCCTTAGATATGTATTCACAACGTAGCCTCTCCCCCTTTAACAGGAGGCGTAAACTGATATCCCACACCCCAAACAGTTGCCAAGTATTCATGGGGCAGGGATGCCAGCTTTGTCCTCAGCCTGCGAATGTGAACATCCACCGTACGCTGATCACCGAAGTAGTCATATCCCCAGACAGTCGCCAGCAGTTCGTCTCTGGTGAAAACCCTTCGAGGGTATTGGGCCAGGTGATATAGCAAATCGAATTCCTTGGGAGTAACCTCCTTTTCTTCGCCATCGATCAAAACTCTCCTGGTATCAGCCTGAATTTCCAACCCCGGGTATTTCAGTTTCCAGTTGGCCACCGCGTCAACCTTTTGGGTACGGCGCAATACCGCTTTGATTCTTGCGACCAGTTCCCTGGGGCTAAAAGGTTTGGAGACATAGTCATCGGCTCCCATTTCCAGCCCCAAAACGCGGTCCGCTTCATCTCCCTTGGCTGTAAGCATGATGATGGGAATCATGCGTATAGCCCTTAAATTGCGGCACAGAGTAAGCCCATCCTTGCCCGGAAGCATGATGTCCAGTATTACCACATCGGGATTTTCCCGGTCGTACGTGGCCAATACCAGGTCACCATTGTTTACCCCAACGACTTCAAAACCTTCCCTTTCACCATACAACTTGACCAGTTCCAGTACATTTTGATCGTCATCGACTACCAAGATCTTGCCCAAATACGTCATTATTTCCCTCCTCAGCGGCCTTTGTTCCAATATTATCATATTGGTAGATGCCGAGAAACCCCTAATAATTCCCATTAACGCAAGTCCCCTTTAACAACCAGAAAGAGCTGAAAGGCAGTTGTCTCTCAGCTCTTTCCTATCTTCATTCCCCCAACACCAAGAAGTTTTTTGATCTAGTCCTTAGTCCTGGATACTTACAGCCGTTACGACTTTCGTTCCATCATAGTACTCTACAATAACCTCGGAACCGATTTTGTTAACCAATTGAACATAGGTCACGAAAGATTCGTCTACGAGAATCTTGCTCTTATCGGTGACCTCAAGTACTAATTCACCATCACTTTCGGTAGCGATCGTAACCGTACGGGCAGCGGCATCGACCGCCTTTAACGTACCGCTGGTAGTGGTAGTAGCCTGGGCTTCAGCCGCTTCCTCTTCGTCGGCGGGGACAGCTTCTTCTTCACCCACTGCTTTCTCTTCGCCGGCAGGACCAGCGGTATCGGTTACCCCAGCTTCCCCTTCCTGCTCGGTTTCTTCTCCTGCACCTACACCACAGCCGGCCAAAAAAACAGCGCCCAATATGAAAATCGCCAGTATGAACACAAACTTCTTGTTTTTAATCATGTTTGTTTCTCCTTTCCTGAGACTTTTAATTGCCGTCCCTAGCCATGTATCCTTATTACCCCAAACCCCTCTACTAATAACATACGAACTTTCCACCCATTATTAGGGGGTAGTCCAACAAAAGTACCATCTGCTTTCTGTTCATCCTTTTACCTCCCTCGCAGGGCAATTATATCGGAGGAATGTTATCCGTATTTTGCTAAACCTTGAAAATATTTTTCGAGAATGTTAACAAATGTTAACAATATTCAGGATTCGCCATATCTTTAGAGAAAAACAGTAAAGGAACCATTATTTGGTTCCCTTTACGCCACAGCTAATGCACTGCCAGTAAAATTGATAATACAATCTATTTTTTATTATTACTTTTATTTTGCATTCTTACTCCTGATTTTTATGATTTTTGTGCGTTTGGTGGCACACATTAATCATAACAGGAGGTTGTTTAGTTTTCAAAGTTCATTTTCACGTATTACAGGAATGCTTGTCTGGTCGGTTAAATCCTTTCCCGTTTTTCAAAATGGGTATGAAGGAGCTGATGAGCCTTTTCCCCGAATGGTTCGCCCAGATATTTCCTATACAATTCCAGTATTTCAGGGTTCTCATGGGATTTCCTTATTTTCTTTCTTCTATCCTCCTGGTAAATAGCTTCTCTGCGTTTTTTAATTATCTCATCGTTGCCATGGTGGTAAGGCTGTCCTCCCCCTCCGATGCAGCCGCCGGGACAGGCCATGATCTCTATTGCATGATAATCCGCCTTTCCTTCCCTGATCTCCTCAAGAATAACGCGGGCATTGCCCAATCCGCTGGCAATACCGATCTTAAGCTCCTGGTCGCCTATTCTGACAGCCGCTTTTCTAACCCCTTCCATCCCCCTTAATTGCTCAAATTCAACGTTTTCAAGGGTTTCACCCGTCATCCACTCATAGGCTGTACGTACTGCCGCCTCGATAACACCGCCGGCGGTCCCGAATATGACCGATGCGCCGGTGGCTTCTCCAAGCGGCCTGTCAAATTCGCTGTCCGGCAACCTGTCGAACTCTATGCCCGCCTCTTTGACCATTGCTCCCAATTCCCTTGTGGTGATGACGATATCCACATTATTATTCTCATCCTTGGTAAGCTCCGGCCTTTTTGCCTCCGCCTTTTTTGCGATACAGGGCATGACTGATACCACAACGATGTTATCGGGATCCAGCCCTTTTTTCTCGGCATAATAGGTCTTGGCGATGGTTCCGAACATAATATGCGGTGATTTGCAGGTGGACGGAACGTGGAGCAATTCCGGAAATTGATGCTCTATAAATTTGACCCAGGCGGGGCAGCAGTTTGTCAGTATCGGCAGCGTTTTATTATTTTTAATTCTGTAGATCAGCTCGGCCGCTTCCTCCATAATTGTAAGGTCGGCGCCGAAATCCGTATCAAACACGGCGTCAAACCCCATGCGTTTCAACGCTGTTACCATTTTCCCCGTTACAATTGTTCCCGGCTCCATCCCGAAAAGCTCGCCCAACGCCACGCGAATGGCAGGAGCCGTCTGGACGACGACATGCTTATCCGGATCGTTCAATGCCTCCCATACTTTGTCCACATGATACGCCTCTGTAAGGGCGGCTGTGGGGCACACCTGCACGCACTGGCCGCAGTAGGTGCAGGATGTTTCTACCATGGGAATATTGAAGAACGGGCCTACAAAGGCGTCAAAGCCCCGCCCGATGCCGGATAATATGCCGCAGGTCTGTACCACATTGCACGCTGTTTCGCAGCGCCTGCAGTAGATACATTTGTTTGAATCCTTAACGATGGCATCACTGGATAAATCCTTGGGGTAGTCCATCCTTTCCCCTTCCCACCGGATTTCTCTTACATTAAGCTCATCGGCCAGGGCTTGAAGCTCACACTCCAGATTTTTGGGGCAGGTGAAGCATTCGTTGGGATGGTTTGACAGAAGAAGCTCTACAGCCATTCTTCTTGCGGTAATCGCCCGAAGTGTATCCGTGCGGACAACCATCCCATCATAGGCCTTCGTCACACAGGCCGGGACCAGCTTATTCCTTATGGCGTCACCTACCTCCACCATACACACTCTGCAGGAAGCTGTTTTATTATGCAGCTGCAGATCGTGAAGGTCCAGATGGCATAAAGTCGGGATCTTTACACCTATCCCGTGGGCCGCCTCTAAAATAGTTATTCCCTCAGGCACAGTCAGGTCCTGATCGTTGATTCTTATCCGAAGCATCTTTCTATCCTGATCCTGTTTTTGATTTTCAGCCATTCTTTCTCCTCGCTTTTTATTAAGATTTAATTTCTGCCTTGTTCTCAGCTGTGTATTTTCCTTCTCCCCGGGGATGGTCTACATCTTTGATAAAAGCCAAATACTCATCCCAGAAATATTTCATCGTACTTATAACCGGATTCGGAGCAGTTTGACACAGGCCGCATAAGGAACTGTCCTTCACCATATAGGCCAGCTGTTTCAATGCGTCCAGATCCGCCATGGTAGCTTTGCCATCGGTTATTTTCTGAAGTATTTCAAATATCCTTCTGGTGCCGATCCGTCCTGGCACGCATCTTCCACAGGCTTCATCCATGGTAAACTCAAGATAGAATTTCGCGATATTTACCATGTTGTCGTCTTCATCCATTACGATCATGCCCCCGGAACCCATCATGGACCCTCTCTCCAGCAGACTCTCATAATCAATCGGTGTGTCCAGGCCCTCTTCGGTAATAACTCCCCCCGATGGTCCTCCGGTCTGTACCGCCTTGAACTTTTTGCCGTTGGGAATCCCTCCGCCGATATCAAAAATGATCTCACGCAGCGTAATGCCCATGGGTACTTCCACAAGGCCTACATTGTTGATCTTTCCGGCAAGGGCAAATACCTTTGTCCCTTTGCTTTTTTCGGTTCCCATGGACGCGAACCATTCCGCCCCCCTCATAATAATGGGGGTGATATTTGCAAAGGTTTCAACATTATTCACACAGGTCGGATGCCCCCAATACCCTTCTTCCGCCGGATAGGGCGGCTTGTAGTTCGGTTCCCCCCGCTTTCCTTCGCATGAATTGATGAGGGCAGTTTCCTCCCCGCATACGAAGGCGCCGGCTCCATACTTCAGATCTATGTCAAAACTGAAATTCGTTCCGAAGATATTCTTGCCCAGCAATCCAAGCTCCCTCGCCTGTTTCAATGCAGTATTCAGCCTGGATATGGCAAGGGGGTACTCGGCGCGGATGTATATTATCCCTTTGTCGGCGCCGATGGCATATCCTCCGATGGCCATCGCTTCCAATACGCTGTGGGGGTCGCCCTCCAGGATGCTTCTGTCCATAAATGCTCCCGGATCACCCTCATCGGCGTTGCAGATAATAAACTTCACATCGCTTTCCTGCTTTTTAGTGATCTCCCATTTCAGCCCTGTGGGGAATCCTCCGCCTCCACGCCCGCGTAAGCCCGATTTTTTAACTTCTTCTATAACCTGGTCCCTCGTCATTTCGGTAGTGACTCTGCCCAATGCTTCATATCCGCCCCGCGCTATGTATTCATTGATATCCTCAGGGTTTATCAAACCGCAGTTTCTAAGGGCGACACGCAGCTGCTTTTTGTAAAAGGGCATATCTTCCTGTCTGTTGATCTTCTCTTTCTGTTTTGGCTCTACGTATAAAAGCCGTTCCACTCTCCTGCCCTTTATAATATGTTCATCGATTATATCCTTGGCATCCTTTGGACTAACCCTGACGTAAAACACGTTATCCGGTTCTATCTTAACGATGGGGCCCTGTTCACAAAAGCCAAAGCACCCCGTCTTTATAACCTGCACTTCTTCAGCGTATCCCCGGGCCTTTAGGATAACCTCCAGATTTCTAATCACCTTTTCACTTTCATTTGCCAAACAGCCTGTTCCGGTACAGACCATTATATTTGTACGTACTTTTGCCATGGCTAACCTCCTCTGTTGATAGTTCACAGATCACAGATCACAGATTACAGATCACAGTTCGTAGTTGGTAGTTGACCACTGTCGACTGATAACTGACAACTGAGGTCTTGCAACTGGTAACTTTACTCTGCCAACCGGCAGCTTTTCTTTACGGTCTTTTAAAATCAACGTGCAAAATCAACGCTTCCACCGGTTTTCCACCTTTAATATGCTTTTCCACGATTTCCTGAACTTTATTTTCCTTAACATTCCCATAAATAACAGGCTTTTGGCCGGGTACGTTCACCTGAACCGTAGGCTCCGAATGGCAGTATCCGATGCAGCCGACAGGCACCACCTTGACACTGTCCAGCCTCTCCTTTGCCAGCAAGTCCACAAACCTGTTGACCGTTTCCCTTGCCCCTGCCGCAATGCCGCAGGTGGACATCCCAACCAGCACCTCGATTTTGTCTCCGGCTGCCTCCCCGTCTTCCCTCAAACGAACCCTATCCAGATGTTCCTCCCTTATCTTTCTCAACTCATCCAGAGTTTTTACCGTCATTGCTGTCCCTCCTGACTGCGGTATTCTCTGATAATATCGTCTACGTCCTCTTCCCTTACACGTCCATATACCTTATCGTCCACCATGACAACGGGCGCAAGCCCGCACGCCCCGATGCAACGGACGTCTTTCAGGGTAAAGAGCCCGTCTTCCGTTGTTTCATTGGACTCAACGTTGAGTTTCTCCTTAAGCCTTTCAATAACTTTATCCGCCCCTCTGACAAAGCAGGCTGTCCCCATGCAGACGCTTAAAGTATGTTTTCCCCCGGGTTTTGTAGTAAAGTAGGAGTAGAAGCTCACCACGCCGAAAACCTCCGCACCGGGAATACCCAGTTTTCTCGCTATATATAGCTGCACATCCCTGGGAAGGTATCCGAAAATATCCTGGGCTTTATGAAGTATTGCAATCAATGCCCCTTTTGTGGTTTCCATGCTGTCAATAAAGGCTTCAAGCTCATCAAACTTTTCCTTTGGCAAATCCTCGGCTGCAGGCGCTGTGACACTAATGGCTTGCGGTTCTGTCATATATTCACCATCCTTTGCAACATTATCCTTTAATAAGATTTCCATCTTATCAACTATTTACTACATTTTGCGTTTTAAATTTTTGAAAAAAAATGAGACCTCAATCGGTCTCAGTAAATACACAAAACATCCCTATAAATACATAACAGGTACTGTCATGTTGTTTTTGTCAATTCTAACGCATTTATCATACATGCATACAACTCCGCCAGTTCCAACTTTCATACCTTTAATTTTGTTTAGCACAGAAAAGCTTTCGATATGTTCTTTTCCGGGGTTTGCGGTTTTCTTAATTTTAACAGGATAAAGCACACCATTTTGTTCAATGATTATATCAATCTCCTTTTGGTCTTTGTCCCGGTAATAGTACAATGCTGGGTCTAAGACTCCTGCGTTATAATAGCTTTTCAGCACCTCTGCAACAACAAATGTTTCAAAAAATGCTCCTGCCATGGCTCCCGCTTCAAGCACATCGGGCGTGTTCCATTTTGTAAGATATGCTGCAAGTCCTGTATCAAGGAAATACAGCTTTGGCGTTTTTATTGCACGTTTTGTTATGTTGTTATAAAACGGTTGCAATAAGTATACAATATTTGACGAAATTAAAATCGATAGCCATCTATCAGCAGTTGGTACGCTAATCCCTACTTCATTTGCGACAGATGTTAAGTTTAACATTTGAGAGGTTCTGCTTGCCACAGCAGTCATAAACTTTAAGAATTTAATCTCGTCACCAACCTGTGTTAGTTCTCTTACGTCACGTTCAATATAGGTCTTAGTATATGCCGCATAAAACATTTGCCAATCCAAATCATCAGCATACATTGCCGGCATTGAGCCTTTATGGATTATCTCCCATATTTCTTTATAATCAGCACTTTTAACAGCTGCTTTCCGTTTATCAAAATATTCCTCTGTAGGGACAAAGCTATTATTAAAATTATCGCCTTTAATTTCACGAAGCGATAACCCCAATAGATTTAAAATCCCTATTCGTCCAGCAAGACTTTCGCTTACATTTTTCATCATTTTGAATTGCTGTGAGCCAGTTAAATAAAATTGACCCTTTTTCCCAGTTTCATCAGCGATAATTTTAATATAGGGAAATAAATTAGGTGCATACTGTATTTCATCAACTATAACGGGTGGTGGTGTGGTTTTGAAAAAACTGCCTGCTTCCTCTATTGCACTTTGAAGTAATATCGGGTCATCCAGCGTAATATATTGAACGCCTGTTGTAATATGTTTTAGCAATGTTGTTTTACCAACCTGTCTTGCTCCTGTTATTAAAACAGCAGGAAACATTTTAGCAATCTTCTGTAATGTGGTTTCTATATTTCTTTTTATATAATTCATAATAGCCTCCGACTAATTTAATATTCAATATTATTATACCCAATATCATTGGAATGTCAACCCTACTAAATTTTATTACAAGTATTTTTTTGCCACGCACTCCACATAAATTATGTAATAAAATATATAGTTGCAATTGCCAACTGTTGCATGTTACAATTAATTAGGATTATAAATGAAAAAGGGAAGATTTTATATGGATTTTGAAAATAAGGCAATTGTTGTTTCGGGTTCGAGTTCAGGTATTGGCAGAGGTGTTGCAAACCTATTAATCGAAAATAACGCTTTTGTTATTGGTATGGATATTAATGATGCAACAATAAATCACCCTAAATACAAACATTACATCCTCGATGTCAGGGATGAGCAAAAAATTATATCGGCAGTAAGCGATATTGAAACCGTAATGGAGAAACGATATTTGCAGACGGTGGATTTAAAATATCAAAATAATATTTAACTTTAGATGTTTTATATGAGTTGTTAAAGTGTGAAATTAAATCGATAATAAAGGCTATTTTTCAGAATATCAATAAATAGACTCGTCGATTATCTGACGAGTCTTTCCTTTGATAGACTTTCTAACATAAAGCGGCTCCATCCACCCTTTTGTTTAACCGCATCTCTGCCTCTTGCTGCTGTGACTTTAGTTCTCTCAGTGTACCGATTGCCATCGGGACTGCGAGAAAAAAAGAGAAAACATCCGACACAGGCTGGCTAATCTGAACGCCGAGCAGTCCGAACAGGCGCGGCAGGATTAAAATAGCCGGGAGGAAAAACAGACCTTGACGAGAGATCGCTACAATAGAGGCCTGCGTTCCCTTTCCTATGGTCTGCAGCAACATGTTGGTCATGATAATCCAGGCGGAAAGCGGAAATGCCACGCATTGAAACCGGAGCGCCCGGGTACCGATTGCAATTACATCAAGGTCTTCTTTCCGGAAAGTGGATATGACCTGCGAGGAAAATACAAATCCCGCAGCCCCGATTGCCGCCATCACAACAGTTGATGTCTTTATGCAAAACCAGAATGCACCCAGCACACGGTCATACCGTTTGGCGCCATAGTTAAATCCGCATACCGGCTGAAAGCCCTGTCCAAAGCCAAGTATCGCAGAGATTGCAAACTGAAACACGCGCGTAACGATTGCCATGGACGCAATCGCTGCATCCCCGAATGGGCCGGCGCTTAGATTGAGGCAAATCATTGAAATGCTGCCGAGGCACTGGCGGTAAAAGGATGGCAACCCGCCCCTTAGAATCTCTTTGTAAATTTCCCATTTTGGCGTAAAGTCTTTGAATCGGATTTTAATGTTCCCGCTTATACCGGAATTAAGAAAAAGAATGCAGAAGCTGACAAATTGACTGATAATAGTAGCGAGCGCAGCGCCGCCGGTACCCATGTGAAGTCCAAAAATAAATATGGGATCTAACACAATATTGAGAACACCGCCTGTCCCTATACCCAGCATTGCAAAAAAGGCGCTACCTTGAAAACGGAGAATATTATTGAGTACAAGCGAAGCTGCCATGTATGGCATACCTATCAGAATATATTGAATATAACTTTTCGCGTATGGAGCAATTGTTTTGGTGGCTCCAAGGGCATAAACAAGGGGGTCCAAAAGAACTAAACCGAGCAGGGCAAGTATGGCACCTAGGCACAGGGCCGTAAAGAAGCCGGTAGCCGCCACTTTTGAAGCGTATTGCCTGTTTTTCTGCCCAAGCAGCCGGGATATGAAATTCCCAGAGCCCATGCCAAGCATAAAACCGATTGCCTGTATGATTGCCATCAGCGAAAAGGCGATGCCTACCGCGCCCGAAGCACTGGTACCGATTTGGCTGACAAAAAAAGTGTTTGCCATATTGTAGACAGAAGTAATCAGCATACTGATTATAGTGGGGACGGCTAAAGAGGATACAAGTCTGTGCACAGGTGTCTGCGTCATTTTCTTAAATTTTTCATCCGCTATTTCATCATGTGTCATAAAATCACTGCTTTCATCTCACGTATCTTTATAATAAGTCTTTTAAAATTAGTTGTCAACACAACTGATCCTTCTTAACTTATCTTAGCATTAATTTCTTCTTTAGATTTTGGAGTTTAAAACTAAATCCTTCTTAAGGGTTGTGCGTGAGGGGTCTTTACACTAAGTCATAGATGATTTATGATATACTATAATGTAAAAGTATTGGCAAGGGGGCATAAGCTTGAAAATAATAATAGTAGACGGTCAAGGTGGGAAAATGGGCAAAATGCTTGTAGAACAGCTTAAAAAGAGTTTGCCCGAATATGAACTTATCGCGCTTGGTACAAACAGTATAGCCACTTCCGCCATGCTTAAAGCGGGTGCGGACTTTGGAGCAACCGGCGAAAACCCGGTAATATTCAACTGTGCCGATGCTGATATAATAATCGGTCCGTTAGGAATTGTAATTGCCAATTCGCTTCTGGGAGAAATTTCTCCGTCAATGGCACAGGCGATTGGCCAGAGCAAAGCACATAAAATTTTAATTCCGGTCAACAAATGTAATAATACTGTGGTTGGCTTAAAAGAATTGCCCTTTAACGAATACATTCAGCTGGCAGTGCAACAGGTAAAGCAAATTATCGGCGAAAAACCAAATCACTCTGCTCCCGGATTTTCATCTCTTTAAAATATTGGTTTTCTAGTGGTATCCATTCGGAAAAAAATCGATTTTGCATAAAAGTTCCGTTTCTTTTTTGGATTCGAAGGCGTTGCTCTTTTTCTTCAATATGCAGAAAAATCTTTAGGTCATAGTTGCTTATTAAAGAAGGATGCATACTATAAACGCCTTCGATAATATTCAACTGTTTAGGTAGAACTGATACATATTGCCCTAGAGCCATTTGCGTACAGTCGTATATCTGATACTGAAATTCACGCCTGCTTTGTAAGCCGGCAACTACTTCCTGTTGAAACCGGACATAATCTATATTTCCCCCGACTTCCTTCAGCCGGTCTTCTGTCTTCAATTCGGGCCGAAGGAAAAAATGATCCATATGAAATACGTTGCAATCATATACTGCGCTTAAGAGGCCCGCCAATGTACTTTTTCCGGCGCCACAATTTCCGTCAATGGCTACAAGGACAATATCCTTTGATTTTATTAGAGCGTCAATCTTACAGAATGCTTCAAAATAATCCCTGTATTCGGCTTTTACAATGCGGTATGCAGGCGAATAGGAATCCCGATAAATCTTGCTGTGTCTGACCGGTGGATAGCCTTGGCTTTGACAGTCGTGCAGATAAGCCTCTACTTCATCTATCGGATAAGGCAGAAGCTTGTTCTTACAACACTGTTTGAAAACTTCCAGTTTTGCCTCGAAATTTTGAATGCTCCCACAAACTGAATTGCTAGTGTTGATAAAAAATCTGTTTATTGTAGCCAAGTCGATATCAACCCATTGCAACATTGCTAAATGGAGCCTGCAAAGGCCGTTGCCTATATCTTCAAATACAGACCCGGGAGGAATTTCCCTATCTTCGGAGCGCTGCCTTAAGGTTCGGCACTCCTCCTGCAAACGTTTTAAACTATTTATTTCATTGGCAATTAAATGTCCACCGGCAAATTCATTCTGATATATCAGCTTAACCATATCCTGAATCTGCATCCTGGGATACAGCTTGTAATGCTTGAACAGCAAATTCTTCAGGCTTTTTCTATATTGCATTTTATAAGCTCTTTCCTTTTTAAAGCGATGACAATCGCTGGAATCACAAGGATTTGAGTCACAATGCCCGGAAGGGCATTGACAAATGCGCCGGCGATAAATAACTTCATAGTAAAAGCAGTGCCACTAAGTCCATACAAGAAAAAGCTGACAATTCCCCAAACTACTCTTCCACAAACCATAGATAGAATCAGGGTTAAATATATAAAAATATTTTTTTTGGGAAGCAATTTGTAAAAAAGTCCTGTAAGGCAGCCATAAGCAGCCAGTTCAAAAGTCATGGCAGCGGCAGTGGGAAACATGGGAGGCATTCCAAAAATCATGCTTCTGAATACCGGCACAATAAGGCCTACTATTAAGCCATACTGCCATCCGCAAACAAAACCGCAAATCAAAACCGGAATGTGCATCGGCAATAATTTACTGCCTATGCTTGGGATTTGACCCGTAAGAAACGGCAGCAAAAGTCCAAGAGCAAGAAATAGTCCCGAAAGCGTCAAATTCTTTGTTGATAGTTTTTCCATGTTCTTTCCCTCCAAATAAAAAATACCATGTAGATACCGCCTTTCTTCAGAAAGCAAAATACCTTCATGGTATAATTATAAAAATTTATAAAATGTGTATTGTTTGGTTAATTTAGATGCAGGATGTCTTTAGCTTGAAATCAACGTTTAGAACAAAAACAAAACGCATTTAACAAATAAATGTGTCTTTTAGATAACCACAATCTATCCCCTAAATCTGGATATCTCGGTTGCTTTTGAGGCGTCCGATCGGTATTATCAGTTCCTTTTTGCCTCCGCCTGTTTTACAATTGTCTCAATATCTATGCCATCAAGCCATTCGTGGCGTTCTTTGGTATAATCGCCGTAACCGGAGTCAAATTGCCGTATAAATTCAACCATACCCACAGGACCAAGCTTTTCTGTTAAAGCCTCAATGCCCATCCTGCGTATAGTGCTTAAATCTCTTGCTGTGCTATTCATTTTCATCCACCTCCATAAACCAATTTAACGGATTTGCCGTTTTGATGTCCAGTTTTAACCGTTCTGCTGTATGTAGCAAGTTTTTATCGGTAGTCAGAAATACGTCCACTTTTGAATATTCAGCCGAGGCTACATGTAAACTGTCAAACGATTTTAATCCAGAGTTTTGAATTTCAAATGCTCGTTTTACAATTATATCATTTAACATTATTTTTTCTTTAGCCAGCTTATAAAGCTCATAGACCTTACTCTTTTTCCATTTGTCTTGTGTGTTTTCAATTTCAATATCAAGCACTTCACTTGATAGTAACTGCCATTCTCCTGACATGCATTTTGACAAAATGGCGAGTATGGCATCGCTCTCAATTCGTATCTTATCCTGCGTTTGGTCGTCAAATGGCCTGTTGAGACAGCAAACGTCCATATAAATTTTCATCAACAATACCTCACTCCATACTTCATATTATACGGTAATTCCGGTAAAATATCAATCCGCTCATTTTTGTCTAAAAGAAAAGTCACATTTCACTCCTCAAAATAAGAGATAAAGGGAGTGGAAAGGAATTTGCCTATAATGTTTTTTATTTGATTTTCATAGAAACTTAATAAAACTATAAAACATCAAAATCCCGCTTAACGTTAATATAATCAGTATTCAAATACATATAATCTGATTTGCTAATTTTTTTGTAACCACATTTTCTGTAGAACTTTACTAATTTCTTTTTTAACTTTTTATTCAAATTTTCATCCTTAATTATTTTGAGTTCATTCTTATCATTTTTAGTAATAGGATTTGGTAATAAAATGTAGCACCCTACTTCACAATTTAGTGTATAATTCAGGATATCATCTAATAAATCCAATACCTTTTCTCCAATGCCCTTATTTCTAAATTCCTCTTCAATATAAAACCTCTCAATATGAAAGATATTTAGACTCATTCCAGAGCATTCATCTCTTATATTTCCGTCTTTATCAGTCAAAGCACAATATGATAAATGTGTATCTTGGTCTATTTCTGCTAAAGCGACTGAGTGATTTGGTGAGGATTAAGTCTATTTTCCCTTTCTCACAATCCTTGAGCATTCTGTTTAATTCATCCCTGTTTTCAACATTTGTTCCGGATTCTTGTTCTGCATAGATGCCTGCAAATTCCCAATTGGGATTATCTTGAATGAGTTTAGAGAAATGTGCAACCTGAGATTTGAGACTTGAAATCTGTTCCTCATACTCTGTGCTGACACGGCAATACGCCGCAACTTTTAAACGCTTCTTTTCTTCGGAAACACTTACTTCCTTTGGATTAATAACCGTTGCCGTTTTCATCACCTTTCCACCCTTCTTTCTTTCGAAATATAAAAAAGGTATGGTAGCATTTTGAGCCTATCATACCTGCCGTTTAACCCATATTTATTTAAAACAAAAAAACATTTTACCCCTTAAACAAGAGATAAAATGTAGCTTTTAACATGGCAAGTTAGGTAAAAAAAGATGCCACTGTATTATTGATAAAAACATCAAATGGTTGGTATGGATCTTCGTTTTGCTATTTCATTATATACTCGGACAAATTGAACACGAAAATCTTCTGCCT